>WNFR01001435.1_pt1 | contig 38528 bp, 36 predicted proteins | sample 5400221 | NCBI WGS metagenome assembly WNFR01 (sample SAMN13153357, study PRJNA577476) | soil metagenome | isolation source: 40 cm soil under Madrone tree | place: USA:California | collected 2016-06-14 | reverse complement strand
GTTGCGCAAAGCCGCCGCGCGAACCCACGACGCAGTCTGCGCCGCCATCGGCCAGCTTCTCGACGCCTTCACGCCACAGGAATGCCTCAACTACTTCAAGAACTCAGGTTATGAACCAATCTGAAAGCATCCCGCTCTAAAATCCCCTGCATGGCCCAAGTCCGCGACCGATTTGCGCTTAGCGCCAGGTATTGTCATATTGAGAGCATGCGCCCTGGCATGGCCTACAACGCAATTCCAATCGTCTGCCTTGGACTTCTGATGATCGGTGTGGAGGGCTATCGCCACTTTTCTCGAAGTGACTTTAATCCCTTCGTATTGGCCCTCGGGCTGGGTATCGCATGGTTCGGTGTTCGCTGGTTCCAGAAGCCCCCAGGAAAAGAAGCGCTATTGACCACCCCTGAAATCCTGTCTCCTTCATTGGCACCAGCGCCTGCTCTCGGCGTAACCGTTTTCCGCTGGATATTGCTCGTCGTCAGTTTCTTTCTGGCGCTTTTGCTCTTGGGCTCACAGATAGGCGCTTATTTCATGCTCGGTACGCCGTTCTACCCGATCAGCCTTCTGCTTGGATTGGGGTTGTTGCTAGGCGGCTTGCTTCAGGTAGTGCAACTAAGGCGCAAGAAAAGTGGCTGAGAAACGCATCTAGCCCCCCGATCCCATTGCCCTCGGCAAGCTCATTGGCGATATCGCCACGCACCACGTCGTGGATGAGGCCGAACTGGGCGGCTCATTTAAACTGGCCCACTCCGGATGGCTGCAACGAAGTTAGGCCACAAAACCCAAACTGGGGCGCTACCCAAACCTCCTCTGTGCAGTGGAAAAATCCAAAGTTACCCGTGGCCCAACAAAATGGGAAAGTCCCACTGCTGTTGGACGGAAACCTGAGAATCCGTCGCTGTAACAATCGCTTACGGGAAATCCAGTGAGACGATCCCGGCTGTGGGAAGATTCATCAGGGGATTTGCAGTCCCCTGCATGGCCACTCTGCCACGGGGCCGGAAAGGATTCGCGGGCTCGCTCGATGGGGCCGGCGCTTTCTTGAAGGCGGGCGGAGATTAGCCCTCGCCCGCGCGACGGGTCAAGCCGCGCCTGGGGCCAAGCAGGCCCTGGTTTCTGCGGCTACCCAGGGCTTCGGAAAGGCTTTGGCGCAGGCCTTGCCCAGGCTCTTGCACATGGCCGCGAGGACGGCTTGCCCCTTTTCGCGGGCGGCGAGCGTCGCGTCGCCGAAGGCGCCCCTTCGGCCGTCGGTCACGACGCCAGTCGCTGGAAGATGCTGGCAAACGTCGGCATGCCCGCCGACGGCCAGTTCAAGCAGCTCGTCGCTGTGCCGCCCGAACCCGCACACGTCGGCGGTGGCAACGGACACGCCATGGTGCTTGAGCAGGTGCTTGAGCAGGTCGCGGCAGCCGACGCGCAAGGGGGCCTCGGTGGAGATTCCGGTCTTGATGATGGCGATCTAGGATTGCAGTCTCAGTCATAGCCCACGAACATAACTCATCGGGTCGGCTGGCGGTCGACCTCGATCAAGGTCACGGCCGCCCCGTTGATCAGTTGCTTTCCTGCGTTCTCGAAATTGATCGTGATTCGATCGCCGATTACCGACTGCACCTGGCCAATGCCCCAATCCGGCAAGGCGGGGTGGCGCACGAAGGCACCGGGTAACAGACGGTCGCTCATGGCATGCTCGCTTGCCGGACTGGCCAGAAGACCGGCAACATCGTATAGACAATCGGATGGGCGACAAAGCGCCAAAGCAGGGCATAACCGCACGCAAACGCGGCGATTTTCGAAGAGGGCTAGGATGATGACGGACACATTGGGGCTTCGGGTTGCCGGACTTTTGACCTCCCGATTGTGCCATGACCTGGTTGGCCCCCTGGGCGCGGTCAGCAATGGGCTTGAGCTGATTGCCGAAGACGATGCCATGGCGAAGGAAGCGCTAGCCCTTGCCCAGCGCAGCGCGAAACGCGCCGCCAGCCGGTTGCAGTTTTTCCGCTATGCCTTCGGTGCCGCGGGCGGCGAGTCCAATTTTGGCCCGGCCGAGGCGAGGCCCATTGCATTGAACCTGCTGAGTAGCGGCGAGACCGCCATCGATTGGCCGGAATCCAAAGACGTCGACCTGCCCGTAGGGACAGGACGGCTTCTGCTCAATCTGACGCTACTGGCCGTCGAATGCCTGCCCCGCGGCGGCACCGCCCATGTCGCGCTTGGGTCCAACCGCATCGGCGTCGAGGCGATGGGACGCCAGGCTAGGCTATCCGGTGAAACGAAGGCGGCGATGGCGGGGGCCGTAGCGCCCGCCCAGCTCTCGGCCCGCACGGTATTGGGATATTACGTCACGCAGCTCATCACCGGCCTTGGCGGCCAGTTGGAACTCAGCGATGAAGGCGCCGGCACGATCCGCTTTCAGACCCTGTTCAGCCCTTCAAGATCGGCTTGAGAATCGCCGCCGCTCGAAGCGGCAGCGGTCTTTCAGGCCTGTTTCATGACGACGGCTTCTTCCACCGGATCGCGCAGGGTATAGCCGCGGCCCCACACGGTTTCGATGTAGCTTTCGCCCCCGGTTGCCTTGTTGAGTTTCTTGCGCAGCTTGCAGACGAAGACATCGATGATCTTCGGCTCGGGCTCGTCCATCCCGCCGTAGAGATGATTGAGGAACATTTCCTTGGTCAATGTCGTGCCCTTGCGTAGCGAGAGTAATTCGAGGACGCCGTATTCCTTGCCGGTGAGCGCCAGCGGCCGGCCGTCCACCTCCGCCAGGCGATTGTCCAGGTTGACCGCGAGCTTGCCGGTGCGGATCACCTGATCGGCATGGCCCTTCGAGCGGCGCACGATGGCATGAATGCGCGCGATCAACTCGCGCCGGTCGAACGGCTTGGTCAGATAATCGTCCGCGCCGAAACCCAGTCCTTTGATCTTGTTGTCCATCTCGCCGAGGCCGGAGACGATCAAAATCGGCGTCGATACCCTGGCCTGGCGCAGGCGACGCAGCACCTCATAGCCGTCGATGTCCGGCAGCATGAGGTCGAGCAGGATGATGTCGTAGTCGTAGAGCTTGCCGATCTCCAAACCGTCTTCGCCGAATTCAGTCGTATCGACGACAAGCTTCTCGGATCGCAGCATGAGCGCGATGCTTTCGGCCGTATCCGGATCGTCTTCTACCAGCAGTACGCGCATGGACTACCCCCAATTCGCGAGTCGGCATTAACGAATATTACCAAGTTGCACCAATAAATGGTTAACATCGGTTCAAAATACGGCAAAATGGGAAAAAATTTGTGCCCGGCTTGCGACTCGCCCCTTCCCAAGTTGGGCCATCCTAAGGCGTCGAGTCGACTTCAGTTTAGGTCATAATTCGGGCCGGGTGTTTTCACCAAATCCGAGCTTCTTAAATTTCCTTAAGCAATTCAATCAGATGCCCAAGCAGCGCGAGATTTTCGCCGACTTGCCCAGCGCCGGAAAATTCATATACTCCGCGCGCTGTCGGTTCCTGCATGCATTGAGAGAGTAATGAAGCAACTCCTGCCGCCCGACTATCGCCCCCTCGAAAAGGAGCCGTTCATGAATCCCATGCAGCTCGAGTATTTCCGCCAGAAACTGCTGCGCTGGCGGGCCGAGCTGTTGCAGGAATCAAACGGGACCCTGCAGCACCTCCAGGAAGAGAGCCTGTCCGAACCCGATATCGCCGACCGGGCCTCGCTGGAAACGGATCGTGCGCTGGAGCTGCGCACCCGCGACCGCGAGCGCAAGCTGATCTCCAAGATCGACGAGGCCCTAAAGCGGATCGAGGACGGGACTTACGGCTATTGCGAGGAGACGGCCGAGCCCATCAGCCTTCGCCGATTGGAGGCCCGGCCCATAGCCACCCTTTCCATCGAGGCGCAGGAACGCCACGAGCGGATGGAGCGAACCCACCGCGACGATTAGAGCCTGGTCGCCTTGAGAAACTTCGGCTTAAGGCGTGAATCTTGGTTTAGCCTCGGGGTCGCGGCTATTCCCCGGGTGGCGCGAACTCACGACGTGGGGTCGGACTCAGGCGCCGGAACAAGTGCGCGCTCATTTTGCGATTCGGCCTTGATGCGGTCATGCAGCTCGCGGCGCAGTACCTTGGCCTCGGGCGGAAAGGTGAATCCCAATTTGATCGATTTGCCGCGCACCTCCACCACTGTGACCTCGATGTCATCGTTGATGACGATCGATTCACCGACTTTGCGCGTTAGGAACAGCATCGCATCTTCTTCCCCCCCGTATCGCGGCGCAGCCCCAAGAAAACTCTATCGTCTCGCGCGAGCACTAACAAGGTAGCCTTTGGCCAGCTTCCTTTCCCGGCTCGCCTTGTCCATCGGCGGGCTGTCATAATGCGCGCGAGTTGGTCTGCTTGAAAGCGAATGGCAATGAGCAGCGCGGCAATCGGATGGGTGATCGCTCTCGCGGCGGCGGCGGCCATTGGCGTGGGACTCGGTCGCTGGAACGAGCGGCACGGACGCCGGATTGCCGAATGCGCCCTGGATGCCTTGACCACGCCGGCCCAGCTGGTCGCCGGCGGCCGCCGGGTGCTCTATGCCAATGCTGCCTTTCGCCAGGCTTTCGAGGACTGGGCGACGGCGCTGCCCCAGCTACTGAGCCAGCAAGTCGTGGGCGAGGGCGCGCAGCAGGAACTCGCCCGATTGGTGCCTGTGGGCGCCGGGGGGCGAATCGAGCTGACCGTGGCAACGCCGCTCGGCGAAATCGGCTGGCGCGACGTCAGCGTGCAAGCCTTGCCGGATTTTCCCGGTCACGCGCTCTGGCTCTGCCGCGACATTTCAGCCGAACGACGGGCGGGCGCCGCGTTGCGGCCACTGGTCCAGGCGCGGGAGAAGCAGGCGGACGCCACCTCGCCCGCCCCCACGCCACGGGTGGGCGACGAGCGGCTGGAAGCCCAGTTGGCGCAAACCTTGCGCCTGCAGGCCGTCGGTCAGCTGGCGGGCGGCATTGCCCATGATTTCAACAATCTGCTGACGGCCATGATCGGCTTCTGCGATCTGCTCCTGTTGCGTCATCGGCCCGGCGACCAATCCTTCGCCGATGTCATGCAGATCCGCCAGAACGCCAATCGCGCGGTGAGTCTGGTGCGCCAGCTTCTCGCCTATTCGCGCCAGCAGACCTTGCAGCCCCGCGTGATCTCGATATCGGAAGTATTGGCGGAACTGGCTCATCTCTTGCGCCGGCTGATCGGCGGGGCCATCGCGCTCAAGCTGGAGCATGGGCGCGATATTCATCCGGTGCTGGTCGACCAGGGCCAGGTCGAGCAGGTCGTCATCAATCTCGTGGTCAATGCCCGCGATGCCATGCCCGACGGGGGCACGCTGACCATCCGGACCTCCAACATCAGCGTCGCCGAGCCCATGGCCGCGGCCGGCGAGATGCTGCCGGCGGGCGAGTACGTACGGATCGATATTGTCGACACGGGCACCGGCATCGACCCGGCGATCATCGACCGCATCTTCGAGCCGTTCTTTTCCACCAAGCCGATGGGAGCCGGAACCGGGCTGGGCCTGGCCACCGTCTATGGCATCGTCAAGCAGAGCGGCGGCCATGTCGTCATCGTCAGCAAACAGGGCGAGGGGACGACTTTCAGCATTTTCCTGCCGCGCTATGCGGAAAGCGCCGCCGCCGCGGCCGCTCGACGCGAGGGCGTGGAGGAGGCGGCCCGCGACCTGACCGGGGCGGGAACGATCTTGCTGGTGGAGGACGAGGATGCGGTGCGCCTGTTCAGCGCGCGTACGTTGCGCAACAAAGGATACAAGGTCATCGAGGCACGCAGCGGCGAGGCAGCGCTGGTCATCATGGGCCAGGACAGCGAACCCATCGATCTTCTCATCACTGATGTGGTAATGCCCGAAATGGACGGCCCCGCCTTGGTGGAGGAGGTTCGTTCGCGCCGGCCGGACATGAAAGTGATTTTCATTTCCGGCTATGCCGAGAGCGCCTTTCGCCAGCAGGCGAGCGACGGCAGCATGCTGCATTTCCTAGCCAAGCCCTTCAGCCTCAAGCAGCTTGCGACCAAAGTGAAGGATGTGCTCGAGGAAGGAGGCTGACGACTCGCTTGTGGATACCATTTTAACCTGGACTTAAAATTGTATATTTTGCTATGTTGCTACCGAAATATGGGCCTGACGGTTTTCCAATCAGACCCCCTTTGTTCTATTTTCGGTCTGTTTTTTGGCTTGCATGGCAGGAACAAAAGAGGTACGTTCGCGCCGTTGCATTGGACCCATCCTGTATGGAATAAGGGAGACGATAGATGTCGCAACCGGCGCTGAAAGTCATCGAGAGAGAGGGCATGGATAAGTCGAAAGCATTGGATGCCGCTCTCGGCCAGATCGAGCGGGCGTTCGGCAAGGGCTCGATCATGCGCCTCGGCCAGAATGAGAACGCTGTCGAAACCGAAGCGATCTCGACCGGGTCCCTTGGCCTCGATATCGCGCTGGGCATCGGTGGCCTGCCGCGCGGTAGGGTCGCGGAAATCTATGGGCCGGAGAGCTCGGGCAAGACCACCTTGGCCTTGCATGTGGTGGCCGAGGCCCAAAAGCAGGGCGGCACTTGCGCCTTCATCGATGCCGAGCATGCCCTCGACCCGAGCTATGCCGGCAAGCTGGGCGTCAATCTCGAGGAATTGCTGATCTCCCAACCCGATACGGGCGAACAGGCCCTTGAGATCGCCGATACGCTGGTGCGCTCCGGTGCCGTCGACGTACTGGTCATCGACAGCGTCGCAGCCTTGGTGCCGCGGGCCGAACTCGAAGGCGAGATGGGCGATTCCCATGTCGGCTTGCATGCCCGGCTGATGAGCCAGGCTTTGCGCAAGCTCACCGGTTCGATCTCCCGTTCGCGCTGCATGATCATCTTCATCAACCAGATTCGCATGAAGATCGGCGTCATGTTCGGCAATCCGGAGACGACGACCGGCGGCAATGCGTTGAAATTCTATGCCTCGGTCCGGCTCGATATTCGCCGCATCGGTTCGATCAAGGATCGTGAGACGGTGGTGGGCAGCCAGACCCGGGTCAAGGTGGTGAAGAACAAGGTGGCTCCCCCGTTCCGGGTGGTCGAATTCGACATCATGTATGGCGAGGGCGTGTCCAAGACCGGCGAATTGGTCGATCTGGGAGCGGCCGCAGGGGTGGTGGAGAAGTCGGGGGCCTGGTTCTCCTATAACGGCCAGCGCATCGGCCAGGGCCGCGAGAATGCCAAGCAGTTCCTGAAGGAAAACCCCCAGATGGCTGCCGAAATCGAAAAGGCCATCCGACAGAACGCTGGTCTGGTTGCCGGCGCGATGATGGACCGCAAGGGCGCCGGGGAGCCGGCGGCAGCCGAGGAATAGGCTACTGAGGTAGGACTTCCCGGGTCGGAAGCCGACCAACAAGAGCCGCGGCGGCTTCCTCTCCGTTGGCGGCTCGGTCGAAAACGCGCGACACCCCCGGTCGCGCGTTTTCCTTTTTTTGGGGCTTGCCGAAGCGGTCAGGTCACCGGAGCCAAGGTTTTGCGCCTGCGAAGGCTTGCTGGATCGTTGGATTTCCACCAGATTTAGCCGAGATCGGCACGAATGCCGCGCCGGCGCTGAAGGCCCGCCCAAACAGGCCGGATTGAGGACGATGCAGACCGCTAACGAAATTCGCCGAACCTTTCTCGACTATTTCGCTGCCAACGGCCACGCGATCGTCGCCTCGAGTCCGCTCGTGCCGCGCAACGATCCGACGCTCATGTTCACCAACGCCGGGATGGTCCAGTTCAAGAACGTCTTCACCGGCGTGGAAAAGCGCGACTACAGCCGGGCGACCACGGCCCAGAAATGCGTTCGCGCCGGCGGCAAGCATAACGATCTGGAAAACGTCGGCTATACCGCGCGCCATCACACCTTCTTCGAGATGCTGGGGAACTTTTCCTTCGGCGATTATTTCAAGGATCACGCCATCGAGCTCGCCTGGAATCTGATCACCCGCGATTTCGGCCTGCCGAAGGAGCGTCTGCTGGTCACGGTCTATGCCGAAGACGACGATGCCTTCAATCTCTGGCGCAAGATCGCAAGCCTGCCCGAGAGCAAGATCATCCGCATTCCCACCAGCGATAATTTCTGGGCCATGGGCGATACCGGTCCCTGCGGGCCCTGCTCGGAGATCTTCTACGACCATGGCGACAAGATTCCCGGTGGCCCGCCGGGGAGTGCCGATGCCGAGGGCGACCGGTTCATCGAGATCTGGAATCTGGTGTTCATGCAGTACGAGCAGGTCACCAAGGAAAAGCGCGTCGCCCTGCCGCGGCCGTCCATCGACACCGGGATGGGGTTGGAACGTTTGGCCGCCGTGCTCCAAGGCAAGCACGACAATTACGATATCGATCTCTTCCGCGCTCTCATAACGGCCTCGGCCGATGCCACGGGAACCTCGCCCGATGGTTCGCATGCTGTGTCTCATCGCGTCATCGCCGACCATCTTCGGGCGACGAGCTTTCTGATCGCCGATGGCGTGCTGCCCTCCAACGAGGGTCGCGGCTATGTGCTGCGCCGCATCATGCGCCGGGCCATGCGCCACGCCCAGCGTCTAGGGGCGAAGGAACCGCTGATGTGGCGGCTGGTGCCCGCATTGCTGGTCGAAATGGGCCAGGCCTATCCCGAGCTGATGCGCGCCCAGGCGATCATCACCGAGACCTTGCGGCTGGAGGAGACGCGTTTTCGCCAGACCCTCGAGCGCGGCCTGAAGCTTTTGGACGAGGAAACAGGACGGCTGGGCCAGGACAAGATCCTAAACGGCGAGGTCGCCTTCAGGCTTTACGATACCTATGGCTTCCCCCTTGACCTGACCCAGGACATCCTGCGCGGCCAGGGCCGTAGCGTCGATACGCCCGGATTCGAGGCCGCGATGGAACGCCAGCGCGCCGCTGCCCGCAAGGCCTGGGTTGGCTCGGGCGAGGCGGCCACGGATCAGATCTGGTTCGACGTCCGCGAGAAGGTCGGCGCCTCCGAATTCCTGGGCTACGCCACCGAGGTCGCCGAGGGCCAGATCGTGGCGTTGGTCAAGGACGGCAAACAGGTCCAGCAGGCCAATACCGGCGATGAGGTCGCCATTGTCGCCAATCAGACGCCCTTCTATGGCGAGTCCGGCGGCCAGATGGGCGATGCCGGCGTATTCATCGGGGCCAAGGGCATCGAGGTGGCAATCGCCGATACCCAGAAGAAGTTGGGCGACATCTACGTGCATTACGGTCGCGTGACCGCGGGTCGCCTAGCCCTGGGCGACGCGGTGGAAATGCGTGTAGACGGCGAGCGCCGCGCACGGCTACGCGCCAACCATTCTGCAACCCATTTGCTGCATGAAGCCTTGCGTCGGCGCTTCGGACCCCATGTCACCCAGAAGGGTTCGCTGGTGGCCCCCGATCGCCTGCGCTTCGACTACAGCCATCCCGTCTCGCCGGCGCCGGAGGACATGGCCATTGTGGCAGCCGAGGTCAATCGCCGCGTGCGCGACAATGCCGAGGTCGTCACGCGATTGATGACCCCGGACGAGGCGGTGAAGAAGGGCGCGCTTGCGCTCTTCGGCGAGAAATACGGCGAGGAAGTCCGTGTCGTCTCCATGGGCGGGGAAGACGAAGGACGCGATTTCTCGACGGAGCTTTGCGGTGGGACCCATGTGCGGCGCACGGGTGATATCGGCCTGTTCAAGATCGTCAGCGAAGCAGCGGTGGCGGCCGGCGTGCGCCGGATCGAGGCGCTGACCGGAGCAAGTGCCGAGGCCTATGTGGGCCAACAGGAACGTCTGATCGGCGAGACCGCCACGGTGCTGCGAGTCCAGCCGGGCGAATTGCCCCAGCGCGTCGCCAGTCTGGTCGAGGAGCGCAAGCGCCTGGAGCGCGAGTTGACCGACGCCCGCAAGCGCCTGGCGACCGGCGGCTCGGCCGAGGATTCCGGGATCAAGGATGTGGGAGGCATCAAGCTCGCCACCCGCCTTCTCGACGGCGTGCCGGCCAAGGAACTGAAGGGCATGGCCGATGTGCTGAAGCAGCAGATGGGCTCAGGCGTCGTCGCCCTTGTCGCTCGCAGCGAAGATCGGGCGTCGCTCGTCGTCGGCGTCACCGCCGACCTCACCCAACGCTTCAACGCTGTCGAACTCGCCCAGCTCGGCAGCCGGGCGCTGGGCGGGCAGGGCGGCGGCGGCCGGCCGGACATGGCGCAATCGGGCGGTCCCGACAGCAGCCGCGCCCAGGCTGCCTTGACGGCCATCGAGCAGGCGGTGCGCGCGGCAGCCCGAGCGGCGTGAGGGGCGAAGGAGGGTCAGCATGCTCGCCGCCCTCCACGACGTGCTGAACCCCGGCGAAAATCGCTCTGCGCTGAGCCAAGCGGTCAAATACCTCCTGATCCTCAGCATTGCCTGCAGCGTGTGTGCCGCCGTCTGGGACACGATGCCGGGATTGTCGCCTACGGCGCTGGGCTGGATGGGCCTCGTCTCCATCGTTACATTTGTCATTTTCACGATCGAATACCTGGGCCGTCTCATATCGGCTACCGGCCGGGATCCCGCCGCGGCGGAGGCGCCGCTGCTCTCGGCCTGGCACTATTTCCGCTCGCCACTCGGAATCGTCGATGCAATGGTGGTCTTGCCGCAACTTGGCCATGCCGTCGGCTTGCTCGGCCCTGAATGGGCGCGGTTGGGCGCCGTACTGGCGGTGGTCAAGATCGCCCGATACGCCCGCGCAATTCCGCTGGTGACCACGGTCTTTCGCAACGAGGGACGCCCGCTGCTGGCGGCCCTCACCGTGATGCTGGTGCTGCTAGTCTTGGCCGCCTCAGTAATGTACACGCTGGAGCACGACGCCCAACCGCGGCTCTTCAGCAGCATTCCCGCCAGCCTGTGGTGGGCCATCGTGACAATCGCCACAGTGGGCTATGGCGACATGGCGCCGATCACCGTCGGCGGGCGCATCTTCGCGGGCGTGACAATGCTGATCGGTATCGCGATGTTCGCCGTTCCCGCCGGTATTCTGGCGACGGGCTTTGCCAGCGAGATCCGCCGGCGCGATTTCGTGGTCACCTGGAACACGGTGGCCAAAGTGCCGCTTTTCGCCGGCCTCGATGCTGCCGGCATCGCTTCCATCGCGCGGTTGTTGAAGCCGCAGATCGCGCCCGCGCACTACGTCATCGTGCGGCGCGCCGAACCGGCGACCGCCATGTTCTTCATCATGGCCGGCGAGGTGGAGGTCGACGTTCAGCCCCATCCGGTCCGCCTGCGGGCGGGGCAGTTCTTCGGCGAGATCGCGCTGCTGCGGGACACCCAGCGCACGGCCACCGTCACCGCCCTGACGGAGGTCCAGCTATTGGCACTGGAGGCCAGCGACTTTCGCAACCTCATCGAGCAGTACCCCGATCTCGGGGAGCGCATCGCCAAAGTGGCCGAGGGCCGCCTCTATGGCTCACCCCCGCCACCAGCCCCGCAAAAACCAGCTTAGGGCTTGGCGTCCGCGGCGACCTGCATGCGGATGATCTTATCCTGCGGTGGCTTAACCATGCCGTTGGGATCGTCGTCGCCGGCCTTGATCTTGTCGACGAATTCCATGCCCTGAACCACTTGGCCCCAGATCGTATATTTGCCGTCAAGCTGGGGCGTCGGAGCGAAGCAGATGAAGAATTGGCTGTCCGCGCTGTTGGGATCCTGGGCGCGCGCCATGGAGACGGTGCCGCGGACGTGACGCGCGCTGGAGAATTCGGCGGGAAGATTCTGCCCCGAACCGCCAAAGCCCGTGCCTTTGGGATCGCCGGTCTGCGCCATGAAGCCGCTGATGACGCGATGGAATATGATGCCATCAAAGAAATGTTGACGGGTCAGCTCCTTCATGCGCGCCACGGTCTTGGGCGCCAGATCCGGGCGCAGTTCGATCACCACGCGACCATCCTTGAGGTCGAGGTAGATCGTGTTTTCCAAGTCGGCGGCCTTCACGTTGCCGGCAATGGCCGACAGGATGGCAGCCAGGGCGACCGCCTTGATTGATTTTTTCATCACTTAACCCATCGCTTTCTTGAGGTTGCTGTCCAATTTATCGAGAAACTGGGTGGTGGTTAGCCAAGTCTGTTGTGGGCTGATGAGCAGCGCCAGATCCTTGGTCATGAATCCCGCTTCCACCGTGTCGACGCAGACCTTTTCGAGGGTTTCGGCAAAGCGCTGCACCTCGGGCGTGGCGTCGAATTTGCCGCGGTACCACAGCCCGCGCGTCCAGGCATAGATCGAAGCGATCGGGTTGGTCGACGTCTCTTTGCCCTTCTGATATTCGCGATAGTGCCGCGTGACCGTCCCGTGGGCTGCTTCCGCCTCGACCACGTCGCCCGCGGGCGACAGCAGGACGGAGGTCATCAGGCCCAGCGACCCGAAGCCTTGGGCCACCGTGTCCGATTGCACGTCGCCATCGTAATTCTTGCAGGCCCAGACGAAACCGCCGCTCCATTTGAGGGCGCTGGCCACCATGTCGTCGATCAGCCGGTGTTCGTATACGATCCCCTTGGCCTTGAAGGCCGCAGCGAATTCCGCGTCGAACACCTGCTGGAAGATGTCCTTGAAGCGGCCGTCATATATTTTGAGGATGGTGTTCTTGGTCGAAAGATAGACGGGCCAACCCTGCGTCAATCCATAATTCAAGCAGGCGCGCGCGAAACCGCGGATCGAATCGTCCAGGTTGTACATGGCCAGCGCCACACCACTGCCCGGAAAGTCGAACACCTCGTGCTCGATGGCGGCACCCCCGTCGGTCGGCTGGAATCGAATGCTGAGCTTTCCTTTGCCGGGAATAATCATGTCGGTGGCGCGATACTGATCGCCGAAGGCGTGACGGCCGATGACGATGGGCCGCGTCCAGCCCGGCACCAGCCGCGGCACGTTCTGGCAGATAATGGGTTGGCGAAAGACCGTCCCATCCAGAATGTTGCGGATCGTCCCATTGGGGGACTTCCACATTTTTTTCAGGCCGAATTCCTTCACCCGCGCCTCGTCCGGCGTGATGGTGGCGCATTTGACGCCGACGCGATTTTTCTTGATCGCCTTGGCAGCATCCACGGTGATTTGATCGGACGTAGCCTCGCGGCTTTCGATGCCCAGGTCGAAATACAGCAGGTCGACGTCGAGATAGGACAGGATCAGCTTCTCCTTGATGAAGCGCCAGATGATACGCGTCATCTCATCACCGTCGAGCTCGACGATCGGCTGAGCAACCTTGATTTTCTTCATCTTGCTTGGTCCCGGAATTGGCGGCGCCGGATCATAGCCGAGCCCGCCGAGACTGCGCCAGCGCCGTGGACGATAAGTCGCAGGAGGGCTCAGAGACGTTCAGGCTGGGCGACGAGCTTGGGACGCGGAGCGTTTTCCAACGCAAGCAGCAACGCCGGCACGGTACCGACGACCTGGTAGAGCGCACGATCGGCCGAGGCGGCGAAGCCCTGGTCGATGACGTGGTCGATCAGCGACAGAAGCGGTCGCCAGAATCCTGCGATATCGACCAGGATCACGGGCTTGTCGTGCAACCCGAGCTTGCGCCAGGTGAGAATCTCGAAGGTTTCGTCCAGCGTGCCAAAGCCGCCGGGCAGGACTGCGAAGGCATCGGACATTTCGAACATCAGATGCTTGCGCTGATGCATGCTGCCGACGACGATCAACTGACTGGCGCCGCGGTGCCCCACTTCCACCTTGTCGAGATGGCGCGGAATGATGCCCACCACTTCGCCGCCCGCGCCGAGCACTGCATCGGCCAGAGTCCCCATGATTCCGATACGCGCCCCGCCGTAGACCAGGCGGATTCGCTGCCCGGCCATGGCGCGGCCAAGCTCTCGTGCCGCCTCGACATGGCGGCTGTCGATACCGATTCCGCTGGCGCAATAGACGCAGAGTGAGGTGTCGAACGACATCAAATCGGGCTTTCCGGCACAACTGTGCGCTGTTGTCTAATTGAACCGGCGACGCTTGTGAAGCCTGGGCTTCGCCGGGCCTCCATTCTGCGGCCTCGCGGATTTGTCATGGGAGCAAGATTGCTCATGGGAGGTTTTGGATGCTATCTGGCGCCATCGTGACCAGACGATTCGCATTCGCCTGGCTGTTCGTGCCGGCCTTGCTTGTGGCGATGCCGGCTATGGCGGATTCCGGATCAGTCGACCGCGGCGCCTATCTGTTCGCGCTGGCGGGTTGCGGGGGCTGCCATACCGATGAGGCCCATCATGGGCCGGCGCTCGGCGGTGGCACGCCCATCGCTACGCCCTTCGGCACGTTCTTCGGACCCAATATCAGTCCCGAGCCGACCTATGGCATCGGATCCTGGTCGGATGCGGATTTCATCCAGGCCTTGCGCCAGGGCCTGCGGCCCGACGGCGGCCATCTGTTTCCTGCGTTTCCCTACATTTCCTTCACCTTGATCACCGACACCGATTTGCTGGATCTGAAAGCCTATATTTTCGCGCAAGCCCCCGTGACCTTGGCGAGCAAGCCCCATGACGTTTGGTTTCCCTTCTCCTGGCGTTGGCTGCAGACGTTCTGGCGCTGGATGAATTTCGCGCCCGGACCCTTCAAGCCCGATGCCTCCAAGAGCCCGGCTTGGAACCGGGGGGCCTATCTGGCCCAGGCGGTCGCCCATTGCGGCGAATGTCATACGCCGCGTGATATGACCGGCGGGTTGGAAACCAGCCTGGCCTTTTCAGGCACGGCCAATGGGCCCGGCGGCCAGAAGGTCGCCAATATCACTTCGGATAAGGATACCGGCATAGGTCGTTGGTCTCATTACAAGATCGTGCATTTCCTCAGCACCGGAATCCTGCCCAATGGCGATGTCGCCGGCTCCTTGATGGGAGAGGTCATAAGGCGCAGCACCAGCAAGATGACTGAGAGAGACCGGGACGCCGTGGCGACATACCTTGAAAGCCTTCCCCCCATCGCCAATCCCGGCGCCAAGGCAACCCAGCCCGGTTTCGATTGATTGTACCGCGGTCCTTGGAGTATTAGTTTAAAGTCTTTGATTTTTCAGCATATTGGCGAGGGGCCTTGAATCGATTCGCAATTTTGGGCGCGATGGGGGTCGCGGTAATTGTTGCCGCGTTGTTGCTCAACTACGCGATCAATCGGGACGAAGTGGCCGACAATACCCCGCCCGCCGCGGCGGTGTCGACGACGTCCGCCGAAACCCCGGCCGTGACCGCCATGACGCCACCGGCGTCCGGCGCCGGAACGACGGCTTCCACGACGGCTTCAGCGGCGACAGCGCCGGCGGTCACCGGTGGGGGGACGCCGGGAGCCACGACGCCCGGTGCGCCAGCCACGGGCAACCCGCCGGCGCCGGATAAAACCGCGACCACTACACCCAGTTTCGATATCGTTCGGGTCAATCCCGACGGCGGCATGGTTATCGCCGGCCGTGCAGTACCCCACAGCGCGGTGACGGTTACAGCCGACGGACAGAAGATCGGCAGCATTGTTGCCGACGGCCGGGGCGAATGGGTGCTGTTGCCCGATACCAAACTGGCGCCCGGCAACCATCAGCTCGCCATCACCGCCCAACTCGACGGCGGCAGCGCGGTCGCCTCCGAGGACGTGGTCGTCGTCGTCGTGCCCCAGCCGCAGGTGGCGTCCAACGGGCAGACCGCCGGTCAGACCCAGGCTGCGACGAACAACCAGCCGACCCAGCCCTTGGCCGTCGTCGTGCCGCGCAACGATCAGGGCAGCACCGTGCTGCAGGCGCCGGCGCCCCCGCAGTCGGGCCTGCTTATTCTGCAATCCGTCGATTATGACCCCGATGGGCGTTTGGTCATCGGCGGCCAGGCGCCTCCGGGCGAGGAGGTGCGCGCCTATCTCGACAACCGCTATCTGGGCGTGGCCAAGGCCGATGACGGCGGGCGCTGGCGCATCAAGCCGGTTGAGCCGGTCGCACCGGGCCTCCATAGTCTGCGCATCGACGAAGTGGACGCCGACGGCAAGGTGGTGGCCCGCGTCGAATCGCCGTTCTCGCGCGCCGAACCGGTGGATATGTCGGCGGGCAATCAGGTGGTCGTCGTGCAGCCCGGCAACAGCCTTTGGCTGATTGCCAGCCGCACCTATGGCAGCGGATTTCGCTATACGGTGATTTATCAGGCCAACAAGGGTCAGATCAGCGATCCCGACCTGATCTATCCGGGTCAGGTGTTCAAATTGCCCACCACGCCCAGCCAATGAGATTCGGCCGCCCGGCGGCGCCACCAGGCACCATGCTGGTGCGGCATTCCGCCTAGGTAGGGATCGCGGCTTTGCCTCACGGCTTTCTTGTCCCGCTCCACCGCGATGGATGGAAGTTCGTCGCCATTTTCGCCGCCGCGACCGCGGGCCTCTTCTGGCTCTGGTCCCCGCTGGGCTGGGCGGGCGTGGTCATGTCTCTGTGGTGTGCCTATTTTTTTCGCGATCCGCCGCGCGTTTCGCCGGTTGGACGGAATTGGGTGCTGAGTCCCGCCGACGGCGTCGTCTCATCCATTGGGCCGGCAGCGCCTCCGCCGGAGATGGGCCTGGGCGAAACCGCGCTGACGCGGATCAGCGTGTTCATGAATGTCTTCGACGTGCATGTGAACCGCAGTCCCACGGAGGGCGAGGTGGCGGCACTGGCTTATCGTCCCGGGCGCTTCTTCAATGCCTCTCTCGACAAGGCCAGCGAGTTCAACGAGCGTCAGGCTATGCGAATCTCGACCGCGGCGGGCCCGGCGCTGGGCGTGGTGCAGATCGCCGGGCTGATCGCGCGGCGCATCCGCTGCGATGCCAAGCTGGGCGATAGCCTGCGTGCTGGCCAAAGGTTCGGCTTGATTCGCTTCGGCAGCCGTGTCGATGTTTACCTGCCGGACGGCGTCGCCCCGTTGGTCGCGGTCGGCCAGACCATGGTGGCGGGCGAAACAGTGCTCGCCGACCTCCTCTCGGGCGGGCCGGCGCGACCCACCGTGGTTCGCTGAGGATGATCGGTTCAGCCGGTGGGAACCCGTCGGTTCTGAGGCAGTTGGAAAGGCTTTGCCAATGCAGCGCTCGCCCATGACACGGCTTCGGGATCAGTCGTTCAATCGACTCATCCCCAATATTCTGACGCTGCTCGGCCTCTGCGCCGGTATGACCGCCATTCGCCTGGCCTTGGTGGAGCGCTGGGAATTGGCGGTGGCGGCCATTGCGGTGGCGGCCGTCCTCGATGCGCTGGATGGGCGCATCGCGCGCCTCTTGGACACTTCCAGCAAATTCGGCGCCGAACTGGATTCCCTGGCCGATGTGGTGGGCTTCGGAGTCGTTCCCGGCCTGCTGCTGTATATCTGGACCATGCATGATGCCGGCGGCATCGGCTGGGCGGTAACCCTGTTGTTCGCCGTCTGCTGCAGCCTGCGCCTTGCGCGATTCAATACCAAGCTCGACAATGCCGATCTGCCCGCCTGGACGGGACGGTTTTTCGTCGGCGTGCCGGCGCCGGCCGCGGCCGGTCTGGCGCTGACCCCGATGATGGCGCATTTCGAATTCGGCCCCGGCTGGTATGACACGCCGCCGTTCGTGGGATTCGTGATGGTGGCGGTCGCCGGCCTGATGGTCAGCCGAATTCCCACATATTCCTTCAAGCGGTTGAAGGTGCCGGCCAAATCCGTTCTGCCCACCATGATCGGGGTCGGCCTGCTGATCGCCTTTGTCATCAGTACGCCCTGGATCACCTTTCTCGGGCTTTCTGTCGCATATCTGGGCACCATGCCGGTCAGCATGCTGGCCCATCGTCGTCTGGCGGCTCGTCGCGCGGTGGTCGAGCCGCTCGATCAGACGGACGCGCTGCCACATTAGAGCGGTGCGATAGCGGCACCGATATGCTCGATGGGGTCTTGCGCCGGTTCATCGATCCGCCGCTCGATGCGATCGGCCGCCGCCTGGCCGATGCCGGGGTATCCGCGAATGCGATGACCCTGGGCGGCTTTGTCCTCGGCATGGCCGCCGTCCCGCTGCTTGCCCTCGGCGCCTATGGCTGGGCCCTCCTGGCCATCCTCGCCAACCGCCTCGCCGATGGGCTGGACGGCGCAATCGCCCGGCGCAAGGGGCCCAGTGACCTCGGTGGCTTTCTCGATATCGTCTGCGACTTTATTTTCTATGGCGCAGTCGTTTTCGGCTTCATCCTGGCGACGCCGGAAAATCGCCTGCCGGGCGCCTTTCTGATACTTTCATTCATCGGGACCGGCAGCTCGTTCCTGGCTTTCGCCGCGCTCGCCCAGCGCCGCAGGCTGAAAACCAGTGCGCAGGGCTCGAAATCGCTTTACTACCTTGGCGGGCTTACGGAAGGCAGCGAGACGATTGCACTCTTTGCGCTTTGCTGTCTTTTTCCTGGCGCCTTCGGTGTCTTCGCTTGGATCTTCGGCGGTGCCTGCTGGCTCACCACATTGGCCCGTGTATTGGCGGCTTGGCGCGCCTTTGGGCGCTTACCTTGATCGACGTCGGCATGCATATCATGCATATGCAGCTGGCCCGCGCGCGAGGCAGCGGCCGGCAGCCAGCCAAATCGTGATTTCGATCGCGTCACCGGGAGATTCGGCGCCAACCCATCGGCGCTCACCGTTAAGGCTGTGGGAAAGCGGCAACTGGATCGGTGAGTCGCCGGTTTAATGGCAAACGTCAGGCGCCTGACATGTCGGCTGCGGCAAGAACCGCCAGAAATGCTGCGCCATAGCGCTCGATTTTCGTCTTCCCCATGCCTGGCACGCCGACGAGATCCGCCAGGCTGCGCGGTCGACGCTGGGCCAGCGCGATCAAGGTCGTGTCGTGAAAGATTATGTAGGGTGGCACACCCTGGTCGCGGGCGAGCCGCCCGCGCTCGGCCCGCAAGGCGTCGAACAGGCCTCTTGCCGCCTCATCGACGCCCTCATCCACGCCGGGTAGTCGGGTCTTGCCCGAACTCTTCGCCGAGCGCTTGCCGGTCCGTGCCTTGTCGCGGCGTAGCGCCACGGAACGCTCGCCGCGCAAGACCGGCCGGGCCAACTCAGTCAGGCGTAGCGCCCCATAGGCATCGTGGGCGACGTCGATGATCCCGAGTGCCACAAGCTGGCGGAAGACCGAACTCCATTCCTGGCGACCGAGATCGGCGCCAACCCCGAAGGTGGGAAGCCGGTCATGAGCAAGACGCTGGATTTTCTCGTTCTCCGTCCCCTGCAACACGTCTATCAGATGACCGACGCCGAAGCGCTGACCCGTGCGCAGGATGGCCGAGAGCGCCTTCTGGGCGGCCTGGGTTCCGTCCCAGGATTCGGCCGGCTCCAGGCAGCCATCGCAATTGCCGCAAGGGATGGAAAGCACCTCGCCGAAATGCGACAACAGCGCCTGGCGCCGGCAGCCGGTGGTCTCGCAGATTCCTAGCAGCGCATCGAGTTTCGCGCGTTCGACCCGTTTAACTTCGGCCGGCGCCTGGCCTTCATCGATCATACGCCGGCGCAGCACCAGATCCTGCATGCCATAGAGCAGCAGCGATTCAGCGGGCAGCCCGTCGCGCCCGGCCCGCCCGGTCTCCTGATAGAAGGCCTCCAGACTGCCTGGCAGATCAAGATGCGCGACAAAGCGCACATCGGGCTTATCGACCCCCATGCCGAAAGCGATGGTAGCGACGATCACCAGCCCCTCGGCATTGAGGAAGGCGTCCTGATGACGCCGGCGGATCGATGCGTCGAGCCCGGCGTGATAAGGCAGGGCATCGACGCCCTGAGCGCGCAGCCAAGCGGCGGTCTCGTCGACCTTGGCGCGGCTGAGGCAATAGACTATCCCGCTCTCCCCGGCATGGCGCCCGCGGATGAAGGCGAGCAATTGGCGCCGCGGGTCGTTCTTGAGCGCGATCTCGTAGCGGATATTGGGCCGGTCGAAGCTTGCCAGGAATAGCTGCGCGCGTTCGAGTTTCAGGCGCCGGCGCACGTCCTCGCGCGTCTGGGGATCGGCGGTCGCAGTCAAGGCCAAGCGCGGCACGCCGGGGAAACGGTCGGCCAGAACATCGAGGCTCATGTATTCCGGGCGGAAGTCGTGGCCCCACTGGCTGACGCAATGGGCCTCGTCGATGGCGAAGAGAGCGATCGTGGTCCGGTCGAGATATCCGAGGAAGGAGGGCTGGAGCAGACGCTCCGGCGCCACGTAGAGCAGATCCAGCCGCCCGGCCCGCATATCGGCGCGCACGGCGGAACGCTCCTCGTCGGTCAGGCTCGAATTCAGCGCCGCGGCGCGGATTCCGGCCTGACGCAGGCTTGCCACCTGGTCGTGCATGAGGGCGATGAGGGGCGAGACGACCATGGCGACGCCCGGGCGGCAAAGGGCAGGGATTTGATAGCAGATCGATTTGCCGCCGCCGGTAGGCATCAGAACGATGGCGTCGCCACCGGCGATGACATGGGCAACGATCGCCGCCTGGTGGCCGCGAAAGCTCTGGTAGCCGAAGGTGGCGCGTAGAGCGTCCAGCGGCGACCTTGCCTCGAAGCGCCCGGTCATGGGATCGTCGCTCCCCCCATCGCATTGGCGATGTTGTCATCCGCTGCGTTTGCGAAGAATGGCTGCACGGGCTGTCGCTTGGCTGAGAGAAATCGAGGATATGCGCGAATCGCCCCGAACCTACCACGCGGCGCAGTTGCGGCAAATTTCCGCGCGCACGATCGGCCATTACGACCGCACGGCCGAGGCCTTCTGGCAGGGCACTCGCGAGCATGACGTCGGGCAGAACTACGCGGCTTTGCTGGCCGCGCTGGAAGGCGAGGCGCACCACTCCATCCTTGATTTCGGTTGCGGGCCCGGTCGGGACCTGCGCCATTTTCGCTCACTGGGTCACGATGTCATCGGTCTGGACGGATCGAAGGAATTCGTGGCCATGGCACGGGCCTATTCGGGCTGCGAGGTTCTGCACCAAGATTTTCTCGCCCTGCAACTGCCGGCAAATCGTTTCGATGGCATCTTCGCCAACGCCTCGCTGTTCCACGTCCCAAGCCAGGAACTTCCCAGGGTGCTGGGCGAGCTTGCCAGGAGCCTCAAGCCCCGGGGCGTCTTGTTCTCCTCGAACCCCAGAGGAAGCAACCAGGAAGGCCTGAGCGACGAGCGTTACGGCTGCTATTTCGATTACGAGACCTGGCGCGATTATACGACCGCCGCCGGCTTCGTCGAGGTTGCCCACTATTATCGTCCGCCGGGCCTGGCGCGCCACGAGCAACACTGGCTGGCAAGCGTTTGGCGCAAGGCTTGAACGCGCGTGCTGCGGTTGAGACAGCGTTCTGCATCTGCCAGTATGGCCTGGACGGATCGATCGGCGGCGGGCTCGAGAGCGCACAAGGGAGAACGGCTATGACCAGCGCTAGCATCTTGCGGTTTGAGCCCAATGGCCCGGTCACAACCGGATTGACGCGTTGGCCCGACATGGCGGCGATCGACCTCGAGAGCAGCGTGCCGGTGCAGCACGGTCATGAGTATCTCAAGGATTCAGAGCGCGGACTTACGGCCGGCGTTTGGGACTGCACCGCCTTCACCTCGACGATGATGTCCTATCCGGTCAATGAATTCATGATCCTGCTGGGGGGCGAGGTGACCATCATTGAAGAAAACGGTCACCGAACCACCGTGCGGGCGGGAGAGAGCTTCATTCTGCCCAAGGGCCTGCGCTGCAAATGGCAGCAGACGGGCAATGTCCGGAAGTACTTCGTGATCTTCGACGACGCTTCCGGGCTGAGCCCCCAGAATGTCGCGGCCCTGGAGGTTCGGCGCCCCGATCCGCGGGGCGATCTCGCCCCCTCCGCACCGCCGGCGGCGGATCTGTTGTTGAGCGCCGTTCCCCGGCAACGGGCCCATGTCTGGTTCGAGGATCTGACGGGCCAATGGACGGTCGGCGTCTGGGCGACGACACCCTATCACCGCAAGGCGGTTCCCTTTCCCCGACATGAGCTTATGCACATTCTGGAAGGTTCGGTGACTCTGACCGATGGCGCCGGGATGGCGCATCGCTTCCACGCCGGCGATACTTTCTTTGTTCCGATGGGCACGGCCTGCGACTGGGAATGCACGCAAGATCTCCGCAAGATCTATTGCATCTTCCAGCCCAAGGCCGTTGCCGCAAAAAGCCAGGCGGCGGAGTAACGGAAAGCAGCAGCAATGACACCTCCCATTCGGCAATCTATCGTCCTGAAGGCCCCGCCGGAGGAATTGTTCGATACATTCCTCGATTCGCGAAAGCATTCCGCTGCGACAGGCATGCCGGCGAAGGCGAGCCGTCGGGTCGGTGCCGGGTTCACCGCCTTTGGTGGAGCCCTTCGCGGTCGCAATCTTCTGGTCGTTCCCAAGCGGATGATCGTGCAGGCCTGGCGCTCGCGGCAGTGGAAGGCGAGCGACCCGGATTCCATCCTGGTCTTGTGTTTCAGCAAAGTCCGCGGCGGTGGGCGAATCGATCTGGTCCATGTCAACGTCCCGGCTCATGACCAGAAAGGTGTCACCCAGGGCTGGCCGAAATACTATTGGGCGCCGTGGAAGGCATATCTTGCGAAGCGTTGAGCGGCGTTGCGGCGGCGAGCTGCCCGTAGGGTTCCGGCCATGATCCCCTTCTCGGTCCTCGATCTCTCACCCATCGTCCAGGGGGGAACGGCAACCGATGCCTTCAGCAATACCCTCGATCTCGCCCGCCATGCCGAGCGCCTGGGATATCGTCGCTATTGGCTGGCCGAGCATCACAACATGCCCGGCATCGCCAGTGCTGCAACCTCTCTCGTCATCGGCCACGTGGCCGGCGGCACATCGACAATCCGGGTCGGCGCCGGCGGAATCATGCTGCCCAATCATGCGCCACTGGTGATTGCCGAGCAGTTCGGCACCCTCGAATCCCTATATCCTGGCCGGATCGATCTCGGTCTCGGCCGGGCGCCCGGCACCGATCAGCGCACGGCGCGCGCGCTGCGTCGCGACATGCTGGACAGCGCCGACAGGTTTCCCCAGGACGTGATCGAACTTCTGTCTTATTTCAAAGCGGTGCAGCCGGGCCAGACCGTGCGCGCCTACCCCGGCGGCGGACTTGAGGTACCGGTCTGGATCCTGGGATCGAGCCTGTTCGGCGCGCAGCTTGCCGCAGCAGTGGGTCTTCCTTTCGCCTTTGCCTCGCATTTCGCGCCCGACCATCTGATGTCGGCTCTCGAACTCTATCGGGCGAATTTCCGCGCCTCGGAATATCTCGCTCAACCCTATGCGATGCTGGGCATCAGCATCGTCGCCGCCGAAAGCGAGCAGGCCGCGCGTCGCCTCTTTACTTCGTTGCAAATGCAGTTTGTGAATCTGCGGCGTGGCCAGCCGGGCCCGCTGCAGCCGCCGGTGGACAGCCTGGATGGGTATTGGTCGCCGGCGGAGCGGGCGGGGGTCGAGCACGCGATGGCCTATGCCCTGGTGGGCGGGCATGAAACGGTTCGCGACGGGCTGCGAGCCTTCATCGGGGCGACCAAGGCCGATGAGCTCATGATCACCGCGCAGATCCATGATCACGCCGCGCGGCGGCGCTCCTATGAGATCGTCGCCGCTGTGCGCGATGGGCTGGCCGCCCCGCGCGCCGCGCTTGGCGTTGGAAAGTAAGAGCGCTAACAGCTTCCCAATGCAGCCGCTCTTCAATCCCTTATCGCCCGAATTCATCGGCGATCCTTACCCATTCTACCATCGGCTTCGCACCGCTGCGCCTTTCTACCGAAGCCCCATCGGCTTTCTGGCGCTGACCCGCGACCGGGACGTGCGATCCATTCTCGGCGACAAACGCTTCGGCAAGGATTTCCTGGGTCGCACGACCCATGGAGCCAACAGCTCGTATCTTCAGGATCCGGTCATTCGCTGCATGGGCCATTGGATGCTCTTGCAGGATCCGCCCGATCACACCCGGCTGCGTGGCCTGGTGGCGAAGGCGTTTACGGCGCGGCGCGTGCAGGAGATGCGTCCGCGCATTCAGGCAATCGTCGATGCGGCACTGGATCGCCTGGCGGAACGGGTCCGGGCGGATCTGATCGCCGATTTCGCCGCTCAGATACCGGCCACCGTGATTTGCGAACTGCTGGGGATCCCTGGAGAGGATCGCGAGGCGTTCTTCGCCAATGCGCGCAGCCTGATCAGGCTGCTGGACCCGGTGCCGCTCAGCCGTGCCGAGATGGAGCTGGCGAATGTCCAGAACCTGGCGCTGTCGCAATATTTCAATCGGCTCTTCGATCTGCGGCGGCGAAAACCGGAAGACGACCTGACGTCGCTACTGGTGCTCGCGGAGGAACAGGGCAAGAGGCTGTCGCAGGAGGAACTGACCGCCAATGTTATTTTGCTGTTCGCGGCCGGATACGACACGACGGCCAATCTCATCGGCAACGGCTTGTTTGCGCTGTTCCGTCATCCCGACCAACTGGCGCGTCTCAGAAGCGACGGCTCGCTGATGGGTAACGCCATCGAAGAATTCCTGCGCTACGATTCGCCGGTTCAGCTCACGGCGCGTGCGGCGCTCGAAGATGTAACGCTGGGCGACATCATGGTTCAAAAGGGTGGGTCGATCATTTGCGTGGTCGGATCGGCCAACCGTGATCCGGATGTCTACCGCCAACCCGATCGCCTCGACATCGCGCGCGAGAACATCCGCCCGCTCTCCTTCGGCGGCGGCATCCATCATTGTCTGGGCGCGCAACTTGCTCGCCTGGAAGCCGAGATCGCCATTTCGGGGGAGCGTCCGGTCTGGCGGCCCAGTATCTCGTTGCGCGGGCTGTCGAGCCTGCCGGCAAGCTTGTAGCCGCTTCTTCATCGGTGCTCACGGCAGCGCTTGCGCTTTCGTCTCGGCACCAAGCTGGCTTGGCAGCAGCCGTATGAGCCCGTCTATCGAAAGGCGCCGGCGGCACGCAGTCGTTCAGCCACGAGCACTGATCCTTCAGGCGTCAGGTGGCCGTCATCGAACTGCAGCGGGATGCCGGGGGCGGCGAATTTCTCGCAAGAAGTGCCCTGGCACAAGGCGTCAAACAGGGACACATAGGTCGCCCCCTTTTGTTGCGCCAGTTGGCGCAGGTCTTCGTCCAGCCGACCGAAGTCGATCCGATGCGCATCGGCAAGCCCTGGATCCTTGTTTTCGATGGAAAATGCCAGGAGTCGTGGCAGGCTATCATCGTATCGCATGATCGGACCGATCAGGATGACGCGTAAGTCATGGCTCGCGGCCCAATCGAGAAGCTGCGCGATCTGCCTGAGGTCCGAGCGCAGCCAGCGCGCCGTCAGGATCAGCCTGTCCGGCTTATGATGCAGCAGATAGTCGGAGAACAGAAAACCCATCAGATCGTTGCAGCCAGTAGTGAATTTCCGATCCAACAGCGGCGAGCAGCCGGGCCCGGTCGCCTGCAGGAAATTGATCTTGTCGAAGGCGATCGACAGGCCATAGGCCAGATGCGCGGCGTAGCTGTCGCCCATCAAGAGGTAGTTCTCGCGCGACTTGTCCGTCCGCAGGCAATCGCCGGCGCTCAAATCCCCGACCCCGTTGCCGCCCTCGAGGAAGCAGCGGCCGGACCGGAAATTGTCGATGGCCTGGGATCTTTCGTTCAATCGCGAGGCGATCGCCAGCACCTCCGGCGAGAACCGTCGCGGAAAACCCTGCGTCATCTCTGTGCCGAGCCCGACCAAGGTCAGCACCGCCGCGCCGGCGCCCGTCAGGGCGAACAGAGTCTTTCGCGAGGGGCGCTGAGGGCCCGCGCGGAAGGGTGTTTCGATGTACTTCCAGGACAGGGTCGCGACGACCAGGGTGGCCCCGATGGCGAACAGCTTGGTCATGGCCTTGTTGTGGTCGGCCGGAAAATACTCCGACAGCTTCATGAAGATGAAGATCGGCCAATGCCACAGGTAGAGCGAATAGGAGATCCGGCCGACGAAGACCACCGGGCCCCAGGACAGGCCGCGGGCGACATAGGACTCTCCCGATCGCCCCGCCGCGATGATGAGTGCTGCACCCAGGCAGGGGGCCAGCGCCGCATACCCGGGAAAGGGCGTCGAGGGCCCAACGCTGACGGCCGATGCGATGATGAGAGCGATGCCCAGCAGGCTCGCGCCCTCTCGCCAGATACGCGCTTCCATCGCCGGCAGAAGGTTCCAGGCGAGCAGGGTTCCCAGCAGCAGCTCCCAGGTGCGCGCCTGGGGCATGTAGAATTGGGAGACCTGCCCCGGGGGCGCGCCGTGCAGGCTGGCGCCGAAGGAGACCAGTGCCGCCGCAAGAAGCACCAGCCATAGCCCGCGGCGCCAGACCCGATGGACGAGAAGAACGAAGAGAGGGAGGAACACATAGAACTGCTCCTCGATCGCAAGCGACCAAGTATGCAGCAAAGGCAGCGTCGATGCCGCCGGCATGAAATAGCCGGAGCGCTGGGCAAAGTAGAAATTTGAAAAAGAAAAGGTCGCCGCCACGAGAGAGCGGCCGAAACTCTCTATTTCGATAGGCAGCATGTAGAGATAAGCCAGTACGGCCGTCACCACCAGCATCGCGGCCAAAGCCGGGAAGATCCGTCGAACGCGCCGTTCGTAGAAAGCAAGAATGGAAAATCGGCCGGCAGAAACCTCGTCGATGATCATCGACCCGATGAGATAGCCGGAGATCACGAAGAACACGTCCACGCCGACAAAGCCGCCGCGAACCAGCGTCCACTCCGCATGAAACGCGATGACCAGGCTCACTGCGATGGCGCGCAGGCCGTCGATATCCTTCCGGTAAGTGCGATTCATTTTCCCTGGATTTTCCAGATCATGGCAGGGTGCGTCTGCGGTGGGCTGGTAGAGCATCCCTGTCTGACGGTCAAGGTTGCCGCCGCCCGCGCCTTAGCGGTGCAGTCAGGGCGTCGGTGAGGTTGGATGCCTGTGGACGCAGCTTTCTACGGTAATCACGCCGCGCCGTCGAACATGTGCTGCCGCAGAACATCAGTCAGAATTTTGTCCGCGAGACCGTCAAAAAAAACGCTTGATCGACCAGGCCGAATACGGATCTGGGGCGATCCGCTTCGGGCCACCGATGGCTTATCTCGTTTCGCCGACAAAATCCCTCTGCAGCTCGCTCACACGCTCCAGCGCACTGCGTATCAGAGGTCCCTTGCTTGCCGCGGCGGCTGCGTGCTCCAGTTGTTCAATGCTCGAATAACCAACGATGATCGTCGTCAGCGCCCGGTTCGCGATGGCGAAGCGAATTGCCGCCTCGACGAGATTGGCCGCATGCCCCTCTCGCACTAAAGGCTGAAACAGCCTTGCGCGTCCCATGTCGGTTGAGTAGCCGGCGGTGCCGAGCGAGTCCACGACAGGAAGACCGTTAGGATGGCGCGCCTCGATGCCACTCAGCGCCCCGCCGGCTAAGGCTCTTATGCCGATTGCTCCCATGCCCGCCTCGCTTGTCCGCCGCAGGAGTTTGTCGAAATCCTCTCCAGGAAAGCCAGGTTCGATGGTTGCGCCGGCGCTCGGATTCAGAAGGTTGTAGACCACCTGCGCCGCGTCGAATAAGCGTGAAGCGACCACCTGATGAATGGCAGGCGTGTCGCCCAATCCGGTGAAACCGCAAAACCGCGTCTTGCCTTGCCGCCGCAATCGCTCGAAGACGGGCGCTATCTCGTCGATTACCTGGCGCGCATCCAAGGCGTCGTCTTGGGGAATCCTGGCGATGGGATTATGAAACTGAAAAAGATCGACGGAATCCCGCCCAAGGCGCCGCAGGCTGGCCTCGAGCGACGCCGCCACGGCGTCTGCGATGGCATGGCGAGGAACATTGGTGACCCATACTTTGGTCGCAACGAAAGCGTCGGAGCGCATATTTTTCAGAATTCGCCCGATGTTCCGTTCCGATTCGCCGTCGCCATACGCCGGCGCGGTATCGAAGAAATTGATCCCAAGCTCCAGCGCTCGGGCGACCGCCTGCTCCTGCTCCGAAGAACTCCCCCGAACCATGAGTCCGCCCACGGCGCCACAGCCAAAGCCAAGGACCGAAATCTCAAGGCCCGTCCTACCAAGTTTTCTCAGCTCCACCAGATCCTCCTGCCATTTTGGTCAATCTACAGCGCTCGCTCTCAGTGCAGGCCGACATTTCCCAGATCACATGCCGAAGCCTCAATCCGACGAAGCAGCTCGGGCCCCAGATCACTCGGCCGATCGCCTGGGAACGCACCGTCTTGGCGTTTAGAATCCGGCCGGCCGCGAAGACACCGAGTATGCGGCGTAAGCGCGTGGCAAATCCCTGCGCGCCGAGTGTGTCGACTATGAGCCATGGAGATATCAAGGCGTTGTGCATGGATTGTAAAACTTTTCTGCCTTGGCCCAGCCGACATCTTGCCCGACAACTCTCCGCCCGCCGCCGGCGGGTCTTTCTTTATACTACTTTTGGATGCCCCTGCGGCGACGGGCCGTAGCTTGGAACCATTCGCAATTCCCTGTATAGTTTCATCAGGCGTCGGATTTCTCATCGCTGACTGACAGAACGCGAGAGGAGCACCGAATGGTTCGTGCCACGTGGTTTTATCTGGCAATCATCGGCCTATTGATCGGGACCGTCGCTTCGTACGTATTGCCCCTGCCCTGATCGAGGCGGTTGCCTCTACAGCCTGGGCCGACTTTCGAATCGCAATCCGTCCGCCTCAAGAACGGTGGACGCCGGATGCTTGAGTACGGAAGCGGCAAGGCCGATCAATGCTCCACGCTGATCCGGCAAGTCTGCGCGGCAACCGGTCCAAAAATTGGAAGGGTGATCACGGCCGGCAGCGATCTCCGACCCCGACATATTCCGTGCCGCGCAAGTAGCGATCGAGCGGCATGGCGGAGCAGCGCCGACGGCCCGGACGAGGCAGTGAACCGATCGACGGGTTAGGAAGTGGTGCCTCCCTTCGCTCGACAATCGCCCGCTGACATCGCGAGTTTCTCGCCATCCTTGAGTTTGCAATCAACAAACTCACCGGGAGCCGGCAGTAATTTGACGCCTTCGGGCCGCGGTGTGCCCTTAGCCGGCCGCGTGGCGTCATCCTGCTTCACTGGAGTATGGCTTTTCTTGGCCTGGGTATACCCAAAGCCTGCCCCTGCACCCGCTACCCCTATAATCGCGGCGACGCATCCACTCGTCCCAAGCAGGGCGACAGCCAGCACGGGCAGCAGAGTGCGTCGCATGCGGGACATTCTACACAAAAAATTTACTCTCCTTCGGCAGCGACCGTAATTCGCTGCACAGGCTATTTCTGGGGCGCCTTTGATCTCGCGATTCAGGCGTCATGGCGCCAGCGCTCGATGAGAGCCTGGGCTTCAAAGAGGGTGTTGAACATCTCGCGATTGAGCAGTTCGTCACGTAGTTTGCCATTGAAGCTCTCATTGTAGCTATTCTCCCAAGGGCTTCCAGGCTCGATGTAGAGGGTCTTCACGCCGACTCGGGCGAGCCAGGGCCTGACCGCCTTGGCCCAGAACTCGCTGCCATAGCACATTGGGAACGGGATGCTTGGATATGCCAGCGAGGCGCCTCAATCCGATCGACAACGGTCGGGTACTTGTCGTTAATGGCTTGAGCACGTCTTGATCGCCAATCAGCGGATCGCCATTGGGCGACAGGCCCCGCGACGGCTGTACGCGTTGACGCACGATCCAGATGGAAAGGAGATCGGGATTTTGTTGGAACGATTGTACGCAGCAGCCTAGTGTGGTCCGATTCCGCGAACACGATTACGGGAGCTGATGGATGAATGGGCGTGTGGCGCTGGTCACGGGCGGCGGCCGGGGGATCGGGCGCGAGGCGGCGCTACTGCTGTCCGCAGCGGGAGCGCGCGTGATGGTCGTGTCTCGCAGCGCGACGGAACTGGCGGCCGTTGGCCTCGAACACGTCACGGCTGACCTCGGCACCGCCGGGGGCTGCGCCCAGGCCGTTGCCGAGACCGAGCGCCGACTGGGGCCGATTGACGTGCTCGTCGTGAACCACGGCATCGGCTCGGCCCATGAGCGGCTCGTGTGGGAGCAGGATCCCGAGGTCTGGCGCGAGACGATGCGCATCAACCTCGACGGTCCGTTCGAACTCGCGCGGCTGACGGTAGGCGGCATGTGCAAGCGCGGCTTCGGCCGGCTCGTATTCACGAGTTCGACCGCTGGCGAGAAAGCGGAACGCTCCGGCAGCGCATACACGGCTTCCAAGCATGGGGTTATCGGACTCGCACGTGCGGTCGCCCAGGACGCTGGGCCGTTCGGAGTCACATCCAACGCAGTGCTGCCTGGCTGGGTGCGAACCGCAATGGCCGAGCGCTCGGCTAAGACGGAGGCCGACCGGCGCGGTATCAGCGTCGAGGAGGTGTGGCGCGAGCGCGCCGCCATCTACCCGCAGAACCGGGTGTTGGAGCCGCGCGAGGTCGCGCAGGTGATCGCGTTCCTGTGCAGCGAAGCTGCCGGGGGCGTGAACGGCGAGGCGATCACCGTGGCTCTCGGCGGCATGTGGTAGGCGTTCGGAGTGTTTTGCATCGAGCCGATGCGGGATCGGGGTCCTGTCGTCAATGACATGAGCACTCCTTGCCCTGTGGCTACCGAAAACCCCGACCGGAACGAGATAGCTTGAGAATTGCCGAATGGTGTCATGGTCCCGCTGCACGCTGGGTATGTTTGGACTGCTGTTTGGTTGGCTGTCGTCGCTGCTGAAATCGCGACGGCGGCTCCAGGCGGAGAACGTGATTCTCCGTCATTGGGTAATCTGCGTCGGCGGGCACCAGGGCGCTGCGGCTGATGCGCCAACTTGCGCTCAGAACTGTGCTCGTCAAGGACGCGGACGATCAACGGAACCTGGATTGGGAGTATCAGCTGGGACTGTCGGCCCTGCGCGATCAGGAGCGCCTGGCCGACGCCCAATATCCCTCACCGATCGGTCCCCCGAGACTCAGCCCCGCTCCGGCGGAGCTTTCTTTGGTATGGTCGAGGCCATGACCCGACCGCCCCGCCAGTCAGTCATGGCTTCACGTTCAATTCTCAGTCGTCCAGCATCCTACGCGGTCCATCGCTGAGCGATCGGAATTCGACTGTGGCGAGGCCGCTGGCATGGCTCTGGATCGTCATCCGGTCGCCGATTTCCTCCGCGCATACGCCTGGCAACAGATCATGAGGGGCGGTGCCGCCAATCGTCGCAACAACCGAGCCGGAGCTGAAAGAGTCGTTGCAAACGCGCATGGTGCGGGCACTCGTGCTCATATCGACAGTTCGCGTCTCGCCGGGCTTGAGAGTCAGACTACCGAAGTTGACCGCCGCTCCTGCTTGGCCGGCAATGAGGCCGGCGCCCAAGATGGTGATCGCGCTTAGCGTCAAAATTTTCATGGATCAGTCCGTTTGCTGTGTGGTGGGTATGCTCGCGAGGTTGATATCTCTCAAGATGTACTCAGGGTCCTCGCTTCCGTAGCGCTTCACGTTCGGGGGAGGCGAATCCGGCGCAACTAGGCGCTCCCTGCGGCACCACGCCGCATTATGGCCGCCACCGTCGAACTGAGGCGGGGGGCGACGGGATATAGGAAGGACTGAGACACGGACGAAATATCGCGAGGTACAGTCACGGCGGCCCCGACGCTTCAATCGGGGATGCTGCAGGCCCTGGTCAGCCGCGCGTTATACTAAGTCCGAGACTGCTGCCACCAGAATTGCCACCGAACTCCGTAGCACGAGCGCGCGAACACGCACGGAACATCAAACGCCGCCGTTTGCAGGCGTGTTGGATGGAGCATTTCTTTCCCAAGGAAGCGGCTTGCAATACGAACCGCCGGCAGAACATCAGTCCTAAACCCCGCAGAAATTCCTGAATTATAAGGGTTTCTGTAGTGGCTGGGGGACTAGGATTCGAACCTAGGTTGACGGAGTCAGAGTCCGTAGTCCTACCGCTAGACGATCCCCCAGCAGGGGCCGTGGTCCCTTGTCCCGGATCGACGATCCGGCAGGGATGCGGGCGGCGGGCAATCTAGTCCGCAAGCCGCCGGGTTTCAAGCCCGAGGCTGGTGGCGGGCGCCCTCCTTCAGGACCGCACCCGCTTATCGGCCTCTCCCGTATCCCGCCTTGATCGCCCAGCAAAGCCCGATAAGATCACCGGCGAAGCGATGGTCGTGTTGGGCGCCAAAAAGATGGGCGCCTCGCGCGCCTTGGAGATTGAAGTGAACGGCAGCGTCGACAATGAACCGGGCGGCCAGGCGGCGGCAGGTCCTGTCGATGATGGCGAAACTGTGTTGGCCGCGCTGGATCTCGGCACCAATAACTGCCGGTTGCTGGTGGCGCTGCCGCACGGCGATTCGTTTCGCGTCGTCGACGCCTTCTCGCGCATCGTCCGGTTGGGCGAGGGCATGGACGCGACCAGCGCGCTCTCGGCCGCGGCCATGGATCGCACCATTGAGGCGCTCAAGATCTGCGCGGGCAAGATGCGCCGCCGTCGTGTTACCCATGCCCGCAGCGTCGCCACGGAGGCTTGCCGGCGGGCGGACAATTGCATGGATTTCATTGCTCGCGCCCGGCGCGAGACGGGAATCGACATCGAGATCATCTCCAATCACGAAGAAGCGTCGCTGGCGTTTTCCGGCTGCGCGCCATTGCTCGCCGCCGAACCGGCGCAAGCGCTGGTCTTCGATATCGGCGGGGGCTCGACCGAGATCGGCTGCCTGCAGGTCTCCGCGACGGCACAGCCCCGTTTGACGGCATGGCACTCCATTCCCCTGGGCGTGGTGACCCTGGCGGAGCGCCACGGCGCCGGCCACATTTCGCCGGCGGTCTATGAGGCGATGGTGGTGGAGACGCAAGACCAGCTTGTCGCCTTCGAAGCGGCCGAAGGCTTGGGCCCGGCGATCGCTGCCGGCGAGGTCCAGATGCTGGGAACCTCCGGCACGGTGACGACGCTCTCGGGCGTGCATCTCGACCTGCCGCGCTACGACCGTGCGAGGGTCGACGGTTCTTATCTCGATTTCGCCACCATCGATCGGGTCAGTGCCGATCTGGCGTCCATGGGCTGGGACGAGCGCGCGGCAATCCCATGCATCGGCCGCGAGCGCGCCGATCTGGTGGTGGCCGGCTGCGCCATCCTGGCGGCGATTTGCCGGCTCTGGCCCGTCGGTCGCCTGCGGGTCGCCGATCGCGGCGTGCGCGAAGGCATTCTCTTCGGCCTGCTCGCCGTTGCCGCCGCTTCACGCGCGGCGAGTTTATGAGCCTGCCGCCGGGACGCTCGGGCGGTGGGGGGGCAGGCGGACGAGGCACAGGCCGCGGACCGGCCAGTCGTGGCCCGGGCGGGCGCGGGCTCAGCGGCCGCAATCTGGCCCAGCGGGTGCATACCGCCGGCCGGCGCAGCCATTCCTCGACCCTCTGGCTGGAGCGCCAGCTCAACGATCCCTATGTGGCCGAGGCCAAGCGCCTGGGCTATCGCTCGCGCGCGGCCTTCAAGCTGATTCAATTGGACGATCGCTTCGGCTTTCTCCTTCCAGGCAAGCGCGTCATCGATCTGGGTGCGGCACCCGGCGGCTGGACCCAGGTGGCGGTGGGGCGGTGCCTTCCGGTGGGCGGCAAGCAGGGCAGGGTGGTCGGCATCGATCTGACGCCCATGGAGGCGATTCCCGGCGCCGAACTGCTGACCGGTGATTTTCTGTCCGACGACGCGGCGCAGCGCCTGAAGGCGGCACTCGGCGGGGCGGCCGATGTCGTCCTCTGCGACATGGCGGCGCCGGCGACCGGCCATGCCCAGACCGATCATCTGCGCATCATGGGCCTGGCGGAGGCCGCCCATGCTTTCGCCCGCGAGGTGCTGCGGCCCGGCGCCGTCTTCGTCACCAAGGTGCTGCAGGGGGGTGCGTCGCGCGATCTGCTGCTGGCTCTGAAGCGCGATTTCGCCGAAGTGCGCCATGTCAAACCGGCGGCGAGTCGAGCCGATTCGGCCGAGATCTACGTGGTCGCAAAGGGCTTCCGGGGCGGCGATTCCAAAGCCAGTTGAGCGGTTTGGAGGAATTCCAGCTTCCCCTTGGCTTCGGGGGTTCCTTGTGTATGATGGCGCGCCATTACCCGGCCAGAGCAAGGTCGGGTCGGTTTGAATCAAACCGACCCGTGAATCTTGCTCTTATTATATAGGTCGCGGCTGATTCACGTCTTAAGCCGATCGGGCTTAAGACGATCAGGCGCGAGAGGTGTGGCATGCAAATCCGTGAGGCGCTTACCTTCGACGATGTATTGTTGGAGCCCTCTGCCTCCGCCGTTCTCCCCACAGAAACCAAGACGCATACGCGCCTGACCGCGACCATCGAGCTGGGCATTCCGCTGCTCTCCTCCGCCATGGATACGGTGACGGAAAGCCGCATGGCCATTGCCATGGCGCAGTCCGGCGGCATGGGCGTCATCCACAAGAACCTCGATGCCCCCAAGCAGGCCGAAGAGGTCCGCAAGGTCAAGAAGTTCGAGTCCGGCATTGTGGTCAATCCCTTGACCATTCAGCCCGAACAGACCCTGGCCGATGCGCTGGGCCTGATGGAGCAGCATCAGATCTCCGGCTTTCCGGTGGTCGAGCGCGGGACCGGCAAGCTGGTGGGCATTCTCACCAACCGCGATGTCCGCTTTGCCAGCGATCGCCGCCAGCCGGTGCGCGAACTGATGACCAAGGACAGGCTGATTACCGTGAAGGAAGGCGTCGACCGCGCCGAAGCCAAGCGCCTGCTGCACCAGTATCGCATCGAGAAGCTGCTGGTGGTGGACGAGGCCTATCGCTGCGTCGGCCTGATCACCGTCAAGGATATCGAAAAGGCGCAGCGCTTCCCCAATGCCTGCAAGGACGACAAGGGCCGCCTGCGCGTCGCCGCGGCGACGGGCGTCGGGCCCGAAGGCATGATGCGGGCCGAGGCGCTGCTGGATGCCGAAGTCGACGTCATCGTCGTCGACACGGCCCATGGCCATTCCGCCGGCGTGCTGGCGGCCGTGGCGGCGGTAAAGCGCATCAGCAATGCCTGTCAGGTCATCGCCGGCAACGTGGCCACCGCCTCGGGTGCCCGCGCCCTCATCGACGCCGGGGCCGACGCCATCAAGATCGGCATCGGGCCGGGCTCGATCTGCACCACGCGAATCGTTGCCGGCGTGGGCGTGCCGCAACTGACAGCCCTTCTCGATGCGGTGGGCGAAGCGCGCAAGGATAACATCCCGGTCATCGCCGACGGCGGCATCAAATACTCGGGCGATCTGGCCAAAGCCATCGCCGCCGGGGCCGATTGCTGCATGGTGGGATCGCTCCTGGCCGGCACCGACGAGAGCCCGGGCGAGGTCTTCCTCTACCAGGGCCGCAGCTATAAGTCCTATCGCGGCATGGGATCGCTGGGTGCCATGGCGCGGGGCTCGGCCGATCGCTATTTCCAGCAGGAAGTCCGCGAGACCCTTAAACTGGTGCCTGAGGGCGTGGAGGGCCGCGTGCCCTACAAGGGCCCCGCCGGCAACGTCATCCATCAGCTCGTCGGCGGCTTGCGCGCCGCCATGGGCTATACCGGCAATGCGACGCTCGCCGATATGCAGAACAATTGCCGCTTCCTGCGCATCACCGGGGCGGGCCTGCGCGAAAGCCATGTGCATGACGTGCAGGTGGTGCGGGAGGCACCCAACTACCGGCCGGAGATGTGACCCCCGGCGCCAGACTTCAGGCAGCGATCGAACTGCTGGCCGACATGCAGCGCGCGGCGAGCCCGGCGGATCGGGTATCGGCGGCCTTCTTTCGCGCGCGCCGCTATATGGGCGGCCAGGATCGGCGCGATGTGGTCGACCGCGCCTATCGCATCCTGCGCCGCCGCGCCGCGTTGGACTGGTGGCTGGATCGCGCACATCCCGAGGGCCGGTTCGATGCCGCGCTGGATCGCCAGCGGGCCCGGGTGATCGCAGCTTTGGCCCTGGTGGATCATTGGGACTTCGATCGCATCGCGGGTTCCTTCGACGGCGGGCAGTATCGTCCGCCGACCTTGGACGTTCACGAACGCCGCCTGCTGAAGGCGCTCAGCGGCAATACGCTCGCCCATCCCGAACAGTCGCTGCCCGTGCGCTACGAAATCCCCGACTGGCTCGAGGCGGAACTTCGCGCGGTCTTCGGCGATCGCCTGGATGTAGAATTGGCAGCTTTGATGGGCGAGGCGGCAACCGATTTGCGCAGCAATACGATCAAGGCCACGCGCGAGCAGGCTATCACGGCGCTGGCCCGCGAAGGCGTGGAGGGCAAGCCGACGCCGCTCTCCCCGCTGGGCATTCGGGTGGCGGGACGCCCGCCGCTCGCCTCGCTGAACTGCTTCAAGCAGGGCCTGATCGAGGTGCAGGACGAAGGCTCCCAGCTCGTCGCCTTGTTGAGCGATGCGCGGCCGGGCCAGCGCGTCATCGATTTCTGCGCCGGCGCCGGCGGCAAGACCCTGGCGCTGGCAGCATCCATGGCCAACAAGGGAAAGCTGGTGGCCTCCGACGTGCTGAAGGGCCGGGTCGAGCGCGCCGCCACGCGGCTCAACCGCGCCGGCGTGCATAACGTCGAGCGGCGCGGGCTGGAGAGCGAGCGCGATCCCTGGGTGAGGCGCCATGCCGGCACATTCGATCGCGTGCTGGTGGACGCACCCTGCAGCGGAACCGGCACCTGGCGGCGCAATCCCGACGCCAAATGGCGCCTCACACCCCAGGATATCGAGGAGCTCGTCGATCTTCAGCGCCGCATCCTGGCAAGTGCCGCCCGATTGGTGAAGCCGGGCGGCCGTCTTATCTATGCCACATGCTCATTGCTGCCTCGCGAGAACCAGCAGCAGGTGGAATGGTTTCTGGAGCAAGCCGAGGAATTTTCGGCTCTACCCATTGCCGACGTCTGGCGATCGGTGATCGGCGGCGAAGCGCCCGGCTCGGGGCCCTATCTCTCGCTGACCCCGGCAAGCCACGGCACCGATGGATTCTTCGTCGCGGTCATGGCCCGGCGCGCGAAGCCCGTTTCCGAGGCTTAGGACATGGACACATCTCGCGCAAGTTTTCGGTGGGATCAATTCTTCTCCCTCTCCACGCGAGTGGGTACCTCGATGCGGGCGGGGACGCTGAGGAGCGCCTTTCCTTATTCTCCCGCCCCCTCGATGGGGGCGGGCTGGGGTGGGGGTGACACTTCGCTCCGCAGCGCGAATAGTGTGGTCGCACAATCGAGATCCTGCAGGACATCGGCCCCCCACCCTCACCCGCCCCCACTGAAGGGGGGCGGGATAGAAAGAGTGAGGCTCTCCACCCTTCAAGGCGGAGAGGGAGAAGCGTGGGCCGGCTCATGATACGGCTGCGCCCGGCGGCGCCCGCCGACGCCAGGGCCATCGCCCGCATCCATGTGGAGACCTGGCGCACGACATATCCCGGCATGCTGCCCGACAAGACGCTGATCGACATGACGGTGGACAGCAAGGCACGATCGTGGCGCCATGCGCTGGAGCGGCCCGATGTGGTCGGTGCCGTCCTGGTAGCCGAATTGCCCGAGGACGGCGTCGTCGGCTTCGCCAGCGCCGGGCATAATCGCCACGCCAATCTGCCCTTCGCCGGCGAGGTGCAGACGCTCTACGTCATGCCCGACTGGCAGAACCAGGGCATCGGCCGCCAGCTTCTTGCCGGTTGCTTCGAAGCGTTGCGCGGCCATGGCTATGCCTCGGCGGTGGTCTGGGTGCTGGCGGACAATCCGGCGCGTTTTTTTTACGAACGCATGGGCGGGCGTCGCGCCGGCGAGCGCGATGAAACCCTGTGGGGCGCCTTGCTGCATCAGATCGCCTATGGCTGGAGCACGATTTGATCGTCGTGCGGGAAGCCGAGCCTGCCGATGCCGAGGCCATGGCACGAATTCAGGTGGCGGGATGGACCAAGGCCTACGCAAGCTTCATTCCGGACCGGATCCCCGCCTCCTACAGCGTCGATGTCCGCCGGTCCGAGTGGCAGAAGCGCCTTGCCGAGCCGGCGCATGCGACCGTCAACCTGGTCGCGCTCGAGGGAGCACAGATCCTCGGCATCTGCGGCGGCGGTCCGCCGCTGCGGGACGAGACGATCACCGAAGGCAACACCGACGCCTATACCGCACAGGTCTATGGCCTCTATGTCGCGCCCGACCACTACGGCCGAGGTATTGGCCGGCTCCTGCTCGGCCGCCTGGCCGCGCGCCTCGCCGCCTCGGGTCATCGAAACCTTTGCCTCTGGGCCTTCGAGCTCAATGCCTATCGAGGCTTCTACGACCGGTTGGGCGGGAAGGCCGAGGCCCGTGCCGTCTGGCATGTCGGCGATACAGTGATCCGGGAAATGGCTTATGGCTGGGCCGATATCGGCGGGCTGATCGAAGCTTGCCTGAATGAAGTGAAAACTGAATGATGCGCACCCCATGACAGACCGGATCCTGATTCTCGATTTCGGCAGCCAGTTCACCCAGCTGATCGCGCGGCGTATCCGCGAGGCGGGCGTCTATTGCGAAATCATGCCCTACAACGCCGATCCGGCGCGCATCGCCGAATTCGCGCCGCGGGGGATCGTTTTCTCCGGCGGCCCGGCTTCGGTCATCGAGGCCGGAACGCCGCGCGC
>WNFR01001260.1_pt1 | contig 38537 bp, 30 predicted proteins | sample 5400221 | NCBI WGS metagenome assembly WNFR01 (sample SAMN13153357, study PRJNA577476) | soil metagenome | isolation source: 40 cm soil under Madrone tree | place: USA:California | collected 2016-06-14 | reverse complement strand
CCGGCGACGAGGGTGTAGCCGTCGCGAAGAGCGATGCTGCGGACAAACGCCAAGCACTGCATGCGCTCGGCGCGGCCGCTGGAGATCTTCGTGGCAAGTTTGGCGAAGAGCCGGCGTCTCTGCAAGGATTCAATTTGCCGCTGGAGCGGGCTACCACGGCGTCCCTCGACGCCCTCGCCGCGTTCACGGAAGGACGCCGACTAGCGCGGGAGAAAGGCGCCATGGAGGCCGTGCCCGCACTCAAGAAAGCCGTTGAGCTGGACCCGAGATTTGCTCTGGCGCATTCCAATCTGGCGGTCGCCTATTACAACCTCAATCAGAACGCACTGGCGGCTGATCAGATCCGGCAGGCTTTTGAATTGGCGGATCGCCAGACGGTGCGTGACCGCTTGCACATCACTACGCTGTATTACGACTTGGCGACGGGCGACGTTAAGAAAGCGATTGCAAGTTACAAAGAGTGGGTTCGACTCTATCCGCGCGACGATATCGCAAAAGGGAATTTGTCTTCGGAGTATTTCCTGGTCGGCGACTACGAGCAGGCCGCTTCGTTAGCTCAACAGGCCCTCCGCCTCGACCCCGGCAGTGCTGCCTGGTACGAGAACCTCGCGACGGCTTATATCGCTTTGCAGCGCCTGGAAGAAGCGCAGAACATCTTGAACCTGGCCTTTGCCCGCAAACTCGACGATCCCTCGATGCACGCGGATCTTTACGCGCTGGCCTTCTTACGCGGCGAGCCCGCAGGCATGGAGCGCGAGGTGACTTGGTCGTCCGGCAAAGCGGGCGGCGAAGATAGCATGCTGGCTCTGCAGGCTGATACGGAAGCGTACGCGGGGCATGTCCAAAAGGCGCGCGAGCTGTCACGCCGGGCCGTGGAGGCCGCGCAGAATGCGCAGCTCAACGAACCCGCAGCCATCTGGCAGGGGATTGCCGCTCTGCGGGAAGCCGCCTATGGCAATTTCGAGGAAGCTCGCAAGGGAACGGATAAAGTTCTGGAGATGGCTCCGAATAGCCGCGACGCTCAGACTCTCGCCATCCTTGTTCTTTCCCGCGTCGGCGATGTGCGGCGAGCACAGACCATGCTGGACGATCTAGCCGCAGGCAACGTCTCCAATACCATCGTGCAATCCGCATGGGTACCCACGGTTAGAGCGCAGAACGCGATGATCAACCAGAACCCCGCGCAGGCTCTGGAATTACTGGAGGCCGTAAAGCCCTACGAGCGCGGGCAGCTCATCGGAAACTTAAGCTATTCCTGCATGATCCCGGTTTATTTTCGCGCCGAGGCGTACCTGGGGGCGAAGCGCGGACCACAAGCCTACCTCGAATTCCAAAAACTGATCGATAGCCGGGGAGTGGTGGGGAACTGCTGGTCCGGTGCGCTCGCCCATTTGGGGCAGGGCCGCGCACAGGCCCTGGCTGGTTCCAAAGCGGCCGCGCGCACTGCCTACCAGGAATTCTTCGCGCTGTGGAAAGACGCGGAGGCCAACATCCCCATCCTCAAATCGGCGCGTGCCGAATTCGCCAAACTGAAGTAACAATTCGTTTGGTTCGAACGCAGAATTTGGTAATTGTGGCGCGAACTGCGCTTTGATGGAAGAATAGCGCCCGGACTTTTCAGCCCAAGCGATTTATTTGACGGCGTGAATAGCGCCTATCGAGGAGGCAAGACTTGCCTGGCATTCCAATGCGCAATGGCGGTGCAGCTGCCCGGATCGCGGTGATCCCGGGCGATGGTATTGGGAAAGAGGTCACCCCGCAGGCAGTGAAGGTGCTGAAAGCGGTGACCGCGCCTGCCAAGCGGCGGCTCGAATTTGTCGAGTTTGACTGGAGCGCGGACAAGTATTTGCGCGAAGGCGTGTCCCTCCCGGCGGGCGCTGTCGAAATGCTGCGCGACGAGTTTGACGCGATTCTCTTTGGCGCGCTGGGCGACCCGCGCGTGCCCTCCAATCAGCACGCGGCGGACATCCTGCTGGGCTTGCGCTTCAAGCTCGACTTGTACGTCAACGCGAGACCCGTCGAACTGCTCCACGACCGGCTGACGCCATTGCGCGATCGCTCAGAAAAAGACATTCGCCTGATGGTCTTCCGCGAGAACACCGAGGGGCTGTACGTGGGCGTCGGCGGGTTCTTCAAGAAAGGCACGGGGGACGAGATTGCCGTTCAGGAGGACGTCAACTCCCGCAAAGGGGTCGAGCGCATCATCCGGTACGCGTTCGAATATGCCCGCCAGAATGGCCTGAAGCGCGTTTGCATGAGCGACAAATCCAATGCCATGACCTTTGCGCACGACCTTTGGCAGAGGGTGTTCAAAGAAGTCCGGCAGGAATACACGGACGTAGACTCCCGCCACCTTTATGTCGACACGCTGGCGATGGAAATCGTGCGTGACCCGAGCCAGTTCGACGTCATCGTGACCTGCAATCTTTTCGGCGACATAATCAGCGACTTGGGCGCGCAGCTCGCGGGCGGGCTGGGGCTGGCGCCGTCCGGAAATATTCACCCCGGGAAGACTTCACTTTTCGAGCCGGTACATGGCTCCGCGCCCAATATTGCCGGAAAGGGAATTGCCAACCCGTTTGGCTCCGTTCTTGCTTCAGCGATAATGTTGGAATTCCTGGGGTGGAAGCCGGAAGCCGCCGCTCTTCGCACTGCTGTCCGGGCGGCTCTGAGAGAAAACTTCGTGACGCCGGACCTCGGCGGAGACAAACGCACAGTCGAAATCGGAGATTGGCTGGCTATAAAGTCGGCGGAAGCGCTGGACAGGCAACGCTGAACTGATGCGCGTCTCGGTCTCAAAACTTAATCTGCCAATTAAAGTAATACTTGAATTGTCAAAGAAGTACGATTCTAAGTCTTATTCCCTCGTGCCATCGCCGTCAGCAGCATGCCTAACAAAAATCCGCCGATATGGGCCCACACGGCTACGCCGCCTGTAACTCTCATTCCGATGCTGCTGATCCCGGCAAGAAACTGCATGACGTACCACAGTCCCAAGAAGACTACCGCGGGCACGGGCAAAGGGAAGATGAACACAAGCGTGAGTATGCGCGCCCGGGGATAGAGCAGAATATAGGCGCCCATCACACCGGAGATGGCTCCACTCGCTCCAACTGCAGGAATGCTGGAGTGGAAGTTGAAAAGGATGTGAAGCAGACCCGCGCCGATCCCGCAGACCAAATAGAAGAAGAGATAGGTAAAGTGTCCGAAAAAGTCCTCGACGTTGTCGCCGAAGATCCACAGAAAAAGCATGTTGCCGCCAAGATGAAGCCAGTTGGCATGGAGAAACATGCTCGTTACCAAGGGCAGGAAGGCCACTTCGAAGCCGACGTGTCCTGCAAGGAATGCAGGAATCCGGGCGGGAACCGTGGAGTACGAGAGTAGCAGGGACTCAAAGGCGCGGTGCGGGAGCGTAGCCTCGAGGCCGAGCGAGTAGATGAACACCGCGATGTTGGCAAGGATCAACGTGATGTTGACGAAAGGATAGGTCCGTGACGGGTTGAGGTCCTTGAGGGGGATGAACATGGAGTAGGTCCGCAGCAGAGTAGCGAAACACGACGGAAATGAAAAGGGCGGGGACTAGATTTATTGCGTCCGATAATGTTGAGATGTAGGAACCCTTGGTTAACAGAATAAATTCACACCCGCAATCGGCACAATCTTTGGCCCTTAGCGCTGCCGTCGGGCCTGGATGCAAATTCCGAAAAACACGATTCTCAAATTCGCCACGCATCCCTGATTGTCTTTTCAGAATTCTTTCACGCGAACATTGCGCGATGGATGCGCGTGTGGTAATTACAATAGCTCTGCGTGTGCGCGCGCTTCGGACAGAGTGTGAAGTTGGTCCGGCGCAGCGTCGGCGCGCCGACTGCTCATGCCTGCGCGGGAAACGGAAGCCATCATTCTGAAGACATTTCCGCTGGGCGAAGCAGACCGCCTGGTGAGTTTTCTAGGGCGCGCGTCGGGGCGAGTGCGAGGAGTAGCCGCAGGCGCCCGCCGCATAAAGAACCGGTACGGTTCGACGCTGGAAGTCCTCTCGCACGTCCAGATTTGGTACGTCGAGAAGGAAACACGCGAACTGGTGCGCATCCAGCAAGCCGATTTGCTCGAATCCTTTCACAAGGCCCAGAGCGATTATGGCCTCAGCACGGGCCTGGCGGTCATCAGCGAGATCTCGGAGCGGATTCTGCCGGAACACGAAGTCTCGGAGCCTATGTTCCGGCTAATTCTCTTGGCCGCGCGCGAGGTCGAACGTACGGGCGACTGGAGCTTGCCGCTGAGTTACTTCGCCTTCTGGACGGTGCGGTTAGGTGGCTGGTTGCCGCGCTTCGATCGTTGCGTCGCGTGCGACATGCCCTTCGCACAACACCCGGCTTTTTATGATGCCCATGAGGCCGGCCTTTTTTGCGAGAAGTGCCGGCGGCCGGGAATGAAGCCGCTGCACTTCGAAGCACGGAACCTTGCAGAACGTTTCGCTGGGGAACGGCTTGATCGCATCGCGTATGAGAAGTCCATGCAGGCCAGCGCCAGGGAACTGCGCGAGGCTGCGCTGTCCTGGATCGAGCACCACGTTGAGCGGCGGCTGATGACCCTCGAACTTTTGGAGAGCGCTTGAAAGCTAAAGTAAAACTTGAGAAAAAACAGAGAGGCCTCAATTTCCAAGACCTGATTTTGCAGCTCTCGCAGTTCTGGGTGAGGCAGGGCTGCGTGCTGCAGCAGCCCTACGACGTGGAGGTTGGGGCTGGCACAATGCATCCGGAAACGTTTCTGCGCGTGCTTGGGCGGCATGCTTACCGCGTGGGGTACGTCCAACCCAGTCGTCGGCCCGCCGACGGTCGTTACGGCGAAAATCCCAATCGCCTTTATAAGCACACCCAGTTTCAGGTTATCCTCAAACCTTCTCCGGTTGATGTGCAGGATCTCTACCTGAAGAGTCTTGGCGCCATCGGCATTAATCTCAAAGAGCACGACATTCGTTTTGAAGAAGACAACTGGGAATCTCCAACCCTCGGCGCGTGGGGGATCGGCTGGCAAGTTCTGCTGGATGGTCTGGAGATCACCCAATTCACCTACTTCCAACAGAGCGGGGGCATCGACCTCGACCCCATCTCCGTCGAACTCACCTATGGCCTCGAACGTATTTGCGCATTCCTCCAGGGTGTCGAGAGTGTCTACGACCTTCGCTGGTCCGCGGATAAAACCTATGGAGACATCCGGCTAATGGAAGAGCAGCAATTCTCCGAATACAGTTTTGATCGCAGCGATGCGCCCTTGATTCGGTCTGAATTTGAATTGCATGAAAAACAGGCCAAAGAACTTCTTGACGGTTTTAAAGGCCTGGAAGGGAAGGAGCGCGTTCGTTATCCATTGCTCGCCGCTTACGACCATTGCCTCAAGTGTTCGCAACTCTTCAACCTGATGGACGCGCGCGGGGTAATTTCCACCACCGAGCGTGCTGCGCTCATGGCGCGGGTGCGCACTATTGCTTGCCGGACCGCTGCTGCCTATCTGTCGCAGATTGGCGGCGCCGCATCTCAGGGCGAGGTTCGGGCATGAAGGCGCTCCCAATCGAAAAGCGAGTTGAACTGCTCTTTGAAGTGGGGAGCGAAGAAATCCCGGCCGGGATGCTTCCAAAAGCAGAAGAGGAACTGCGCACGAATATCGAGAAGCTGCTCACCGCCGAAAATCTCTTTGATGGGGTCGCCGTGGAGACTTTCAGCGCCCCCCGCCGGCTGACCGCATGGGTTCGAGGCCTGCTCGCGAAACAGGCAGACGTCGAAATCGAAGTAACGGGTCCGCCCAAATCCGTGGCCTACGATTCCGTCGGCGCGCCGACACGCGCGGCCCTGAGCTTTGCCGAGAAGCAGCGCGTCCATGTCAATGCTCTCTACCTGGTTCAGACTCCCAAGGGTGAGTACCTCGCCGGCAAGCAGACCAAGCTCGGACGGACTGCAGAGCAAATCTTGGTCTCCATCCTTCCGCGCGCAGTGCACGATCTGACCTGGCCACGCTCGATGACCTGGACGGGTCTCGATGGCGCGCGCTTCATTCGTCCGATCAGGTGGATCGTCGCAGTGCTCGATGGCAGACCTCTGAACGTTTCAGTGGCCGGAATCGCGGCCGGCCGCGCCACTCGCGGCCATCGCTTCCTCGGTTCGAGCAGCATCCCGGTCAGAGACTTTGCCGACTACGAGAAGCGCCTGCAGCAAAACGGGGTCATCGTCCGCCCTGCTCGCCGTCAAGAGAAGATCGCGAAGGAACTTGAAGCTCACGCCAAGCGAGGCGGCTACCGCATCCATGAGGACCCTTCGCTTCAAAAATTGGTGGCTTATCTCAACGAATTTCCGACCGTGATCCAAGGGAGTTTCGACCCGGCGTTCCTGAGCTTGCCGGACGAGATTCTGGTAACGGTCATGCGCGATCACCAGAAGTATTTCGCCGTGGAAAAGAAGAGCGGGGAATTGGCGCCACACTTCTTGGCGGTCATCAATGTGGACAAGGACGCGAAGGGAGTGATCCGCGCCGGCCACGAACGCGTTCTTCGAGCGCGCTTCGCCGACGCACAGTTCTTCTGGCAGGCAGATCAGAAATGTCGGCTCGCCGACTATTTGCCAAAGCTGGAGCGGGTGACCTACGAGTCGCGCCTCGGCAGCTATCGGGATAAGGTCGAGCGTATGCGCGCCATCGCCCGCTGGTTCACCGAGCAATGGTTCAATCTCGGCATGCTCCTTGCCCATGTTGCGGAAGCCGATCGCGCCGCCGAACTAGCCAAATGTGATCTGGTCACGGAAATGGTTCGAGAGTTCACAGAGCTGCAGGGAATCGTCGGAGGTCTGTATGCACGCGCGCAGGGAGAACCGGACGAAATCGCCGATGCTGTCTATGACCACTACCGTCCCGTGGGGCTCGAAGATCCTATCCCACGCAATCTTACTGGTTGCGCGGTGGCGCTCGCGGACAAGATCGATTCTGTTGTTGGCTGCTTTGCTGTAGGAGTTGTGCCCACCGGATCGAGCGATCCCTACGCACTACGGCGTGCCGCGCTTGGAATGGTTAAGATCATTTTAGAGAAGAAGTTGCCCGTCTCGCTCTCGCTGGCCATCGGCGCGGCCGCGAAAGCCCTGCTCACTCATAAACCCAAGCGTGGAGTCACACCGGATCAGGAAGCGCAAATTCTCGACTTCATCCTTGACCGCGCCAAGTTCGTTTTGCGCGAACGGGAAGGCTTCGGCTACGACGAGGTCAGCGCCGTCTTTCGCGCTGGCGCCGACGACTTGGTGGACGCCCAGAAACGCCTGGTGGCGCTGAAGGCCATTCGCAAGTCCAAGAATTTCGAACCGCTGGCCGTGTCATTCAAACGCATTCGCAAGATCCTGGAAAAAGCTAACGTTGCTTCCGGGGATGGGCGGCACGTCAATCCGGAACTGTTCGAGAGTGGCGCCGAACGCGAACTTTATTCCGCAGTTCGCGGAGCCGCGGCAAAGGTGCAAGCCCACAAGCGCGCGGGGAAATATCAGGAAGCGCTTGAAACTATTGCGAGCCTTCGCAAAGTCGTCGACCAGTTTTTCGATGGCGTCATGGTGATGGCGGAAAACGAAGCCGTGCGCAGTAACCGCCTGGCTTTGCTCGGGGAATTGCTGCGCGAGTTCACGACCGTGGCCGATTTCTCTGAACTTGGTGGAGAAGAGCGGGGTTAGAAAATATAAAGTTTTACTTGAAGTGACATGCGTCGGCGTGCCGACAATTTTCCGGCCGCTACGAAAAGTCCCACAATTCAAAATAGGACAAGCGAGGAGCACAGTGACTAAATGGGTGTATTTTTTCGGCGCAGGCAAAGCGGAAGGTGACGGAAGTCAGCGCGCTCTATTGGGTGGAAAGGGCGCTGGTCTCGCGGAGATGAGCCGGATTGGTTTGCCGGTGCCTCCAGGTTTCACGATTACAACAGAGGTTTGCACCTCCTACTACGGAAACAAGAAGACTTATCCGAGGGCCCTGTACGCGGAAGTGAAGGCAGCGGTGGCGCGCGTAGAAAAAATCATGGGCACAAAGTTTGGCGACAAAACTGCCATGCCTATGCTGGTATCTGTCCGCTCGGGCGCCCGCGATTCAATGCCCGGTATGATGGACACGATTTTGAACCTCGGTTTGAATGACGAAACGGTGCTGACGCTGGCCAAGGCCACCAAGAATGAGCGGTTCGCCTGGGACTGCTACCGTCGTTTCATCCAAATGTATGGCGACGTTGTGATGAACGTGCAGAAGCGCGCTAACGAGGACCACGAGCCTTTTGAAGTGGTAATTCACGCTCTCAAGCACGAGCGGTATCACGCCGAAATCGACGATCCAAAACTGACGGTGAACGATCTTCAGGGACTGGTCGTGCGCTTCAAGAGACTCATCAAAGAACGCACCGGCACGGAGTTTCCTCAGGACCCTTGGAAACAGCTGTGGGGCGCAGTGGGCGCGGTGTTTGGATCCTGGATGAACGACCGCGCTATCGTTTATCGGCGCAAATACAACATCCCCTCCGAATGGGGCACAGCCGTGAACGTGCAAGCGATGGTCTATGGCAATACCGGCGACAAGTCCGGATCGGGTGTGGCCTTCACGCGCGACCCGGCGACCGGCGAAAAAGTCTTCTACGGCGAATTCCTTATCAACGCGCAGGGAGAAGACGTAGTGGCTGGAGTGCGTACGCCCGAACCCGTCTCGCAACTCAAGAACTACTTGCCCAAGGCTTTTCACGAATTGGAGAAGATCCGCCAAACCTTGGAGAAACACTTCAAGGACGTGCAGGACTTCGAGTTCACCATTCAAGACGGCAAAGTCTTCATGCTGCAGACGCGCAACGGCAAACGCACTGGGCTGGCCGCCGTCCGCTTCGCCGTTGAAATGGAGAAGGAGAAGCTGATCGACTGGAAGACCGCAATCCGGCGAGTCCCCGCCGACCAGCTCGACCAAGTGCTGGCACCGGTGTTTGATCGCGAGGCAGTGCAAGCCGCCAAGTGCATTGCGAAGGGACTACCGGCGGGACCCGGGGCCGCCGCGGGCAAAATGTATTTGAACGCCGATCGCGCGGCTGCCGCCGCGGCGAGGGGCGAGAAAGTCTTACTGGTACGCAATGAGACCTCACCCGAGGATTTGCGCGGCATGATCGCCGCTGAAGGAATTCTTACAGCAAAGGGCGGCGTCAGCTCGCACGCCGCACTAGTGGCTCGCCAGATGGGCAAAGTGTGTGTGTGTGGCGCAGCGGCACTCCAAATTGATTACCCAGCCAAGACCATGACCGTCGATGGCGCGACGTACAAGGAAGGGGACTTCCTTTCCATCAATGGCACCGCAGGCGAAGTGTATCCAGGCCAAATCCCCACTGCCGCGTCCGAGATCGTCCAAGTGCTTATTGAGAAATCACTCGAAGCAAATAAGAGCCAAACGTATCAGAACTTCAAGAAGTTGATGGACTGGTGCGCGAAGGTCACCCGGCTAAGTGTGCGCACCAATGCCGACACGCCGGAGCAGACGGCCCATGCCATCGCCTTCGGTGCTGTTGGCATTGGCTTGTGCCGCACCGAGCACATGTTCTTTGAAGGCAATCGCATTGACGCCATGCGCGAAATGATTTTGGCTGACACCCAGGAACACAGGAGAGAGGCGCTGGCCAAAATCTTGCCCTACCAAAGGGAGGATTTCGTAGGAATGTTCAAGGAATTGAAGGGACATCCCGCGACGATCCGGTTTCTGGATCCCCCGCTGCACGAGTTCCTGCCACACGACGACGCTGCGCAGAGCGACCTGGCAAAGAAAATGGGCGTGCCGGCAGAGAAAGTCAAACAGCGAGTTAAAGAACTACATGAATTTAACCCGATGCTCGGATTCCGCGGGTGCCGCCTGGGCATTGTCCACTCCGAAATTTCCGAGATGCAGTCCCGCGCCATTTTCGAAGCTGCGGCCGAAGTACAAAAGTCGGGAATTAAAGTAAATCCTGAAGTCATGATTCCGCTGGTCGGCTTCAAGAAAGAACTTGATCTGCAGGTCGAGGTCGTCCATCGCGTCGCGGGCGCGGTCATGAAGGAAAAGGGTGTGAAACTGAATTACCTGGTTGGCACCATGATTGAGGTGCCTCGCGGCGCACTCACGGCGGATGAAATTGCGCAGACGGCCGAGTTCTTCAGCTTTGGCACAAACGACCTGACCCAGACTTGCCTCGGCATGAGCCGCGACGATTCTGGTTCCTTCCTTGGACCTTACCAGGAATTCGAAATCGTCAAGAAGAATCCATTCGCTACGATCGACCAATCCGGTGTCGGTCAACTGATCACCATGGCCGTGGAAAAGGGCAATAAAACACGCCCCGGCATCAAGCTAGGCATCTGCGGTGAACACGGCGGCGACCCAGACAGCGTCAAGTTTTGCCACCGTGCTGGATTGTCCTATGTAAGTTGTTCACCGTATCGCGTGCCCGTCGCTCGGCTTGCTGCAGCTCAAGCAATGGTTGAAGAAGAAGAATCCAAGAAAAAAAAGAGAAAGTAGTGGAGAAAATTCATTCCGATTGAATCTAAAGTAATACTTGAGGTCGTCGGCGCGCAGAGATTTCTTTTTTTCTGCGCGCCGATGGCTGCGTTTTTACGTCGGCATCTTGAAGAAAAAATACAAGCCCAGGAAAAAGAAAATGATGTCCGGCGACCATCCGGAAAGCTGTGGCGGCAACTGGCCCACGCTGCCCATGGCTTCGAGGAGCGCAGCCATGGCCCAATACGCAACGCCAATGCCAACGCCCAGGGCTACTCCCCCGAGTGCACCGCGCGTTCCTACGAAGAAGGCGAAGGGAATCGCCAAGAGCATGCTGACGGGCGCCATGAGCGGATAGGCAATTTTCTTGTGCCATTGCACGGTAAGGTTGGTCACGTCGAATCCGGCCCGACGGAGGCCATCAATGTAGGTGCCCAGTTCGAGCAAGTTCATCTGAAACGCCTGGCGCACCTCGCGGTTGAAGTAGCTCGGCGGCTCGGTCAGTTCTTGAGGAGCTGCGGCGGTAAAGCGCTCGTAGTGTGCAATTGAACCGTCGGAAAAATCGCGCATCCAGCCGCCTTCGAGCACCCAAACATGCTGCGGTTCAGACCAGCGGGCGCGCGTTGCGAAAATGCGGCGGCGCAGCTGGAAATTTGCTGGATCAATTTCCAGAACGCTAAGTCCACCGAACAGGTGCTGCGCAGGGTCAAAGAGATCGTAATTGTAAATCTTATAGTTTTCTCCAAAAATCCAGCGCTGTGGATGAGTGTACGTTTGCGGCGGCCGTCCCTTGATCTGGTTATGCAGGGCATCCTGACGCTGGTTCGCATAGGGGAGATACGTGTAGTCCATCAAGATCATGGTGGCCGCCAGCGCCAGTCCAGCGAGAAAAAGCGGTACAGCCAGTCGGTGGAGGCTGGTACCGCCCGCTTTTATCGCCACGATTTCATTGTTCTTACTCATCACCCCGAGCGTTACGAGCACTGCCACCAACGCTCCCAGTGGGAAAAAATTGTAGAGCAGGAACGGCGTCAAATAGCGGAAGTAGTCCACCACGATCAGAAAAGGCACTTTGTGCCGGGCGATGTCGTCGAACAAATCGAACAACGTAAACGTCTCGTAAAGGAAAACGAAAATCGCCATCAGGAGAGAGAAGTAATAAAAAAAGCGCCGCAGGATGTACAGATCCATCAGCCGGGGAAAGCTGCCTCCTGCGGGTGCGGCGATCTCCAGCGTGTCTCCGTTGGCAGCGCGGGATGCGGCGGTCCGCGCGCGTGCTTGGGCTTGACGGCGGCGCTGCAAGCGAATCCATTTCTTGAGATATCCGAACGGGCGCAGCCACCGGCTTTCACCGCGAAATTGTTCCATCCTCGGCAACAACGAAAGGCCCAGGGCCGCGAGAACCCCATTGGCGATCCAGATTCCCTCTGCGGGCAACACCGTTCCCTGGCGCGCCAGACCCGCGCCCATCACCAGCAACAGGTAATACGCCGCGATCAACACGACTGCCAGCAATGAACCCGCGGCCCGACCACCGCGGCGCGGTTGCGCCCCGAGCGGTACGCCTACCAGGGCGAACACCAGGCACGCCACTGGAAACGCAAAACGTCTATGAAGCTCCACGCGCGCGTCCCGCCATCCCGGACCGTCCTCGGAAAGCAACTGGCGGACGGAGCGTTCAGGATTGCTGAGTTGTCGCGGCTGTGTTGAAGACAGACCATTCACTTCGATGGGCCAGTCGCTTTGCCCGAAAGCGGTTCGGGAAGCGCTCGTCGAACACCCGCGGCTGCAATTGAAATGAGATTTGCGAGCTGATGAGCTCTGTCTCAATCGAGCGCAACGTGCGCAGAGCCAGCGGGCTGAGCCAGATGGTCATCGCCAGCGTGAGGAGACCGCTCGAGAGCGCGAGCACGCCGACCGGAAGGAGGATTCGCCGGCGCCCGATGCCCAGCGCCGTGAGCGCAATGATTTCGCTGTCCGCCGACATCCTGCCAAGCCCGAGCAGCACGCCGATCAACGTAGCTATCGGCAGCGTGAACACAAAGACACCGGGCAGAATGCAAACAAAAAGTTTAAGAATCTGTGCGCCAGAGCCGGCGTGGCGCACAAACAGCTCCATCAAACGGACGAGTTGCGGGACGAAAAATACGAAGGTGAAGACGGCAAGTCCGAGGAGTGCGTGGCGAAAAACTTCGCGGACGATATACCTGTCCAGGATGCGCATGACGCGAACGCTGAGTGTAGCACGGTCGCGAGAGCGCCCAGCCGCGCTTTTCGCCCCTCTACTGAAACCTGCGAGCTTTTACTCTACGCTGCCAGGTCTAGACCCGTGCGGCGTGAGGCCTCTCCAGGTGAGCCCAACGCTCCAAAATCTGCCGGTTGGCAATCCTCCAGATCACAATTCCAGAGAATTCCACCCGCTGCTTTGTTGCCGCGTCGGTTCCGGTCCAATGATTGCGCACCACCACCTTGTCGTCTTCGGCGATCATGTCTTCGATGGTCACCTTGAGGTCGGGTACTTTTTTGAGCGCGGGGCCGAGGTACTCGATCGCCCCCGCAGGTCCCGGTGGCAATCCTGGGGGGACATCCGCTCCGTGATCCACAAATCCCGACGCGAAATTCACCTCACCGATACGCAAGTTCTTCCGGTTCACGAATTCCTCAAAATGATTGCGGATGAATTCCTTCATCTCCGCTTGTGACATGCCAGTCTTGGGATTCTTGACTTCCGATGTTCCCGTAGCTGAGTTCATTTTCGCTCTCCCGCTTTAGGCGGAAGCGGCCTGGTCTCGAAATTCCCGGGCATTAGCCGTTAGGTATTGATCCAATGTCACGGGAGGACGTTCGATCAACGACTGTAGGAGGCTATCCGTTCTCGCGCCGCCGCCTTGCTTGTAATACTGCTGAAGTTCGAGGAGTGCGGTCACCTGCCACTCCGGCATACCCAAGCCGAGCATTGATTCGCGTTGTGCCGATTCCGGTATGTCCACGTAATTTACAGTGCGCCCGGTGCTCTTGGAAATTCGCTTCGCCAACTCCTGGTTCGAGATTGCTTCGGGCCCATTCAACTCATAAGTTCTTCCGGCGTGCGCGCCTCCGTGAAGCGATTTGACGGCGACTACCGCGATGTCGCTAACGTCCAGATAACTGACCTTCGCATCTCCCATCGACGCGTAAAACGCCCCCTGCGTCCGGATGCTCGGAGCGTTGTAGGCAACGATATTTTGCAGAAACCCATTCGGCCGGAGGATTGTGTAACTCACCCCTGTCCCTTTGAGCTTGTCTTCCACCTTGCGATGCCAGCCCGGAAACGATTTGGGATAATCTCCCGCCCCCAGCGCTGAATTCAGAACCACGTGCTTGACCCCAGCTTCCTTGCATGCGTCCACCATGTCGCTCTCGAGTTCCACGAGTTGCGGAATCGGAGAGCACACTACGTACACGGATTTCACTCCGTCGAGCGCCTTCCGCAGACTCTGCTTGTCCGCATAGTCCGCCAGCACCGCCTCGCATCCCGAGGGCGCCTTCGCAGCCTCCTCTTTTGAACGGTACATGCCACGGACCTTGGACTCCTTCCGACTTGCTTCCTGCAGAACAGCTTTTCCAACGCTTCCGCTGCTGCCAGTAATAAGAATCATTTTCTTGCTCCCGTCTTGTGCGGCTCGCGAAAAAACGCAAAATCCAGCCCGTCTCCCGCGAGCCGAATACTTCGAGCCCATGGTATAACGACAGTCTGCATCGGTGAAGTACGCACAAATTTGTAAGCCCGGAGCGCCCCATGAAGGTTCATCAAGGCTGTCCCGTTCAGGCGACCATCAATGTCCTGAGCGGTAAGTGGAAAGTCCAGGCCGTGTGGCGTCTTTCGTTTGGCGCGCTGCGCTTCGCCGAGCTCCGCGATCTCCTGCGCGGCGTCAGTGAAAAAGTTCTCGCTGCGCAGCTCCGCGAATTGGAAAGGGATGGGGTCGTCAAGAGAAGGGAAGTTCGCTCTTCGCCGCCGAAGGTCACCTATTCTCTCAGCCCCGCTGGGCAGACCCTGATCCCGGTACTCCAGGACCTGTGCGATTGGGGCTCCAAACAATTCGGCATCAAACCTAATCTCCCCCGGCCTCCACACTCCGCAAATCATTCGTAGCGGGCCGCCGGTATCCCTCTCCAACCAAAGTTCGCATTTCCTCTAAATTGCCTCTAAAACGTTCATGATGTCCGTGAACAGTTTGTCGGTTCGTTGGACCCCTCCAGCTAAGTTGTCCCGTTTTGCGAGACCGCAAGCGACTTATTCCTGCTGACACCGTCGAACTTAATTGCGCGCCAATGCGTACCTCGAGAGACCGTGAGGAGACGCTCATCGGCGCGCGACCACACGCGGGAACCGGGCGAGCCAAATCAGTGTCAAATGAATGGGGGGCGAGCATGGGAACACTTGGGCAGGATATCAGCTACGCACTGAGGAACTTGCGGAAGGCTCCGGGATTTGCAGCGGTGGCGGTCATCACGCTGGCGTTGGGGATCGGTGCGTCCACGGCCATCTTCAGCGTGATTGACAACATCTTGATGGAGCCTTTTCCGTACCCCGATGCCCAGCGATTCATGTCCGTGCAAATCCATGACGCGGAACGAACGGAGCCCGGCGGGCGGGGAGGATTCAGCGGGCCGGAGTTCTTGGATTATGTGGAGCAGAATCACGTTTTTGACCGCGTGATCGCCAATGACCAAACAGACGTGTTGTACCGGGCGGGAGAGGGAACACAGCGCTTCGACGGAAATTTCGTGACCCCTGGAACTTTTGAGTTCCTAGGGATGCCGGCGCTCATAGGGCGAGTGATGCAGCCCGCAGATTACGAACCTGGAGCGCCGCCGGTTTTTGTGCTGCGCTACAAGACCTGGGTCAAGAATTTCGGAGCCGATCCCGGAATTGTGAACAAGACATTTGTTCTGAATGGCGAATCGAGAACGCTCATCGGAATCATGCCCCCGCGATTTGGGTGGGGCGATGCGGACTTGTGGATTCCCAGGAAGCCGGAACGAGCGGCGGCCACTAAGGCTGTGGCGGGAGCGTTCCCGGAGTTTTGGTTCCTACTAGGACATCTGAAGCCGGGCGTTTCCATAAAGGGGGCGGAAGCGGACTTCACCGTGGTCGCCAACCGATTGGCTAAGGTATATCCGAAGGATTACCCGAAACGTTTCACGGTGCACATCGAGTCGCTGACAAACTTGGTGGTCGGCCAATTCAAAACCACTCTTCTTATTGTTCTGGCGGCCGTCGGGTTGTTACTGTTAATTGGATGCGGAAATGTTGCGAATCTTCTGCTGGCGAGAGCCACTACGCGGGAAAAGGAGTTTGCTATCCGCTCGGCGCTTGGCGCCAACCGTTGGAGACTGATCCGCCAACTCCTGGTGGAAAGCCTGATCCTGGCAGCAGGCGGGGCCGCTGTGGGCACGCTCTTGGCCTGGGGAGGTCTCAAGTCTCTGGTTGCACTGATGCCGCAGAACATTATTCCGGCCGAAGCGGTCATCCGCCTGAATATGCCGGTGCTGCTGTTCACGCTGGGCGTAGCTGGGCTGACCGCGCTGGTATTCGGCCTGGTTCCGGCGTTGAAAGCGGCGCGCAAGGATTTGAACGATCCGCTACGGGACAGCGGTAAGGGCATCAGCGGGGGATTCCGTCATGGCAGGCTCCGCGATGCAGTGGTAGTGCTGGAAGTGGGACTCTCGTTAACGCTTCTGGTTTCCGCGGGACTGTTGATGCGAAGTTTTGTAGCTCTTCGCGATGTGAAGCTGGGTTTGCAGCCCGACCATGTGCTGGTGGCTAGGCTTCCTTTGCCTGTGGACCGTTACAAGACGGCGGACCAGGTCACCGGATTTTACCGTCCTTTGCTGCAGCGGTTGAAAGCTTTACCGGGTGTCTTGGAAGCAACCGAAACAAGCACACTGCCGCCATACGGAGGGATTCCCAGCGACATCGAAGTGCCAGGCAAGACGCACGCGGAAAAATGGGATGCCATGTTTCAGCTGGTCAGCGAAGGATATTTTCCCGTGCTAAAAATCCAGTTCATCGATGGCCGGGGTTTCACGGAAGCCGAAGTGAATGGAGCACGCAAGCTGGCAATCGTGAACCAGACGTTCGTGAAAAAATATTTGACGAACGAGAATCCTATCGGCAGGCAAGTGAGAATCGCGCAGCTTGCGGAGTTTGAAGATGCGGTGAAGGAGCCCACGTTTGAAATTATCGGGCTCGTGGCCGACGCCAAAAACAGGGGATTGCAAGATCCGCCCCAGCCGGAGATTTGGGTACCGTACACGGTGACGGGCTCAGCATTTCGCGGAATTCTGGTGCGCACGGCGAATGAACCGCTGACGATGATGAATGCGGTGCAGCATGAAATCTGGGCCACGGATGCCAACGTCGCAGTCACCCTTACGGGAACGCTGGAAGGCTACATCAGCCAGTTTTCGTTTGCGGGACCGCGATTTGGATTTTTCCTCATGTCCATTTTTGGCGCAATCGGCCTCGTGCTGGTGACCATCGGCGTTTATAGCGTGCTGGCGTATACCACGGCCCGGAGAACACACGAAATTGGCATTCGCATGGCGCTGGGGGCGAACAGGTCGGATGTACAGGGAATGGTGGTTCGCATGGGATTGAAGCTAGTGGGTCTGGGCGTGGGAATCGGGCTAATCGTAAGTGTAGCGCTCGGAAGAGTGATTGCCACTCAGCTGTGGGGAGTATCGGCCTACGATCCGTGGACGCTGGTGTGCGTGCCCGCGTTGTTGCTGGCCACCGGAATCGTTGCGTGCTGGCTTCCCGCGCGCCGTGCCGCGGGCGTGGACCCACTCGTAGCCTTGCGTTACGAGTAGTGCCCCGCGGTCAAGCTGCAGTAGTCGCCCGGAGAAGTCCGGTGCGGGGCTCTGCGCACGAGTGAAAACCCTCAACGCGCGACTAATTCTCGAGGATGATCGTCTCGAGTATCGGCCGGACCTTGCTGGCGGCGGAGCCTTTATTCTCAAGGTCAGCGCCAACTGCCGCAAGCAACACACTGAGCACCAGCAAGCCCAGGATCACAATAACCACAGCATTCCACCGCCGAAAACTCCTGCTGTTACCGGGTTCCGTAGGCAATAGGTGCCATTGCGGGGGAATGGAATTTCGATTTTGCATCGCACTTTTGCTTTGGCTCTCCTCATACGCATCTGCCTGAAGCGTTGCTCGATCGCCTGCATTATTTTAGATGTATCGTAATACGATATGGTTGGCTGGAAAGTCCCGTTGATATACCGCAGCGCGCTGTGCTGAGGCCGCATTGGCTGCCTCCGGACCAGAATGTCAACCTTGGTTATCCGGGGCCCGCCGACCAGTTCTGTGCCATCAGATTATGCTGCTCGGCTTCGTTTCTCTTACCGCCAATTACGTGATAGTTTTTCTTATAGCGGGTTCTTTGAAGTTCAGGTGCGGCGAACTCGTTTCTATCGAGCTCCAGCCTGAACCACCGTTTGACCTTCAACTGTCGGCTGGACACCTTCCGGTCACGGGACTAGCACGGGAGAGAAGCGAGCAATGAAGCGGGTTCATCTAGTCGTGTTGTGGCATATGCATCAGCCGCAGTACCGCGACCCCGAAAACGGACGCTACGTCCTCCCGTGGACGCGCCTGCATGCCCTGAAGGATTACTGGGGCATGGTCGAGGTGCTCCGGGAATTTGCGAATTTCCATGCCACCTTCAACGTCGTGCCTTCCCTCGGCATGCAGCTCGAGGAGTACGCCAGTTGCAGTTTCAAGGAGCCCTGGTTTTCTCTGGCCTTCAAGAACGCCGACGAATTGACCCGCGAAGACAAAGGGGAAATCATCTCCCGCGCTTTTCAGGTGAATCACGAGCGCTTGATGTCGCGCTGGCCGCGCTTCGTTGAATTATTCGAATGGTCTCGCCCTGCGGGCGGCGCGCAGGCGCTGGTTTCTTTCACTCCGCGCGACTGGCGCGACCTGCAGCTGCTCTCCCAGTTGGCTTGGATGGATGAGTCCTGGCTCGAAACGGATGAAGTCGTGAGCGGTCTGGCGACGAAAGGGAAGGACTTCACAGAGAAGGACAAATCCGCATTGCGCAAAAAGCAGCTTGATTTCCTCGGCCTGGTGCTCCCCGCGTATCACGATGCGGCGCAGCGTGGCCAGATCGAGCTCAGCACCACACCGTTTTTTCATCCCATCCTTCCGCTGATCTGCGATTCCGATATCGCGCGCGTCGCCAATCCCGGCACACCGCTCCCGCGCCGCGCCTATCGCCGCCCGGAAGATGCGCGGGAACAATTACGGCTGGCCCGCGAATACCACGAACGAGTTTTTGGCGTGAAGCCCGCCGGTCTGTGGCCCTCTGAAGGCTCCGTCTCCGACCAGACGCTGACAATCGCCGGGGAAGAAGGATTCCAGTGGTTCGGCACGGACGAAGGGGTCCTTGGCCGCACTCTGAACGTCGGGTTTTTCCGCGATGGCAATGGCATTCCCGCCAACGCCGATCGACTTTATAAACCTTGGAGTGTGCAAGTCGGTCCCAACGCCATCACTGGCTTATTTCGCGATCACCATCTCTCGGATCTTGTCGGTTTCGTCTACAGCCGCATGGACGCTAAAGCCGCTGCAGCCGACCTTCATAATCGCATGCGCCACCTGGGAGAAAACGTGCCTGGCGATCAGCCCCTCACCATTTGTCTTTTTCTCGACGGCGAAAATGCCTGGGAATACTACCCTGGGAACGGCCGCGCGTTTCTTCGCGAGTTTTACGCGCGCATCCAGGGCGATCAGGATTTTCGCGCCCTCACGGCGACCGAAGCGATTGCCGCCGCCGGCTCTCTTCCCACCACCGCAGGGATTTTCCCCGCTTCCTGGATCAACGCCAATTTCGATGTGTGGATTGGCCATGCTGAGGACATCACCGCCTGGGAATTATTGTGGGACGCGCGCGAGGCTTACGCTCACGCATTCGAAGCGCGAAAGCAGGGAAGGTCCGACGCCCCTACCGAAACAGCGCTTACGCAAGCCCGTGAATCTCTGCTGGCCGCCGAAGGCAGCGACTGGTGCTGGTGGTTCGGCCCCGAACACAGCACCGCGAATGACGCGGAGTTTGATGCGCTATATCGAAAACATCTGACCGCCATCTACCTGTCGCTCGGGCAAGTGGCGCCAGAGGAATTGGCCAAGCCCATCAAGCGCAGGCCGGAGCACGCCGTGCAGTTGACGCCGACGGGCCGATTAAACGTCACCATCGACGGCAGGGATACCTCCTATTTCGAATGGCTCGGCGCTGGCCTCTACTCTCCCGAACGCCGCGGTGGCTCAATGCACGGTCGCCTCTTTTATCTGCACGAACTGCGCTACGGCTTCGAGGAAGGCCGCTTCTGCGTGCGTATCGACCCCTTCCTCGAAGCGCTCGCGGAGCTGGAAAACCCCGAGTTTCGCATCACCATCGGCGGCGCTGAAGAAATGACCATTGTCGTGAATTTGGAGCGTGGCCACGTGCACGGATTCGCGGTGGAAAAGGAGCGCGTGTGCCTTCTGAATCCGAAGCTCGTTGCGGAGGTGGCGTTTGAACGCGTTCTGGAAGTAGCTATCCACAAAGACCAGATCAATCTCAAGGGCCAAAGCAAGCTGCGGCTCGGCGTGGCACTCTGGCACAGCGGCTTGCCAGTGGATGTCTTACCATCCGAAGGATTTCTCGACGTGCTTCTTGGCGAAGAAAATTCCGCCTGGCCACCGGAAGATGAGAAAAATAGTCCTGAACGATAGTTAAAGTTTTTCTTGAAGTCACCTGGGATCCGGTTCGCTTGGACGAATTCATCAGTTAAAGTTTTACTTTAGAGCTCTCTTTACGTGCTTCTCTAAAATAGTTTGACTGCCAGCTCCTGCGGATGATTGCCCACTGGAATCATCGTCAATAGAAAATTCGTGCGCACGCGTATGACCGCCAGGTCGCCGGAACCCTCGCTTACCACAAGGAGCAGCGTCTCCGGCGAACCAGGATCGAACCGCAATGCCCCAGGAGCATCCCCTGCGGGAATGGGGAACCCTTTCCCGGGATCCCGCACAATGCGACGATTGAAAATATCGACCGGTGTGACACGGTCCGCAGCCGTGTCCGAAACGTACAGTAGACTCGCGTCGCTGCTGAGGACGCCGCGAGTTGGCGCCGAGCCAAGAACCATATAATCCCCGACCTCGTGCGTCTCCGTGTTGATGGCCTGCAGTCCGTGGGCCTCCGGCGAAATCACGTAGAGCTCTCCGCCATCGGGCTTCAGAAACATGTCCGTGGGCGCACCAGCGAGCTCGAGATGGGTGATCAGAACGCCGCGGCGCAAATCCACGACGGAAATGCGGCGCTCCGAACGGCTCAACACAAACGCCAGAGAACTGTCCGGCAATACGGCGACGTCCTCCGGCTGTGCGACCACGGACACGTTACCGCGCTGCGCAAGCGTCGCCGCGTCATGAATGCCCAGAGTGCCATCTTGGCGATTCACAACCAGGACGGTTTTGCCGTCAGGCGTTGCGTGCGCAAGGACAGGTTCGCGCCCGGTCGCGGCACGCGCGACGATAGCGCGTGATCGGACGTCAATGGCCAGCAGCGTGTTGTTCCCGGACGCCGTGGTGTAGATGCGGTTGCCGTCCGGCGAAAAATCAAGCGCGTAGGGAAGCGGTCCCACGGCAATTCGCGCAATGATTTGCCCAGTAAAGTGATTTGCGCGCGCATCGAGGATCCACACGTAGCCGCCGGTGCTGCTGACTCCGAACACTTCCGGCCGAGTGAGATGCTCGCGCATTCCGGAAAGCCCCGGACCGACCGCGATGCGTGCCACGGCTTTGAGCTTCACGAGATCCACGACGGTGACGTTGCCGTCTGCTGTCGTCACGTACGCGCACAGATGCAGGTCCGGGCGAAGGAACGAAGGCCGATGCTCGCGCAGAAGCACCACGAGGCCGGAGATGGCCAGCGCGGCAAGCAGAAAATAGGCGCGGAAGTTCTTGGGACGATTCATGTGCGCCATGAAATTGTCCCATGGTTCGACGAAAGGTCAAACGCCGCGCTTAAATCCGAAATGCGCGACAATTTTTACGATCACATCTGCGGACGCTGGTGGGGCTTCTTCTTGCGTGCCTAGGGTTTTGGTTCCGGATCAGCCTTGGCTGATATGGCCCCAAGAGGTTCCGGCGATGAGTGTTCTCCCTGGCGCGTGAGATAGATGATGAAAGGAGTGACCTCAAACGGCATTTTCTCCGATTCAGCCACTGTGCCTACGGGCTTGGACTTGAGCATACGCAACTGGTCGGTCCACGGGTCGACCTTGATGCGCCCGCCAAGCGGAAGCGCCGCGATCACGTTAGCCGCTGGCTTCGCATCCGCATCGGGCGATTGCGCTGAGAACACTGCGGCCACGATGGTCCAGCTTGTAGAGAGCCTGTCGCCCAGGTGCGGACTGATCAGGTTAGGAATTTCCCTCGCCCGATTCTTGAGTGCTTGGAGGAAGAGTTGCGCGGTGCCGGACTGTTCCTTGTACGGCGAATTGCTCAAGAGTTCCGTCCCCTTGAGCTTCGCTGCTTGTTCCTCTTCCGGGGTGCGCGCAAAATCAAAGTGGCGAAACGTTTCTTTTTCGTCGAATCGCACACGGTTGAAGAACGCGAACTGCGAGTCCATACGATGCCCGAGCACCACATGGCCCAGCTCGTGCGCCAAAATAGACGCCAGACTGGCTTCATCAGGAAGCACATCGATCAATCCGCGGCTCAAGACGATAGTGTGGCCCAGGGTGAAGGACTCCAGCGTTGAGGTCATTAGCACGCGGCAGCGGACCTCCGGCGTGATGTCCAGATTATTAGTCACAGCCAGATTGCTGACCACGGCCTCTAACACCTTATCCACTTCTCCGCGCGGCGCCAGCAGACCCTGCCGCTCCAGGCGCTCGGTGACGTTGTCTTCGGCTTGCCGGCCCCAGGAACGCTCCGCTTGAAACGGCGAGTAGTCGTTGGCCGTTTCCGACTGATCATTTACGGGAGTCGGCGCCTCCACGAGGACTTTATTCAATTCTTGCTCTTCGCGAACATTGCCAAGGTTGTAGCCCCACATGCGCGTCTGCGCACGGAATGCCCTGAATCCCATGTGTCTTGTCCTCGGGTCTCGGACGCTGCCTTCCTCGCTGTAGATGAAGGCCGGAAGCCATTGATTCTTGCCGGCATTCGTCCGCCAGCTATCGAAATTGAAGTAGTTGCTGGTCAAAGACGAGCCGCCGTAGGCACCATTGAATCGCACGATGTGGAAATCCTGATCCTCCACCCAAATGCGGCCGACGAAACGCCCTTTACCTGACTTCGGCAACGGGTTTACGTCGAAGACCAGGCAGCGCACCTCGCCCAAAAACTCGCGCCGCACATACTCAATCCTGTAATGCGCGCGATCGAACCCGTTCATGTCCAGATAGATCATCTGCAGGAATCCGCGCGCAACAAATTCCGTGGAGAAAAAGCTGGCCCAGCCGCCGAATACCTTGTGCTTCAGGCCACCGTCGCGCTCCACGCGGTCCAGGGGTTCAAGCTCCACGCCCTTCGCCAGTTCGGCCCGCCCAAGAAAGTATTTGTCGCTGTCCGGTACGGCCCCCAGCTGCTTATCCGGGCGGAGATTCTGGATGTAGGTTTCCACCAGCGGTGAATATTGACGAAGCAGCTGCACCTCCGCCTGCTCTTGCCGCACGATCTTGTCCACCACTTCGCTTTCGGTCATCGGCTGCTGTGCAGTTGCAGCGATCGGCATCGCTGTAAGCGTCAGAATCGCATACAGAGTCTTGAGGCTGCGCATTGTGCCTCCACACTTGGACCTTTGGAGCTGGGGTTGTGCCCCCACACTAGCCCTCCGCGTGGTGCCTGCCATCTGTACTGAGGACCAGTTTCGGGTCAGCCGTCTTGTCGTTTTAACGCCGTGGAAAATTGAACGCCTAGCGGATGGCCGCAACCACAAGCGTAACGTCATCGCGAAATTCGCCATTGCAGAATTTCGACACTTCCTCCATGACGCGGCGCTTGGTCTGCGCGGCGGAACTCCCGGAGGGCCCTGCTACCTGTACGATACGCTCGGAGCCAAACTCGACCGCTTGCTGGTTTTCTGCTTCCGTGACACCGTCAGTGAAAAGCAGCAGGCGATCATCGGCAACCAGTTGCTTGGTCGAGTCCGCATACGTCCATTCGGGATCCACGCCCAACACGCCGCCTTGGCCACACAGAGAATCAGGCGAGCTCGCAGCATGCAACAACAGAGCCGGGCAGTGCCCGGCGTTTTCGTAGACGAGCGTGCGGCGCCGCACGTCCACGATCGCGTAGAAAAATGTAATGAACTTGTCCGAAGCAACGTTGCCGCAAACAAACGCATTAAGCTTGGCGCATACGGCTGCGGGGGTCGCTTCCGGTGTGGCATAGGCGCGAAACGCAGCCTGTAGATTGGCCATCAGCAGGGAAGCAGTAAGGCCCTTTCCCGAGACGTCCCCAATACAAATGCCCAGGCGGTCTTCGTCCAGTTGAACGACGTCGAAATAGTCGCCGCCAACGGTGCGCGCGGGTTGCCAGGCTCCGGCTAACTCGAGATTCGGATGTTGCGGCAGAACCTTGGGTAACAGGCCGGATTGAATCTCGCACGCGCGAACGAGTTCTTGCTCCTGCTGTGCGAGCGCCGCGCTACTGCGCTCCACGGCCTGTTCGAGAAGTTTATTTTTGGCTTGGAGCTTGCTCTGCACTCCCTGAACCGCGTATCCGACGATGCCCCCTCCCATGGATACCACCATGATGATCTTGTAGCTGTGGCGAAAGACATCCCAGTAAGGCGCAACGTCCCTGTGCGTCCAGCGCACTAATGCGACCGCACCCAACGTACCCGCGAAGCTCGCGGCGGTCAGAATGGGGAGGTACATCACCCAGTTCCAGGGGAAAGGGCGATTGCTGTACAGACGCACCGCGACAGTCTGGAGGAAGTACATCAAATTCCCAATCGTGAGGGTGCAAATACCCATAAACAGGAGGGGAGCGCCGGGCATCAAGACCGCGAATAGAGCGGAGATCAGCACACCGACAAAGACCACCCGCTGTTCTACTTCGAGAAGCTGCCGCAAACGCGGAACCCAGATGGTTTTCCCGGAATTTGCGTCGAGCGCCAAGTAGCCTCCAAAGGAAGCGCCACCTTAACGCAGTTGCGACTGAAAGTCAGCAAGGACGGCCCTATCGGAGTGCCAGTACTAAGTGTTGACAACGGATGTACGGGAAATAATAATTCTGCTTCTCTTGACGATTCACCGGGGCGTGCCTTCGCCCTCCGCGCACGAAGGGCGCGGCCCCCGCCAACAGGAGGCCTCCATGAGTTCCGCCCTATTTTCCAGACGCAAGTTTTTCGAGGCAGGTACCGCGGCCGCAGCCGCGGCAGGAGTTGCGGCGATTCCCGGAGCAGCCTTCGCCCGACAGCCGCAGGAAGGGGGCTCCGGCTTGGAACCCCTCTTCCCGCCAGGCGGCGCGCAAAGATTTTTTTTATCTCAGCGAAATGCATATCTGTTTCTGGACACCATGATGGACGCCTACGCGCAAGGTCTTACCACCCGCCTTTCGCAAAGCTATTCCGACGAAATTGGATTGGAGAGCACCGCGTTCGTTTACGACAACGCCGTCGAGATCATGGCTCGGCTTCTGCGCGCAAGCGGACAGGATCTGGACCGCGCCAAGGTGCTCGGAAACGGCTTGCTGTACGCCCAGCAAACCGATCCCGCCGCGGACGGGCGCGTACGCCAGGCCTATTTCGTGGACCATGCGGACGCTCGAGGGGTTTTCATTGTTCCCTCGGGCTTCCCCTTTTTCTTCCTTGGCAGCGCTACAGGAGACATGGCGTGGACCGGAATGGCGCTCGCTCAACTCGCGCATCGCACGGGAATCTCGGCTTATCTTGACGGAGCCGTCCGCCTGGGTAATTGGATTTTCAACAACACGTTTGATACGCGCGGCTCCGGCGGCTACAACTTTACCCTCGGCCCAAATCAGGTGAAATCCACCGAACATAATATTGACGTCTTTGCACTCTTCACCATGCTGGCTCGCTTGACCGGCGATTCGGCTACTTGGACTGGCCGGGCCGACCACGCGCGCATTTTTGTTGACGCCATGTTCAACGCGGCGGGAGGGTTTTTCTTTACCGGCACCGGGCCGGATGGCGTCAGCGTCAATCCCGATCTCAACCAGGACAACATTCCCGAGGACGTGCAGGATTGGTCTTTCCAGGCTTTTCTCAACCCCGACCATGCGGCTTCCATTGACTGGTGCAAAACGAATCTTGCGGTGACAGACACTCCCCAGACCTACAACAGCGACCTGCTTCCGGCGTTCAGCGCCAACCTGAGCGGGAACATCCGCGTGTCCGGAGTTAGCTTCGCCACCCAAAGCATGCGGCCACCGCTGGCGGAAAACGAAACTACGGAAAGCGCTTGCTTCATTGCGCCTTCGGACCCATTTTCCAATCGGCCCAGTCCCAGTGCGGTATGGCTGGAAGGAACCGGGCATTTGGCCGCGGCCTTGCTCAACCGCAGTTTGCCCCGGAGCAAGGATATTGACGGCTTTAACGGTGATTTGGACACGGCGCGAGTCTTGCTCGACAACATCCGAGTCGCGCAGAACAACCTGGGTAGGGGGCAGCACGTCGGCGCTGGACAGCCCTTTGTCGGCTTGGGCAAACCTGCGCAAGCCATTCCGGATGGACTCGGCGTGATCGCGGCGACCAGCGAGCTGAATACTGGATTTGGGTTTTCCTTCAAACGCTTCCAGCATGTAGGCGCCACTGGGTGGTATGCCATCGCCGGACAGGCCGGCAATCCCTTTCAGCTCGGCCTGGGCAAGGAAAGCCAATAGTGCCCACGCCCGCACTCTTTAATGCTATGAAGCCAGGCCCACAACCGCAAGTGGAGCTACGCGACATAGCACCGGGCCTGTGGATCTGGCGTCTAGAACATCCTCACTGGAAGCCGGGGCAGGGGTGGGAACCCACCGTGGCGTCAACCTGCGTCGAGTCGCGCGGCGAGACACTAGTCCTCGATCCGCTTGCTCCGCCCGAAGGCGCAGCCGAGTTCTGGAAGCGCCTCGACGCTCGCCCCCCGACCGCCGTCGTCGTTCTCAAGCCCGATCACGTTCGCGACGTCGATCTGTTCGCGCGCCGCTATAATGCCCGCGCGTTCGGCCCGCGCCTGTTCTTTCGCGAGGACATCCCCAAGACCGATCCGCAATTTATCGAGCCCGGCAGTCAGCTTCCCGGGGGGCTCGTCGCCCTCTACGATGGACGCGGCCGAAACGAGACACCGCTCTGGCTGCCCGAGCAGCGCACCATCATTTTTGCCGACGCGCTGACGGCACCTGGAGGCGAGTTGCGCGTCTGGGCGTCACCCGCGCACAAGGAGCGGGCATTGCCCGCGCTGCGCGCCCTCCTCGACCTCCCGTTCGAGCGCGTCATCGTTTCCCACGGCGAGCCGGTCCACACCCGCGCCGCCTATGAGCGCGCCCTTGAACTCCCCACCTGGACCGGCTAAGCCTTATGCGCATTTTGCGCCGGCGGCAACCGTAACCCCCACCTCTTCAGCACATTCCCGCTCCATTCGAATAGTACACAACTAATTACTTAACAGTTTATTTAATTTGTGCTACCATGTTCTTTGAAACTGACGCTCCAACCTGCTAGCTTCCACTTCTGCAGTCCTCTGCCAGTCCCGCGCGATCATGCAGCCCACTTAGAATCGACACTCACGATAAACAGGGGAAAAGGCGCCCATTTTGCACAATTTTGGTGCAACGCAACTGTCTTTAGAAGCAGCACCTATAGAGATGTCCGCAAGTATTGATTCTAAACCACTTACAGAAGATCTAAGTCCTTCAGATGCAACTTATGAAAAACAGGGGGAGAGGGGTCTCAGAATCCAAACATTCAGCGCTGGTCCGGTTCGCGGCGCGCTGGCCTCTGGCGATACACTCAGCACGAATCCCCAAGGAGGCGCATAGCCATGGCACGAATTCCCGCAGCAGACCCAAGTCAGCAAGGACTATTGCACGGTATCTTCACACGAATCATCTATTCGATGGTCAAACGCAAGGTGGGGCGCGTGGTGATGCCGGTGAAGATCGCCGCGCACCACGCCAAGCTTCTTTGGGGCTACGGGCAGATGGAACAATCGCTCTTCGCGAGCAAGCTGGTGGATGCCGGGCTAAAAAACCTCGCGCAATTGCGAGTGGCCACGCTCGTTGGCTGCCCGTTTTGAATTGATATCGGTTCTGCGGTCAGCAGAACCAGCGGGGTTTCCGTAGAGAAGATCGCGGCCCTGCCAAATTACCGGAACAGCGAGCTGTTTTCGGCGATGGAAAAGCTGGCGCTGGAGTACGCCGATGCCATGACGCAGACTCCCGTGGAGGTTCCAGACGCGCTGTTTGCCAAGCTGCGGGAGAGATTCACGGATACGCAGTTGGTGGAACTTACGGCGACAGTGGCCTGGGAGAACTACCGGGCGCGGTTTGACCACGCGTTTGGCGTGGAAGCGGAAGGCTTTACGAAGGGGAGCTACTGCGCTTTGCCAGCCCGTGCGGCAGGTCAGGCTTAGATTCATCCCGCGAGTGGAGGCGCTAAGTTTGGCGCGAAACAGACTACTGGTATACTCGCGCGGCGTGACTCCGAAGACTTGAGAAAGATCTGACTGGAGGAGACTCCGTGCGTTCATCGGTACTGATTGCTGTTTTGGTAGGATTACTTGCGACTCCTGCGCAGGCGCAAGAGCCTGCAGCGAAGGCGATATTCAAGCTGCAAGAGGTGATGATTCCGATGCGCGATGGAGTGAAACTCCAGACCGCGATCTTGACCCCGGTGGACCAGCATGGGCCGCTGCCGATTCTGTTTCGGCGCACGCCTTACGGAGTTCCTGAAAAGCCGCCGGAGCAGATGCCGGCGTCTTGGAAAGAGCTCGCGCAGGACGGCTACATCTTCGCCATTCAAAATTTGCGCGGGCGATTCAAGTCCGAAGGCGTGTTTGATCTGACGTCCCAGGTGGACCTCACCAACCCGAAGGCCACGAACGAGACGACGGATGCTTACGACAGCATCGAGTGGCTGCTGAAAAATTTGCCGAACAACACTGGCAAGGTGGGAATGTATGGAGTTTCCTACGACGGGCTGACCACGGCGCTGACGCTGCTGCACCCACACCCGGCGCTCGCGGCTATCAGCGAACAAGCATCGCCGGTCGACCAATGGATGAATGACGACGACCACCGTTACGGCGCGCTTCGTGAAAGCTATGACTTCGAATATGCGGTCATGGAGCAGGCCGACAAGAATTCAAACACTCATTTTGATTTCGAGACATATGACACCTACCAGTGGTATCTGGATTTGGGTCCCCTCTCGAATATCAACGTGAAGTATCTCCACGGCAAAATTCCTTACTGGAACTCCACGATCGATCACCCGGACTACGATGACTTCTGGAAAAAAGAAGCTTGGGTGCGGCAGCTTCACGCGTCAACAGTTCCGAACCTGAACGTCACGGGATTCTGGGATCAGGAAGATCCCTGGGGGCCGTGGCAGATTTTCCGCCACGCCGAAGAGCACGACCCCGAGCACACGAATTTTATTGTGGCTGGTCCATGGTTTCACGGGCAGTGGCAAACGCCGAAGGGGGACAGCATTGGGCTGATTCCTTTCGCGGGACATGAAACCGCACGGGAGTTCCGCGAAAATATCGAGGCACCATTTTTCCGTTATTACTTGCACGGCAAAGGAGAGAAACCGAAGTGGCAAGCTAGCACGTTTCAGAGCGGCTCAAACAGTTGGCATACATATTCGCTTTGGCCGCCGAAAGAGGCGCAATCAACAAATTTGTATTTGCACGCAGACGGAACGCTCTCGTTCACAGCGCCCGGCGCAGCGGATGATGCGAAAGAGTACCGCGAGTATGTTTCCGACCCGGCAAATCCGGTTCCGTATCGGCAGCGGCCAATTTCGCCAACGTATCCGGCAGGGGATTGGCGGACGTGGGAGGTGGCGGATCAGCGCTTTGTGGATGGCCGGCCCGACGTGATGACGTTCGTGAGCGCCCCACTGGACCATGACTTCACCGTTACCGGGCCCCTGGCAGCGGCGCTGTTCGCTTCCACTTCCGGAACAGACGGCGATTTCGTGGTGAAGCTCATCGACGTCTATCCCGAAAGTGCGCAGAAAAATAGTTGGGAGGCCGATGCGGGCCCCAAGCCAGGCCAGTATGCGCAGTCACTGAATGGATATGAGTTGCCGATTGCCATGGAAGTGCGACGCGGCCGCTATTTGCAAAGTTATGAGACTCCCCACGCGCTCACGGCAAATCAAGCAGTAGAATGGAACATCCCTTTGCGTGACCATGACCACGTTTTTCTGAAGGGACATCGCATCATGGTCCAAATTCAATCCACTTGGTTCCCGCTAATTGACAGGAATCCCCAGAAGTTTGTACCGAGCATTTACAAAGCCAGCGCATCCGACTTCGTGCCCGCTAGGCAGCGGATTTATTGTTCGCCGAAGATGCCTTCGCACCTGGTGCTGCCCGTCATGCGCTAGAAGGAGCAAGGAGAAAACGCAACATCCTAGCGTGCGCAGTTATGTGCCCATGTAGGTTACGTGGACGTAGACGCCAGTGTGAACGTTGTACAGCATGTACCAGCCATCGTGGTCGGGATCTTCGTAGACGACAAAATCGTCGCCGCAATCCCAACACCAGTCCGCGCAGACAGGCCAATCCCAGGAGGCGACTTCAAAAAAGAAGCCGCCTGGCAACCAGAAGCGGTGGTGGTCGCGATCGAATCGCTCAACCCGGTAGCGATACGAAGGGCCAAAGTGTTCGAAGCGGCCATGTTCGAAAGGATGATCAACGTGAAAGCGCTTATCGTTAGGCCGGTCGTAGCCGTACCAATGGTCATTACTGACGTGAGGGGTGGTAATAATGTGGCCGCTCTCGCGGTGTTCCGGTTCCGGCTTCGCGCGCGGCTCGCGCCGCGGGGGAGGTGCCTCCGGAATGTGCCCCTGGTTCGCGCGAGGGGGATTCTTCTCGCGCTCGTCGCGGCGTTGCGAGAATACCGGCTGAGCCAAAAAAAAGGGCCAGAGCAAATGGAATTACAAAACGTGATTTCATTTCTCACCTCCACAGAACCGATGGACGCGCAGAAGTTGACTGGGCTTGACCGGGGCCTACGAGTGCGACGCGCCGGACAGGTCCGCGAGGTACACGCATCGTGCTGGTTTCGAAATTCGACGCGGCAAAATCGAAATTAAGAAATCAGGAGGGCAGACGATAATCGCCCAGAAGAAATACTTTGGCGGCGTGAAATTAGATCAAAGCAGTGCAGAATTCACTCGACAGAAGAGCGGCCCTCGAATTATCGTGGACAACTGTAAGACTACGCACCCTATCCTTCACAGATTAACGGAGAACCCCAACCACCATGTCCCCGCTGTCAGAGCTCGAATTCGTGCTCGTGTCCAACGACTATGCAACGGTGAACGCGGTATCAGGCGGCGTGAAAAAACATGGAGCCAAGTTTATTTTGGCTCCCACAGCGGAAGCCGCGCGAGACTGCATAAACCGACGAAAGATTGATGGTGTGTTTGTAGATCTCGAGGTGCCGGAAGCGCTAGCGGTGATAGAAGGAATTCGCAAGGGCGCGTCGAACGATAAGGCGGTGATTTTTGCCTGCGTCGCAGACGCGAAGGACAACACACTTGCGTTGAGTGCAGGAGCAAACTTTCTTCTACGAAAACCTCTGAATGTGGATAGCATCGCCGTGCACATTACGATTGCCAAAGAGCTGATGACCCGCGAGCGGCGGCGCTACTTCCGGCACGCCGTGAATCTGCCGGTGGTTTTAAAGGAAGGGGAAGTGGAACAACATGCGCGCATGACCAACCTGAGCGAAGGCGGAATGGCCGTGCGCACCGCGAAAGGGCTGGGGCGCTCGTCGGTCATGGATTTCGCGTTTGATCTGCCGCAGGGAACGAGCGTGCGTGGGAAGGGCCATGTGGCTTGGACGAACACGGAAGGAATGGCCGGAATCATCCTGCAGATTTTCCACGGAACAGCGCGAGAGCAATTGGAAACTTGGCTGACGACGCAGGAGCAACTTCACGCCAAGAAGAATCCTCCGGAAAAGTGACGGGGACAGCGTGCCTAGAAACGGTCGTGGATCGTTCGAGCCGATACATCCGGAATTGGCACGCGGGTCAGGGCTAAGCGTTACTGTAGTTACGGTAAGTGGACCAAGTGACACCGTAACCATTGAAATTCAATCCGACGCAGTAGCGGTTGTCCATAAGTTTTTGGCAATAAACAACCTTCCCACGGATAGCGGTTTCATCTTTCATACAGGTTACCCTTGCAATTTCACCAGCTTGCCAATGGCGTTTTGAAATCACGCGAGCACCGTGCGCACTGACGTTTTCCGTATAGGTCAGTTCTGTTCCGTTGACAGGCTGCTCCTGCGCTGGGGTTAGGCTGACAACAATCGCGATTGGTAGTCGTTTCTCCATGCGTCCGACAAATCTGACTCTGAAGCCCATTTGGCCCCAGCTTAACGGGGCTGCAGGAACCTCCCCACGCCAGGCGGATGGGGGACGCCGCGGACCCCTTAACTAAGCAACTCTGTTTCTCGCTCAGCTTTCTTAACGCGGAAACGTTTTTCAGCCAATCGGGTAAAAACCTGAAAGATGGGCTATGTGCTCTACCTAACGCTTCAGTACCTCTTCCAGGGTGACGCCCACGAGCGAATGAGGCTTTCGAGTTCGGCAACAATTTCCTGCACGGCGAAACAAGAGGATGGCGAGAGCGAGATGGCCGGCGGGGCAACTGGTTACGACTAGTTGATGGTGCGGTGGAGAACTGCAGCGATTTGGCGCATTTCGTCAGCGAGGGCGATGAACTCCTCGGGAAGCAGGGACTGCATGCCATCGGAGAGGGCTTTATCCGGCTGGTGATGGACTTCGATGAGAAGGCCATCCGCGCCGACGGCCACGGCCGCTCGTGAAAGTGGCAGAACCTTGTGACGCTTGCCGGTGCCGTGGCTGGGATCGACGAAGATGGGAAGGTGGCTGCGCTTTTTCACGGCAGGAACCACGGCGAGGTCGAGGGTGTTGCGAGAAAAGTCGGAGAACGTTCGAACGCCGCGCTCGCAGAGCATGACGTTGTAATTGCCCTCGGAGAGGAGGTACTCGGCGGCCATGAGGAATTCGTCGAGCGTGGCGGACATGCCGCGCTTGAGGAGAACAGGTTTTTTGGCGCGGCCCGCGCGTTTGAGCAAGGAGAAATTTTGCATGTTGCGCGCGCCGATCTGGATGACGTCGGCGTATTCCTCGACGAGGTCGAGCGATTCATTGTCAATGGCTTCGGTGACGATGCCGAAACCATACTTGGCCCGCACTCTCGAAAGAATCTTGAGGCCCTCTTCGCCGAGGCCCTGAAAGCTGTACGGAGAAGTGCGGGGCTTGTAAGCGCCGCCGCGGAAGAGGCGCGCGCCGGATTTTTTGACGCGCTCGGCGATAGCCAGGCATTGTTCCTCAGTTTCGACGGCGCAAGGGCCTGCGACGAGAGCGATGTGCTGGCCGCCGACGATGACGTCTCCCGAGGGCGTAGGGATCCGAAAGATGCTGTCTTCTTCTTTCGCATCGCGGCTGACGAGCTTGTAAGGCTTGCTTACCGGGATGCATTCGCCGACCCCCGGCATGGACTCGAGGACGCCGAGGTCGACGGCGCCTTTGTTGCCGGTGATGCCGATGGCCGTTCGAATCGAGCCGGGGATAGGGTGCGCTTTGAGGCCGAGGCTTTCGATGCGCTTGCAGACTTCGCGGACCTGTTGCTCGGTGGCGTGCGACTGCATGACGACAAGCATGGAATGCTCCCCCAGCGCGGTGAGTGAATTTTCAGTTTACGGCAAGCTAGCAGGAGCCGCAAATACCGACGAACTGGGGTCCTGGAGGCGCCTCGATTCTGATTGACGATTGTGGGCGAAAAAGCTTCAATAATGTTGTTGTCCAAATCGACCCCAGCCGGGAGGAGAAATTGCTCTCGGATCATGTTTTTCGCTTTCTCGGACCGCACAAATCACGATTACAGGCCCTGAAAGAGTTGCTGACGATGGTGATTCCGCCGTTGCGGCGACCCGATGGCGGTTTCATGATTCAAGTTTCGAAAATCGCGTTTGCAGCACTACTATGCTTCGGCCTGATCCTGACGCCTCCTATTCTGTCGCCCTCCGCTCTTGGTCAAGAAGTTCCGCAGCCCAACTCTCCTCGGACTGCAAACGCTAAACCGAAAGCTCACTCGGTAAACTTGAATTGGAAAGCCAGCACTTCTGTTGTGGTTGGTTACAACATTTACCGGGCAGAAAAATCCGAAGGCCCATTCAGGAAACTGAATGCGTCTCCCATCCCCAAAACGAACTACAAAGACACTGCAGTCCAAGCTGGTCACACTTATTTCTACAAAGTCGCAGCGGTAGACCCCAAAGGCAGGGAGAGCCAATCCACAGACCAGATCAAAGCCGTGGTTCCGTCCCCATAGCCCATAAATAGACAAGCGTGCCCCGGGTCTGCCGCCAACGCCCGGACTCCAGTGTCCTCAAGTGCACTAGGGAATCGTGGCGGATGTTTCATTTGAGAAGCCACTCTCGACGTTGCTCGAGTCCACGGACGTAGCCACATAGAAGTAGGTCTGGCCCGCTTGAACCGAGCTGTCTGTGTACGTGGTCAGCGATACCGGCGTGGCATTCAGTTTGGAATAAGGCCCGCCGGTTTGAGTGCCGCGGTACACGTAGTAACCCATAACACTGGAAGTACTAGCCGTCCAGCTTAGGGTCGCCGAGTGCGAAACCGTCTGCACTCCGGTCCCCGACAGGGAGATGGCCGGCGAGTTGCTCGCATTGCTCACGACCGCGACGGTCCCGGTTAAACTCCCGGATGTCGCTGGATCAAAGATCGCGCCGAAAGTGGTGCTTTGTCCGGCTGCCAAAGTCAGCGGCGGTGTGAATCCCGTGACGGTGAAGCCCGCGCCTGAAACGTTGATCTGAGAAACGCTCACGTTCGCATTGCCGGTGTTCGTCAGCGTAACTGTTTGAGTGGGGCTGCTGGTGCCAATGGTGACATTCCCGAAGCTCAAGGAAGCAGGGCTGGCCGAGAGTGTCAGAACCGGAGCCACGCCTGTGCCGCTTAGAGAGACGCTTATTGGAGAACTCGGCGCGTTGCTCACCAGCGAAAGAGTGGCAGCCGCGGAGCTGGCAATGGTAGGAGTGAATTTAACCGTAAACGCACTGGACTGGCTGGGCGCTATGGTTAGCGGCAAATTCAGCCCACTGAGGGCAAAGGCAGCGCCATTCAGCGTGGCTTGCGAAACAGTTAGGTTGGCACTGCCGGGATTGCTCAAGGTCATGGTCTGAGTATTTGTAACGCCAACGGTTACGCTGCCGAAGTTTATGGTGTTTGCCGGCAAAACCGAAATTTGTGGCTGCACACCGGCGCCCGAGAGAGTGATCGTCGCTGGAGAATTGGTCGCGTTGCTGACCACTGACACGCTGCCAGCCACGCTCCCCGCGGCCGTTGGGGCAAACCCGACGCTCAGCGAAGCGCTCTGTCCGGCTGCAAGGCTGAGCGGCAAGGAAATACCACTCACGCTGAAGCCCGCTCCCGTGACATTCACCTGGGAAACGCTGACGGCGCTGTTTCCCGAGTTCGTTAAAGCAACTGCCTGCGCGCCGCCGGTGCTGCCCACGAGTACGTTTCCAAAGCTCAAGCTGTTAGTACTTGTGGAGAGCAGGTAGGCCTGAAGGGGGGACGAGGGAGGAGCGATACCGGTGCCGGAAACTGGCACGGTAAGCGCTCCCCCTCGGCTGGGCACAAAGGATAAACTCGCTGAAAAGCTGTTAGCTGAGTCAGGCTGGAAAACGACTTGGAAAGACGCGCTTTGTCCGGATGCCAAGGTAGCGGGCAAAGTCGGGCTCGCCAACAAAAATTCCGGCAAGTTGCTGGAGGCTTGAACGATACGTATTTCGTGTTTGCCGTAATTAGTCAAAGTGATGACGCCAGGTAGGCTGGCGGTTTTGACGTTCACCGCGCCGAAGTTTAACGATGACGGATTGACTCCCATTCCTGCATAAGACGCACTAACGTTGAAAGCATTTACACCGATCAGGAGTGCCAGAAAAAAGGCACACTTGTAGATGCTCATTTTTCATGATTTCCTGTGGGCCTGAATTAACGCTGGGACCAGAACCGGGTGGGATTCGCTGAGGTCGCCGAAGTGTCTTGCCCGAACTGCTGTTCTAACTGCGGAGGCAGACTAAGCGGAGAGCGCTTTATTCAGCAACTGGCAACAAGACTAGTCTTGGTGCAGCTGTCCATCCGTAGGTGAATTCCCACACGCTGGATGGCAAAAGGATGACACGGGCGTCCATAAGTCGGACGTTCAATTGTGAGGCGGTAGATAAATGAAACTGATAATTACCTTAGTATGTCTTAGAGAAGAGCGCGAAGAGCACTGCGCTGGATGTAAAGAAGGTTCAGCCGCCGCCTTGCACCTTCGCTATCACGACGTGATTCTGCAAATGTGGTTGACAACTCGCACTGAAATGTCATCGAATGAAGGGGTCGTAGATTCTGCCCCAGCCGGGAGGAAAAATTGCTCTCGGATCATGTTTATCATTTGTTTGGCCGTGCGATCACCATCACAAGTCATGAGCAGTTGCTAGCGATCATACTGCTCGTTGTTGCGGCCACAGCCTGGGCGGTGCAGCAATTTCGCCGGAGGCGGGCCGTGGTTTTGCAGAGGTCCACGGTGAGTGATCAGCTCGTCTATGAATTGTCGCGAATCGCGGATGCCCTCGATCGCATCTCAAATCGCCCCGTGGACCACTACATCGCGGGGACAAGCAGAGAAGAAGAGGAATCAACAGGCGGGCGGATTCCGCTCTCCATGTTTGGGCGATAGTCCCTAAGAACCAGATGGATCAACAGTTTTCGCCCCCCACTGTGCGCGCGGAGCCGCGGACGGGTAAAGGTGTAGCCCGGCTCAGGAATCTTCTGCAGAAGGAGCGAACTGGCGCGTGTGATAGAATAGCTAGTTTATGACCGAGCAGAAGTCTTCCACAGGCGTGCCTGAACAGCCCATCATCCAGCCGACGCAATTCGATCCTGAAGACGAATATCGCCCCGAACCTGAGCCTGAACAGCTGCCGCCATCGTGGATGGATGGGAGCCTGCGAATCGGCATTCACACGTCTATTGCAAAAAGCTACCTGGACGCGCTGGAGTCGGCGCGCAAGCTGGGCTGCAACGCGCTGCAAATTTTTTCGGCTAGCCCGCGGATGTGGCAGGGCGGTTCAGCGCGGATCCCTGAAGTGGACGCGCAGGCGTTCCGCGCGCGGCGGGACGAACTGCGCCTGGGGCCGCTGGTCATCCACGCAAATTACCTCATCAACCTTGCTTCAGGACAGCGGATGCTGCAGACGCGTTCAATTCAGGCATTTCACGATGAAATCGTGCGCGCCGTGGCTCTGGGAGCGGATTTTCTCGTGGTGCACCCGGGAGCGCGAGGGGAGTCGAGTTCGCAACAGGCGATTTCCACGATTGTGGAGTCGGTCAAGCAGGCCTCCAAGCGCGCTCCGATGGGCGGATTGCGGATACTGATCGAGAACACCGCAGGAATGGGAACGGCAGTGGGCGCACGGCTGGAAGAAGTGGGAGACATTCTGGCGGGGTTGCGAAACCTGCCGGTCGGAGCGTGCCTGGATACGGCGCACCTTTTTGCCGCGGGCTACGATATCAAGAGCGAAGGCGGGCTGGCTTCGACGATTGGGCAGATCGATGGCGCCATCGGACTTGAAAACGTGCCGGTGATTCACGCGAATGATTCGAAGGTTCCTTTGGGCGGGCGCGTGGACCGCCATGAGCATATCGGGAAAGGAAAGATTGGTGCGGAAGCGTTCGCGAGGATTCTGCAACACCCGCGATTTGGCACGACGGCGCCCGAAGGATTGACAGGGCGGGCCTTTGTTGCCGAGACGCCGATTGACGATCCCGGCGATGACCGGCGGAATGTGGCGATGCTCTGGGAGTTGGCGGGTTTGAAGCAGCAGGCGCCGGAAGCGGAAAAGAGCTTCTCGATGCTGACAGCGGCGCTCCAGAAGAAAATTGCCATACACAAAAAAACAGAGAAGAAGAGAATAGCGAACGCAGAGAAGAAGTCGCGTGCCAAGAAGAGCGGAGAGCGGAAGAGTAAAACAAAGAAGGAGAGGGGATAGGGCGGCGTGGCGGAACAGCACACACCAGGCGGCGCAACCGCGGCTGGGTCGGGATACGATCCGCAGAAAATTGAAATGAAGTGGCAGAAGCGCTGGGCGGAAGCACGCGTGTTCGAGACGGAAGCGGACCCGTCGAAGCCCAAGTATTACGTGCTGGAAATGCTCCCGTACCCGAGCGGCACGATGCACATGGGGCATATGCGCAACTACGCGATTGGAGACGTGGTCGCGCGCGTCAAGCGCATGCGCGGATTCAATGTGCTGCATCCGATGGGCTGGGACGCCTTCGGCATGCCGGCGGAAAACGCGGCGATCAAGAACAAAACTCACCCGCGTGAGTGGACCAACAAGAACATTGCGGAATTTCAGCGCGTGTTGAGGCGCTTTGGGTTCAGCTACGACTGGCGGCGGGAGATTTCGACCTGCGAGCCGGAATATTACCGCTGGAACCAGTGGTTCTTCCTGCGCATGCTGGAGCGCGAGCTGGCTTACCGCAAAAAGAGCCGCGTGAACTGGTGCCCCAAGTGCCGCACGGTGCTGGCGAACGAGCAAGTGTTGCCCGGCGGCTATTGCTGGCGGCACGAGGACACGCTGGTGGAATCACGCGAGATCGAACAATGGTTCCTGAAGACCACGGCTTATTCCGACCAACTGCTTGACGACTTGAAGGAGCTTGAAGGTGGATGGCCCGAGC
>WNFR01000858.1_pt1 | contig 38554 bp, 28 predicted proteins | sample 5400221 | NCBI WGS metagenome assembly WNFR01 (sample SAMN13153357, study PRJNA577476) | soil metagenome | isolation source: 40 cm soil under Madrone tree | place: USA:California | collected 2016-06-14 | reverse complement strand
CGCGCCGGGCTACTGGAATATTGACTTCGGTTTTATCAAGACGTTCCCCATCACAGAACGTGTCAAGCTGCAATTTAGGACGGAGATGTTCAATGCATTCAACCATCCTAACTTCGATAACCCGCGTGACGCGTCAACCGGCTCGCCCAGTATCCGGTCAAGCGTCTTTGCTTCGGCCTGCTGCGCTACGGTTGCGCCGCCTTCGACGCAGACCATAGTCCAGACGGGCGAATCAGCGCGGGTCATTCAATTTGCCTTGAAGCTGCAGTTCTAGCGCGGTGGAATAACAAGAGGCAGCGGGACATCACATCGATGTCTCGCTGTTTTTTCGTAGTGATGACCACAAGGATGAGAAGACGTCTAAACAGCAAGTTATGTCGTGACTGCTACTTTTGGACTAGAGAATAACTCAGATGGCTGGTCGCTGGGGTTGACCTCGCCGTCGAGAACGCTGCTGGCGACGCAGCTGGCCGACGTAGTGCCTCTATTGGAAGCGGCAGAGGCTGAAGCGATCGCAGGTTCTTACGTCGCAGTGATGCTGAGTTATGAAGCAGCCCCGGCCTTCGATTACGCTTTCAAGACGCACACATTGCATTCCCTTCCATTCGCATGGGCCGCTATATTTCCCGATTCAACCAAGTTAACCCCAAAGTGCAAAGCCAATTACTCCTCGACTAGGGTCTGTGCGGGATTGTTGGCTGGTACTTTTCGAGATCAATTACTCGCTGAAGATAAGATTTTAGAGCGGACTATTACGATTGAGGAGCTGAAGGAAGCATCAGAGTTTTTCCTGATTAACTCCGTGCACAAATGGATGCGAGCAACGGTTAAATCCGCAGACTTCTCCGATTACACAGATTCCAGAAGAATGGGCAGGAGCAGCAGGCAGGGGCAGAAACAAAAGGATCCTGCTTCCTTAGTCCTGCCCCTGGCTCTGGAATCTGCGTAACAAACCGCCAAGTTCTTGTTTTCTTTGGCAAGATTTCTGTGGAGCAAGCGTCTTTTTTAGAACGAAGTGGCTGTCGCCCGCGTCGCGGGCTAGCACACATCATTCGGATTGGTCCTGGGGTTCCGCTCGCAGAGCCTCGCTCCACCCCAGGCTTTATGCTTGCGCCTGCTTCGCAGGCTACAAGAACTCGTGCGGTAGCAACCGCGCTGCGAAATCTGCGGATTAGCTTAGTTATAAAGCAGCACCTCAGCGCGGGCTCGGCGAAATTGTTCGAGTTGCGCATTCCACGATCCGACAATATCCCTGGCGGAGTTGCCACGCTTAATACGATCAAGCGTGTCTGAATTAACCAGCAGGCGAAGATAGTTGTCCACTTTCCACTCGCTCGGATATAACTGGCGCAGAGCTGTTGCGATTTCGATTCCTGTAAGGACAGGACGAAACGTCGTCCGATCGGTGACGATTATATTGACCCCACCACACTCTTCATCTTTGAAGACGGATGACTTCGGAGTGAACTGCAGCGGCACAAATCTCACTCCTGCGATTGACCTTCGATTCAGGTAATCGGCAAGTTCTGGGCCTTTGATCCAGGGCGCGCCTACAACTTCAAATGGCGTGTCAGTACCGCGACCAACCGAAACGTTCGTAGTTTCCAGTAAGCCGACTCCCGGATACAACGTTGCCTCAGTCAGGCTGCGCATGTTCGGCGAAGGATTTATCCAGGTCAGGTTGGTCTCGTCAAACCACATCGAACGCTGCCAGCCTTCCATTCTTATTACCCGGAGATCGCAGCCGATCTTTCTCTGTTGATTAAAGAGCTGGGCCAACTCCCCGATCGTCAGGCCGTGACGGACGGGGATGGTGTGATACGCGGTAAATGAGAGCTTATCCGCATCCGCCAACGCCCCCTCAACATTTATTCCACCGATTGGGTTGGGGCGGTCCAACACAAAAACCGGTACATGTGCTTTGGCAGCTTCTTCCATGAGGTATCCGAGCGTGGAGATATAAGTGTAAAAGCGAACGCCGACATCTTGAATATCAAACACGATCGCATCGAGTCCCTTCAATTGCTCGGAGGTGGGACGCCGCGTCTCGCCGTAAAGCGAATAGATTGGCAGCCCGGTCGTTTCATCATGAGAATCAGAAACCTTCTCATCGGCAAGACCGCGAATGCCATGTTCCGGAGAAAAGAGTGCAACAAGTTTAACTCCGGCAGCCTTGCTAAGAACGTCGATAGTCTGACGACCTTCGCGATCGCGTCCGGTGTGATTAGTAACGAGACCCACTTTCATGCCGGCAAGCTGTTTGAAACTGTCGCGCTCGAGCACATCAATGCCGGTGAGTACTTTTGCAGGTGCCGCGACGGTAGACTCATTGGTGGCAAACGTCGCCTGGGTTTTGACGAGCTCATTGTAGTAGTTCGAAAGTTCTCCCCTCGTCCGCGTGACGACGCTCTGGTCTGTGATTGATCCCGCCGCAATCGTAGCGACACGGCCTCGCAATGGGCCAACATCGCCTTTGCCATCGGGATGCACTCGATTACTGAGAAAGATGACAAACATTTCACTCGCCGGATCGATCCAGAGGGAAGTGCCGGTGAAACCGGTGTGACCGAAAGAACCAAGCGGAAAAAGGTCGCCCCGATTCGATGAAAAGCTGGTGTTGATGTCCCAGCCGAGTCCGCGCGTCCAACCCGTTGCGGACACCAGACGAGGCCGCGTCATCTCAGCAACCGTCAACGGAGCAAGAATTCGAACACCGCGATACTCCCCGCCGTTCAGTATCATTTGGCAATAAATCGCTAAATCTGCGGCGGTGGAAAAAAGTCCGGCATGTCCGGCGACTCCACCCATGCGATATGAAGTCGGATCGTGAACTTCGCCACGCAACCAGGCTTCACCGGCAGCACCAACGTTTTCCGCGGAGTCTCCCAGAGAGCTCAACTGCCCCCGTCGTCTTTCCGTGGGGGCAATGCGACTCTTCAGCGCAGGGCGGGGCCGAAAGCCAGTGTCTTTCATTCCCAAGGGACCAAAGATGTTCTTCTGCGCAAACTGATCGAGTGTCAAACCGCTGACGCGATGTACGACCTCACCGAGCGCAATGAAGTTGATATCGCTATAGACAAAGCGAATGCCAGGCGGATTACGCAGGGGTTCCTTTAGTAATCTTTTGATCGCTTCGTCGTATCCAGTCCATTGTTCTCTCAAATCGAAATCAGGAGCATAGCCGGCACGATGCGTCAGCAGTTGCTCAATCGTGACTCGTTCCCTTCCCTCACCTTTTAGTTCGGGGATGTAGACAGAAATAGGGTCGCCTAAGCCGACCTTTCCCCGTTCGACGAGAATCATGATGCTGGTAGCGGTTGCCACTACCTTTGTTAGACTCGCAAGATCGAAGATTGTATCGGTAGACATTGCCTCTCGCGCGGGCTCGACGACACGCTCGCCATACGCCTTGCGCCAAACAACGTGCCCCTTCCGTGAGACCAGAACAACTGCGCCTGGAAGATGCTTCTGGGCAATCTCGGCTTCAATTGCCGAGTCCATATGCGACAGACGGGAAACGGAGATGGAAACCGATTCCGGTCTCGTCACAGGGATTTGACCACCCCCAACAAACTGAGCTGTCACGGAAAGAGTCACGACCAACGCAGTGAGCAGCCACGGCCGTTTGTTATGGCAACGATCTTTCTTCCCGGTTTGTGAGCGAGCCCTTGTCATGGTTAAGATGGCTATCGCGCCTCTTTTTCGAACTCTCATTCACACCGGGGCTTTAGCCCGGTGATGTCGAAGTATTTCGAAGTCTGGAACCAATACAACCACTTCCTTCGCACTACTTAGTGGCCTTCAACTGAATACCTGTCCCTCGCGGATAAAGTCCCGGTAACGATATCGGGAGCTTCCCAGTAATATCAATCTCCCCCAAAAGAGCGCGCGCCGCGGCCTGTTGCAAGCTGGGCATATCGCCATAAGCGACCATGTAGGTGCGCAACGAGGGAAAGCTTTGCAGCAAATACGGGTTCCCAAAACTGATACCAATCACAGGCGCCTTGCTCCCAATCAACGACGCCAGCGCCCGCGCTCCTGAATCGGGTAAGCCAACACTGAGTGCCTGTCCCGTGCGCACGCGGCCATACAACGAGGCAATCACCACATCGGCGGATGCAGCCAGGAAGAGTGCCTTTTGTACCTCTTGATCGGAAGATCGATCGTCAAGAACCATCGCTTCGACTTTCCAACCTGAGCGACTCAGCTGTGACACGAATGAGTTTGTGATCCAGAGCCGATCGTCGCCGTTTGTAATCGCCAAATTAAAAACGCGGGCGTCCTTCTTGAGCTTACCGACAGGCAACAACTTATCGTCATTGCGCACAAGCGTGATTGCATGCTCAGCGATTTCAGTCGCAAGTGCCGGAACATCTTTACTGCCCACTACCCGATCGATAGTTTCGAGCGGTGTGACACGTTGGTCGACTAGTCCCAGATCGTATTTTGCTGCCAGTATCTTGCGTGTCGAATTTTCAATTCTCTGCTCCGTCAAACGTCCGCTGTTTACAGCATTGCGGACACCACGAAAGGCCGCGTCAACATCAGCAGGCTTGAGAAGCAAGTCGGCTCCCGCTTCGAGCGCCCTCACCGCTGCCTCTTCCTGGGTGAAATAGATAGTTAAGCCGCTCATGCTGAGTGCGTCAGTAACGATCAGTCCGGGGAACTTCAAATCATTTCTCAATATGCCGCCGACCACCGGCGAGAGAGTGGCAGGCATCGTCGCCTTCTCCTCAATAATCTCGCCAGCTTCGTCTGTATCAAGAGGTTTGCCTTTTGTTTCTTTTGGTAGGGGTTTGATTGCCGTCGCGTCAATTTGTGGAAGCCCTATGTGGCCAACCATCACTGAACCAACGCCTGCGTTAATAGCTGCCTGAAAAGGAATGAGTTCGAGACTGTTCAAGCGCTGGCGTCCGACATTGATCTCGGGCAGGCCACGATGTGAATCGGTGGCAGTGTCGCCATGTCCCGGAAAATGTTTTGCCGTGGCGATGACCCCGGCGTTCTGCGCACCCTCAGTGAAGGCGGCCGCAAAGCGAGCGACATCTTCAGGGTCTTCGCCATATGAACGGACATTGATTACAGGATTGGCAGCGTTATTGTTTACGTCAACAACGGGCGCATAGATTTGTTGTATTCCAAGTGCCCGCGCTTCGCGTGCCGTTACCTCACCTTGACGGCGCGCGTACTCTGGATTGCCTGTTGCTGCTACCGCCATGTTCCACGGGAAGTTTACAGTGTCATCGAAACGCATGCCTGGACCGGCTTCGAGGTCCGCCGAAATAAGCAGAGGATAGCGGGCCAACTGTTGCATGCGATTGACGAGCACAACAGACTCGTAAACAGGACCCCGAAAAAGAATTATCCCGCCAACGTGATTGTCTGCGATCTGATGTTTAAGTGCAGCGTATGCATCGCTGTCCTGATTGAGAAATGTGGCGTTGATTCCCACCGAGAGGAGTTGGCCGATTTTCTCGTCCAACGACATGCGACGCAACTCATTGTTTGCCCATTTTGTTGCGGGGATGGACGCCTCACGCCGATAAGGTCTCGGCTGCGCCGGTGCATTGAGCCCTTGGGCGACCGTTCGTTGGGCCGAGCGCCCCGGAGAGCGGACGGGTAACGCACTAAGTCCTTGAGCAATAGCGAGGACCAAAGCAAGAACAGGAAAGTGTTTACGCATCAAGCTGTTTTTCCTATATTCAATTGAGTAGGACTCAGTTCAAAAAGATCGTCCGAGCCAATTCTACGCGCCTCTTTCCGGAACTCCGGACTGGTTCAATTTACTTTTTGCGCAAGGCCTCGTCGCACAAAAATCACAGCCTGTTTATCCTCAAAAACTTTTTGCCAACTGCTGTCCTCGCGGAGCAGGCTGGCAAGCGCGGCATCAGGTTGAATTAGGACGGTGCGGATTCCATGATTCTCCAGCCGCTCACGCCAATTCGGTTTGCCATCGCGGGCCTCCAGAAACTCTTCCACTAGCTTGTCTCCATACACATCGGCGCGCCCGTCAATGTAGACGCGGTAATCGGGGTAAAGTCTCCAGATCAAGTACCCACCCCAGCCGTACTCGTTATAGATCGGTTGTGGCGGTCGCTCAGCGAGGATGAAGTCAACCGCAGCGGCGGGAAGCTTTTGCGATTCACTTGCCGGCTGCATTGCCACCGCCCGCCTGACGGCCAAGACAGAAACCGCCAGAATGACGCCGACTATTAAGACATTAAGTACAAGCTTCACTCTGACGGCCCCAGACTTCTCGGGCGCAGAGAGCCTCCGGCCCCAGCGCTGACTGGTGAGCCAATTCCCCGAATGCTCCGCAAGTAGCGGCATTGCCACCAGCGCGAAGAATGGACCATTGCGGTATGATCTTAAGGCCGCCCAGGCAGTACACGCCAGCAGTAGTAATTGTCCTGGACGCGCTCGTCTATTCGATAAGGCCAGCGCTGAGAAGGTCGCCAGTATCAGCAAGGCCAATGCCTGGAACGATGCGTCGTGAAAATCCGGTGATTTCCACTCCTCTATGTATTGCATCATTGAGCGCGAGAAGATAGTTTCGAGAGGGTACGAGTACATGCGTACTCCGTTTGGATTTAGACAGACCGCCGCCACACAGATAATCAACAACCCACACAACCTTCGGGCGCGGAGCAAAACATCGGTCAAGGGATCGTTCCGTAGTAACAACCAATCCAGCAAAAGCCCCGCGATTGTGAGAACGATTAAGACCAGGCCCAAGGCAAATCCGGCGTGCATGTTGACCCACAGAATCATTAAAGGCGCTAGCCACCAGATCGATGGCGTCTCTTCGCGGCGTGAATACCGATCCAAAAAGCTGATAAAGATGCTTGCAAGAAGAAGGGAAAACATTTGCGGTCGCACACCCCAAATAGGAATGGTGGCGGCAGCTCCAAGCAGCACTGCAAATCCTGAGACATAAGGATGTCCTGCCAGTTGCCGGCAGCGTTGGTACGCAATCCAAAACGCCGCGGTAATCACAATTGAGAAGACTACAATTAATCCACCGTAGCCCAGTTTGCGGAAAACGGAATACATGAAAACTTCGGATAGCCACTCGTGGGTGATCCATTCGCTTCCGAAACGTAAACTGGAGAAGATGTCTGTGTGGGGAATACTGCTGGTCTCGAAGATGTATTGCCCTGTTTTGAGATGCCACCAGAAATCCGAATCGGTGAGAGGTCGGGCGGTGGCGAGGATAAAGATCACTGCCATGACTACAAAAACGAGCGGCCGGCGACTTGATCGGAGCACATTCATAAGTCCTCGTCCTGACTGGTCAGGGCTCTTTGCAGCTAATTCGTCTGTCTTAATTTGCAACTAATTCATCTGTCTTAATGCATACCGAAGTCTGGAACCGTTTTAAACGGTTTTCTTCTCGCGGCAATTCTAGTGGACTGCCAGAAAAAACCGTTGAAACGGTTTCTTTGATTTTCAAGTAAGCCTTGTTCACCGGGCTAAAGCCCCGGTGTGAAGGAGAGAAATGGCCCGTGAGCATCGCAAGGCACGCCTACCTTCCGCAGGCAATTTTCGTCGCAAAGAATATGTATAGCATGCAAACGATGCTGACGAGCATTCCAATCAATGCCGGCGGTTGGCTAACGCGGCGAAGAAATGTGCCAACGAGAAACACCCCGAGCACCGGACCATTTATCAGAGAAGCGATCGAGAGCGCCTGATCCAGTGCCGATCGTGCCTGATGGCGTATGACAAGAGCAACGCCGATTTGGACCACCCCCCAGACCAACGTAAGCACATGAGAAACTTTTAAATAGTGCTTGTCACTAAGACGTGGACGTAGAGGCCTGTATAAATCGTTGACGGCAGTAGCGGCAATTGAGTTAAGCGACGACGACATTGCGGCGGCGAAAATCGCCGCTACAACCAGACCTGAAAGGCCGGACGGCAGATGTTTCGTGATGAAATCTGGAAATACTCGGTCACCTCCCGTAAAGGGAAAGGCGGCCACTGCCGCGGTTGAGTACCCAGGATCCGTGAAAGGATGATAGAAGGCGAATAGAAGCACACCAATGAAAAGAAAACCGATGAACTGGGCCAGAACAATGCCTCCGCTCGTAAGCAACGCTATAACAGCGCGTCGCGGACGATCCGTGCACAGATATCGCTGCACGAGGTATTGATCGGTTCCGTGTGTGCTCATTGTCAGGAAACAGCCGCCTATCAAGCCGGACCAGAAAGTGAATGTCTTGGTGAAGTCCAGGGAGAAATCAAAGAGCGAGAACTTGTCGTACTGCCTGGCCAACGAGACTGCTGTACCGAAACCTCCGGGAATGGACGCGAGCAATATCGCGGCGGCCGCAGCCGCGCCGGCGATGTAAATTCCCAACTGCACGACCTCGACCCAAATCACTGCTTCCATGCCACCGAAATAGGTGAACACAATCATTGCCAAACCGATCAAGACGACGGAGGCGATGATGATCGTTTCAACGTCTGCTCCAGGTTGGAATGAAACGTAAACGGCGGCCAGGACAATTGCGGTTAACAGAAGACGAATGCCGTCAGCAATGTTCCTCATGACGACGAAGAGAGAGGCTGCGAGAACCTTTATCTTGCCGCCGAATCTCCGGTCGAGAAGCTGGTAGACGGTCAGCAATTCTCCCCGAAAGTAGGAGGGAATGAAAAGAATCGAAATAACTATGCGGCCCAGCAGATAGCCAAAAACAAGCTGCAGGAATTGAAAATTTCCGCCGCGGGCAAAAGCGATACCAGGCACTGAAATAAAAGTGATTGTAGAAGTCTCAGTAGCCACAATCGAAAAAGCTACTGCCCACCAGGGCACCGATCGATCGCCAAGAAAATAGTCGCTGGTAGTATTTTGTTTGCGTCCAAACCAGGTCCCAAACAAAACAATACCGATCAGGTAGCCGAAGATTATGACTAGATCGAGTGCTTTCATGCGGTCGGATTCAAATTTTCGATTTTTGATTTGAGATTTTTGATTTGGTCCCGACCCTTGTGGGCTTGAGCTTCATCAAGGTTTCAATCGACAATCTGCAAGTGAAAATCAAAAAATCAGTTCTGTCCTCGTGAAGAGCCGAGTGTTGAACGAGTGCCAGTTAAGTTCGAAGGAATTTAACTGCGTCCTCAACGATCCCGCCCGACTCACGCAAAGCAGACAACGCCTCTTCTTTAGTGCTATTAGCTTTACTCATTACTAACGCCACTCTTAGATCAGCTCCTGCAGCTTCGAGCATTGTCGCCGCTGCTTGCTCGTCCAGACTCGTTTCCGCCACGAGTATTCGCACCGCACGTTCGCGCAGTTTTGTATTCCGCGCCTGAAGGTTAGACATACGGTTGCCTGTCACATAACCCAGGCGGACCATGGTTGCTGTCGAAAGCATGTTCAAAACCATCTTTTGCGCCGTACCAGCCTTGAGTCTGCTCGAACCGGTAACCACTTCTGGTCCAACAACCGGAACGATGCTCAATGCCGCAACTCGAGTGATCGATGAATTAGGAACACAAGTCAGGGCAACGGTAAAAGCGCCCAGTGACCGCGCGTAGGAGACCGCGCCAACGGTATAAGGAGTTCGGCCCGATGCTGCTATGCCCACCAACACGTCGTCCCTGGTAAAGCCGCGCGCTTCCAGATCGAGCCGGCTTGCCTCTTCATCGTCTTCGGAAGCTTCCACGGCACGATGACAGGCCTCGTATCCACCGGCGATGATCGCCTGGACGAGATCGGGCGATACACCAAAAGTTGGTGGACACTCGGCCGCATCCAATACGCCCAAACGTCCGGATGTTCCCGTTCCGATATAGAAAAGTCTGCCCCCGGCACTCAATCGTGCGCTGATCTCTTCGACGGCTTCAGCTACTGCGCCCAACACCTTTTCCACTGCAGCAGCGACCAGTTCGTCTTCCTCATTCATCAGCCTGACGATCTCAGGCACTGAGAGAGAGCTGAGATTTTCTGTGCGAGGATTCTCTTGTTCTGTGATGGGAAGCGAGCGGTTTGTTTCAGTAGTCATCTTCTGCCGCAGGTTTCAGACAGCGAGAGCGATATGGTTAACGTGTTCGCGAGCCATTCTAGCGGCAGCCACGGCCGGGCGGAAACGAGGTGGTGCAAAATAAGCTTTGGGCGCGGCTTTTTTAACCACTTCGCGCAGTGACTCGAGCATCAGCTCGCCGCTGGCCGCGAAGACGCCGCCGACGGGAGCAATTTGAAACTGCTCCCGCTCCATTTGTAAATTGCGAATCACAGCAACGACGGCAAGACCCAGCTCAGCGCCTCCTTCAATCATGATTTGCAGAGACACAGGGTCCTTCGCTTTAGCTGCTTCTACTACGTCCTTGCCAAAACCGGATAGTCGTTCATTAGTTATGGTGGGCGCATAAATCGCCGTGGTGAGATCCTCCGCACTACCTGCATGAAAATAGGAACACGCTGCGGCTGTTAGCGCGGTTTTCGGGCCGCGTCCGTCAGCCGCGTGAGCAATAGCGCGCAAGGCACGCCTGGCTATCCAGGCTCCTCCGCCTTCATCCCCGGCAATCGGTCCCCAACCGCCCGCGACGAAGCGCTTACCCCGAGCATTTACACCGCAACAAATGGAGCCCGTACCAGCGATCACCACTATGCCGGGAGCACCATCCGTTGCTCCGTAGAGAGCTATGTCGGCATCCGTTACTACCTCGATGTCGGCGATACCGACCGTCGCGAGTGCTTCCCGCATGCGCGCACGCAGCTCTTTCCGCCCCGCGCCCGCCAGACCAATTTCCGCGGCGACAAGGTCGCTCCGGCGCACTTTCGCCATTGCGCACGCTTTGTCCACCGCTTCACGCACTGCCCCTGCCGCGCTGGCAATTCCCACCCGCAAAGGATTTGAAGGTCCAGCGCGACCTTCCCCGATCACTCGCTGGCCAACGTCCATTATTACTGCGTCAGTTTTGGTGCCGCCACCGTCAACACCCACAACCGTGTGTTGTGCGCGCAAGCGCTCGGCCGTCAATAGATCCGCTCTTCGGCGTTCTGGGCTCAACATTGGGAACGTGGTCCAATTCTCGGTGATGGGCACTCGTTTGAGGTTTCAGGTCTCTGGTCCTCTGCGGGCCAACAAGCCGCTTCAAGACAGAACTCTAAACTCATCTCGTCTTCTCGGAACCACCACCTCGGTAACACTTTAAATTATTCATTCTAGGCAACGCTGATTTATAATGGAAACTAAAAGATTTTATTATTCCAATAACCCAGCTTGATATCGAGGACAAAACGTGGAGATCAGACAACTAAGAGCATTTATGGCCATCGCTGAATCAGGGACCTTTACCGCGGGCGCGTTGCGCGTACATATCACCCAGGCCGCAATCAGTATGCAGATCCGTCAGCTGGAAAATGAGTTGGGGGCTCGTGTCTTTGTGCGAGCCCCTCGGCACGTGATCCTCACGGAAGCGGGTGAACACCTGCTGCAGCGCGCGCGGCAGATTCTGAGAGAACACGATGCAGCAGTGGACGAGATCGCCGCGCTTGCAGGGGCTGAACGAGGGCGTTTGAGAATCGGCAGCGCTTCGGCGATGATCTTAACTGACCCGCTCCCAAAGATTCTCAAAGAACTTCGCAGGCAGCACCCAGCAGCAGAAGTCGCCGTAATTTCCGGGACGAGCGAGACCCTTGTGGACCAAATACTCGCCGGTGAATTGGACATAGCTTTTGTCTCCTTGCCCGTCGACGTCCGCGGTATCCAGACCGAACGCCTAAGCGAAGACCAACTGGTCGCCATCGCGTCGCCTCGTCATAAACTGGCGAAACAGCGCACGATTAGCGCTTACACCCTGGCGGGTGAAAAACTAATTCTCGGCGAGCGTGGCGGGAATACCAGACGATTGATCGATCTGTTTTTTGCTCAGGCTGGCGTTTCCCTGCATGTTGCCATGGAACTCAGCCGCCAGGCGGCGATAAGGCGGATGGTTGAGGAGGATATGGGCGTCGGCATCGTGCCACTGCAATCGGTTAAAGAAGAAGTGGAGAAAGGAAAGCTTGTGCGCTGGTGGATTGAAGGAGCGGAGATCAACTGGCAATTGGGCCTCGCACAACTTAGCGGAGGCTATGAGTCGCCCATTGTGCAGAAGTTTATTTCGCTGGCACGAAAGTATTTTGTGAAGGAGACAATTAGTAACGGCGTAAAAAAGAAAGTGGCTCCAGGCGCAAAAAGCAAGACTAAAATACGAAGATAGATTACCGGTTGCTCAACTCCTCAATTAAGCGGTCGATATCATCTTCATTGTTAAAAAAATCAGTGGCAACGCGAAACCCCTCTGGCTTCTTAGTGACGAATATCTTCCTTTCGGCCAGTGTGGCAACCAGTTCCGCCGGATTATCCGCGGCAACTAGCGTCTCAGCAGAACGATGCTGCTCGTGGTTGAGAGGAGATAAGACCTTCCAACCCACCTCGCTCAACTTGCTTGTCAAAAACCTGTTGAGCTCCAATGCGCGCTTCTCGATATTCTTCATGCCAATTGTCTTCATGAATTCTACGGACGCACCCAGCGCAAAGATGCCGGCGAAGTGCGGACATCCGAGTTCCGCTCGCGCTCCGGCATCATGACGCAAGTGTACTTCGTCGTTTCTATCTCCATAGGGATCTCGCACACTAAGCCAACCAATGGACCGCGGCTGCGATCGCGCCAATACTTCCCGGCTGATATATACAAAGCCCGATCCATAGCCCGACAGCATCCACTTGTGACCTGTCGAACAAAGCGCGTCGATTTTCATTCGCTTAACATCGATCTCGAAGACACCAGCCGCCTGGCTGGCGTTAACGACCAGAGCATGGCTTCTCTTAATGCTTCCCAATTCATCGAGAGTAGCGCGGAAGCCATTCGAGTATTGCACCTGGCTCATCGAAATTATTCCCGTTCTTGTATTCATGGCCTGGCGCACGTCATCAAGCCTTACTTCGCCGGCTACTGATTTGATCAAGTGAACGGGAATCCGCCGGTGCATCCAGGGAATCGTGGAGACTGGAAACTCCAGATCGCACGAGAGTACCTCGCCATGTTTTTCCAGTGCATCGACGATTAGGTTCATTCCGCTTGAGGTGTTTGTCGTAAGGCCAATCTCATCTGGCTCGGCATTGATGAATTCTGCAACCTTTGCTCTTACCTGTTCGCGCCGCGCGAGCCAGTCGTCCCAGCGCAGGTCTCCCTCATTCATCATCTGCTCGTAATAGCCCTGAGCGGCCTGCGCTGTCGTGCGGGCCAGTGGTCCAGCCGCAGCAGTGTTGAGATACACGCAGTCGTTAGTGACGGGAAATTGTTTGCGGATGTCGTCCCAGTTGATCATCTGATTCAGATCGATTCTTTGTATTCCTCTAGATTTTCATGAATCTTTTGCAGGAGCCGGGATTTCAGGGTATTGGAGGTGAGTTGCTCGGGCGGAATGGGATGCCATTTCCCGGGAATCAAAACCTGTGAATCGATGAAGGCGTCGAATGCCTCCTGTAAACCATCGATCTTAATTCTGCCTTTCATGGCAATCACTTCTTCGATAATGAAGGCTACTGCATCTCCAGTTATTCGATGCCGGTGATTAATGACGGCTGACCTTTCCTGAAGTGTTTTCAACGCCGCGTCGAATGGCCCACCGAGTGAGGCAACCAGACGCAGGTAACACTCCTGAAACTTCTTGATCTGAGAATTGCGGGCTGGAGTCAGCTTCAGATCTCTTTTCCCGACGTAAGAGGCCGCCATGATTTTGCAGAAGATTTCCGGCGCCATGTAACCGCTCTCGTCATCCACACGGCTTATAGTTTGCGCCACATAGTAGGCCGGCAATACGCGGAGCAGATTTCGGATGAGGAAAACCGGACTGTGTGTAAAGCCGTCGGGAAGCGTCTCTATGCCTTTGGAAACTTTCCGACTCTCAAAATAACTCAGGCTGCGGTCAAAATCGCGGACCTCTTTCTGCGCACGCTTCATGAGGTGATCAATTTGTTCTGGAGTGAAACCGATTCTCCAAAGCAGCCGGCGATCTCTTTCATCCGTGAAAGCAATATCAAAACCACGCAAACACTCTGCGTCTTTGAATGTGTTCAGCCTTTGCTTCACACCAGACTGGACGAAGCCAATGGCTTGCGCAAACACCTGAACGAGAGTCCTGGCCCAGCTTCGCTGTTCGGCCAAAGACGCTGAATAACGATCTACATCCTTGAAACGGTATTTATCGTGCTTGGCAGCAAACTGTCGAATCGATCCGTAGTCGAGGATAGCCCCGCTTGCCAACATATTGTCGCCGTCCCAGGACAACCAGTTAAAGATATATTCCTCTTCAAGCACCGCGGCCATCTTTGCGTATGAGCGCGCAAGGTAATCGAGGGCCTTCGAGTAGCGCTCGTTTCCCGTACAGGAAAACTGCCAAAATCCGTTTTCTATTTCGCGATCTATGAAATAGTCTACCGCGGCTCTGAGTTCCAGGAGCCGGCCTTGTTTTAGATAGCGAAAGATGTGTGCCGGTCTAATCAAATTAGGTGCGGTTCTGACCCCAATTGCTGTCGCATCCGGGAATCCGATTACCGTCAAGCAGCGCTCAGTTGGGATACCTTGCCTGTAAAAGATCTCCGACATGACGGCGCTTCCCAACATCTCATCTAACTCTGCCAGGCCCGACGAGTATCCATAACTCTCATCACCTGTCTCGACAACTCCGTCTGCTTCTTGGGCTCCAGGGCTCAACATGGTTGCACCTGTGCCGCGGCTTGAGATGTCAAACGTCAGGCCGTTGGATTTCAAATATCCATTCCAGATACTCCGACCATCGCCCGACGTTTTGCCCTGCTTATTACGATGCTGAGTTTGAAGATAACGAGTCGCCATGAAGGGGGAGGGCTTAATGGTTTCGGGCAAGTATTTCTTGCCTTGCCTTAAATCATATTCGTTGATGATCCGTAACGAGAAGGTTTCCAGGATCACCTGCTCGAGTTCTTTATCGATATTCGGTGGGTGGTCAGACGGGATTAGACCCAGCTCTTTGGCGAGAGGGAAATTTACATAGAGAACACGACCATGCGGACGGTAGCGGGCCTGATAATCAATGTAACCATCAGGACTAACGTCCCGCCAGGGATGCGTTCCGTCTACTTCTTTAAACTTCTCATACATATTGTGCAGTATGAGAATGGCAACTGGAGGAGTTTTAGAACTGAATGGCCGCGGAGTCAATCAATATTTTTCGTTTTGCTGCTTCCATTGCAGTTTGATCGATCATTCGGTCAACTAGCCCGCAAAGCGACCTGTCTCAGAAGCGGAATGACAAAAGAAAAAGCCCTGGTCGTTTCTACGCGCTTCTTTCCGAAACTCTCATTCACACCGTGGCTTTAGCGGCTGTGTGAAACTACGAAATTCCACCAACGAGAAGCGGGTGGGTCATCGCTAGCCCTCACTCGTGCCGCGGTCCCATGAGGTCAGTACCACATTGCGGTAGCGGGTGGGTCCTACTGGGGGCGCGGATCACGTCTTGTCAATGAGTCACTGAGCGTAGGACCCACCCGCTACCGCAATGTGGTACTGACCTCATGGGACCGCGGCAGGAGTGATTGCGAACAGGACCCACCCGCTACCCGCGACGCAGGCTATAGCCAAGAAATACCGACAGTGAGGGTAACTACGAGGCATTGATGGGATTTAGGATTCACATAGTGTCTTTGACTGGTGTGAATGAGAGTCTGCGGATAACAATTCGCGGGAACTACCTACAAGTTTTCTAGGTTGGATTCCGAAGCGCGATGTCGGCTATCGTGGTGCTTCAAACCAAATCGTCGCAAGTGGCGGTAGCGTCAGCAGAGCGGAGTATGACTGGCCATGGATCGGAATATCTTCGGAGGTAATTGGATCCACATTCGCCGCACCACTGCCTGAGTAACTTGCAGCGTCTGTATTAATCACAACTTTATACTCACCCGGCCGTGGCAGACCCAGGCGATGGTTCTCGCGCATCACTGGAGAAAAGTTTCCAACACAGACAACTTCCTGTCCTGTAGCCGGCGAGCGCCGAATGAACGACACGATGTTCTCCGCAGAGTTGTCCGCGTCGATCCATTGAAAACCCGCGGGTTCACCGTCCACCTCCCACAAGGCAGGGAATTCGTTGTAGGTGAGGTTGAGATCGCGGACTAGATTTCCAACGCCTCTATGCTGCGGATCCTGTAATAACAAATGCCAATCCAAACTCTCGCTGTCGTTCCATTCCCGCCACTGACCAAACTCGCCTCCCATGAACAACAGCTTCTTACCCGGATGAGCCCACATATAAGCATAGAGAGCGCGGAGCGTCGCAAACTTTTGCTCGACACTTCCAGGTATCTTGTTAAGCAATGAACCTTTTCCATGGACGACCTCGTCGTGGGAAAATGGCAGGATAAAATTTTCGCTCCACGCGTATAACAATCCGAATGTCAGCGCGTTATGATTGTGCATGCGGAACAGTGGATCGGTCTGGAAATACTTTAGCGTGTCGTGCATCCAGCCCATGTTCCACTTGAAATCAAAACCCAACCCTCCCGCATAAACCGGACTACTCACAGCCGGCCACGCGGTCGACTCTTCCGCGATCATCATCGCGCCCGGACAAAGGCGGTGAGTCAACTCATTCAATTCTTTTAGCAGCGTAATCGCTTCCAGATTCTCACGGCCACCAAACTCATTCGGCTCCCACTCGCCTTCCTTGCGGCTGTAATCGAGATAAAGCATCGACGCCACCGCGTCGACGCGTAGGCCGTCGAGATGAAATTCTTTGAACCAGAAAAGTGCATTGCCTATTAGAAAATTCCGGACCTCGTTGCGACCGTAGTTGAAAATGTAAGTGCCCCAATCGGGATGTTCACCTTTGCGCGGATCGAGATGCTCGTACAACGCGGAGCCGTCAAACCGCGCTAAAGCGAAAGCGTCTCGCGGAAAGTGCGCCGGAACCCAATCCATGATCACACCCAAGTCGTGTTCGTGCAGATAATCAACCAGGTAACGAAGATCATCGGGCGTGCCGTAACGCGCTGAGGGAGCATAGTAGTTACTAACCTGATAACCCCACGATGGGCCATATGGATGTTCTTTTAACGGGAGAAACTCAACATGAGTAAACCCCATCTCCAACACATAGTCGGTCAGCTCCGAGGCCATCTCATGATAACTGAAGGGCCGGTTGTTCTCTTCCATCTTCCGTCGCCACGATCCAAAATGGACCTCGTAGATTGAAAGTGGTTTGCGGAAGTGTTCACGACCCGCTCGTTGCTTCATCCACTTCGTGTCGTGGAACTTGTAGTCCGACTGATAGACGATCGAAGAAGTGTGCGGCGGAATTTCTGTATATTGCGCGTAAGGATCCGCTTTCAAGAACGGCAGTGATGTCCTTGTGCGGATCTCAAATTTGTAGAGCGTGCCTGGCGTTAGCTCAGGAATGAATAGCTCCCAAACTCCTGAACTGCCTAACATGCGCATCTGGTGAAAACGTCCGTCCCAGCCGTTAAAGTCGCCGACGACGCTGACTCCACCGGCGTTTGGCGCCCAAACAGCGAACCCGACTCCTGTTATCCGATCAACCTTCCTAACATGAGCGCCAAGTCTTTCGTAAATCTCTTCGTGCTTCCCTTCGCCGAACAAATGGAGATCAAGCTCGCCAATGGTGGCGGAAAACGCATACGGATCACGCAGGCTTTTCAGTTCGCCATCGTATCCATGAACTCTGAAACGGTAAGCCGGTACTTTGCTGATCTCGGGAACGAAGATCTCAAATAAACCAGACGGATCGATCCTGTTCATTTCGACCGCTCGCCTGGTCCCAATCAAAACTTCAAGACGTTCGGCATCGGGTCGGAAAGCACGAATAACCAAACCCTCGTTGCTTAGATGTGGTCCTAATACTTGATGTGGATCATGGTGCCGGAGTGAAAGGAACTGCTTGAGTTCCGCGGCATTGAGTGTCGGCTTAGTAGCAACGGAATCATCCTTGACAGAGGATGTACTGCTACGCCGCGTTTTTGCAGTTTGTGTTGCTGCCGCAGGCTTGCCGGAATTTTTCGCCATTAGATTACTGCAATCGGTTCTGCGGAATCTGCCACCGAGAGCGGTTCGGCAAAACGTAAATAGATGTCCGCGCCGTTTCCTCTTTCCGCCATGTTACTTTTTGCCTCGGCCATCATCTCGAGAAACGTCTTTCGAGGAGTAGGCAAGCCAAGCTGACTTTGTAACTCGATAACTCGTGCGGCGTATCTCATCACCTGGATTGTTTCCAGACCCGCTAGATCGGAAAAGAACCAGCCGCAACTCGTAAACATCAGAAGTGAGTTTCGCTGGATTTCGAGCAGCGTCAATGCGCGCTCTTTTTCTGCTGCCGACAGATCATGGATTGCCTGCTGCTTGAAAAACTCTTCGCGCGAGCGGCCCTCATCCAAAATCAGTTGAATGTACGCGTTGCGTGCCGCCCATGGATCGCGCAACAGCTCACGGCCAATAGTATCGAAATATAAAGCAGCATCATCCCGCAGGAAATCCAGCGCCGCGCGCAGGGGACCGCGCCAACGCTGATTCCACCCTGCTTCTCCCCCGGTATGGCAACCGCAATCACGCGACCAGCGACCGACGCCGTGGGCGCAACTCCACGAAGTGCCTTCGCCGCCAGGCCCGTTATCAATTTCCACCTCAACCTCCGGCGGATACTCATCGAGGTATTGCGCGTAGTTTGTAGCGCGCAGGCCAGCCTGCCTGCCTTCGATTTCCAACGCATGGGCCAAACATAGATCACCGAACTTGAAATGGTGGCCGTAGGTCTCACCATCCGTTGCCACATTTACCAGCGAACCCGTCCGGGCAACTTGCACAAACCTTTCCACAAGACCTTCGCTTGAAGATAACGCCCGTTCGAAAGCGATAGCCCGGGCAAGTGGCCCATGATAGAAGAAAATTGCAAGCGAGCGACCCGAACCGTCGCGGTGGAAATAACGATAGGGACGAGTGGTGTCGATAATGCCCGATCCCGCATCGCGCCACGCTTCCTTGTTTGTCGAACGAACTCTTCGTGCTTGATCAGGGGCCAGGATTACGAAACGCATTCCCCAATCAATAAGTAGACCCAATGTCTGATCGTTGCAAGCAGTTTCCGGCAGCCAGAGCGATTCCGCCTCTCGACCAAAGCGATAACGAAAATCCGCCAGGCCCCAAACGACCTGAGTCAGTCGATCGTGTTCATTACAGAGCGGCAAGATTGCATGACCGTATGCCTGCGCGATGGCATTTCCGTGTCCTGCTCGTTTAGTTGCACTTTCCTTATCCGCCGTTAGGATTTCCTGGTACGTTTGCGGATGATGTCGCTGCAACCATGACAACAATGTCGGACCAAAATTGAAACTGATGTTCGCGTAATTGTTGATGACGCGCTCAACAGCGCCATCCACGATATGAGCGTAAGCATTTGGCCGGTAGCATTCGTCGTGAATACGCTCGTTCCAATCGTGGAACGGAGCCGCGCTCTCTTCTCGCTCGACTTCGCCTGTCCAGGGATTCTCGCGAGGAGGTTGATAAAAGTGGCCGTGAATTATTAGAGAAGTCATACTATGAGTTAGACACCATTAACACGATTTACAAGATATGAAAACCAGTAGTATACAGGCGGAGCCAACAGGACTAGCATTAGACCAGAACCAACCACTAATCAGATTCAAGGAGCTTATATTTCCTTCCGAGTAACCTTTTATTGACTTTGTAGATTCTGTCTCGCCCTGTCGTCAAACGCCAGTCGGGCAGCGCCCAGCAGCCCGGCATTGTCGCCACACTCCGCCGGCACAATTCTTACCCGGTCGGCAGTTAAGGGAAATGCGCGCACCGAGACTTCCTGAAGCATATGTCTTTCGAAAAGCTTCCAGCCATTGACTACGCCGCCACCAATTACAATTATCTCCGGGTTCAAAAGATTGATTAGGTTTGCGACGCCAACGCCCAGATAGGTTCCCATTCGCTTAAACACGTCGAGAGCAAGCTCATCGCCTTCGAGTCCTGCATTGAAAACGCGCTGGGCTGTGAGGCCCTCGCTCAAAAGAACTGAGTCTTGACGATTAGCCAACTCTTCGTGCGCCATGCGAACAACTGCAGTGGCCGAAGCAAACACTTCAAGACAGCCCCTATTGCCACACTTGCACCTCGGACCGACGAAGGGATCCACAGCGGTGTGGCCAATCTCGCCCGCCGAGCCATCAGCTCCGCGCCACAATTCACCATCAAGAATGATGCCGCCTCCCACACCTGTGCCGAGCGTGATGCAGATCACACTGCGAAGCCCGCGTGCCGCACCGAGCCACATTTCACCGATAGCGGCGGCGTTGGCATCATTCTCGAGAACAACGGGGAAGCCGAGCTGATCTTCAAGTATAGACTTCAACGCAACGTTATCCAGACTCGGAAGATTCGGCACCTGCAAAACCATGCGATTGTCTTTACTAACGGTCCCCGGAACCACGATCGAAGCCGCGCCGATCAAACTGGCGTCGACACCCTTTTGGCTGGCGCACGCTCTAGCGGCCTTCACGAGGGCACGCACAACGCCCGCGGCATCAGTATCTTTGGGCGACGACTCTTTGAGTTGCGCGTGAACTCTGCCCTCTTTATCGACAAGCGCGACACGAAGATGGGTGCCGCCAAGATCAACAGCAAAAACCAGGTTTCGATTAGCAGGTCCATTCATAGCGAATTCTAAAAAGTCCGCAGTATATAGTTAGGATGGGAAAGTCCGGAGCGCAACATAGTAACAGTGTGTCCTAATTTCACCATTGTTCTCAGTGTTCTCCCTGTCTCAGTGGTGAAATGGTTTTCGGCACTTTTATCACCACGGAGACACGGAGAGCACTGAGAACGCACTAAGACAGTCTCAAAATTAGGACACTACCATAGTAACAAACCTAGCTCGTTGCGCAGATCCAGATTCCAGCTTCACGACTCCCGACTCAAATCAGGCAGCGCTATCGTACTCTTTTCACTTTCCATGTGCTGTGTGTCCTTTCATATATTCAAACTTGCATTCCGACCATCTCTCCTGGCTGGTCTCACACTCGTTGCAATCTTCCATTGTGCAAAATCCGACTTCAACGATACCATCCCGTGGCATTGAGATTAGGAGATCATGAGACTTATCGGCGCCATTTTTGGTCTAGGTTTAATTCTTGTCATTCTCTGGGATACCTTTGAGACTATCATTTTGCCCCGGCGAGTTACCCGCCGCATCAAGTTAACGAATCTCTTCTACAGTTCCATCTGGATGCCCTGGTCCATGTTTGTTAGGCACATCTCAAACGGGCGCCGGCGGGAGAAATCGCTGGGACTTTTCGGACCGTTGTCACTACTTATCTTGCTGGGCGTCTGGGCATTCGGCCTGATTCTCGGTTACGCCTTGTTGCTTTGGGCGGCAAACACGAAGCTAAGCTCAACCGCCGAGTCTATTACCTTTTCCACCTATCTTTATCTGAGTGGAGCCACATTCTTCACTCTTGGCTATGGCGATGTCGCTCCCGTAGATCCGCTCGGCCGAGTGCTGGCAGTCGTCGAATCAGGCAACGGCTTTGGTCTGTTCGCTATTGTAATCAGCTACTTGCCTATTTTGTACCAGGCATTTTCGCGGCGCGAAGCCAGCATCTCGCTGCTCGATGCCCGGGCTGGTTCGCCGTCCAGTGCTGTCGAACTTCTCCGAAGGCATCGCGCCGAGGACAGCTTTGACGATTTGAATCGTTTGCTGACCGAATGGGAACGGTGGTCGGCCGAGCTGCTCGAGAGCCATCTGTCCTATCCTGTGCTTTGCTATTTCCGATCGCAGCACGACAACCAATCGTGGTTGCGAGCACTGACTACTGTGCTGGATACATGCGCGCTCGTAATGGTAGGAGTCGACGGCGCTCCCGTCTGGCAGGCGCGCATGACCTTCGCCATGGCGCGTCATGCCGTCGTAGACATTGCCCAGGTGTTCAAAACCGCACCGAGTCCTCCTGAGGCTTGCGGCGGCCGACTGACGTCGGCCGAGTTGTCACGCTTGAGAGAAATTTTGGCGAAGAATGGTATACAGCTGCCTGCGGGTGAAGATACCGAGCGACGTTTATACGAACTCCGAATGATGTATGAGCCATATGTGTTTGCGCTGGCAGAGTGGCTGATGATGCCGTTGCCACCATGGATTCTGCCGCCGGATGCAATAGATAACTGGAAGACAAGCGCATGGGGAAGGATCCAGTAATCAGTGATTTGTTCCGCGCTACTACAGTTACAGGAAGAGGACACACCGTCGAGGCGCTGCCCTTGGACCGGACAATTGAGATTTTGCACAAGCATGGCTCAATTTCGGTGAATCGGTAGGCTCAGTATCACGACAACTTCACGGTGGTCTAACTTTTCGTATCCAAGAGAGAAGTTGTTTGACACGATATTCCCAGCTGCTTAGAATTCTAGACATAGACCAAACTAACAGCTTAGAATTCTAGACATAGACCAAACTAACAGCTAGGGAGGAAGGAATGAATACCGTGAGACTGAACGTGCGTGTTAACCGGAAGCGGCCTGAATCGATGACCCGGCAGATTCGCGAGCAGTTGAATGCGTTGATCGAGGCCGGAACCTTAGTGGCCGGGAGTTTGCTTCCCAGCGAGCGTGAACTAGCCAATACGCTGAAGGTCGCAAGAAATGTTGTTCGTGGAGCGTACGAACAATTGATGGATGCAGGAAAGCTGCGTAGTGAAGGCCGTAAAGGAAGATCGGTTAAGTCTTCAAGCGGCAAGAAGAAAGCCGCAGCTAAAAGCACAAAGACAACTAAAGCGCGCAAGAAGTAGTTCCCCCACTTTTTCAAGCGCCTGAAGATCCCCCGTCTCTAATTCCAATAACAACCAGATATTACCCGGCTGCAGCGGGAGTTTGGCTGCCGAGGGAAACTATCTCGTTTCTTATTGCGTTGCGCTCGGCCATCAGCTGAATGAAGAATCTTCTCCTCACTAAGAAGTAAGTGAGCGCTCGGAGGCCGCCAAGAAATTTGTCCAACTCTTCAAAAAACAGAATCGCCACATAGCCACAAATCGGGATTACAACCAACGCAAAGACCGCCGCTATCCAACCGGCCAAAAAGTAAAAAGCTATTACACCAATCACCCAGGTCAACGGAAACAACAGCATGGCCGAAATGATCTTGATGGTTGAGATTACATCTTCCGAGTCCTGGTATACCCTGGTTGCCAGATAACCGCCCAGACGATAAGCCGGGTAGTGAACGGCTGTCCCCAGAATGGCAGGCGCCACCAGCAACGAAAACAAGAGCAATCGTGTTAACAACTGAACGAATACGTCAAGCGTGGAAGTCGGCGGCGAAAGCTCTTCCGGATCGACGCCCGCCTGCTTCAATTCCTCTTCAAAACGGATCATTCGTACCTCGAGCCGTTGCAGTCGTTCCGGGTGACTCTGTCGCAGGACCGTATAGGCCCTAATGAACCGTTGCTGCAGCTGCAGTTCGTCCGCGAGGCTATCGTTTCCGCTGTCTGCGTGTTCCGCGGAAAAAATTCGCTCCGCGCGGGTTATTGTATTGAGCGCTTCCTCATGTTGCGCGTCGAGAATCACTTCGCGCAGTGCCTTTTCAATTTGCGCCGAAAGCTCACGCACGGCGGCTCGCGGCGGGTTGCCGTCTGCTTCCATCTCGACCGGCTTTACCTCCAGGGGCTTCCCAAAATATAGCAAGGCGGAACTGCGGAAGTTGGTCTTCGAAGTATAGTAGAGGCCAGCCGGTATAATTTTTAGATCGGACACTTCACCAGTCGAAACGGCCGCCAGTGAAATGCGTGCGGTGCCCGTCTTGATCGGCCGCAACCCTGGCTCGTCGTGAGAAACACCTTCCGGACAAATCCCTATTGTTCCGCCCTTCGCCAACAGTTTGCGAGCGGCCACAAACATCTCCTGATTCTTCCGCGTGTCTTCACCCTTGTCCTGTCGTCGATAGACTGGCAATGAATCCAGGGCCCGTACGAAATACCCGAGTACAGGCATGCGAAAGAGTGGTGCTTTGGCTAGAAACGAAACTCGTCGAGGAGCGAGGCAAAGGAGAAAAACCGGATCAACCAGCGCGTTGGGATGATTGAGAACAAAAATTACCGGGGATTCGACGGGAACGTGTTCGAGGCCGGTGACTTCGATGCGCCGAAAATAGATCCTCAGCGCAAGTCTTAGGAGAGCAACAATGATTCGGCGGATCATTCGGAATCCAGAGTAACAGGGATTCCCAGTCAGGATAGGGCAAATTTTAGGCGAGGATTGCGAAAGAGACAATGGATTGGCGATTTAGCTTCGTCGGACTGAATCACACAGCCTCATAATAGTTTAATACTGAATGGCGTTTTACCTTGAGGCGCACGTGCGTCGAGTTTTTTTTAGTGCGATAATAACGCCGCTTTCCCACAAAAATCTGCAAACCATACTTGAGAGGTTCTTAATGAAGCGTCTTGTTGTCTCGATTTGTATTCTTGTATTTGCGTTTTTATCGCTTGCTCCAGCGCAGGAGGGCGGGCACTTCTCCATCGAAGATCTGTTGAAGGTGCGCCGCCTTGGCGACAGCCAGGTTTCTCCGGATGGAAAACGCGTCGCATTCACTATTGGTGACGTCAATTTCGACGCCAATAAGGTTGTCACCCAGATTTATGTCATCCCGCTCGATGGCGGCACCATGAAACAGCTTACCAGCGGAGATCGCTCGTCGACCTCGCCGCGCTGGTCCCCTGATGGAAAAAAGATTGCCTATACAACCGCAGGTCAGATCTGGGTGATGGACGGCGATGGTGATAATAAGAACCAAATCACTAAGATCTCAACGGAAGCGGCAGCGCCTGTCTGGTCACCAGACGGCAAGTGGTTCGCATTCACCTCGGAAGTCTATCCGGATTGCGCCGATGACGAGTGCAACAAGAAAAAGGACGAACAGGCCGAAAAGAGCAAAGTCAAAGCCCATATCACTAACCGGCTTCTTTTCCGGCACTGGGCTGAATGGCGTGACGTAAAACGCACTCATGTGTTCGTGGTTCCCAGCAATGGCGGGACGGCCCGCGACCTCACACCGGGGGATTTCGATTCTCCACCTTACGCTGCCGCTACGGGAGTTGATTACGCTTTTTCTCCCGACGCAAAGGAGTTGGCCTATCTTCGTAACCCCGACAAAGTCGAAGCCATTTCTACCAACAGCGACATCTATGTCGTGCCGGTCTCAGGCGGTCCAGCGAAAAACATTACGGCAAGGAATCGAGGCTACGATGCCGGGCCAGTGTACACACGAGATGGTAGATACATTGTCTATCGATCTCAGGCGGCTGACGGTTTCGAGGCCGATCGCTGGCGTCTGATGGCTTACAACCGCGCGACCGGTGCAAGCACTGAGATAACCAGAGGTTTCGACCAGCAGGTGGAGGAGTTAGCGCTGTCACCTGACGGAAACTATGTTTACTTCACAGCCGGCGAGCGCGGTCATGCGCCGATTTACAGAGTTCCACTTGGCGGCGCCGCACCACAAAAAATGGTGGCGGATGTTTTTGCGACTAACCTTCAGATAATACCTGACGGCAAGGCGTTGGTCTTCATGAATAGCTCGATGACGATGTCTGCGGAAGTTTATCGCGCAAACGCTGACGGTACTGGTCTGACAGAACTGACAAACGCGAACAGGGGTTTGATTGCGGGCGCGAATCTGCGAAAAGCGGAAGAAGTGGAATGGACTGGCGCGCTAGGCAAGAAGATTCATGGGTTTGTAGTCAAACCTGCAAACTTCGATGCGAACAAGAAGTATCCGCTTCTTGTCTTGATTCACGGCGGCCCACAAAGCGCGTGGAACGACAGCTGGAGCTATCGTTGGAATCCAGAAGTGTTCGCCAATGCCGGCTATGTTGTCTTTGCGCCAAATCCGCGCGGCTCGACGGGCTATGGTCAGCAATTTGTAAATGAGATAAGCGCCGACTGGGGTGGCAAAGCTTATACCGACATCATGAACGGCGTCGCGGATACGATTCGTCGCAATTCGTTCATCGATAGAAACCGTATTGGCGCGGCGGGCGCGAGTTATGGTGGCTACATGATCAACTGGATTGAGGGGCACAACAATGATCCTCGATTCCAATTCAAGGTGCTCGTATCACACGACGGCGTTTACAACCTTGTGAGCATGTACGGCGCCACTGAGGAGCTTTGGTTTCCCGACTGGGAATTCAAGGGAACGCCATGGACCAATCCAGCCATGTACGCACGCTGGTCGCCAAGCAACTTCGTCAGAAACTTCAAGACACCAATGCTTGTCATTCACAGTGAACTGGATTACCGCGTTCCATTTGGCGAAGGACTACAGTTATTCACTGCGCTCCAGCGTATGAGTGTCGAATCAAAGATGCTAATGTTTCCTGACGAAGGTCACTGGGTGCTCAAGCCACAGAACTCCCAGCTCTGGCACCATACCGTGCTTGATTGGCTCGATAAATATTTGAAATAGGTTAAGGAGACATTGGTCGGGAGGTGCATCCTGTCGGAAATGAACACCTCGCTTACAGATGTTGATCGTGTCGCCATTCTCCATCGCCCTGATGGCCAACCGATCATGCATCAGAAGTGGGGTAAGCTTCTGTTCATGCATTGGCGCATTGACGCGCGTGTCTTGCGTCCGCTGATTCCGGCAGGACTGGAGATCGATACTTTTGACGGTTCAGCCTGGATTGCTGTAACGCCCTTCACGATGTGGGACATCAGGGCGTTTCCGCCTTTTGTTCCGCCGGTGCCCGGGTTCAGTTCGTTGCATGAACTGAATGTCCGCACGTACGTCTACTTCGATCGTGTCCCCGGTGTCTGGTTTTTCTCGCTGGACTGCAACAGTGCGGCGGCAGTGTTTGCTGCGCGCGCCTTATTCTTCCTTCCTTACTACCATGCCGAGATTAAGATTGAGGAACACGCGAAGAAGATCGATTACGCGCTCACTCGTACCGAAGATCCGCCGGCTAGGTTGCAAGCGTCGTGGAGGATTGGCGAAACACTTCCCCATTCACAGCCTGACTCACTCGAGTTTTTTTTGACCGAGCGATATTGCCTTTATAGCGAGCATAAAGGAGAACTATATCGTGCGCACATTCATCATCAACCCTGGCCCCTGCAAAAAGCTACGCTGACTTCGCTATCTTCCACCATGATCGAATCGCTTGGCCTGCCAACTCCGCAGGACGATCCGCTACTTCATTACGCCGATGAGATCAGCGTCGATATCTGGGGACTAACGCGGCTAACAGATTGAATTTTCGGGTGAAAGCAATTCAAGTTACGGGCCCACCTCTCAACTCCGGCAACCTCCCAGGTTGGGAAGGCGGACCCTGTCCCCGCTCAAGCTTGAAAGCCACTCATCAGCAAATGAATGACTCAACCCTCGCAAGCTTTGAGGCCAACAAGCTTGCTTATGATCTCTGAGTTGTTGGATTTGAGTGGTTCAGTTTGATGGTGAATGGCATTCAAACTTGAGGCGGGGACAGGGTCCACCTTCCTGTGAGGTTATGAGGTAGTGTCCTAATTTCACGTCCCAGGTGGTTCTCCGTGTTCTCCGTGTCTCCGTGGTGCAATGGTTTCGACGCTTTATCACCACGGAGGCACGGAGAACACAGAGAATGCACTAAGACAATCTCAAATGAGGACACTACTGGTTATGAGGTTGATTTATTTCACTCAGGTCTTTCGGGCGGCGCCACCACAGCAACAAAATCATCGACGAACCGACGTTCGTAGTTATCCAGCAACTGCGTTACTCTTTCCAACCGCGGCGAGCGCACAATCACTCCGGCGTGATGACGCTTCTTAACTCGATAGACAATTTCTGAATCGGTGTAACCACTCGTGTCCGGAGACTCTTGTTTGGAGAGTGACAAAATGATTCCCGCGTATTCTTTACGCGACGGCGGAATGCTCCTGACGCCCACTCCATCCGTGATTTCGATCTTCGCCCACTCACGCCAAAGATTAATTCCAGAGGCCGCTTCCAGAACGTCCGCGATGTAAGCGCCTCCAACACGCGAGGCCACTTCCAGAAAGTAGAACCTGTCATCTGCTGTGCTCTTAATAAACTCGGCGTGTGTAGCCCCACGCTGCAACCCAAGCGCCTTAATCAGTATTCGATTGGTTCCCAACAGTTTCTTTTCATCGGCAGAGCCACGGAGGACGGTGTGGGAGATATAGGCACCGCCAAGATGAGCCACTTGCATTGGCGGGCGACCGTATTGATTGACCCCCGCAAACAAAATGCGCCCGTCGTTGACGATGGAATCAACATGAAAGACCTGGCCGGGGATGAACCGTGCCAACAAATAGTAAGATGCTCTTTCACGCAGACTCTCACGAGCGTTCAGCTCATCTATGACAGCCCACACTTCAGCGGCCTCTCCTACTTTGCGAATACCGATCGCCGAAACATCCGACCGTGGCTTGATCACCCATGGCCCGGGAACGCGTTCCATAAATTCGCTGACTTCATCCGGATTGATTAACGGGACAAAATCCGGAACGTCAATGCCGGCCTTTCGGCTATACATAGCCATAGCCATCTTGTCGCGAAAAACCTTTGCTCCTGAACTACTCAAACCCGGGAGGCAAAGGTGCTCGCGAATCAGGGCAGCAGTGATCACGTCAAACTCTTCCAGGGCAATCACTCGATCGAGTCTTGCCTTTCGGGACAGGAACGCAGCGAGATCAATGAATAACGCCGGGCCGGCGTCGTTGGGAACCGCAATCAGATCATCCAGACTCTCGCGAGGCCAGTCTTCATTTAGCGTTTTCTCTTTCGTAATAAGGATCACATTGCAGCCATGCGCCTTGCACTCACGAATGAAGTCGACGCCTTTGAAGTAGGTGGCCATGCATACGATGTTAAGGGGACGGCGTTCCGGTTCCGACATTAGGTTTCTCTTTAACCGAGGCTACTAGATCGCAGTGTGGGCTTGAATATAAACCCTTTTCAGACTCGTGGTCACCCTGCTAAGGTATCCCGGCACAAGACCGGAGCATTGGTCATTTTTCATTTTTCATTTTTCATTTGGCCATTTCAGGTTGGTAGCATGCCTCAGAGCTGGAGGGCGCCTGTGTGGTCGCTCTTCCAAATGACAAAATGAAAAAATATCAAATGAAAAATGGTAAATGACTTCGACTGCCTGTGAATTCAACCCCCTAACACAATGATAGTTCACAGCCCTTTTCCAGACGTTACCATTCCCGACGTTCCACTTACGCAGTTTGTCCTACAGCTCGCGCAAGAACTCGGCGACAAGCCGGCCCTCATCGAAGGCCCAACGGGCCGCGTCATTACCTATGCCCAACTGAACGACGCAGTCCGCCACGTTGCCGCCAGTCTTGATCGACGCGGTTTTAAGAAAGGTGAAGTCTTTGGGATTCTGAGTCCGAACATCCCTGAATACGCCATCATTTTTTATGCGGTGGCTTCGGTGGGCGGCATTGTTACACCTATCAACCCGCTCTATACGGCGCATGAGATCGCGCATCAACTCAAAGACGCCGGCGCTCGCTTTCTGGTCACGCTCCCTGGTTGTCTGGAGAAAGCCAGCGAAGCGGTTCGCGAGTCTGGTATTGAGGAATTATTCGTTTTCGGAGAAAGCACGGCAGGCGCCACATCTTTTGCGTCCCTGCTCCAGGGTGAGGCCTATACCGTTGACGTGGAGATCAACCCGCGCGAAGACCTGGTGGCACTTCCCTACTCGAGCGGCACAACCGGATTGCCGAAAGGCGTAATGCTCACGCATCACAATCTGGTAGCGAATATCCGGCAGATGGAAGGCCTGAACTATTTCTTTGAAAGAGACACCCTCATATGCGTGCTTCCGCTGTTTCACATCTATGGCCTTGGGGTGGTTTTGAATTTGGGTCTTTATACCGGCGCCACGATTGTCACGATGCCACGTTTCGATCTCGAAGGTTTTTTGAAAGCAATGCAGGATTACGAGGTGAGTCTCGCGCATATAGTTCCGCCTATCGTGCTGGCCTTGAGTAAGAGTCCAGTTGTAGCGAACTACAAACTGCCAAAACTAAAAACGATCTTCTCTGGCGCAGCGCCACTGGGAGAAGACTTAACGCGCGCATGTATGGAACGGCTCGGCTGTCAGATTCGTCAAGGGTATGGCATGACGGAGACGAGTCCGGTAACCCATTCGTCACCTTCTGATTCAGAGCTGGTTAAGTTTGGTTCTGTAGGAGTGTGTGCTCCTAACACTGAATGCAAGATTGTCGATATGGAAACAGGCGAGGTCCTCGGCCAGAATCAGAGGGGCGAGGTTTGTGTTCGCGGACCACAAGTGATGAAGGGCTATCTTAATCAGCCGGAGGCGACGGCTGACACCATCGATGCTGGTGGTTGGCTTCACACCGGCGACATCGGCTATGCCGATGGCGACGGACATTTTTTCATCGTCGATCGCGCGAAGGAGTTGATCAAGTACAAAGGGTTCCAGGTGCCACCAGCGGAGCTCGAGGCCGTCTTGCTAACGCATCCGTGTGTTGCCGATGCGGCTGTCATTCCTTGCGCGGACGACGAGGCTGGAGAAGTGCCAAAAGCAATAATTGTTCTGAGGCAAGAAACGACTGCAGAAGAGATAATGGATTTCGTAGGTGAGCGAGTAGCTCCCCACAAGAGACTCCGTTATCTGGAATTCATTGACAAGATTCCCAGATCGCCTTCCGGCAAGATCCTCCGCCGCGTTCTTGTTGAAAGGGAACGTGCGAGAGTTATCTCCCCCTGAAAACACCTGAAACCGCCAAACTCTTGACAGCTCTCAACGTCGAAGGCTAGAGTCGCGAAAAGTGGTCGACTCGCCACAGCCCGGGCATCGAACAAACTGTAAGCCCGGATTGACCCGACTTGAACGGGCTGATCTCTTAACTCGGCATGCAACTCCAACATCTTAGGGAGGGTGATTATATGAATGCCCGTCGTTCAATCCATTGGTTGCTTGCGATTCTGCTTCTCGTCGTAGTTGTCGAATCGTCGCAGGCACAAATGAATGGGATCTCATCCGAGTGGGAAACTCTGCGACCTGCCGGCGAGGAATTCACAATTCAGATGCCAAAAAATTCAACGTTCGAGACGGGTACGTTTCCCTACCACAAAATGGAGTTGAACACGCGCCTTTATCTCTCGACCAACGCGGCAGGTCCAGTTTTAGCTGTTGCTTCTTTCAGTGGCATCAAGTCGAATCCCGCACTCTATTCTGATTTTGAGAGATTTAATTCTTACGTTGACGCCTTTAAGAATTGGTTTCCCTCAAAAGCACGTGGCAAAGATGCAACTGCAAAACTCACTCTTGTGAGTAGCAACACTTTTCATGGTCATCCCGGCCGGGAATATAGTCTGACGGTTGGAGATCTCAAAGGAGTGGTCCAGGCATATTCGACTAAGAAACGCTTCTACACCGTTGTTGTGCTCAACACAAAGAAAGACGATTCGCTGCAAGAACGATTTCTTAGCTCCTTTCTGTTGCCGGATCGGATAGAAGCTCCGAAGGAAGTGGCTACGCAAGCGGAAACTCCCGGTGCACAACCCGCGACTGCAACACGACAGACTAAGCCAAACGGAGAAGACAAAAAGCCTGAAACCGAGACAGACGCGGCCGTTACGCCGGTTAAGCCGGCTGCGGACTCCACGGAAGCTGGTGGCCACCCACCTGTAAAAAAAGCGCCCATCTCGGGAGGCATGCTGAATGGCAAGGCTATTTATCTGCCGCCACCAGAAATGCCGCCGGGCGACGCTTCCGGCGTCGTGATGGTCCAGGTAATGGTCGACGAACAAGGAGCTGTAGTTGATGCGCGCGCCGTCTCTGGCCCACCGCCGCTGCAGGCTGCCGCCATCAATGCAGCGCGGCTGGCGAGGTTTTCGCCGACAACCTTAATGGGCGAGCCAGTGAAGGTTACCGGTATGCTTACTTTTAATTTTGTCCGTTAGCTCTGCCTTATATGAAAAGAACGCTTAATCGTTTGGATTCAACTCAGCGCAAGATTGCGACCGCGATCGATCCGCTCGAATCAGTTCTTTTCCGAAAACGACCAGCTGAAAATGAATGGAGTATTGCGGAAGTGATTCACCATTTGCGTCTGGTTGAGGACCGCGTGCTAAGCGACTTGAACGCATCTGTGCAGCGTCCTCGTGCGAAAGTTGGGGTGCTGAAAAAATTGGTTCCCATGAGGATAGTTTCCCTGCGATTTTACCGTGTGAAGGCACCAAAAGCCGTTCAACCTGGCAATCCGCCACCAAAAGAAGACGTCATCAGGAATTACAACGATACTCGCGCTCGTCTAAAACAGTTTTGCGCTGAACAAGGTCGGGCGCGACTGCGGCAGATCTCTTTTCGTCATCCCTTCCTGGGAAACCTCGACGGTGTTGCCGCCATTTCGATGGTTGCATTTCACGAACAACGGCACTACAAGCAGATCCGTGAGATTCTGAAGAAACTATCAGTACACAGCAAACAGCCAACAGCCAACAGCCAACAGTAAACAGTAAACAGTAAACAGGAGACAGATTCCACTCGATACACAGTCGTATCAGCCCATTCAAGCCCACTGTATCTGCTGTGCACTGTTTGCTGTTTGCTGTTTGCTGTTTGCTGTTTACTGTTCGCTGTTTGCTGTCTGGGCTTGACGCTACTTTCATCAACGTCTATCTTCGCTCGAATTTTCCGATTCGCTTCGTGGGAGTTGCCGCTAAATGTCATCTGGTAAAGTTCAAATGAGTCCGGCATGGACAATTCCTGGCTATCTGGAAGTGCGTGACGGGCGTCTCAGCATCAACAGCGTCGACGCGGTTAAGCTGGTTGAAGAGTACAACTCTCCACTGTTTGTTTTTTCCGAGGCTCGCATTCGGGCAAACATCGATCGACTAAAACATGCCGCGGAAGTTGTCGATCGACCAATCAAGTTTTGCTATGCCTCGAAGGCAAACTCTAACATGGCGATTCTGCGGACCGTGCTCGAGGCCGGTATCGACGTAGAGGTCAACAGCGGCGGCGAGCTTTTCAAAGCGCTAAGAGCCGGCTTTCGGCCCGATCAGATCATTTTCAATGGCACCAGCAAGTCGAACGATGAAATCGATGAGTCAGTTCGAGCCGGAATCTATGCAATCAATGTTGATTCGATTTATGAAATAGGCCTGGTCGAGCAATCTGTCAAACGTCTACGCGCCCTCGGTGAACAAGTCCCCACGGCTCGAATCACCTTGCGACTCGTGCCGGAAATTGGGACGCGCTCTCATCTTGGTTTGCAGACTGCTTTGCTCACTTCCAAATTTGGCATCTCGTCGTCCGAGGTTCTGGACGCCTTTCGCCGTGGTTTGCAAAATCCGGATCTGGTGCGAGTTTGCGGCATACATATCCATGTCGGATCGCAGACACCTGACGTCGAACCTTTTGCCGAAGCTTTTCGCAGCATGTGGGAACATCTGGTGACAATCCATCGCGAAACGGGGCACACACTCGAACACATCAATCTCGGTGGCGGTATTCCTGTTAACTATTTGCGTGATCGCTCGCAAGCCGATCAACTCCCGGAACATGAACGCGACATGCTGGGCGCCAATCTTGAGCCTGCGGCAGTTCTCACCGAAGCGCTGCGGGTGGCACGCGAATCGGCGCGGGCCGCGTCAGCCGAGCATCTGCTGGATCACGTGACGATCCTGCTCGAACCCGGACGTAGCGTGATCGCCGATGCCGGCCTCGTGCTGACAACCGTACGGAATATCAAGCGCCGTCCTGAAACCGGCGATGTATGGCTTCTTACCGATGCGGGCTACAACATCATGCTTTCGATGAATAACTACAAATGGTACTACCACCTCATTTCTGCTTCCCGCGCTTGCGAGCCCTCCGAACGCGACTACAAAGTTGCAGGGCCATTGTGTGACTCGGGCGACGTCTATTTCGACATCGAACGCGAAGGGCGCTTGCCTGACTATCGCAAGCTCCCTCAAGACGTTCAGCCGGGTGAGGTTTTGGCGTTGCTCAATAGTGGTGCCTACTCGCTGGCCCAAATGTTTCCTTACAACGGCCGTCCCCTCCCCGCCGTCGTCATTACCCGTGAAGACGGTAGCGTCTTTCTTGCTCGACGACGCGACTCTTATGAAGACCTGTTGACCGGTGATATCTGGTGAACGCTCCCTCCGCTAGAACTGAGACCACAACCCGTCGGGAGTTTCTGCAGACTGCAGGACTCGCGGCGATAGGCGCGCCGCTCGTATTCAGTCCTTTTATTCAAAGACGCAATTACTCGTGCGTGATAATTGGCGCCGGTCTTTCCGGGCTGGCTGCTGCGAATGTTCTCAAGCAAGCCGGCTGGAGCGTAACTGTACTGGAAGCCAGACCACGTATTGGGGGTCGTGTTCTGTCCTTCAGTTTCAAAGAGAACCCCAAACTGGTCTGTGAACTCGGCGGTGAATGGGTAGGCGAAAGTCACGAGCGAATGAAGGCGCTCTGTCATGATTTTGCAATTCCTTTGCAGGACCACCGCTTTGAGGCTTCGCTAATGCGGGACGGCGTCGTGAAGCGACCTGGCCAATGGGATTTCTCGCCTGAGGCAAAAGCGGCTTTCGAAAAGTTCAAGAAGACCTATCACAATTACTCTCAAAGAGATCGAGTGCGTCTCGACCAATATGATTGGTGGACCTGGCTGGAAGAGATTGGTTTCACGGAAGACGACTTGCTCTTACGCGAGTTGCAAGACAGCACCGATTTTGGCGAAACGATCCGCATGGTTTCCGCTTATGCCGCTGCGGCAGAGTACTTCGAATCGAGCCCGGCGAACGAGATGGATTTCAAGATGGAGGGCGGTAATTCTCGTCTGGTGAACGCCCTGCAATCAAGGATCGGAAACGAGGCGATCCGCACAGGTATGTCTGTCGAGAAGATCAGCCAGCGTGGCGGCAAGGTAACCGTAACGGCTGGCGGCAAAGATTTCATCACAGATGCGTGTATCTGTACTGCGCCCACGCGCGTCCTCGATAAGATTACGTTTGATCCGCCACTACCGAATGCGCAGAGCGCGGCTGCAAATAAACTTCAATACGCACGCATCATTAAGAACTCGGTTCTCTTTCGCGAACGCTTCTGGGGAGCCGAAGACTTTTCGCTCGTCAGTGACGTTACGTCTCACTACTATTTTCACAGCACAAAGAATCAACCTGGTCCACAAGGAATACTGTGCAGTTATGCGATTGGCGAAAAAGCCGACGTGCTGGCATCGCAAAATAACTCAAGACGTAGCGACATCGTCACACGCGATCTTATATCCCTGAACAAGCGAGCCCCTGAACTCGCCCTCAATATTCAATCCTATGCCTGGCAGCGTGATCAGTACACACAGGGCGCCTATGCCTTTTATCGGCCGGGCCAGTGGTTTACCGTCCGGCCAATCCTGCAACAACCCCATGGTAAGGTCCTCTTCGCCGGAGAGCATTTGGCAGACTGGCAGGGTTTCATGGAGGGCGCGGTCGTAACCGGCGAAGCTGCCGCTAAAGCATTGACTGGAAGAACAGCAAGAAAGCGGGTTGCTTAAACGTGTCCAGCCAGCGCCAACTGATTCGCGGTCTTGGACCAATCGCCGCTATTTCGGTCAACGTCGGCAACATCATTGGCACCGGTGTGTTCCTGAAAGCGCGTGTCATGACATGCAATGTAGGCACGCCCTTGAGGGTGCTTGCCGTCTGGATTGCCGCCGGATTGCTGGCGCTTGCTGGAGCGCTCACCTACGCCGAGTTGACAACGATGAGGCCCGAGGCGGGCGCGGAATATGTAATCACGCGCGACGCCTACGGTCGAGTGTGGGGATTCCTCAATGGTTGGTCGCAATTTCTAATCTCCCGAACGGCATCTGCTGCGGCGTTGTCTGTCGGCTTTGCGATATTCCTAAACGATCTCGTGCATGGCAAACTCAGCGAAGTCTACTTCCACTTCACATTACCTGGAGGCTATCAAATTCCTTTTGGCAAGCTGCAAGTCGTGGCTCTGCTAACTCTCGCTGTGACGACCTTGATCAACTGCGCCGCAGTCAGCGTCAGCGGGCACGTAGCTTCATTCATTACGATCTTAAAAGTTATGTTGGTGCTCGGTGTCGGTGTCGGAGCTTTCTTTTATCAAGACGGCAGCTGGGCGCATCTCACAATGAGTAACCTCGGGGGAACGTGCGAGAAAGTGGCGGTGACCGGCGGTGGCTTCTCCGGCTTTGCTGCTGCCATGCTTGGCGCGCTTTGGGCCTACGATGGGTGGAACAATGTCTCCTATGTAGCCGGCGAAGTGAAGCACCCCGACCGCAACTTGCCGCTCGCCTTGATCAGCAGCATGTTCATCGTGATGGCTCTGTATGTGCTGGTTAATGTGAGCTACTACTATGTGCTTACACCGACGCAGATCGCCAGTGTGTCGCCGGCGTCGTCAGTTGCTGCGGAAGCAACTCTGCGTGTGCTCGGGCCTCTGGCAGTGAGTTTGATTGCGGCAATCATGTTGCTATCGTCCTGGGGTTCGCTGCAAACTTCAATTCTCGGTACAGCACGTATTCCATTTGCGATGGCCCGTGACGGTATTTTCTTTGAAAGCCTGGCGCGAGTTTCTCGCAAGACCCACGTGCCAGTGATCTCGCTAATCGTGCAGGCTGTTTGGGCAGGCATTCTTACTCTTTCAGGTACGTTTGACCAACTCACAGACTTCGCGATCTTTGCCTTCTGGTTATTCTACGGAATGGTGGCGGCGTCCGTCTTCGTCTTTCGTCGTCGCAGTCCAGATGCCGCTCGACCTTATCGAACGTGGGGCTATCCTGTGGTACCCGCAATCTTCGTGCTGGTAACGATCTATCTGATTGTCTTCACAATCAAGAACGCGCCAGTACAGTCGCTGATTGGACTGCTAATTATTGCCTCCGGTCTACCGGTTTACTGGTACTTCGCTCGACGTAACCGCAGCACCGAACCTTAGTCTGATACCACACAAGCTCTTCACTGGGACCGCGGGCGTCTCGCCCGCCTCGAGCGGGACTGATGGCCCTTGGTTGCGGGCGAGACGCCCGCGATCCCAGTAAAGAGCTTGTGTTATTTCTTGCCATGTTCCCGAAACCAAGCACTGCTGAATGGCCAGTCGCTTGGTTTTGAACACAGCCCAGCCTTCACCGGATTGTTCTCAATGTAATTAACTGTGTTGCGGAAGTGGTCAGCATTTCGAATATATCTGTCGAAATACTCTTCCATCCAAAACTGAACTGCGGAATCGCCCGTCCATCAAAATGTGGTAAATAACCTCGGCTGTGCCAGCCAGCTGCGCGAAGTTGTTCTTTGTGTGAGGCATTTGTGAGGCTCATAGCAATCAATCCTTTAATTTGTGAGGTTAACGATCGGAAGGCAGTATAACTCAACCTAGGGTGGGTCACTCAAGCTTTTCACTGGGACCGCGGGCGTCTCGCCCGCAACCAAGCGCCATCAGCCTCGCGGCGGGCGAGACGCCCGCGGTCCCAGTGAAGAGCTTGAGTGATATCAGATCCCAAGTGGCATTCGCGCGGTTACTGTTTCAATGCTAACGCCTCACGGGCGACTTCTTTGTCGTCGAAGGGGAAAACTTCGCGGCCGATTATTTGATAATCTTCATGGCCTTTCCCAGCAATCAGGACGAGGTCGCCGGAGCGAGCTTCCGAGATTGCCTGGTGAATGGCTTCTCTCCGGTCGGCAATCTTCCGGTAAGGTTTGCCAGTCTTCTGAATTCCTAACTCGGCATCGCAAAGAATCTTCTCCGGATCCTCCGTACGCGGATTGTCTGACGTCAGAATCACAACGTCGCTCAAACTGCCGGCGGCCTCGCCCATCGGCGCGCGCTTCGAAGCATCACGATCCCCGCCGCAACCGAATACAGTGATGATCCTTCCCTGCATCACTTCGCGCGCAGTGCGTAGGACATTCAGAAGCGCGTCATCGCTGTGGGCATAATCGACCACGACCGCGAAATCTCCTTCATGAACCACACGCTCGAAACGACCTGGCGCACCATTACAGTGCTCCAGGGCACGAGTTATCACGTCCAGGTCGTAACCGAGAGCAAGACCGCTCGTGACAGCGGCGACCGTGTTGTAAATGTGGGGTGGACCAACGAGCGGCGAATGAAAGTCGCGCTCACCGGCCGGCGTGCAAAGACGAAACCGCATCCCTTCCAGTGAAAACTCCGCATTGCGCGCCGTAACATCGGCCTCCGATTTAACTGCATAACGAACAACGCGCAACCCTTCTCTTTCCAGCGAATCCGCTAACTCAATGCCGTAAGGGTCGTCGACGTTTATTACCGACGTTCGTGGTCGTGTGCCCAGCCGCCCATCAAAAAGACGCTGTTTGGCGTACCAGTAGTTCTCCATCGTCTTATGATAGTCGAGGTGATCGCGTGTGAGGTTGCTGAATACAGCGACGGCGTATTCCAGCTCATCGCAACGATGGAAGTCCATGGCCTGGGAAGAACACTCCATCACGGCCGAGCGGCAGCCAAGGTCCACCGCCTGG
>WNFR01001029.1_pt1 | contig 38556 bp, 31 predicted proteins | sample 5400221 | NCBI WGS metagenome assembly WNFR01 (sample SAMN13153357, study PRJNA577476) | soil metagenome | isolation source: 40 cm soil under Madrone tree | place: USA:California | collected 2016-06-14 | reverse complement strand
TGGACGAGCGCGTTGAGGTCGACGAAGAGCTCCGACGAGCCGTCCTGGAGGTTGTAGGTGCCAGTCACGTCGCTCGCGAAGCGATCGATGATGCACGCCGGCACGCCACCCGCGGAGAGCGGCAACGGCGGCCCGAAGGTGTTGATGACGCAATTGCCGGCGCCGCTGCACTGACTCGTGTCGGTGCACGAGCGGCTCGGATCGCCGGAGCAGAACGAGCCGACGTTGCCGAAGAAGTCGCAGGTGAAGTCGGTGATGCCGTCGCAATTCGAGAGGTCGCCGCTGATCGTCGAGCCGGTCTGGACCTGGAAGTTGTGGGCGATCCCCGTCCAGCCGGTGTCGAGATCGGCACCGGGGATGACCGTCAGCGTGAGCGAGCCGCGCGGCGGACACGTGCAATCGGCGCGGCACTTGCCGGGGCAGAGCGCGTCGTCGGAGCCGTCGCAGAGCTCGCCTGCTTGGCGGTGGTTGTCGCCGCAAACCGGCGAGCAGGTGCAGTCGGCCTGACACGTGCCTTGGCACGCGCCGGTGCCGTTGCCGTCGCACTCCTCGCCGGGATCGATCTGGTTGTTGCCGCAGAACGGGCCGCACGTGCAGTTCGCCTGGCACGCGCTCGCCGGGCACGCGCCGCCCGGCGCCGCGCCGTCGCACTGTTCGCCGCTGTTGACGACGCCGTCGCCGCAGAAGGCGCCGCACGTGCAGTCCGCTTGGCAGTGCCCCGGACACGCGCTGTCGGCGGTGCCGTCGCACTGCTCGCCGGCCTCGACGATGTTGTCGCCGCACGACGCGGCGGCGCAGGTGCAGTTCGCCTGGCATTGGCCGGGACACGCGCTGTCGTCGCTCCCGTCGCACTGCTCGCTCGGCTGGTTCACCTGCTGATCGCCGCAGACCGGGCACTGGCAGTTCGGCAGGCATTTACCCGGACACGCGCTGTCGGCCGGCGGGTCGCACGTCTCGCCGCTGTTGAGGACGCCGTTGCCGCATTGCGCGCCGCTCTCGAGGATGTGGACCGGCAGCACGAGCGCGCCCGGACCGGGGAGACCGCCGACGCTGTTCACCGAGCTGCTGGTGGTGGGCGGAATGCAGAACGTCGCCGCGAGCGTCGCGTTCTGCGTGCCCGGCGCGCCGACGCGCACGATCGGATCGAGGAAGCAATTGCGGAAGCCGCCGGTGCAGATCTGGTTCGGCTTGCACGTGGAGCAGTTGCCCGATGGCGGCGGGTTGCAATCAGTGTCGGCGGCGCAGCCGCGGAACGTCTCGACGCTGCAGAACTGATCGAACGGTCCGCCGTTGCACACGCCGTCGTTCGGATCCGGATCCGAGGGATCCGGCGAGCACACGACGTCGCTGCACTGGTTCGGCGCCGTCGCCTGGCCGGGGCGTCCGCAGTTCCCGTTCGGACATTCGGAGGTCGCCGCGCACGCCACACCCGCGTTCGCGCCGCCGATGCAGCGCTTGCCGCCGCAGGTCACGCCGGCGGAACAATCCGCGTTGCTGTTGCACGGCTCCGCGCCGGCATCCGCGCACGTGTCGCAGAAGCAGTTCATGGACGTGAAGCCGGGCGCGGTGCACTTCGGGCCGGACGCGAGCGTCGTTGTCCCGGTCGTCAGCGTATTGAAAGCGATCTGCAAGTTGCCGATCGTCGCCGCGAAGTTCGGCTGACAATCGAGGCTCATCGGGCCGAAGAGCGTGTTGTCGCCCTGCACGTCGCACGGCTGCCCATCGCGCGCGCCGCCGTTGCACGTCCCGCCGCGGACGCCGTCGCGCGGCGTCGGGTCGTTCACGCAACGCGGGCACGGCTCGTCGACGGCGAGGCCGTTGAAGACGCCGGCCTCGAGGTGGACGATCGCCGACCCTTCACCCGGATGCGGTCCCGAGTTGGCGATGTTCGCGGTCCCGGTGAGCGACTGCGTGTAGCGATTGATGACGCAGACGGGCACGGCGCCCGACGTGATCGGCAGCGGCGGCCCGTAGAAGCATTGGCAGATCTCGTTGCCGCTGCACGTCGACGGCATCTCGGGATCGCACGACGTGAGCGAGCTCACGTCGCGATTGCCGAGGTTGTAGCAGGCGCAGTTCTTCGCCGGTCCCGGGAAGAGCACGGGACCGTCGATCTGACATTGGCCACACGTCGGCGACGAGAGGTTGGTATCGCAGTTCGAGAGCCGCGCGGCGCTGAGCGGGGCCGCGTCGTCGGTGATGATGTCGTGCGCCTGGCCCGTCCACCCGGTGTCGAGATCGGGTCCGGGGCGGCCGACGAAGCTCAACACCTCGGGCAGCGGATTCGGCAGCACGCACGGTCCGCCCGGCGTCGTCGTCGGTTGCGGGCTGCCGCCACCGCCGCCCGGCGTCGGCGTACGCGTAGGCGTCGGACCGACGCCTCCTTGGGTGTGCGTCGGCGTCGGGCCGGGAGATCCGCCGTTGCACTCGGCCGGATAGCTCTTCGCGCCCGGCGCGGCGAGCGCGTCGATGCAGTCGACCTTGAACTCGCTCACGCAGTCGACGCAATCGACGAGCTTCGAGAGATCGGTGACCGCCCCGCCGCACGACGCGCCGCCCGGCACGGTGACGTTCGGGCAGCTGCTCGGGAATCCGATGGTCGTGGGCGTCAAGTCGTCGCTGGTGCCGCAGAGACGGTCGGAGCCGCCGCACGCTTTACAGATGCCGACCCGCATCTTCGAGTCCGCCTTCGCGATCGCCGGCTGCGCCCTCGCGTCGGGACAGGAGCCGCCGCCGTTCGTCAGCACGCCCTCTTCACAGCGTGCGAGCGCTTTCGACTTCGCCATGACGAACTTCGTAGCGAACTTGCCGATCGCCCGCTGGCACTTGATCACGTCGCCATTCGTGCTGCTGGCGAGGCTGCCGTAATAGAGGTCGATCGCCTGATCGACGGCCGCCCCGTCGACGCACGTCAAGCAGTCGTTGATCCCGTTGCAATTGGTGATCGCAGCGCCGCAGGAGCCGTGCTCGAAGTTCGGACACGATCCGCCCCAGCCGATGCTGGCGGGCGTGAAATCGTCGCCGGTGCCGCACACGCCGTCGCCGCCGCCGCAATCCCGGCTCACCTTCGTGCGCAGCTTGGTCTCGGCCTTTGCGATCTTCCCAGACGCCGTCGTGTCGGGACACGGTCCCGGGATCGCGTGCTGCAGGACCTGGTCCTGGCAATTCTGGAGCGCCTTGACCGTCGCTTGCGCGTACGCGGCCGAGGCCTTCGCGACGGTGCGCTTGCACTGCAACGCATCGGCATGCGCCGTTGCCGCGATGCCAAACAGGAGCGTGAAAAGCACGAAGACGGCTCGCTGGCGCACTCCATGCGCACGGCACTCACATGGTGATCGCATGAGACCTCCTGACTCAGGCGGGACGGCACCCGGCACGCGAGACCGTACGGCGACCCGTGCGCCAGGGTCAACGCGGCAACCGGGGTGATGTGGCGACGACGTCAGGGGAGAGGCGTCGTCAAATCGAGGGGAGCGCACGCGCGCCGCCGCGGGTCGGCGACGAGAATTCGAGGCGCTGCGGACGCGTGTCAGGCGATTGCCGTCGGGCGAACGCCGGAAATGGCATGGACTGGGGTTCGTGCCTCCGCAAGGCGGGAGGCGGTGGCCGCAGCACGTAGGAGATGCATTGCGAAGACGCGCGCCGACGGCCCAGACGCCGGCCGGACCGTCGCCGGTGTGACGCCGCGCTCGGCCCGTTCCCCTCGGGGGCTCGGCCTTTCGTTCAATATACCGTGTAAGCGTTGCACGTCTGCATGCACGTCTCGGAGCGCCGGCCTTTGCGATCCCGTCGCGTATGCGCTTTTCGGCGACGGCGCCGCCGGCGGGCGTGGTGCGATAGCCGGCACGTCCGTTGCTTCCGCGGACTCCTCATGGGTGCGACGGCGGCGAACACGAGCGCGACGTCCATGCGCGCCGTCCTCGTCATCGACGACGACGAGTCGTTCCGGTCGGCGCTGTGCGATCTCCTCCAGCAGCGCGGTCTCGCCGTGCACAGCGCGCGCGACGCAGACGAGGCGATCCGCGAGCTCGAGACGGCCCGATTCGGCGCCGTATTCAGCGACATCCGCATGCCCGGCGGCGGCTTCGCGGTGCTCGACGAGGTGCGCACGAAAGGCGAGCGCTTGCCGGTGATCTTCATCACCGGCTCGTCGTCGGCGGAATGGAAAGCGCGCGCCGAGGCGGAAGGAGCCTTCGCGTACCTGACGAAGCCGGTCGCCAAGGAACAGATCCTCTCCGTGCTGCGACGGGCGTTCGAGCGCGGCCGCGGTCCCGCCGAACTCAGTGCGGCAGCCGCATCCGAGAAGGGCCGCGAACCGCTCCGCGCCGGCGGCGCCGGCTGACGCGTCGGCGCAACGATCGACGCTACTTCCGCACCAGCACGTGGACGTCGCCATCGCGGCGCAGCACCTCGACGGAGCTGCTCGCGCGCCCGGCGCCGCTCACTTGCACGTCGATCGAGGCGTCGCCGAGCGTCACGTTGCGGATCGTGAGCCAGTGCAGCCACGACGGTAGCTGCGGGCGATCGAAGAGGATCAGCTGCCGGCGAACGTCGAACTTGACGCCGAGCATCGCGTGGACGAACAGGAACGCGCTCGCCGCCGCCCACGCCTGCGGACGGCAGGCGACGGGATACGGCACGGGCGTCCCGTGGTCCTGGCGGTCGAAACCGCAGAAGAGCTCCGGCAAGCGCGCGTCCTCGACGCAGCGACTGGTGTCGAAGAGCGCGGTCGCGATCCGCAGCGACTCGGCGACGGCGCCGTAGCGACGCAGCCCGGCGGCGAGCAGCGCGTTGTCGTGCGGCCACACGGAGCCGTTGTGATAGCTCATCGGGTTGTAGCGCGGCGCGCGCGACGACAGCGTCCGCACGCCCCAGCCGCAGAAGAGATCGTCCTCCATCATGCGCGCGGCCACGCGTCGCCCGACCTCGGGTGGGACGATCCCGGTGTACAGGCAATGTCCCGGGTTCGAGGTGACGACCTTGCACGGGCGCTTCTCCGCATCGAGCGCGACCGCGTAGAAGCTCTCGTCGTCGAGCCAGAAGGCATCGTGGAAGCGCGTCTTCAAAGCCACCGCCCGTCCGCGGAGCTCGTTCGCGAGATCCTGTTTGCCGAGGCGGCGAGCGATGTCGGCGAGCCCGCGCCGCGCCGCGTACACGTAGCCTTGCACCTCGACGAGCGCGATCGGCGGCGTCGCGAGCCCCCCGTCGGCATGGAAGATCGCGTCGTGCGAGTCCTTCCATCCTTGATTGACGAGGCCGCGCGGGGTCTCGCGCGCGTACTCGACGAAGCCGTCGCCGTCGCGATCGCCGTAGCGGTCGATCCACTCGAGCGCGCGCTCGAGATGGGGCCAAAGCGTGGTCGCGAGCTCGAGGTCATTGGTGCGGCGGACGTAGGCCGCGGCAAGCACGAGAAAGAGCGGCGTCGCGTCGACGCTGCCGTAGTAGCGGCCGAACGGCACCTCGCCGCACGCCGCCATCTCGTCGTCGCGCATCTCGTGGACGATCTTGCCGGGCTGCTCGTCGCGCTCGCCGTTCTCCTCGGTACCTTGCAGCGCGGCGAGCCGGCGCAACGTCCCGGCGGCGATCTGCGGCGCGAACGCCAGGGTTTCCAGCGCCGCGATGATGCTGTCGCGACCGAAGAGGGTCGCGAACCAGGGGATGCCGGCATAGATGCACGGGCTGCCGTTCTCCGAGCGCAACATCGCGACGTCGGCGGCAGAGCGCGCAAGCCAGTCGTTCAGGAACTCGTTGCTGGAGACGAACCGCGCCTGGCCATCGCTCCACGATCGCTCGGACTCGCGGCGGTCCGCCCGCGCATCGGCGAAGGCGCGCGACCGGCCGCTCGCCACGCCGTCCAGCCCGCACTCGACGGTGAGCTCGACGGCCCAGACGCCGCCGGCCGGAAGCTCGACCGCCTGCACGAAGCCGTCGGCGCTCACCGACGTGAGCGCCGGCGTCGCGGTGACGGTCGTGCGGCGCTCACGCCCGTCGCAGCCGCGGTACGCGAAGCCGACGCCGCCGGACGTGACCACGGGCGTCGCGTAGGTACCGCGGCTCGGACGCGTGATCCCCCGCAGTTCGAAGATGTCGACGAAGTCGGCGTGGATCCGGATGAGCAGCTCGCAGCGCACCGGCTCCGGGTAGTAGTTGCGCAGCTCGATGCGCTCATGGAGGCGATCGTGGGCGAGCGTCTTCACGCGCCGGATCGCGATCGTGTCGCGCGGGATCTGCACGTGCTCGCCAACGATGACGTCGGCGTTCGTGAGGTCGGTCACGAGCTCGACGTTGTCGGCAGTCACGTGCGAGGCGAGGAAGTGCGGCAGCTCGCGGTTGACGTAGAGCTCGAAGCGATCGAGGTGGCGCGTGCCGTGGAAGAAGACGCCGAGATCCTCGAGCCCGGCGGACGGCACGTCGCCGCTCACGTCGAAAACCGCGAACATGTCGCCGTGGCTGAGAATCCGCTTCGTGCGCCGCGACGCGCGCGCATTGACGACCACGTAATACTGGTCGCCGATCTGGACCTCTTCCTCGGCCGGACGCTCGATCATGCCGAGCGCGCCGTCAACCCGCCGATCGTCTCGGCGTAGATCCGCTCGTAGTCGTCGACCATGCGGGTGTCGCTGAAGCGCGACTCGAACACCTGCCGGCACCGGACGCGATCGAGCTCGTCGATGCGGCGCGCGGCGGCGATCATCGCCTCGTCGTCGTCACACACGAAGCCGGTCACCCCATCGTCCAACACCTCCGGGACGGAGCCGCGGCGGCGCCCGATGATCGGCGTTCCACACGCGAGCGCCTCGATCATCACCAACCCGAACGGCTCCGGCCAATCGATCGGGAAGACGAGCGCCCGCGCGTCGCCGAGAAAGCGCCCCTTGTCGGCACTGCCGATCTCGCCCAGGAACTCGACGTCGGCGGTGCCGAGCAGCGGACGAATCGCGTTCTCGAAGTACTCGGCGTCGACGCGATCGATCTTGGCCGCGATCTTGAGCGGCATGCCGACGGCGGCCGCGACGCGAATCGCCGACTCGACGCGCTTCTCGGGCGAGATGCGTCCGAGAAACGCGAGATAGCCGCCGTCGCCGCGACCGAGCGCGTAACTCGCGGTCGGCATGCCGTGGTACACGGTGGCGCGCCAGTCAGCGTGGGCGAGCGGCCGGCGCTGGGCGTCGCTGATCGAGATCAATGCGGCCTCGGGATACGCCGCGAAGACCGCCTGTAGATCGGGGAGATCGAGCCGCCCGTGGAGCGTCGTTACGATCGGTGTCGACGTCGCCGCGACGAGCGGCAGGCCAAGGTAGTCCATGTGATTGTGTATGATGTCGAAGTTCCCGGCACGGTCCATCACGTGTCGCAGCTGCGCGAGGTGGTAGGCGAGCGGATCGATGACGGCGGAGTCGAGGCGCAACGCGCGCGGACAGCCCGGAACGAGCCGCGCGCGCGTGTTCGAGTCCGCGGCCGCGAACAGCGTGACGTCGTGCCCGCGGCGCACGAGCGCCTCGGTGATGTAGCTCACGATCCGCTCGGTGCCGCCGTACAAGTGCGGCGGCACGCTCTCGTACAATGGAGCAATTTGCGCGACCCGCATGTGGTTCCACTCATATCGGGCGCGCCGCAGAAACCGCCGCGCCCACATAGGGTGAGCAACGTCGGTGCCGCAGCGCGTGTAACGCCGTGCAGCGACAGCATGTATCTACTCGCGCGATCCTGCTCGCGGAAGGTCGCCGAGTGTAGTTTTTTCGTGGGCGCGGTGCAGGTTTTACAAGCGGGGGACTCGTCTGCAATCGTCGCCGTCGAGATCCGCGGTGACCCACTGTCGAAAAATCGGCGACTTATCGCTCTGACCGCACCCTGAACGAACGATCCGCGCCTCGACGTGTACCGACGAGCGGCCAGCACGCCTCTTGCACCCGTCGGGCGACACTCTTCGAACCCGCCTGGAGGAACGCACGGATGCCGACGACCCAAGCCGCGACGTTGACGACGCTCGAGACCATCATCGACGCGTCGGTCCCGGAAACGATTCTTCCCATTCAATATTTCGACCGTCTCACGGCGCGGGTGACCGACGTGCCCGAGAAGCGGCTGATGTTCGCGGTGCTCCTCGACGCCGTGATTCACCTCCAGCGCCGTGATTCGCGTGGCGCCGCGGAGGCCGTCGAGTGGATCGAGGGCGAGCCCGACGGCAGCGCCTTCTCGTTCCAGAACATTTGCGAATCGCTCGGACTCGAGCCGACGGGCCTCGCGCGCGCGCTGCTCGCATGGCACTACGGGCCGCGAACCGCCCGCCTCGGCGTGCCGGCGCGCCAGCTGCGCACCGCGCATCCGAAGATCCGACCGCTCCGGCAGCGCCGCCGCCGCCGCACCGTCGCCGCCGCCGGCTGAGCGCCGGACGCGGCGTCACGCGCCGTCGTCGCGGCGCGGTCACGCCTCGCTTTCGGCCCAACCGCGCCCGTCGAAGGCCGTCCTCTGCCCGAAGTCGGTGATTTTCGTGGCGGATTTCTCTTCCACGTGGCACGCGTGTAAAACATACACGGAGCCGTCGGTGGCCGGGTCGTCGGGTATACCTCCCGTCGTAGCGGTCCACAGGAGCCGAGCACGCGATGCCAGAAGCCTTGATCGTCGATGACGATGGTAGTGCGCTCCAAGGATTGATGGAGCTCGTCACGCGCGAAGGGTTCACCTCGCGCGGCGCCCGCACGATCGAGGAGGCCCGCTCCGAGCTGCGGACCGCGCTCCCCGACGTCGTCCTGACCGATCTTCGCCTGCCCGACGGCAGCGGTCTCGATCTCCTCCCGGAGCTCGACGGCAACACCACCACGCAGGTGGTGCTGATCACGGGGCACGCCAGCGTCGACAGCGCCGTCGAAGCGCTCCGGCGCGGCGTCAGCGACTACTTGACGAAACCGGTCGACGTCGCGCGCTTGAAGAGCGTCCTCGCCAACGTGGCGCGCACGCGCGAGCTGAAGCGCGAGATCCACACGCTGCAGACGACGCTGCGGCAGCTCGGACGCTTCGGTCCGCTCCTCGGCGCGTCGCCGGGCATGCAGAAGGTGTACGACCTGATCGCGCGCGTGGCGCCGACCGACGCGACGGTCTTCATCATCGGTGAGAGCGGCACCGGCAAGGAGCTCGTCGCGCAGACCGTGCACGAGCACAGCCCGCGCCGCGGCGAGCCGTTCCTGCCGCTCAACTGCGGCGCCGTGTCGCCGACGCTCATCGAGAGCGAGCTCTTCGGCCACGAGCGCGGCAGCTTCACCGGCGCGGAGCGGCTGCACAAAGGCTATTTCGAGCGCGCGACGCCGGGCACGCTCTTCCTCGACGAGATCACCGAGATGCCGATCGAGCTGCAGGTGAAGCTCTTGCGCGTGCTCGAGACCGGCAGCTTGACGCGCATCGGCGGCGAGCGGCCGCTCGACGTCAACGTGCGCGTGCTCGCCGCGACGAATCGCAAGCCGGAGGAGGCGCTCGCCCAAGGCAAGCTGCGTGAGGATCTGCTCTATCGGTTGAGCGTCTTCCCGATTCATCTGCCGCCGCTGCGCGAACGCGGTGACGACGTCGAGCTCCTCGCCGATCACTTCCTCGCGCAGCTGAACCAGCAGGAAGGATCGAACAAAGGCTTCAACCGCGCGGCGCGCCAGCGCTTACGGACGTACGCGTGGCCGGGCAACGTCCGCGAGCTGATGAACGTCGTGCACCGCGGATTCATCCTCGCCGACGAGGAGATCGGCCCCGAGTCGCTCCCCGTGGAGCTCGGCGGCGCCGGCCCCACCGACGCGACCGGCCCGACGCTGCAGCTGAAGGTCGGGACGTCGATCGCGGAGGCCGACCGCCGCCTCATCCTCGCCACGCTCGACCAGCACGGCTGGGACAAGCGCAAAGCGGCGGCGGTCCTCGGGATCAGCCTCAAGACGCTCTACAACCGGCTTTCCACGTACAAGACGCAGTAAGACGCTCGTCGCGGGCGGGACGCGGCGGACGTCGTCTGCACCCGACGTGCGCAAGAGGGTAAGTTTGCGCACCACGGGTGCAGACGACGTCCGCCGCGTCCCGCCCGGGCCAACGTCAGCTGCGTCTCGCACGTGCAAAGTCGGCCGCGGGCGACGAGGGCCCGGTGCCGTGGTCGGCGCCAGGTGCGCGGGTCGCGCCGACGACGCTCCGGAACAAACGCCACGTGCGGGGGCGCAGGGTCGTCGTCTGCACCCGTGGTGCGCACACCTACCCTCTTGCGCACGTCGGGTGCAGGCGACGACCCCCGCGCCCCCGCCCGCGACCGTTCGTTCCCGGAACGCCGACGGCGACGCGTCAGCTCAATGGCGGACGCGTCCGGCGATCGCGCGGCGTCACGGATTCGGTCGTGGACCTCTCGCGTGGTTGCGTCGGTGGGCGGTTGTGCAACCGCCGTGCCCGCATCGTCCGCGCTGCAGCGCTCGCGTCTTCGACGGCTTCGCGGCGCCCTGGCGTACCGCGCTCGTAGATCTTACACGCGCGGGCTACGCCGCCGTTCCTGCCATTCGCCGCGGGCCTTTCGAAACGTCCGGCGGCGAGGCGGAAAAATCCGCAAGGCTGCGCGGCCCTGCGGCGGCGCTCACATACGCGCGTTCGTTGGCATGGGGATCGCTCGCAACGATGAGAGCGTCGCGAGATGCGACGCAGCCGAAACTTCACGGGAGGGTCCAATGAAAATGATGGCACTCGTAGTGTCGGCTCTACTCCTGACTTGCGTCGCCTGCTCGCGTGACCGGAACGAGGGAACGGCACGCGCACAACAGGCGCCCGCGGGACAGAAGGCGCCCGCGGGACAGAAGGCAGCCGCAGCGCAGCAAGCGCCACGCGACAACACCGCGGTGAACGTTCGCGATCGCGGCGGTGATACGCTGACGGCGCAGAATCAATCGGAGAACCCCGCCGACCGTACCGTCACGCAAGACGTTCGGAAGGCGATCGTCGCCGACGACTCGCTCTCCACCGACGCGAAGAACGTGAAGGTGATCACGGTCGACGGTGTGGTCACGCTGCGCGGGCCGGTGGCGAACGAGCAGGAGCGGAACAAGGTCGCCGCGAAAGTGAACGGCATCGCCGCCGTGAAGCGGGTCGACAATCAGCTCGAAGTCGCGGCGCGCTGACATATTTCGGAAGGGAGGCATGACATGGCGTCGAAAGCGGTGTTCGGAATTTGCAACGAGCTGCAAGCGGAGCAGGTGCTGACCGATCTCAAAACGGCGGGATTCTCCAGCATGGACATCTCGGTGCTCGTGCCCGACACGGCGGGCACACGCGACCTCGGACACGAGCAACACACGAAAGCGCCGGAGGGCGCCGCGACCGGCGTCAGCACCGGCGGCATCCTCGGCGGCGCGCTCGGATGGCTCGCGGGTATCGGCGCGCTCGCCATACCGGGGCTCGGTCCATTCATCGCCGCGGGACCGATCATGGCGGCGCTGAGCGGCGCGGCGGTCGGCGGCGCGGTCGGCGGCGCCACCGGCGCGCTCATCGGGATGGGGATTCCCGAGTACGAGGCGAGACGGTACGAGGGCAAGCTGCGCGAGGGCAACATCCTCATCTCGGTGCACACGGAAGATCGCGACGAGCGCAAGCTCACAAAGGAGATCTTCGAGCGCGCCGGCGCGCAGGACGTATCAGCCACCGCCGAAGCAAGCGCCTGATCGCACCTGTCGTGGGGCGGCGCGCGTCGGACGCGCCGCCCCGCAGGCTGCTGCAGACGCAGCCATCCGCGTCATCCCAGGCGGCCCTCCGTGCCCGGTCGGCGGGCCGAAAGCCCGTCGACGCCAGCCCGTCGTGCACGTATCGTAGTGACACCTGTGACGACGGTGACACCTCTGGCGACGCACATCGACTCAGCCCGTGGATTGACAATCTGCGCGGTCGTCTTTTAAAGGAGGCGCCCATGGCGGCACGCTCGATCGGCTCGGCCACGATCAGCTTCGGTCTCGTCTCGATTCCGACGCGGCTCTACGTCGCGACGCATTCCGAACGCATCGCGTTCAACATGCTGCACGAGGTCTGCGGCACGCGGATCAAGCAGCAGCTCTTCTGCCCGCACTGCGAGCGCGTCGTCGAACGCGGCGAGATCGTCAAAGGCTTCGAGTTCGAGAAGGGCCGCTTCGTGACGTTCACGCCCGCCGAGCTGGCGGCCCTCGACGCCGAGGCGAGCCACGCCATCGACATCCAGGAGTTCGTGCCGCTCGCGAGCGTCGACCCGATGTACTACGAGGACGCGCACTATCTCGGACCCGACAAGGGCGCCGAGAAGGCGTACCATCTCCTCGCCGAGGCGATGCACGCGACGCAGAAGGTCGCGCTCGCGCAGTTCATCAGCCACGGCAAGGAGCAGTTGGTGCTGATCCGGCCGTATCGGGACGGTCTCGTCCTGCACCAGATGTACTACGCCGCCGAGGTGCGGAGCTTCGACGAGGTCGACAAGGGCGGCGGCGTCAAAGTACGCGCGAACGAGGTCGAGCTCGCACGCAAGCTGATCGAGCAACTCTCCGAGCGCGAGTTCAAGCCGGACAAATTCGAGGATACGTATCGCGACCGCGTGAAGGCCGCCGTCGAACAGAAGGTGGCCGGGGAGGAAGTGCGGATGCCGGAGGCGCCCGCGGCCCGCGCACAGGTCATCGATCTCATGCAGGCGTTGAAGGAGAGCCTGGCACACCGAGGCGCGAAGCCCGAGGAGCAGCCGCAACCCGCGGCGATGCGCGCATCGGCCGGCAAGCGACGCCCCGCCGCCGCCGCGCGCCGTCGCGTCTCAGCAAAGTCCGAGCGTCGCGCCGACAAGAAGTAGGTGCTCGCGGGACGCGCCAGCGATCCGCGCGCCCGCCTCGACACGGCGCAAGTCGCGCGCATCGTCGGGGTGCCGCCGCGGCGTCTGCGGCAAGCCGTCGGCGCCGGCTTGGTGACGCCGCTGCGCGACGGCCGCGGCCGCATGCGCTTCGACTTCGTCGACATCGTGCTGCTGCGGACGATGCGCGGTCTCCTCGAGAAGCGCGTGCCGGTGCGGCAGATCGGCGCGATTCTCGCCTCGTTGCGCCGGCAGATCGGCGAGCGGCCAATCACGCGGCTCTCGGTGTACGCCGACGGGCGGCGCGTCGTCGCCTGGGACGGCGCGAGCCGCTGGCAACCGGACTCGGGGCAGTTCCTCTTCAACTTCGACGCGGCACAGGTGATGCGCGGCGCTTGCAAAGTCGCGCACTTCCGCGCCCCCGCGCGCGCTCACCGCCCCGACTTGAGCGCCGACGACTGGTGCGATCTGGCGATGGAGCTCGAGGACAGCTCGCCGCTCGAGGCCCGCGCCGCCTATCACCACGCGCTCGATCTCGAGCCGACGCACGTCACCGCGCACATCAATCTCGGTCGGATGCTCCATGGTGACGGCAACCTCACGAGCGCCGAGGTTCACTACCGCGCCGCGACCGAGGTCGAGCCCGACAACGGTCTCGCCTGGTACAATCTCGGCGTGGTCCTCGAGGACGCGAAGCGACCGCAGGACGCCGTCCGCTGCTACGAGCACGCCGTCGAGCACGACCCCGAGCTCGCCGACGCGCACTACAATCTCGCGCTCCTCTACGAGCAGGCAGGCCGGCAGCGCGACGCCGTCCGGCACCTCCTCATCTTTCGCCGGCTGACGCACCGCCGCCGCTGATGCCGCGCCGGCGCTCCCCGGCGACGCGCGATCATCATCCGTCGCGGCGCAGCGTCGGCAGCGCCGCGTCGTCGCGCGTGAGGCCCGTGCGCGCACGACCCGGCGTCGTGCTCGGCACCGCCGCCGCACGGCTCATCCCGACCGACGTCGACGACGCGACCGTCGCCGTCGGCGACCGCGAGGTCCGGCTCACCAATCTCCGCAAGGTCTTCTGGGCCGACCTCGGCCTCACGAAGGGCGACCTCATCCGCTACTACGTGACGATCGCGCCGGTGCTCCTCCCCCACCTGCACGACCGCGCCATGGTCATGAAGCGCTACCCGCACGGCGCCGCGGGGCAGTTCTTCTTCATGAAGCGCGCGCCGACGCCGCGGCCGCCGTGGATCGAGACGTGCTCGATCGAGCACGCGTCGGGAAACGTCATCGACTTTCCGATGATCCAGGACGTGCCGGCGCTCCTCTGGGTGATCAATCTCGGCTGTATCGATTTGAACCAGTGGTACGCGCGCTGCGACGACGTCGATCGTCCCGACTACGTGCATTTCGATCTCGATCCCGGCCCCGGCGCGACGTTCGCGCACGTCTGTGAGAGCGCGCTCCTCGTCGACGAGGGTCTCCGCGCCCTCGGCTTCCCGACGTACGTGAAGACCACCGGCTCGCGCGGCTTGCACGTCTATGTCCCGATCGTCCGCGGCCCGACGCAGCACGAGGTGTGGGAGTTGACGAAGCGCTTCGCGATCGACCTCGCCGCGCGCCACCCCGACTTGATGACGGCCGTGTATAAGGTCGCCAAGCGTCCCGCCGGGCGCGTGCTGGTCGACTACAACCAGAACGCCTGGGGTCGTACGCTGGCGTCGATCTACTCGGTACGCCCGACGCCGCGGGCGTCGGTGTCGGCGCCGGTCACGTGGGACGAGGTACGGCGCGGCATCGCGATCGAGGATTTTCGCATCGACAACGTTCCCGCCCGCGTCGCGCGGCGCGGCGACTTGTGGGCGCCGCTGCTTGCGACGCGCGGGCGCGTCGATGTGCGGCCGTTGCTCGGCGACGCGGGTTCGCGCCGTCGACGCTCGTGAAAGCGCGGCGCGGTGCACGCGCCCGATCTGACCCGTGCGACCGAGTCGATCACGGGCACGCGGATGCCCTCGAAATCTGACTCCACCTGCCGCAGCCACGCGGACGCGAAATCGAGACCGCTCACGGCCGTCAACACGCCGATGCGGAGGGGCGCGAGACCGATCTGAAAGACGACGCCGGGTGTGGTGAGGTCGTCACGGGTGAGATCGTGGAGTCCGTCATCGAGACGATCGGCCGCGCCGCCCGCAACGCAAACGGCACCGTACACGGCACCGTCGTCATTACGCCGACGCGATCACGGACTCGATGCGCTAGGTGCTCGACGAGACCGCCCGCCGGCAGCGCGATCATATGAGAGATCGTCGGAAGTCCAAACGGCCTCTTGGTCATTAATATCATAGCCGGCGCGGTCTGCACCGGCGCGTTTTACGGAAAGGGAGGCGCCGGCACCAGGGTCACGGTGAAAATGTAGGGCGACGCGGCGCTGTCGGACTCGGTGTTGGTATTGGGCAGGGTGCTTTGGATTCCCCCGACGATGAAACCGACCACCAGGGGGTCGATTCCCAGCGCATCGAGTTTGATGACGCCGTTGTCATACGTGGGCAATCCATTCACGGGAATGAACGTGGCGCTGGTTCCGAAGAGAAGCGGGTTGCCTGGATTGGATCCGGTGGAGAGAATCACCGGATACTCGGCGTCCATCAGGTACTGCGAGAAACTCCCGTGCCGATCGCGCTTGATCGTCGTGACTTGGTTGATGAATGGCAATTCCGGGTCGGTTTGAAACACGCCGGCTGAGAAAAAGCCGTAGCTGATCCCTCCCATCAGGACCGTGTACGAATTGCGCTCCTTCCGCGAAAAGAGTTCCAGCGTCGGACAAAGATAGCTGTTCATCGCCTGCTTGAACGTGTTGGTGGCGGCGGGATCGGCCATCTTGGGAACGCCATTCCAGCTGATCTCCACCGGGACCGTCCAGATTCCATCGGTCGGCGTAAACAGGCCGGAGAAGGCCACGAAACGTTTGTGGCCGTTCTCGATGATCGGGACGACGTTGAGGCCCGCTCGCCGATAGTCGGGGTCCGGGACCTTGGGAAACGCCTTCTGCGCAACAATGGCAAGATGTGTTCCATGGTCGATGACGCGGAACCGCCGAATTTGCTCCGAGTACGTCCCGTCGGATGTAATGTTGGCGCCCGGAAAGTTCTGCCCAAACCCCAGGAGCATGTGGTGACGGGCGGCCTCCGCCATAAACCCGCCGGTGACTTGAAAGATGGGGTCGAAGATTTGACGGATATGTTGCGCGGCAGTTTCGCCATCGGACGGATTGATCACCCAGTGAATCAGGCCGGGAACATCGATGGCGGTCAAGGCGTCCTTGGTGTCGAAGACGCCATTGGAAGTGACGATGCCATAACCACCCGCAATGTAGAGGGTATGACCCGACTGGGACGACTGCGCGGCGGTCACGGATAACAGATCGATTTGGGCCTGCGTCAGTCCCGACCCTGCATCGGTCAGCGAACGCGTTGTGACCGTTTGCAAATAGGGATCGACGACAAACACCGTCGTGTTCTGCGTATCGGGCGGAAAATTGTTGTTCGAATTATTGAACCCGTGCAGGCCGTTGATCCGGCCCGCCAACAGCAGCCATTTGCCGTCGTGTGTTCCCACGACATAGGATTGAAGACCGCCGGGCAACTGAAAAGCCGCCTGTTGAATCTGGATGCTGAACGGCACGGCATTGCTGGAAAGGACCGTACTGAGAGTAGCAGTCTGATTATCGGCAAAGGCCCGAGGAATCCATCCCACGGCTGCCGCGAACACACAGAGAGCAAGCCGGATCGATACTCTTTTCATACACTGCCCCTCCCCTCAAATGTTGGCGACCTTAAGATGCCGGCGGATCGAGTGTCAAGGCGCTATTGGCGTTGCGTCACTCACATTGGCCCTCGTGAAGCGCATCCGAAACATTCTTGTTATAATCCCCACCCCGGGTCATTCTCCCAGCTTGCGGAGGTACAACAACCATGAAGAAAGCGATAGCAACGATGAAGAAGAGGAAGTGCGGCTCGAAGGAAGCAAAAGGAGTAGACTCTCCCTCTCGGCTGATAGATGCGAGAATCAAGGAGCTGAGTGATTGGCGGGGCGAAACGCTCGCTCGGGTCCGGATTCTCATCAAGCAGGCCGACCCCGCAGTGGTCGAGGAGTGGAAGTGGAGAGGGGTTCCGGTGTGGTCGCACGCCGGAATGATCTGCACCGGCGAGACGTACAAGAATGTCGTGAAGATGACCTTCGCCAAGGGCGCCTCGTTGGAGGACCCTTCAGGCCTTTTCAACTCCAGCCTCGAAGGCAACACCAGGCGCGCCATCGATTTCCACGAGGGTGACACGATCGATGAAAAGGCGTTGAAAGCCCTCATTCGCGCCGCCGTGGCACTGAACACGTCCTCAGCGGCCCAGCGGCCGGGGGCGAGAGCATAGACGACCGAGAGGGATTTGAGGCGGAGTGGGGGGTGCGCTTCACGGTACGAGCAGACGCGCCATGAATCGAAGCCCCGCCTGCCAAAGCGTGGCACCGTGCGCACGGTAACGGATGCCGGCCGGCCATGCTCGATTGACAATCCCACATGTCGCGTTTACGAACACGCCGGTGCGCGACGCACAGTTGGCATCGCTCGACGCAACCGCGCAAGCGGAGCTCATTCGCCGCCGCGACGTCACTGCGCGTGAGCTCGTCGACGCCGCGATCGCCCGCATCGAGCACGTCAATCCGCAACTGAACGCGGTCATCACGGCGCTCTACGACGGCGCCCGTGCGGCCGCCGCGGCGCCGCGCGCCGACGGCCCGTTCGCGGGCGTGCCGTTTCTGCTGAAGGACTTGATCGCGAGCTATGCCGGCGCGCGGCTGACGTCGGGCAGCGGTGTCCTTCGTGACTTCGTTCCGACGTACGATAGCGAGCTCGTGCGGCGCTACAAACGCGCCGGCCTCATCGTCGTCGGCAAGACAAACACGCCCGAGTTCGGCATTCCACCGACCACGGAGCCGATCGCCTACGGCGCCACGCACAACCCCTGGGACCTCGCGCGCAGCCCGGGCGGCTCGAGCGGCGGCTCCGGTGCCGCGGTCGCGGCACGCATGGTCCCGATGGCGCACGCCAACGACGGCGGCGGCTCGATCCGTATTCCGGCGTCGTGCTGCGGCGTGTTCGGCTTGAAGCCGACGCGCGGCCGCAACCCGCTCGGTCCCGATCACGGCGACATCATGAACGGCCTCGTCTGCGAACACGCGGTGACCATTTCGGTGCGCGACAGCGCGGCGCTCCTCGACGCGGTCGCCGGACCCGATGTCGGCGATCCGTACTGCGCGCCGCCACCCGCACGTCCGTTCCGGGCGGAGGTCGGCGCCGATCCGGGCCGGCTACGAATCGCCTTCACCACCCGCGCGCCGACCGGCGTTCCGGTGAGCGCCGAGTGCGACCGCGCCGTGCGCGACGCGGCGGCGCTCTGCGCCGAGCTCGGGCACGTCGTCGAGGAGGCGTCGCCGGCGATCGACGGCGTGGTCCTCATCCGCTCGTTCGTGACGCTGTGGGCGGCGGCGGCGGCGAAGGACGTCATCGCGCTGCAGCGCAAAGGCTTCGTGTCGGACCGCGAGCAGTTCGAGCCGGTGACTTGGGCGCTGCACGAGATCGGCACGCAGGTGAACGCCGGAGAGTATCTCCTCGCGCTGCAGCAGCTGCAGGCGATGACACGCGACGTCGCCCGCTTCTTCACGACCCATGACCTCTGGCTGACGCCCGTCCTCACGGATCCGCCGCTGCCGCTCGGATCGCTCGACGCGGATTGGAACGAGCCGTTGAAGGGATTCTTCCGTGCCGGCGAGATCTGCCCGTTCACGCCGATCTGCAATGCGACCGGGCAGCCCGCGATGTCGGTGCCCCTCTACTGGACCGCCGACGGATTGCCGATCGGGTCGCACTTCGTCGCGCGCTTCGGCGACGAGGCGACGCTGTTCCGGCTCGCCGCGCAGCTCGAGGCGGCGCGCCCGTGGGCATCGCGACGGCCGCCCGTCTCGGCCTGACGCCGGCGATCGATGCACGTCGACGTGAGCTGCTCAAAATGTGGGCAGCGCCTGCGGCTCGACCTCGGCGACCCGGGTGGCAGTCCCGTCGAGGAGTTCTTGCATCTCGTCTCGGAGCGGCTGTCGCACAAGCCGAGCTTCGAATGCTTCGGTGGCCACGTCGAGCTCGCGCCGCCCGTACCGCGCTTCTGGACGATCCATTGGGACACGCTGGGCGACTGAAGAGGCGAACCGCACAGCTGACGTCTCACGTGCGCCATCTTGGCGCAGAAATCGATATAGACACGTAACAGAATCACGATCTTCACTAGTATTTTCCTCTTGCCTACCGCGCGGCCGTGCGCCATGACCAGGGTATGCGCCCCCTTTGCACCATCGTCCTCGCGGGCGCGATGGTCGCACCGTGCTCGCCGGCGGCGGCTCACAGCGTCGACGTCTTCGCCGTCCAGGAGAAGCAGCAACACGCGGCGCGTCGTGCCGAGATGCAGGAGATCCAACAGCGCATCGAGCGCCGCGAGGAGCGGCGGCAGCAGCAAGAGATCGAGCATCCTTCGGTCATCGACGACGATGACGACGATGACGACGATCTCGACGACGCTGCGCCGAACCACCCGCACCGGCAGTGAGTCGCGCGCCCGATCGCCGACGCGCGACGGCATTCAGCCGAGGTGGCGCGCGAGGAAGACGTCCATCGCCGCGTTCGCGCGCTGATTCGCGCGTCCCCGCCAGTCGACCTGGAACGCGTGCGGCGCGTCCTCGAGGAGGAGCAGCTCGCTCGCGCGCCCGGCGGCGGTGAGCGCGCGATGGAGGCGCTCCGACTCCCGATACGACACGAGCGTGTCGCGCATCCCGTGCACGAGCAGCGCCGGCGCCGTCGTGGCGGCGCTCTCGACCTGATGGAGCGGTGATGCGAGCCGCACCCACGCCGGGTCGTCACCGCGCGGCCCGAGGAGCGCGCCGATCATGTCGAGCTCGGGTGGCAGCACCGCCCGCCGGCTGAGATCGTACGGCCCGTAGTGCGCGATGACCGCACGGACATCCTCCGACACCCGGTCGAGGGTCGGCTCGTCGAGCACCGGGGCCAGCGCCGGCACGTCGCGCGCGAGGTGCGCGAGCATCGCCAAGTGCGCGCCGGCCGAGAGTCCCAAGAGCGCGACGCGTTCCGGGTCGATCCCGAGCTCGGCCGCGTGCGCCCGCACGTAGCGCAGCCCGCGGCGCACGTCGTCGAGCGGCGCAGGAAAACGGTGCGCCGGCGCGAAGCGATACGAGAGCGCGATCGTCGCGATGCCACGACGCGCGAAGTGCAGCGCGTTGCCGGCCGCTTGGCTCGGGTCGCCGTGCATCCACCCGCCGCCATGCACGAACACGACCGCCGGCGCCGGCCCGTCCGCCGGCAGCGGCCGGTAGTGATCGTACCGCAGCGGCTCGCCGCCGACCTCGGCATAGACGACGTCTTCCCGCAGCTCGTGAACGTCGGAGCGCCCCGGAATCCCCGGCACCTGTCGCGGAAACCGCATCGAGCTCTGATCGATACGCGACTCCCACCCCCGTGTCGACTCGCGCCGCCGTGTCGACCGCGTCGTCCACGGCTCATCGCCGCCAGCTGGCTCCGGCGGTAACTGGGTCGAGTTGCGAACGAGATGAGCACGGCTGGGACTGGGTCGAGTTGCGAGCGAGACGAGGCGCGACGGAAGCGAGCAGCGCAGGCGTAGCAGCGCTACGCCGAGCAGCGGAGCGACCGAGCAACGAAGTATCGCGAAGCAAATCGGCCCAGTCCCGCAAATCGATCCAGTTACCCCATGCGGTGGCGGAAGGCGCGCGACCGGCGCGTCGATCCGTGCAGCTCGAGGAAGAGCAGCCCGCGCACGACCATGGTGTAGTAGACGAGCAGCGCGACGGCGGCTAGCTTCGGCCACTCGAGCAGCGGAGCGAGCGGCAGCGCGTCGAGCGCGAGCACGAGCGCGCCGAGCACGACGGTCAGTGGGAACCACTCGATCCAGTTCTCGCCGATGAACGCGTAGCTCTCGCCGAGCAGCTCGAGCGACGAGCAGCGGCCGAGGTAGATGAGCTCCGGTACCGCATTGAAAAACACCAGCACGATCAGCATGAGCCCGAGCAGCAGCATCCGACCTTGCGGGATCGTCGCCAGCGCCGGCGTGAGCAGTTGAAACGCAATCCAGAGGACGAACGTCACGCCGACGACGTCCCAGAGATACACGCCCGCGCTGCGCCGGAAGTCGTCGAGGGTGACCCGGCCGCTGCGCACGATCATCTCGACGAGGGAGAGAAACGAGCCGACGCACGCGGCCCAGACGAGGCTCAGGAGAAAGCCGCCGACGATGCCGAGCGCCGCCGCGAGCACCGTCGCGGCGCTCATCACCGCCGCATAGACGAAGAGCGACCCCAGCACCGGCCAGTTGCGGAGCGTCAGCTCGGCAGCGCGGCGCAGCGTGCGCCGGTAGAGCGCCAGCGTGATCGTGAGCCAGCTCACGGCGCGCCGAGGATGCGACGAAGCTCGTCGGCGGGCTTGCCGTGACGAATGGCGAGCGCGTAGTCGGCGGCGCGCGCCAGCGGGAACGCGACCGCGGTCGCGATCGACACCGCCTGGAGGACGCGCAGCCCCGTCACGAGCTCGACGAGAAGCCCGACGGACACGATGACGGAGAGCCCGGTACCGAGCGGGATGCGCCAGCGATGCGTCGGCCGTTCGAAGCCGAAATCGCCGGCCAAGCGCCCTGCACGCGACGAGAGGAGCGGATGGACGCGCACCGGCTCGCGCGCGGCGCGCGCCAACAGCTCCTCCAGCACGATCGAGGCGCGCACGCGGTACAGGGTGATCGTCGGCGTGCAGAAGATCGCGCCGACGGCGCCGAGCGCGAGCGGCCACGACGCGTGCTGCTGCGCAGCCGCGCGGATGCCGAGCGCAAGGACGACGAGCGGGATGATGAAGTAGTGGGCGGCGACGTCGGCGAAGAAGAACGTCGCGTCGCTCGTGCCGCTCGCGCGCGCGACCTCGCCGTCCGAGCAATCGAGCACCTCCGCCACGTACGTGAGCGGGATGAAGAGCAGCGCGACCCCGAGGCGCGGGCACGCGAGACATGCCGCGGCGGCGACGCCGACCGCGATGTTCATCGCGCTCACCGCCGCCGCCGGAACCCCGCGCGCGAGGAAGAAGCGCGTGAGGTGCTTCGACACCGGACGGCAGAACCGTTGCGTGAGACCGGTGCTCTCCCGCGGCTGGACGGCCTCGATCGCTGCCAGATCGACGTCGCGTGGGTGCCGACCGCCGCTCGCCTCGGTCACGCCGCGCCTCCGACGCGGCGCGCCCGCAGCTCCTCCGGCCGCCCCCCGCGGTACGCGCGCCGCGCGTCGCGGCCGAGGAGACGCTCGGCGAACGCGCCGACCTTGATCGCACGCCCGAGGAGGTCGAGAAGCACGAACGACGGCATCACGCGGCGATGGTCGCCGACGCCGAGGCGGCGGAGCGCCGCGATCCCGCGCACGAGCAGCGCCACGTGCACCGCGAGCGGCACGAGCGCCGCGACGGCGAGCACGGCCGACCATCGCCACGCGACGAGCGCGACCGGGAGCCCGAGGACGAGGGCCGCGGACCACGCGGCCTGCCGGGCTGCGTCCGCGAGCGGCACCAAATGCATCGTCGCGCGGCGGCTGCGCAGCATCGTCGTCCCGAGGACGCCGAGCGTCCACGGCACGAGCGTCGTCGCGCGCGCCGCCGGCGCGTAGCCGATCGAGTACCCGTGCGCGCGCAGCGCGATCCCGAGCGCGAGGTCGTCCTTCGCACCGGGGAGCTCGGGGAAGAGCGCCTGCAGGCTGCAAGCATCGAGCGTCTCCCGTCGGAGCGCGATCACCTCGCCGCTGAGCGTGCCGTCGAAGCGCAGATCCTTCACGAGCTGGCGGTTGAGCTCCCAATACCGCGAGACCCACGTATCGTAGCGCGGGGTCGCCGCACCGTGCACCGCATGCGCGCGGCCGTCGCGCACGGCGCGCGCGAGCTCCGCGACCGCATCCGCGGCGATCTCGGTGTCGGCGTCGAGCAAGATCACCGTCGCCGTGGCCGCCCGCGCGCACCCGATCCGCAGCGCGACGTTCTTGTTGCCGCGCTCGAGACGCACCACCTCGAACCGACCGAAGCCGGCGCCGCGGGCGGCGCCCTCCGCCGCGCCTGCGGTCTCGTCCTCACCGGCGGCGACGACGATCACCTCGAGCGCGGCCGCGCCGACGCTCTGACGCGCCAGCGCCGCGACGCAGCCGCCGATCGCCGCCGCCTCGTTGCGCGCTGGAATGACGACGGAGACTTCGAGGGCCATCGCGCCTCCCTTAACCTCGATCGGCTGCGAAGGAAAGAAACGCGGCCGGTAGAGGCGCCGCTCGTCGACGGTCGCGCCGCTGAGCGGACGGTCCCGCGGGTCAATCGACGCGCGCGCGCGTAACGGACGCGCGGCTCAATCCAAGGTGGCGCGCGAGTATTTGCCGGTCACAGCGAAGCCGAACCGACCGACCGACTGGCCGTGCCAGACCACCAGGAACTGCTCGGTGTCGCCCGTGCCGACGAGTGCCGTCTCGTCGCGGCCGCTCGCCGAGCGACAGGCCGCGAGTCGCACGAAGCCGGCGGTCGTGAGCGCGACCCCGTCGGGCAGCAGCGCGGTCTCACCCGTGGACGCGAGGGCGGGCGTGAACGCGGCGAAACCGACGCAGTCGAAGCACACGTCCGGAATCGAGGTCGACACTTCGAGGTTGTCGGTGACGCTCGCGGCGCAGCAGACGTGCGCGCCGCCGAGCGCCGCGCTGGCGCGCGTGATCGGATGCAGCTCGCCGCCGTCCGATTCGAGCCCGATCAGGATCACCTGCGAGTTGGTGAGTGTGGTGGGATCGAACGTCGCGATGCGGATGCCGCCCGCGAGCAGGGTCGGGTCGGGGAGCGTGCCGTCGGCGGAAATGCCGATCGCGTCGCCGCCGAAGCTCGCGCCCGTCGCGGGGTCGGCGATCGTCCAGCCACCGACGATCTGCGGCAGCACCTGACCCGAGGTGCCGAGCCCGGTGACGATGACGACGCCGCGCTCGCCGCTCAGATCGACGGTCGGACCTTGCGGATGGTTCACCGACGGATTCACCGTCTGCGTCTGGCCTTGCAGCCGCGTCGGGTCGACGACGACGGTGTCGAGGTCGGTCAGGCCGACGAAGACGTCGGCGAGGTGACGGCAATCGGCGGCGTAAAACACCCAGTGCGTCTGCAGCAGCGGGCCGCCGGTGCCGTTGCCGGTCCGGCTGACGATCGCGAAGCTGGCGCGGCCGCTCGTCGTGTCGAACGGCATGACGAGCACGCCCGCCGCCTGCACATATCGTATGTCACCTGCCTGCTGCGGGACCGCGGACGCCGGACGGACGAGCGCAATGACGCACGCCACACCCGCGCCCACCCGCCCCCAACCGATCCGCCACGTGCCCAACACGCTTTCATCGATAGCGTGCACATGTCGCGCTGATCAATACAGAAAACGCGCCTGCAAATGCTCGATGCCCGCGAGCGCAGCAACGCGCGCGCAACGCGCGCCAGCCGCTCATCGACGACCGCCTTATCCACCACAACCCGGCGGAGAAACGCGCGGTCGCCGGCTGCACCCGTGGTGCGCAAACCTATCCTCTTGCGCACGTCGGGTGCGGCCGGCAACCGCGCGTTTCTCCGCCGGGTTGTGGTGGATAAGGCGGTCAGATGAACCGGCTGACCGCGTCCTCGCGCATGATGGGCTCCGGCCGCCCCTCGATCGGCGTGTACGCGCGCGGCCCCTCGCCGACGTAGATCTGCCGCGGGCGGATGATCTTCTGCTCCGGGTCGCGTATGAGCTCCGCCCAGTGCGCCATCCAGCCGGCGGTGCGCGCGATCGCGAAGAGCACCGGGAACATCGTCATCGGCAGGCCGAGCGCCTGGTAGATGAGCCCGGAATAGTAGTCGAGGTTCGGGAAGAGCTTGCGCGCGACGAAGTACTCGTCCTCGAGCGCTTGGCGCTCGAGCTCGATGGCGATGTCGATGAGCGGGTTCTTGCCCGTCACCTCGAATACCTCGTACGCGAGTTTCTTGATGAGCCGCGCCCGCGGGTCGTAGTTGCGGTAGAGACGGTGCCCGAAGCCCATGAGGCGCCGCTCGCCGGTCTTGCAGCCCTTCAGGTACTCGGGGATGCGGTCGACGGTGCCGATCTCCTCCAGCATCCGGATCACTTCCTCGTTGGCGCCGCCGTGGAGCGGGCCGTAGAGCGCCGCGATCCCCGCGGCGACCGCCGAGTAGGGGTCGGTGCGCGCGCTCGCGACGCAGCGCACGGCGTTGGTCGAGCAGTTCTGCTCGTGTTCGGCGTGCAGGATGAACAGCACGTCGACGGTGCGCTCGAGGACGGGGTCCGGCTTGTAGCGCAGCTCCGTCATCTTGAAGAGCATCGAGAGGAAGTTGCCGGTGTAGCTGAGGTCGTTGTCGGGATAGACGTACGGCAGGCCGCGTGAGCGGCGGTATGCGAACGCGGCGAGCGTCGGCATCTTGCCGATGAGCCGCCGCGTCTGCAGCCGGCGCGACTCCAGATCGAGGACGTGCTTGGCGTCGGGATAGAAGGTCGAGAGCGCGCCGACCGTGCCAACGAGCATTCCCATCGGGTGCGCGTCGTAGCGAAAGCCGTCCATGAACTTCTTGATGTTCTCGTGCACCATCGAGTGGGTTGTGATGTTGTGCCGCCACATCGCGAAGTGGTGCTCGTCGGGCAGCTCGCCCTTCACGATCAGATACGCGGTTTCGAGATACGAGCTCTTCTCCGCCAGCTCCTCGATCGGGTAGCCGCGGTAGCGGAGGATGCCGCGGTCACCGTCGACGAAGCCGATCGCGCTCTTGCAGATCGCCGTGTTGGCGAGCGCCGGGTCGTACGACAGGAGACCGTCCTCGTCGTCGCGCGGCTTGATCCGTTTGAGGTCGGTGGCACGGATCGCGCCGCGCTCGATCGGCAGCTCGTAGCGCGCGCCGCTGCGCTCGTCGGTGACCGTCAATGCATCCTTCGCCATGGGAGACCCTCCTACGCGTCGCGTCGTAGGCCGATCTTGGCAGCGCTCGACGTCTAGTCAATCTTGATTTCGACAATCAATATGTGGCATCTCGGTCGCATGCGCCGCGGATACCGCTCCGCCCGTCAAGCTGCCGCCGAGCTCGGGATCAGCGTCCCGACGCTCTATGCGTACGTGAGCCGCGGTCTCATCCGCTCGGAGGGCGAGCGCTCGTCGCGCCAGCGCCTCTACCGCGTCGAGGACATCGCCGCGCTGAAGGCACGCAAGCAGCGTCGCGATCCCGGCAAGGTCGCGGAGGCGGCGCTGCACTTCGGCTTGCCGGTCCTCGACTCCGCGATCTCGCTCATCGCCGGCGGCCACCTCTACTACCGCGGCCGCGACGTCGCGACGCTCGCGACGACGGCGACGATCGAGGAGATCGCGGCACTCCTCTGGACCGGCGACGCCGCCGCGACGTTGCCCGACGCCCGGGTCGAGCTGCCGCGGGCGACGTGGCAGCGGATCGCGACGGTGGTCGCGTCGCTCACGCCGATGGACCGCTTCCAGACGGCGCTGGGGTTCGCGGCCGCGCACGACACCGGCGCGTACGACCTCCGCCCCGCCGCCGTGCAGCGTACCGGGTTGCGCATCCTCCGCCTCCTCGCCGCCGCCGCTGCCGGCCGGTCGCCGTCGACGGAGCCGGTCACCCGCACCTTGCAGCAAGGGTGGGCGCCGCGCACGCCGCAGGCGCGGGCGCTTCTCGAGACCGCGCTCGTCCTCTGCGCCGACCACGAGCTGAACCCGTCGACGTTCACCGCGCGCTGCGTCGCCTCGGCGCGCTCGACGCCGTACGCGGTCGTCGCCGGCGGCCTCGCGACCTTGCAGGGCGCGCTGCACGGCGGCACGTGCGAGCGCATCGAAGCGCTCTTCGACGAGGCCGGGACGCCCGCCCGCGCGGCCGCCGTCGTCGGCGCGCGGCTCCGCCGTGGCGAGATGCTCCCCGGCTTCGGCCACCCGCTCTACGTCACGCCCACGGGCGACCCGCGCGCGCCGCTCCTCCTCGATCGGGTGCGGGCGACCCGGCCGACGAGCCGCGGCACGCTTCTGGCGCGCGCCCTCGTCGACGGCGTGCAGGCGCTCGTCGACGTGCAGCCGACGATCGACTTCGCCGTCGTCGCGCTCCGCCGCGCGCTCGAGCTGCCGCCCGGCGCCGCCGTCGCGCTCATCGCGATCGGCCGCACCGTCGGCTGGACCGCGCACGCGATCGAGCAGTACGAGGACGAGCGCCTGATCCGCCCGCGCGCCCGTTACGTCGGCCCGATGCCCTGATCGTCGGGCGGCGTCGCAAAAAATACGCGTTGCGGCGCGGGGCGGAAGCGCGTATCTGGCATACACTGCGCGTGCTATTACTCGTGCCCGTCTGAGTCTCTCGTCATCGTCACCCGACATCCGGCCGCCTTCGCGGCGTGCCCCAGGAGTGTGTATGCCGCTCACCCGCACCCCCGACGCTGCATGGCTCGCGCAGGCGCTCGGACGTCTCTACCTCCGTCTCTTCGGATGGCGCGTCGAGGGCCGGCTGCCCGCGGGCACGAAAGCAGTCGCGATCGCGGCGCCGCATACGTCGAACTGGGACCTGCCGTTGATGCTCGCCGTCTCGTACGTGCTCGGCGTGAAGCCGTCGTGGCTCGGCAAGCGTCAGCTCTTCGTCGGCCCGCTCGGCTGGCTCTTGCGTCGCCTCGGCGGCATCCCGGTCGACCGTGCGCGCCGTACGAACCTCGTCGAGCAGGTGACCGCGTACTTCGCCACCGTCGATCAGCTCTTCCTGGTCATTCCGCCATCGGGCACGCGCAAGCGCGCGACGCACTGGAAATCGGGCTTCTACCACATCGCGCGCGGCGCCCAGGTCCCGATCATCTGCGCGTTTCTCGACTATCGCCGCAAGGTCGGCGGTATCGGCCCGGTGATCGTGCCGAGCGGGGACGTACGCGCCGACATGCAGGTCGTCCGCGACTTCTACGCGCGGATCACCGGCAAATATCCCGCGCTCACCACACCCGCGATCCTGCTAGAGGAGGACGCCGCCGCGGAGCGCGTGCGCCGCGAAGCCTGACGAGACGGTCGACGACACGCCGTGTCGGCCGCGAGCGGGGACGGGTACTGTCCTAATTTAGGACAGCACCCGGGGACGATTCCGATTGACACACCGACCGCGGCGGCCGGACACTCCTCGCCGCACCGCACCCGGTCGTGCTCGGCGCCGGCGAGGAGGAACGCGTATGCGGGGAATCGATCGGGTTCTCGTCCTGACTGCGCTCTGCTTGGCCGCGTTCGGTTGTGGCGATCGGGGTCACGAGCGCTCGCCACAACATCCGACGCCGACGGCGACCCCGGCAGTCCTTTCGTGTCCGACGAAGCTCACGTACACGACGCTTGCGGGATCGGATCTCGACGTCGGCTCGAGCGGTATCTACTTCGATCAGCAGACGGGCGAAGGCGGCTCGCTGAGCTTCGCGCTCGCGTGCCCGGGCGCGTTCCCAGGGTGCGGCGTTTGCGCGCTCAGCGGCCCGATCCAGAGCACGACGCCGATCGACAACCATCGCTGCGACAACGCGACCGAGACGCGATGCAGGAGCAATGCCGATTGCTCGGGAGGAGGCGCCTGTGCGTTCTTCTTCGGCGCGCCGCTGCCGATCTCCGGCGGCGGCGTCCCCGTCTGCGTCACGACGCGCGTGAAAGGCGCGGTGACGGGAACGGTGAACCCCGCCGACGGCAGCGGCGCCAGCAACCTCGACACACTCCTCTCGATCCACCTCAGTCTCACGGTCGATCAGCCGTGTCCGACGTGCAGCGGCGCCAGCGTCGGGACGACCGGCACGTGCAACGGCGGCCCGCGCGCCGGGGAGGCCTGCGTCGTCCACGGCCTCAGCCCGGTGTTCGGCGCCACCAGCTTCGATTGTGCCGGGCCGTTTCAGGACGCGCCGTGCTACTGTCCGGGCCAACGCATGCCGAACAACTGCGACGATCAAGTCTGCACCGTCGACGCGAGCGGCGAAGGGGTGTGCGAAGGCGGCCCCGTCGATCCGGTCTGCATGCGGCAGCCCTTCCGCGGCTGTGGCAGCAACAGCGACTGTCCACTCCCCGGCGACCAATGCACCCTGCACGTGAGCCGCAAGTGCCCCGGCGCGACCGATGCCACCGGCCGGATCGACGCGCCGCTCTCGCGCACCGGAACGGCGGGTCGGGCGATGCAGCTGCAGGTCGCGGCGTTCTGCTTGGCGGCCACTCGCAGCGTCGCCGTCAATCTCGCCGCCGGCCTACCGGGACCGGTCACGATGCGCTTGCCGACGAGCGCATGCGTCGGCGACGTGTGTCCGTGAATCGCGGCTCGGCCGGTCAGCCGCCGAGCGTCGCCAGGTCGATGCGGTAGAGCTCGGCGACGTTGCGGCAGAGGATCGCCTCGCGCTGGTCGTCGTCGAGGTCGGCGTAGTGCTTCGCGAGCAGCTCCTGCGACCACGGCCACGTCGAGTCGCTGTGCGGGAAGTCGTTCGCCCACATGAGCCGCCGCCAGTTCATCAGATCGGCGGTCTTGAACGCGACCCAGTCGTCCTGGAACGTCGTGTAGACGTTCTCGCGGAAGTACTCGGACGGCGGCTTCGAGAGCTCCTGGCCCGCGGGCAGCCAGTTGCGGTGCCGGTCGTACGCGTGGTCCATGCGGTACATGTAGTGCGGAACCCAGCCCGCGTCGGCCTCGACGCACACCACGCGCAGCCGCGGATGGCGCTCGAAGACGCCGCCGAGAATGAGCGTGCCGATGATGTCCTGGCAGCCGCGGATGATCGCGAGGAAGCCGTTCATCTTCGGGCCGCGCGCCTTCATCTGATCGTCACGGCTGGTGAGGATGTGGAACGAGAGCGGCAAGCCGATCTCGACGGCGGCGCGGTAGAACTCGTCGTAGATGCGCGAGTCGTAGTCCTCCATCGCGGGGTTGCCGGGCATCATCACGCCGCGCAGGCCGAGGCGCTTGATCGCCTGTAGATCCTCGATCCCCTCGTCCGGCGTGCGCATCGCGGTCTGCCCGACGCCGAGGAGGCGATCGGGGTGCGGCGCGCAGTACGCGGCGATCCAGCGGTTGTACGCCTCGAAGCAGGCGCGCTTGTACTCGAAGTCGCGATGGTTGCAGAGCAGCATGCCGACCGTCGGGTAGATGATCTCGGCGGCGACGCCGTCGCGGTCCTGATCGGCGAGCCGCGCCTCGGGATCCCAGCCGCCGCGATGCAGCTCCTCGAACTTCGCGCCGGTGAGACGGATCTCCGACGCCGGCTTCCCGGCGGCGGCGACGAGACCCATCGGCACCGGTTTCGACATGCCGTCGACGACGAAGATGTCGCCCATCGTCGGATGGCGCTCCATGCGCGGCGCCTTCGCGCGCCAGGCGTGGTCGATGTGGTCGATGTAGGTGTTCGGCGGCTCGGTGACGTGAGAGTCGGCGGAGATGATCGGCAGCGTCATGCGCGTCCTCCTCGCAGCACGTGTCCGGGAAGCGGTCCCGTGGGATCGAGCGCGTCGTGGCCGTCCTCGCGCACGACGACGCCGTTCACGACCACGGCGCGCACGCCGATGGCCTCGGAGACCAAGCGATCGGCGCCGGCCGGCAGGTCCCGCACGCGGCGGAGATCCGAGCAGCCGACCGTCGTCGGGTCGAAGATCGTGACGTCGGCGGCGAGCCCGGGGGCGAGCCGGCCGCGGTCGCGGAGCCCGAAGAGCGCCGCTCCTCGGGCGGTGAGCATGTTGATCGCCTGCTCGAGCGTGAGCACGCGCTTCTCCCGCACCCAATGTCCAAGCAGATAGGTCGCGAACGGCGCATCGCAGAGCTGGCTCGCGTGCGCGCCCGCGTCCGACAGCCCGAGCACGACCGACGGGTGTGCGAGCAGCTCGGCGACCGCGTTCTCGTCGTTGTTCATCACCGCGATGCGGAACCTGGCCTGTAGGTCGGTCGCGAGCCCGAGGTCGAGGACGAGATCGACGGGATGGACGCCGCGCTCGGCGGCGACCACCGCGACGTTGCGCTCCTCGAGCGCGGGCTCGACGGCGCACTCGGCGATCACGGTGTCGCGCCAGCGGTCGGCGATGCCGCCGCGGGTGCCGCGGTCGCGGAAGGCACGGCGAAACTCCGCATCGGCGTAGAGGCGCTTCTTCCCCTCGTGATCCGCCGCCGAGACCGGCTTGAAGAGCGCCATGCTCTCGAACGGGAACGGCGCCTTCCATTGGAACTCGAAATTGAGCGGGCGGCACGCCACCTGCGGCACGACCTCGACGCCGTCGCGACGCAGCGCCGCGGTCTGCTCGAGGACGGGGCGGTGGCCGTCCGGGCCGAAGAGACCGCTCAAGAGCGCCGTCCAGGTGATCGGGCGTCGCACGCGGCGCTGAATCGCGGCGAGCTCGTCGACGAAGAACCCGCGCGCGATCGTCGCCTGCATGAGGCCGTGTCCCGCTTCGGCGAGGCAGTCGGCAAGCGCGCCGATCTCGGCGAGCGATGCGGCCCGGCTCGGCACCGGCCGGCCCGCCCAGCCGACGTGCGTCGGCGACTTCGACGTCGCGAAGCCGAGCGCGCCGGCCGCGAGCGCATCGGCGACGATGCGCCGCATCGCCGCGACCTCGTCGTCGGTCGCCTCGCGTTCGGTCGCCTCCTCGCCCATGACGTACAGCCGCACGGGCGTGTGGCCGACGAGCGCACCGAGGTTGATGGCGGTCCCGCGGCGCTCGATCGCGTCGAGGAACTGCGGAAACGTCTCGAACGGCCACTCCTCGCCGAGCCCGGCGCGGAGCGCGTCGAGCGCCATGCCCTCGACGTTCTCGAGCGTCCGCAGAATCGTATCGCGATGCGCGGGCCGCGTCGGCGCGACGCCGAAGCCGCAGTTGCCGACGACGACCGACGTCACGCCATGCCACGGCGAGATCGTCAGCATGCGGTCCCAGAACACCTGCGCGTCGTAGTGCGTGTGGATGTCGACGAAGCCGGGCGCGACGACGTGCCCATCGGCGTCGAGCGTCCGCGTCGCCGAGCCGCGCACGTCGCCGATCTCGGCGATGCGCCCGTCGCGCACGCCGACGGCGGCGCGCCGCGCCGGAGCGCCGGTGCCGTCGACGACGGTTCCGCCGCGGATCAGGAGATCGAAGTCGTGGGTCACGGGAACTCCTTCTCGAGGCGGGGGTCCCCGAGCGCGGCGATGCTCCCAAAGTACAGCGTGTAAGACAAGTCGATACTGCGAGCTGCCCAGGCTGCCGGGTTGCCCCCGCCTGGGGGCGTTATCCTCGCAAGCCGCGGCGGCGCACGCTTGCGAGCGCGCTGCGCGCCTCCGGAACGCCGAGCGCGATGGCGGCTGCTGCGTACCCGATCGCGTAGGGCGCGAGGACGAGCGGCCCGGCGACGAGCGGATGCGCCGCGCCGAGCGCGAGCTTCACGCCCCAGGCGAGCGCGGCCCCGACAGCAGCCGCCCCCCAGAGGCGCGCGACGAATGACGCGGCGAGCGGCGTCGCGCCGATGCGGCGGCGCAGGCGCGAACGCAGGAGCGCGAGCTCGATCCAACCGGCCACGCCCGCCGACGCGGTGAGACCGGCGGTGCCCCAGCGCGGATCGATACCGAGGCGCGGCGGCAAGACGATCGCGGCGAGCCAGCCGAGGCCGGTCGTCAAGGCGACGCGTACGGCGGCACAGGCGAGCGGCGTCCGCGTGTCGTGCAGCGCGTAGAACGTCGACGCATAGAGCCGTCCCATCGTCGACGCGAGAAGGCCGACCGCGGAGCCGGCGAGGATTCCCCAGACGTAGAGCGCGTCGGCGTGGGTGAAGCGACCGCTTTGATAGAGCAGCGCCGCGATCACGTCGCCGAGGGTGAGGAGCGCGACCGCCGACGGCACGACGAAGAACGCGATCTGTCTGAGGCCCGCCGACAAGCGCGCGCGCAGCTGGCGCGCGACGTCCTCGGCGCTCCCCGCGGCGCGCGCCATCTCCGGCAGCTCCGACGCCGAGACCGACATGCCGAAGAGGCTCACCGGCAGCGTGTAGATGAGCTGCGCGTACGCGAGGCCGGCGACGGCGCCGGTCGGCAGCAAGCTCGCGAGCACCTGATCGACGTAGGCGCTGATCTGGACGACGCCGCGTGCGACGACGACCGGCCCGAAGCTGCGGAACACCTGCCGGACGCGGGCCGACGCGAGGTCGAGCGACGGGCGCAGCCGGCCGAGCAGCACGAGCACGGTCGGCAACTGCACCGCGAGCTGCAACACGGCGCCGAGCGTCGCGGCGGCGGCGACGATCTCGGCGAGCCGATACGACGCCGCCCCGTCGCCGAACGCGAGCATCGCGACGACCATCGTCGCGCTCCACACGACCGGCGCCGCGTACGAGAGGAAGAACCGGCGGTGGCTGTTGAGGATGCCGAGGCACCACGACGAGAGGACGAGCACGCCGACGCCGGGGAAGAGAACGCGTACGAGCGTGATCGTCGCGTCGCGCTTCTCGCCGGTGAACCCCGGGGCGATGCCGGCGATCAGGTAGGGCGTGGCGACGACGCCGAGCACGACGAGCGCCGCGGTCACGAGCGCGAGCAGCGTCCCGACGACGTCGGCGACCCGCGTCGCCTCCTTCTCGTCGCCGCGCCCGAGGAGGCCGGCATAGACCGGGATGAACGACGCCGAGAGCACGCCCTCGCCGAACAGGTTCTGCAGGAGGTTCGGAATCTTCAGCGCCGCGTTGAACGCGTCGGCCGCGGCGTCGTTCCCGAAGTAGTGCGCGAACACGTACTGCCGGACGAAGCCCGCGATCCGACTGAGGAGGATGCCGGCGGCGACGAGCCCCGCCGCGCGTCGCGGCGGATCCGCTCCACCGACGGCCGCGTCCTCACCGTGCCCGGCCGCAGCGAGCCCGCGTCGCGGCGCGCTCGTGCCGGTCGGCTCCCGTGTCGCGTCCTCCATCCCGTCCCCCGCCAGAGCCGTCACATACGCGAGATCGCCCGAGGACGGAAAGAGGCGCGTTTCGCGTCTCGCCTTCGACGGTCGCGGTTGCTACCGTTTTTGGATCGAGAGCGTATCCACTACGACGACTACGCGCGGCGACGCGCCGGTCGCCGCGGCGAGCGACACGCGCGCGCACCGAGGCGGGCGTAGCCCGCTGCCGTGGCTGCGTTGGGCGGCACTGTTCGCGCTGCTGCTCGCCGAGATCGTCGTGCTCATGCTGCGGTTCGAGACCGATTCGCTGCGGCGCGCCGGCGAGGCGTGGTGGGCGGACGAAATCTGGTGGTGGAAATTCGCTCTGCCGCCGCTCGTGATCGCGATCGCGACCGCGGCGGCCCTCCTCGGCGGTGATCGTTTCCGTGACGACCTGCGCCGCGCCGCGCGCGACGGCCGCGCGCAGCCGCTTTGGCCGTATCTGGTCGCACACCTCGCGGCCTTCGCGCTCTTCGCGCGCGTCACGGTCGCGATTTTCGAGGGCGGCTTCGCCGCTTCCCGCGCGCATGGTGCATGGATCGCCGGCTGGCTCGCGACCTTCGCGCTGATGCTCGGCACATGGGCGTTGACGGCGTTCCCACCGCGGGCACTCCGCGCCCTCGCGCGCCGCAGCGGTGTCGTCCTGGCGACGGCGTTCGCGGTCGGCGGAATCGCATGGGCGGCCGGCCTCGTCACCGAGGCATGGTGGGATCCGCTGCGCGACTGGACGCTCGATCTCGTCGGCGCCATGGTCGCCGCCATCGCGCCCGACCCTGTCGTCGATCCGCCGAACCTCGTCGTCGGCACCGAGCGGTTCGCGGTGCGGATCCTGCGCGAGTGCGCCGGCTACGAAGGCATCGGCCTGATCTGGGTCTTTCTCGGCGCGTATCTCTGGATCTTCCGCCGTGCGCTGCGCTTTCCCCACGCGCTGCTCCTGATCCCGATCGGCACCGCCGCGGTATGGATCGCCAATGCCCTCCGCCTGACGGCGCTGATCGCGATCGGCACCTGGATCTCGCCGGCGATCGCGCTCGGGGGGTTTCACACCTACAGCGGCGCGCTGCTCTTCTCGGCGATCGCCCTCGGTCTCGCCGTGGCAGTGCAACGCTCGTCGTTCTTCACCGTGGGCGACGCCGCTGGGGAGGGCTCCGTGATGACCGCGGTAGCGGCTCGTGCCGAGTCGGATGCCGCAGCAGCACGCGCCGCGACACCAGACGCGACGACCGCCCATCTGCTGCCCTTCCTCGTCCTGCTCGCAACCGCGATGGTGACGGGCGCCGCCTCGGCCGGCAATTTCGACGTCGCGTATCCGCTGCGCGTCATCGCCGTGCTCGGCGTCCTGTGGTGGCTGCGCGCGACGTATGTCGAGCTACGCCTCACCTGGTCGTGGACGGCGGTCGCGTACGGTGTCGCGGCCTTTGCGCTGTGGCTCGTGCTGGAGCCGCGCGCGGCGGACGCCACCGGCGCGGCCGACGTCGCGGCAACGATCGGCCGACTGCCGACGGCGTTCGTGCTGGCGTGGCTCGCGTGCCGCGCCATCGGATCCGTCGTCGTGGTGCCGATTGCCGAGGAGCTCGCCTTCCGCGGCTACGTCGCGCGCCGCCTCGTCGCCGCCGACTTCCAGCACGTATCGCTGCGACGACTCTCCTGGGTCGCGATCCTGACGTCATCGGTGCTCTTCGGCGTGATGCATCGCCAGATCGTCGCCGGCACGCTCGTCGGCATCCTCTTCGCGCTCGCCGCCCGCCGCCGCGGCGAGCTCACCGACGCCGTCGTCGCCCACGCGACGACGAACGCGCTCGTCGCGGCGTACGTGCTCACGACCGGCAACTGGTCATTCTGGGGCTGACCGGCCCTCGCGACCGGTAGCGCGCGATGCGGCGGAGCGGCGGCGCGCGATCCACGCGCACGTCGTGTACGGGACGTCGATGTGTCGGCCCGCACTGTCGCGCACGATGCGGTCGATCGCCGCGAGAACCGCGGCAAACTGCGAGCCGGCCTGACGCTTCAGCGTGAGGTGCGAGCGCCAGGCGGCGAGCCAATCGGCGACGGGGAGGCGGTGGACGACGTCGCGCTCGACGTGCGCGATCACAGTGAAGAGGCCGTCCTCCTCGAACGCACGCGTCGGGTCCTCACGGCGCGCGCCGTACGCGTACTCCGGCACGAGGTCGCGAATCGCGGCCTCGATGCGCGCTTGCAGCGGATCGTCGAGGCGGCGGTGATTCCAGAGACACACGACGGCACCGCGCGCGCGGAGGATGCGCGCCGTCTCGGCGAGCGTGCGGCGGCGGTCGACGCAGTTGAACGACGAGCCGAAGGTCACGAGATCGAATGTCGCGTCGCCGAGCGCCGTGGCTTCGGCGCACGCACCAACCCAGCAGATCCGTGACGTGGCCGCGGTGCGCTGTCGGCCGAGCGCACGCATCGCCGCGTTCGGCTCGAGGGCGACGACGCTGAGACCGGCCGCGGCAAGCGCGAGGGCGACGGTGCCGGTGCCGGCGCCGACATCGCAGACGCGCATCCCCGAGCCCACGCCCATCGCGGCGAGGACGTCGGCGAGAGCAGCGGGCGCATACGCGGGCCGCTTGACGTAGGCGGCGGCGACGTCGCCGTAGTCCCATTCACTCGCGGGCGAGCGCAAGCTGCCTCCGGACGTGCCGCCACAACCCTGCCGCGAGCTCGTCGAGCGGCGTCGAGCCGTCGTTCTCGAGGACGACGTCGGGCGCCTCCGGCTCGTCGAACGGGAGATCCTCACCGACGACGAGCCCGCGTTCCCCCGGACCTTCACCAACGCGGCGCATCCGCCGCACCGCGGCCGGCGCGCGGACGTACACCTCGAGGTAGCGCGCGAGGTGCGCGCGGTTCCACTGGCGTAGCTCTTCGAACATCGAGATCGTCGCCACGACGACGTCCAGGCCCTGCGCCGCGAGCATCGCGGCGAGCCGCGCGTAGCGCCGCCCGCACCGGCGCCGCTCGTCGAGCGAGTAGCCGAGGTCGTGCTCGAACACGGCGCGCAGCGCGTCGCCGTCGAGGAGGACGACGCCGATCCGCCGCTCGCGTAGACGATCGACGAGTCCCGTCGCGAGCGTCGTCTTCCCCGCGGCCGCCAGGCCGGTGATCCACACGACGAGCCCGCCCGCGGCCGCGAGCGGGGAACCGTCGATCTCGGCGCCGTGGCTCACGGCGCCTGCGAACCGGCGATGTCGGCCGCGTCGTTCACGACGCCCGTCGACCGTCGATGCCGGCGGTCGCGCACGGCCGCCTCCCGCCAATCGTGCAGCCACGGCGCGCGCGCGTGCAGACGGCGCGCGTAGAGCGCGACGTCGTCGAGCGTATCGACCTCGCACCAGCGGCCGTGGATCGGGACGGCGCCGACGCGCACGCCGTCGTCGACGAGCGCGGCGAGGAGCTGCGTCGTCTCGAGCGCGCGCGCGGCGCGGGCGCCGAGGCTCGCCAGCACGCGCTCCGCGCACGCCCATCCGCGCGGCGTGAAGCGCACGAGACCGACGTACTGCCCGTCGGCGTCGTCGAGCGCGGCGAGCGGGGCGCCGATCTCGACGACGGCGCCGGCGCGGACGCGCAGCGACTCGGCGTCACCTTGCGGCCGTGCGAAGCGCGCCTCCCAGAGCACGCGCCACGCGACGTCGTACACGATGGCCACGTCGTCGCGGGCGCGTAGCAGTGCCTCGACGGCGCTCTGGTGATAGACGATGTCGCCGTACGACACGACGCACGGCGCGTGGCGCAGCCAGGCGCGCGCCGCAACGAGCGACGTGACCATCGCCGAGCGACGCCAGCTCGGGTTGTGAAACTCGACGATGTCCGCGCGGCGAAGCTGACATGCGCGATAGCCGCCGACGACGGCAATGTCGCCGATGCCGGCGGCGCGCAGCGCGTCGAGCTGCCAATCGAGGAGCGCACGCCCGCCGAGCGAGACGAGACACTTCGGTGCGTGATCGGTGAGCGGCCGCAGGCGGCGGCCGCGTCCGGCGGCGAGGATCACGCCTCGGCACCGGCGGCGACTCATGACGCGCGCACCGTACGCTCGGCGCAGCGAAGCTCGACGAGCACCGCGCGCCGCACGCGCGTGAAGAGCTCCGCACCGAGGCCGATCACCGCCGGCACGTCCGCCTCGAGGCAGCGGACCGCCATGTGCGAGTTCCCGCCGCCGAAGCACGTCGCGAGTCCGGCGATCGGGTGCGCGAAAATCCAGTCGAAGCCCGGATCGGCGCTCTCGATGCAGACGATGCGCCCGCCGATGCGTACGCCGGACGCGGCGCCGTCGAGCACGACCGGCGGCGCCGTGACGGCCCGCGCGGTGACGAACGTCGGCAGCGCCGGGAGCGCCGGCGGCACGTAGAGGTCGGCGACGTCGCGGATCAGCGGCGGGAGCCGGAGCGCGCGCTCCGCGGCGCGCGCCGTCCGCCGCTCCTCGATGATGGCGTGCCACGGGGCACGCGCCGGGCTCGCGACTGCCGCGCGGCGCGCTGCCGCGGTCGTCCTGCCCGACGAGCCGCGCTCGACCCACCCCGCGCGGCGCAACTCCGCGAGCGTGAGCCATGCCACGTCGCTGCGATCGATGCCGCGGCCCCGCGCCCACCCCACGATGCATTCGAGCGCGTCCGAGAGTAGGCGGGTGAGCGCGAGCTTCACGCGCTCGCGACCGATGATCGCGGTGGTGGTGTACCGCAGTAGCGCGTCGGGGTCGACGGCGAGGCCCG
>WNFR01001365.1_pt1 | contig 38637 bp, 27 predicted proteins | sample 5400221 | NCBI WGS metagenome assembly WNFR01 (sample SAMN13153357, study PRJNA577476) | soil metagenome | isolation source: 40 cm soil under Madrone tree | place: USA:California | collected 2016-06-14 | reverse complement strand
CCCGGCCAGCCGCGGGAAGCTCCTACAAGTCCTTGGCGTACGGTTTGGGCTAGCCGCCGCCATCGGCAACGCTATCGGCGCAGGCATCGTCCGCACCCCCGGAGAGGTCGCAAAATCCTTACCCAATGCCTACTTGTTCCTGGGCATTTGGATCATTGGCGGATTTTATGCTCTTTTCGGTGCGTCATCGCTAGCCGAACTCGGTGCCGCCATCCCGCGCAGCGGCGGTCAATACAATTTCGCTCGCCGGGCTCTTGGCGATTATGCGGGATTTATCGTGGGATGGAGCGACTGGCTATCCACTTGCGGTACTGTCGCTGCCGTAAGCTTCGTCGTCGCCGAGTACAGCGCGCATCTTTTTCCAGGCTTGAGCGGCCACGTCAAGTTGTTCGCGGTGGCGATCATCGTGGTACTGCTGTTCTTGCAGTGGGGCGGCATTCGTGGGGGCAGCGCCGCTCAACTAATCACCGCCGCGATCAAAACCAGCGCTTTCGTAGCCCTCGTCGTATTCTGTTTTCTTTGTGCTCGCAGCCACACAGCTGATCTTCCATCCGCTGCCGCTCTTCCCGCAATGCCCGGCGGATGGCCGCTGACCGTGGCCATTTTTCTCGCGCTCCAGGCCGTGGTTTTCACCATCGATGGCTGGGACGGCGTGATCTATTTCGGAGAAGAGGTGCGCGAGCCGGGCCGCGAAGTGCCTCGCGCCATCTTCGGCAGCGTGTTTGCCGTAATGATCATCTACCTTCTTCTCATTGCCGCCCTGCTTTTCGTGTTGCCGATGAACCAGATCGCCGGAAATGATTTTGCCCTGGGCACGCTGGCCACACTTGTTTTCGGGCCTTACGGTGACACCGTCATTCGCTTGATCATGATCGTCTCCATGCTCAGCTGCCTCAACGCCAATCAGCTCTTCTGCACGCGCACCCTTCACGCCATGAGCTGCGACGGGCTTTTCTTCCACCGCGTCGCTCGCGTCAACAGAGGCGGCACTCCGGCATTGGCGCTTTTCCTAAGCAGCGTGGTAGGCGTGCTCTTTGTCCTCGGTTCTTTCCAGCGCGTCATTGCCATGCTCTCGTTCTTTTTTGTGGCCAATTACACGATCTCCTACACCTCGTTATTTGTTTTGCGCAAAAAAGAACCATCCATGTCCAGGCCGTACCGAGCGTGGGGTTATCCGTGGAGCACTGGCATCGCGCTCGCAGCGTCGGTGTTGTTTCTCGTCGGTTCCATTCTCACCGACCGCAAAAACGCCCCACTCGCGCTGGCCATCCTCGTGATCAGCTACCCGGTCTACCGCTTTCTGAAGTGGGTTTCACAGCACAAGGAGCCGGCGACATTACCTTCGGTCTAACGCCTAGTCTCGCCAATTCCTCCGCTCCCGCAACTAAACCTTTTCCGCGATCGCCTTCGCCTGCAAAAAGAGGTGCAAATAGTCCTTGCCGCCAGTTTTCGAATCCGTCCCGGACATATTGAATCCGCCAAACGGGTGCGCCCCTACCATCGCGCCGGTGCACTTCCGGTTCAAATAAAGATTGCCCACGTGAAACGATTCTTCCGCCTTCTGCAATTTCGCTTTGTTCTTTGAATAGACCGCACCAGTCAATCCAAATTCCGTCCCGTTCGCAATTTCGAGGGCATGATCGAAATCTCTCGCCTTGATCACCGCTAGCACTGGACCAAAAATTTCTTCCTGCGCGACGCGAGCCTTCGGATCGACGTCCGCAATAATCGTGGGTTGTACAAAGTAGCCGTCGCCCGGCGCTCGTACCCCGCCAAGCACCAGCTTGCCTTCTTTTTTTCCAACTTCGATGTAGTTCAAAATGCCCTTCATTGCGGTTTCGCTGATCACCGGTCCCATGAAGTTGTTCGGGTCATCGCTGGGACCAACGGTAATTTTCTTCGCGCGCTCCACCAGTTTTTGCACGAATGCGTCGTACACCTTTTCGGCCACGATTGCTCGCGAACACGCCGAACACTTCTGCCCCTGATATCCAAAGGCGGCTTGAGCTGTTCCCTCCGCGGCAGCATCCAGATCGGCCTCATCGTCTACGACAATCGCGTCTTTGCCTCCCATTTCGAGCACCGTGCGCTTGATCCAGATCTGGCCCGGAACTGCTTTGCCTGCAAGTTCACTGATACGCAGACCAACTTCTTTCGAACCGGTAAAGCCGATGTAGCGAGTCTTCGCGTGCCGCACCAGCGCGTCTCCAATCACGCTGCCGGGGCCGGTGATGAAGTTGAGCGCTTCCTTGGAAATTCCGGCTTCAAACAAAATGTCCACAAATTGAGCGGCGATGGCCGGCGAGTCCCCCGCAGGCTTGAGCACCACAGTATTCCCCGTGACCAGCGACGCCGCGACCAGCCCGGCCATGATGGCGCACGGGAAATTCCAAGGCGGAATGATCGCGCCCACGCCAAGCGGAATGTAAACCAGATAGTTCCGCTCACCGCGCATCGGCGTCAGTTTTTGCGGCTCCGCCAGACGCAGCATTTCGCGCCCGTAGAATTCCAGGAAGTCGATGGTTTCCGCGATGTCCGCGTCCGCTTCCGGCCAGGTCTTGCCAACTTCGTAGCAGACCAGCGCAGCCAGTTCGAATTTTCGCTCCCGGATGATCTGAGCAGCGCGGAATATGTAACTCGCGCGTTCCTGTGCAGTCGTGCGTTTCCATGTATCAAAGTACTTGTGCGCCGCTTCCACGGCCTGGTTGGCTTGCTCCGCAGACGCTTTCTGGAAAACTCCGATCACCTGCGAAGGGCGCGACGGATTCGTCGAGGTCATCTTCTCCGTCGTTGTGACTTTCTGCCCTGCGATGTACATCGGATACTCGCGCCCAAACTCACCCGCCACTTTCTTCAGTGCTGCTTCCATCGCCGCATGATTTTCTGGCTTGGAAAAGTCGATAAACGCCTCGTTCACAAATTCCGGCTTCTGCAATCTAGTCTCCGCCGTCGCCATATTAACTCCCTCCCTTGCTCTCCAATTGGTTAGTCTACAGCGCCGGTTTGTCCTACGCCAAGCAAGGCAGCGCAAATGTACGTACCAATATGTCTGCTGTGATTTTCCTGGAGATGCTTGCTTAAGATTTAGGACGTCAGCTCACGCGAAGCTTCGGCGAAAATTCGAGTGTGCAGATCCACATCGGCCGGCGTCGTCGCTGGACACATTAACGCCATATTATGAAATGGCGTAAGCAACACGCCGCGATTTAGCGCATGCAAATGCAAAAAGCGCTCTAGCTCGAAATCCGCTGCGGCAGCGGATTCCCCGCCATTTCGCGGCGGATTCTCTCGAAATGTATACTCCGCCCGTGCACCAAGTTGCTGCACATTCCAAGGCAGTCCATGTTTCTTGATTTCGCCGCCTACTCCATCCGCAAATCGCGTCGCTAATGGAATCATCGTTTCAAACGCCTTCGCCGTCAGCACGTTTTCCAGAGTCGCATGCATCGCCGCCAACGATAGCGCATTACCCGCCAGCGTTCCGCCAATTCCTCCAACGTCGCAATCCTCAAGTTCAATCCGCGCAGAAATCCGATCAGCAACTTCTTCCGTGCATCCATAAGTCGATCCCGGAATCCCGCTCCCAATCGGCTTGCCGAACACCACAAAGTCCGGCTCCAGCTGCCACTCGCGCGTGCATCCTCCCGGTCCCACGCAAATCGTATGGGTCTCATCCGCCAGCAAAAGCGTTCCATACTTCCGCATCAGTTCCCGCGCCGCTTTCCAGTAGCCGGCATCCGGCAAAATAATTCCAACGTTCGTCATCGCCGGCTCGGCCAGCACCACCGCCACGTCGCCATACCTCAGGGCATGTTCGAGCGCATTCAAATCATTGAACTCCACCACCCGCGTCGTCTCGGCTGGATTCGCCGGCGGCCCAATATTTCCCCGCCGCGGCCCGACAATTCCATTGTGCAAAGATGCAAACGACTCATCGACCGTTCCGTGATAGCAGTAGTTGTAAACCAGAATCTTTGATCGTTGCGTAATCTCCCGCGCAATTCTAATCGCAAACCGGTTCGCATCCGTCGCCGTCAACGCAAATTGCCAGTAAGGCAGCCCGAACCGCCGCTTGAGTTCCTCGCCAACCCACAGAGAATCGTCCGTAGGCAGCATCAGCGTAATGCCTTCGCGTACCCGCTTTGCAATCGCGTCCGCCACCACGTCTGGTGAGTGTCCCGTCATCGCACCCGTATCGCCCAAACACAAATCCACGTACTCGCGCCCATCCACATCCGTAAAATGCGCGCCTTTCGCACGCGCCACGAATATCGGAAACGCTCCTGCCCACTTGCGCATCCAGTTCATTGGCACGCCACCTAGCAGCGATTTTCTCGCTCGCGCGTGCAACTCCGCCGACCGCGGATGCTCCGCGATAAATTTCTGCTCTTCCCGTTCGCTGAGCTCTTTTAATCTCTCTCGATTTATCTGTCTCATCGTCAGTAGGGGCACGATGTATCGTGCCCTCCTTGGCAGGTTCTCATCATCGCAGCTCGTGAATAATTTCTTTCGCCGCATTCGCGCCGCTCGCGCCCGTCAATCCATTTCCCGGATGCGTCCCGCTGCTGCACATAAACAATCCCCGCACCGGCGTCTTGTACCGCGCCCAATCCAGCACCGGCCTCATCGTAAACAATTGATCCAACGCCAACTCGCCATGAAAAACATGTCCGCCCGTAAATCCATAAATTTGCTCCAAGTCCTCCGGAGTAATCACCTGCATTCCCTCTACCAGGCCGGGAAGACTCGGAGAATACTGCGCCAGCGTTTTCACAACGACCTCGCCCAGTTCTTTGCGTCGCGTCCTCCAGCTTCCCTGTTTCAGCGTGAACGGCGCGAACTGCACATACGCCGAGAGCACATGTTTCGCGTCCGGTGCCAGCGAAGGATCTAGAACCGTCGGTATCGTCACGTCCAGATATGGCGCGCTCGGAAATTCACCATACTTCGACGCGTCAAACGCCCGCTCCAGATAATCAATCTCCGGACCAATGTGAATTCGTCCTGAAAGGGCGCGCAGGTATCCATCCTGTCCGATTGCGCCCGCCAGCGACGGAAATGACGGCAAATCACCCAGCGCAAGATTTACTTTCGCGACCGTTCCGCAAGCCCGCAAATGCTTGATCCGTTGCGCGAAAGAAGGCTCCAGCTGCGAAGGATCCAGCAAATTAAAAAAGGTCCGCTTCGGATCGACCCCAGAAACCACCGCTTCGGTCGCGATCTCCTCGCCATCCCGCAGCACCACTCCCACGACCGCGCCGTCCTTCGTTCGAATCTGCTCTACTTCCGCGTCGGTTCGAATCTCCGCGCCCGCCGACTTCGCCGCTTCCGCCAGCGCATTCGTGAATTTTCCCAATCCCCCGCGCGAAAATGCCGCCGTCCCCACCGGGTTCGCGTCCGCTGCAGCGCGCAACAGCAGCACCGCTGTCGATCCCGCCGACCATGGCCCCAGCGCCGTGCCAAAAATTCCTCGCGCCGCAATCGTCGCGCGAATCAACTCCGTCTCGAAAAATTCTGCCACGTAGTCCGCCACCGCCATCGGACCCCATCGCAGCAAATCAAAAATCCGCTTTTTCCCCAGCCCACGCACCCCGCGTCCGGTCTTAAACAAGTTCCACAAATCTTCCGGTGTCGGCTTATCAATCGCCGGCGGTGTAATCATGCACAGTTGCGCAAATACCGCCGCCACCTCTTCCAGCCCCGCCGCGAATTTCGTGTAGTTCTCCCCATCCTTCGCCGACACGCGCGCGATGGCACCCGCCGTTTTCGCCACATCCGAATAAAACAGCAACGCTCTGCCATCCGGCGATGGAGAAAACACCCGCGGATCGGGCTGCAAAATCTGGCAATCGAATTTCTCTACCTGCAAATCGCGCGCAACGTCCGCTCGCAGCGGACCTAATGTGTGCGCCAGCGTCGACGCCAAAAATCCCGGATGGAATTCCTCCGTCACCGCGCCGCCGCCCACTATTTCCCGCCGTTCCAGCACCACTGGTTTGAATCCGCCTCTAGCCAGGTAAAACGCGGTGATTAATCCGTTGTGCCCGCCACCGACAATCACTACTTTTTGTCCCAGTGGCATTGTCAACTCCCCGCCTGCGCCCGCGAACCTCTTTTGATCGACGGGCCGTTCTTCCACTCCTTCAAAATCACGGTGCTCGCAATTCTTCCCGGCGCCGCCATAATCCCGCCGCCCGGATGCGTCGCCGACCCGCACATATACAAATTCTCCACCGGCGTTTTGTAGTACGCCCATCCCGGCACCGGCCGCAAAAAGAAAAGTTGCTCCAGCGACAATTCACCTTGAAAAATATTTCCCTGCGTCAAGCCAAATTCGCGTTCCAGATCGAGCGGCGTCAGCACCTGCCGCCCCACAATAATTTTCTTGATGTTCGGAATATGCTCGCTGATCGTGTCAATGACGTTATCCCCAAACGCCTCGCGCTTGGCATCATCCCAGGTGCCCTGCGCCAACTTGTACGGCGCATACTGCACGAAGCACGACATCACATGCTTTCCCGGCGGCGCCACCGACGGGTCCGTCAAACTCGGAATCACCATGTCAATGTACGGCCGCCGCGAAAAATTCCCGTACTTGGCGTCGTCATACGCACGCTCCATGTACTCCACGCTCGGCGAAATCGAAAGCGCCCCGCGCAAATGCGCTCCATCGCCCGGCAAACATCTAAATTCGGGCAGCCCGTCCAGCGCCAGATTCACTTTCCCCGACGATCCACGAAATTTATACCGCCGCACGTCTTCCAAAAAGTCGCCAGGCAGTTCGCTCGCGTCCAGGAATTTCTCAAACGTCAAATGTGGATCCACACTCGACGAAACCACATTCGCCGCAAGCTCTTCGCCGCTCTGCAACGCGACGCCGCACGCGCGTCCGCCCTTCACAATAATTTTCGCGACACCAGCTTTCGTTCGAATCTCTGCGCCCGCTTCGCGCGCCGCCGCCGCAATCGCATTGGAAATCGCGCCCGTCCCGCCGCGGCTGAATCCCCACGACCGGAACGCCCCATCAATCTCGCCCATATAGTGATGCAGCAAAACGTAAGCCGTCCCCGGCGAACGGATCCCCAAAAACGTTCCGATAATCCCCGAAGCCGACATCGTCGCCTTCAGCACATCTGTCTCGAACCACTGATCCAGAAAATCCGCCGCGCTCATCGTCATCAACTGAATCAGCGTGTACCGCTCATCGCTCGATAAATCGCGAAACCGCTGCATCAAAAAATGTAGCTGCCGCAAATCTTTCGGCCGCAAAGTTGTCGGGTCCGGCGGAATCATAGACAAAATCGGTTTCACGAACCGGCACATCGGCGTCATCATCTTGGAAAATTCCTCGTACGCCTCGGCATCCACGCGTGAATGCCGCCGAATCTCCCGCACCGTTCGCCCGCGATCGTTCATCCGCCACAAATAATCCCCGTTCAACATCGGCGAGAACGTGCCATCCAGCGGCAAAATTTCCAACCCATGTCGCGGCAAATCCAAATCGCGAATAATTTCCGGCCGCAACAATGACACTACATACGAACATTCGCTGAACAAAAATCCTGGAATAAGCTCTTCCGTCACCGCCGCTCCGCCCAACACGTGTCGCCGCTCCAGCACCACCACCTTTTTCCCAGCCTTCGCCAGGTACGCGGCATTCGTCAGCCCGTTATGCCCGCCGCCAATCACAATCACGTCGTAGTGCTGCGCCATTCGCCAAAACTCCACAAGAAACGGGTTCCAGGGATTGCACTTACAAGCCCTAAGATAAAAACAATCCTACTGGACAAAAGTCCGCTCATTCTAACCGTGCCCATCAACCACACACAAGTCGGGCACGCTCAGCGTGCGTTGCCGTCCAGATCCGCATAATGCCTTCGATTCCGTTTTTCTTGCAGCGGCTTTCGCCTGTCCGGCTCAACTTCGCTCCATCTTCCGGCCAGTGGGCCTCAATTGTCCCAACGGCCAGTAGCATCCAGCTCCTCTGCGTCGTACGCTTCCCTTCCAGACAGCGTTCCCGCTTCCCGGGGGAATCCTCATGTACTGCGAACACTGCGGCTTACAGATTTTTCCCAAGTTACCCGTCTGCACTCGTTGCGGCGAAACCCCAACATTCCAGCTATTTCAACTGGCAAGCCTCTTCACCCTATTTCTTGCCGTTCTCTGCAATTCTCTCGTTGCGTGGCTCCTATTGCCGCGCCTGTCCTCCGGCCACTACGCAGCAATCTACTTCCGCGTCTGGCTGTGGCTTTCCGATAAAACGGCTATCTACGGATGGGCTCCCGTCGCCGTCGGCCTGCTCGTATGGGACTATTTCGTCCGTCGCAAAACCCGCCCAAAAATTAAAGGTTGGCTCACGCGAAAGCTTCTCAGCTTCGTCATAGTTGCCGGCGTCACTCCCGTTCTTCCGTGGTGGCTCCCCGCCGGGCAACCTCCACAAAATTTCATGTCGCTGATTGGACGTTACCCCGGCCTGCCTTCTGGGCTTGCCTGGACCGCCATCGCTCTGGTGATCGTCCTTCTCTGCTCCAACAGCGAATCCCGCATCGCGCTCCTCGGCAAAGGCAGCGTCCTCAGCGTCGTAAGCCTTTCCTCTCTCTTCCTGCTCCTCACACTCACTCTTATAGGTTGGTCCCTGGCCTTCTGACACACCTGGCCAATCTTGTGGATCCCCGCTTCGATTTCAATTTGCTCAACTCGATTTCCGCCGCTGCTTTTTCATTTTTCTTCGGGTTTCCCACCCTCGGTTTGCGAGTGTGTTGATCTATTTCCTGTGCTTGTGTAGTGCCGGGGCTTGCGTGCTCTTTGCGCTCCGGCGCTTCGGTAGCACAGCCGCTCCTGGCTGTGCAGCCACAGCACGATCGGCCCATGGTGCGGCCCGATTCCGGCGCTACTCCGGTGGCTGCCCTTCAACAATCTCTCGCACAATCTCCTTCGTCCGCTCTTCATCTTCCGGCAACACAAATAATTTCGGCTTCCCGTCCTGCAACTCCCACCTCATGCCGATATCATTTTCCCGCAGGGACATGTCAATCATTTCTCGCGCTTCCGCCGGTTCTCCGTCCCAAACTTCGGCCGTCGCCTCCTCCGGATACCAACCTTCGCGATCGGCCGCAAAGACCGGTTTGGTTTCTGCCTCAAGCTTTTCTTCCCCATCACTTCTGCGATTTCGCCAGGTCAACTGGTCCAAAAAGTTCGGTACTTCATCCTGCGGGCGTCCATGCAATTTTTCATCAAGCGGCACGTCCAGCAACGCTTGAATGCTTGCGCTATTCTCTTCGCTCAGAAGCAGCGAATTCTCGCCCTTTTCCTCGTCTGTGCCGAACGCCTCTTTAATCGCCAGCTCCGCCCTTTCATACAGCGACGCCGGCACGCCAATCTCATACGGCGACTGATGGCTCAAATTAAACAGATGGTCCTGCCGTCGAATCGTCTTGTGCGGAATCCCTGCCTCATCGAGCACCGTACAAATCTCGGTGCACACACGCAAATCCGTCCCCTTCCAAAATGAACAAAACGGATCGGTATTCGGATCTCCGGGCGTACCCGCAACGCGCTCACGCTCGGCCCCGTCCTCCGGCGCGCCATCAACCACGCTTCGCGCCGTCAACTCCGACGACTCCACCAGCGGCACGTCGCAATCCGCACACACCGTAAATCCCCGCCGATACTCCGCCTTGCATTGTGGACAAATCATCTCGACCCGCAGTCTACACTGCGCTTATGGAAAATTCATTCCTCCGCAGCCTCACAAAAATGCCGCCAAGCTCCGGCGATACATGAAGATGGCATTTTGGGAGCGCGGTTGCCCGGCTGTCGCTTTTCCGATGTCGAGCCCAACACAACGTCGCCAAGCGCTCCGCGTCCGCTGCGTGTATGATCGCAGGCGTCCATCGACCTTTGGCTTCGCTTGTCTTGACAATTAGCGATTTATACGCTGTCGTTCATTGACAGCGTCATCCCCAAACCCAAAATTCGCGACCGTCTCTTCACGCTTTCGTTCTTTTCGCCAAACTCTACAAAAAGAGCGTTTCCCCCCTTTGTTTTCAATCACTTCCACACCCTTCCTTCACTCTTCTCACTCTCTTTCCCGCAAGTCCTTTATTTGCCACTCGCAGGAAAATCCTCGGCCTCTCCCGACGTCCTTTCCCTCTATCTCCCTTACCTCCGCAGCTTTGAGTCTTTTCCCGGCCCTGGCCCGTATGCAGGTCGCAGGGTTTCGGGGTTTGTACTTACAAACTCTGAGGTTAAAATGAGCGCCATCAATCCAGTCTGGCTTGCACGAACAGGAACACCCGGTGTCACTTCCGCGGCGATATGCTTTTCCACCTTCATGAGCGACGACGCCAAGGCTCTTGCGCAACGCTTGAAGCGCCGTGATCCCGAACTGCTCGATAAGCTGATCGAGCAATACCAATTCCGGCTGTTCCGTTACCTGCTGCATCTCACCGCCAACCGCGAACGCGCCGAGGATTTTTTCCAGGAAACCTGGCTGCGTGTCCTCGAACGCGGCCACCAATACGACGGCAAATGGAAATTTGAAGCCTGGCTTTTCGCCATCGCCCGCAATCTCGTTCTTGATTGGCATCGCCGCAAAAAACCGCGAAGCATCGATTCGCTCGCCGGCTCCGAAGAAGACGCCACGTTCGACGTGAGAGATGAACACAGCGAATCGCCACTCGATCAAGTTTTGCAAGCAGAACAAAATTCCAGCGTGCAACACTCGCTCGAAAGAGTTCCGGCAATCTATCGCGAAGTTCTCGTGCTGCGCTTTCAGGAGGAAATGCAACTCGACGAAATCGCAGGCGTCACCGGCGCGCCCATTTCCACGGTAAAGTCACGCCTGTATCGCGGACTGGATGCGCTGAAGGTTGCAATGAGTCCGTCGTAGAAGTCGCTTTTGTAGCGGACACCTTCTGAGGCGGGCGGCTTTTCTGACAGACCGAATTTGAGGTTGACGATGAACGAACAAAGACACCAACGCGCAAAAGAATTAATGGGGCAACAACAGGTGGAACTGCTTCCGACGGAAGACGCAAAATGGCTCGACGTGCACCTCGCCGAATGCGAATCCTGCGCCGCCGAACAACGCCAACTCCGCCAATCACTTTCTGCGCTGCGCACCATACATCTGGACTTGCCCAGCAACCTCGCCAGCCGCACGCAATTCCGCGTTCGCATGCGCGCCCAAGAACTTCGCGAAAAAGAGCCCGCTAAGAAATTCGTCTGGGCCATCGCAGCAATCTCCTGGGCCCTCGGCGTAGCCACCGCACCCTGGGTCTGGCACGGAGTCGAGTGGCTCGGCCAGACAACCGGCGCCCCAAAAATTATTTTGCAGGCTGGATTTGTGCTCTGGTGGAGCGTTCCGCCAATGGTCGCCGCGTGGGCCGCCCTTTCCGATAAACGCGTGGCGCAGGCGGATCAAACGGAATGATTTTTTTCAGCAGACGAGTGGGCCGAGCAGACACAGCTGCGAGAGTATTTTAGAAAACGAGGAGAGCATGAGCGACGCATTCGATGAACGCATGAAGCTGATCCGCTTCCGCAGAAAGAGGGAACGGTTTCTCTTCCGCGAGGAAGTGAAGATCGTACCCAAGTGGCTGGTCTGGACCTGCGTGGTGCTGTGGCTCGCGGCGATCGCCATCGGTACGCTGGTGAATCTTTCCGGCGTGAACGGAGCGATGTTTCCCCAAGAGATGGCCGGTCATCCGGTCTTCGCGTCTCTCGCCTTGGCGGGAATTATCACTCTCGTCTCCGCAATTATCACCGTCTGGTTGATGGCGCTCGGCTATGTCTATCGCGACGCGCGGCGGCGCGGAATGAATGGCGGACTGTGGACGCTGCTCTGCGCTCTTCTCTCCTGGCCCTTCTTCGCAATCGGTTTCATTCTCTACTTCCAGGTACGTGAACCGCTTCCCTACCCCTGCCCGCGCTGCTCCACCATGGTCGGCGCTCGCTTCAACTTCTGCCCCAACTGCAAATGCAACCTGCATCCCAGCTGCCCCAACTGCAAACGCGAAGTAGCCGAAACCGACAAATTCTGCCCCTACTGCGCCCAGGACCTAGTGTCGAAGGGAGAAATTGGGGAATCTCTCGCTGAGGAACATTCCTGAGTACGGCACTGCGCTCGATGGGGATGTCTCTCCCTGCAACGAATGGCTTTCTTTCGAATGGCCATGGTGCCCTGCTACGGATATGATGCTGGTTCTATGACACAAATAGATTGGGAACAAGAACGCCAGCGTCTCGCGGCGCGCTATGCAGCCATGGAAGATCGCGAATTGCAAAAGGTCGCCAAAGAGATTCGTTTTTTGACTGCGGTAGCGCAAGAGACGTTACGAGCGGAAATGTCGAAGAGAGGAATTCTAGCCACCAACGAATCACTCACAGCAGAAAATGACGACGGCAACCGCCAGAATTCCGTGACGCCGGTGATCCTTCGTAAGTATCGAGACCTGCCGGAAGCCTCGATTGCAAAGAGCGTCCTCGAGTCTGCGGGAATCGAATGCTTTCTAGCTGACGACAACATGGTGAGGCTTGACTGGTTCTATTCTAATCTAGTCGGCGGCATAAAATTATTCGTTCGGAAAGAAGACGCGGAAGCTGCGACCAAGCTGCTTGACGAGAGCACACCAGAAAAGTTTGATGTTGAAGGCATAGGAGAATACGAACAACCGCATTGCCCTCGCTGCGGATCTATGGATATTTCCTTTGATGCCTTGAATAAGCCGCTTACCTTTGGTGCGATGTGGATTACGGGCCTGCCAATTCCAGTGACGACCACAGGTTGGAGTTGCCGCGCATGCGGAAATGAATGGCGCGAAGAGGCAGAAGTTCAATTCCCGACTTCCAAGGCCGACGGGCAAACGCGGTAAGGAGGAGCTCACGAGCCGACTCGATGGCTAGAATCGTTCGATGGCGAGGGCTACGGCGTTGCCGCCGCCGAGGCAGAGAGTGGCGATGCCGCGCCTCAGATTGCGGCGCTGCAATTCATACAGCAGAGTGACCAGGATGCGTGCGCCGCTTGCGCCGATCGGATGGCCGATCGCTACGGCGCCGCCATTGACGTTCACCTTTTCGGGATTGAGTTTCAGCTGCCGCGTGACGGCGATGGCAGCTACGGCAAACGCTTCGTTCAGTTCGATGAGGTCAAGGTCTTTATTTCGATCCCAACCGGTTTTCGTCAAAAGTTTTTCGACTGCATCGACTGGAGCCATCATTACCCACTTGGGTTCGACGCCGCTCACGGCTTGCGCTACGATGCGTGCAATCGGAGTTTTTCCCAGGCGCGACGCGTTGCGTTCGCTGGTAACAATTAGCGCAGCCGCGCCGTCGTTGGTGCCCGGCGCGTTGCCAGCTGTTACGGTGCCATCTTTTTTGAAAGCGGGTTTCAGTTTGGCCAGCGCTTCGAGTGAAGTATCTTCGCGCGGCGATTCGTCGTATTTAATGACCAGCGGATCGCCTTTTTTTTGCGGTACTTCGATGGGAAGAATCTGCGCTTCAAAGAAACACGATTTGCGCGCGCGCACCGCTTTCTGGTGACTTTCAAACGCGAATTTGTCCTGCTCCTCGCGCGTGATTCCGTATTTTTCCGCTACCAGTTCGCCAGTCATTCCCATATGAAAGTTTTCGTAGGCGTCCCACAATCCGTCGTGCACCATCGAATCCACGATCACGCCATCGCCGATGCGATATCCGGTGCGTGCCTGCGGCAGAAGGTACGGACAGTTGGACATGGACTCCATTCCGCCAGCAACCACGATTTCACTTTCGCCCAGCGTGACCGCTTGCGCGGCAAGCGCGGCCGCTTTCAATCCGGAGCCGCAAACTTTGTTAACGGTCATCGCGGCAACGCGCGGATCGCACCCACCTTTTAGCGCAGCCTGGCGCGCTGGATTCTGTCCAAGCCCGGCCTGGACAACGTTGCCGAGAATGGCTTCGTCAATTTGTTTGGTGTCAAGGCCAGCGCGACGCGCGGCTTCGGCGATTACTTTGCCGCCAAGCTCTGGCGCGGCGAAACTCGACAGGCCACCCTGAAATTTGCCTACGGGCGTGCGCACTGCGGAAAGAATAACGGGAGTTTCCATCTCGGGCCTCCGGATTGTGGCAAATCTATTATAGCGTTTTGTTAATTTTGGCGAGTAGCGACAGAAAAAAAAGAAAAGGATTTAAAGCAGAGGAAGAGAAGAGGAGGCACAGAGGTCGTGGAGAATTTTGCGCGCGTTCACAATTGCCATGGAAAATCAGGGTAGAGAGCGGGCGCAACCCCGAAAACAAAATTCGTCACGCGCCCGCTCTTCCGAGCAAAAACCCTGTTGCTTGAGAAGCTCCTCCCTTCAGGGAGGAGAGGATGTCACTGTTCGTCGGCCGATGGCCCGTAGAGGCCGGGAACTGGAACGTTAAGCAGACGAAGATAAACTGTGAGTTGGCCGCGATGATGGATCAGATGATTGATAATCATTCCGCGGATGCAGGCTACGCGAGGCATTTTGAAAATCTCTTTGCCGCCGGCAAGCAGAGTCCAGTTCTTCATCATGTCTTCGTCGCTGGCTTTTGTCAGTTCGGCACGCGCTTCCGCGCTTTCTTTGTCGAATGCGGCGAGAAGCTGTTTTGAGTTTTCGATTTTCGGTGGCGTGTAGCTGGGGCCGTCGACCGGTGCGTAGTCCAGACTTTCGGAATTTAGCGTCATGGTCAGCCAACCGGGAACTGTTCCCACGTGTGCCGCGAGCCAGCCGGTGGTTCCTGATTTTTCGTGGGGTTTCCAGTTCCACTTTTCGTCGGGAACGCGCTCGAGGACTTTGCGGGTGTTGGCCATCTCCTGGTCGAATTCGGGAAGCAAAGACTGTGCGATTAACATAGATCCTCCAGCTTAGTTTAGGGTTTGATTGCGGCAAGAAAACTATAGGCGAACAAAAAGCGAATTGTCAAGGAGTTTTTTTGCTCGCCGTTTTTCGCGAAAAAAAGCGGCAGCAGGGCTGCCGCACTCCAAAGTAGAATGCAAGTATGGCACATGAACGGACAGACTCTTATCTGAAGGACTCGATCAGCCTTTTCAAGTACTACAAGAGGCTGGGCGAGAACGCGATCGCGCAGTGTCCGGATACTGGTCTGGTGGCGTTGCTGGACCAAGAGTCGAATTCGATTGCGACGATTGTGAAGCACCTTTGGGGAAATATGATTTCGCGGTGGACGGATTTTCTTACTACCGATGGTGAAAAGCCGACGCGCAATCGCGATGCGGAATTTGACAATCCGCCGAAGACGCGCGCGGAGATTTTGGATTTGTGGGATGCCGGATGGAAAAGCGTTTTTACAGCTCTCGAAGGATTGAGCGACCCGGACATGACCAAGAGCATTACGATTCGCGGCGAGGAACATTCCGTGATGCAGGCCATCAATCGGCAGATGGCTCACTACACCTACCACATTGGACAAATCGTGCTGCTGGCAAGGCACTATGCAGGCGCGAACTGGAAGTCACTCACAGTGCCGAAAAACAAATCGAAAGAATTCAACGCCGACGTGGCGTCCGGCAAGAAATCACAGCGTTGAAAGAAAAAATCGTGCAAGAGTACAAGTGCGAGTGCAGCATGGATCCCATGCGTAACGAGGAGCTGGATTCGAAGTAACGGAGGAAGGTGAAGGCGGATATTCCGCGGCATGGCTCACGGAAAGCATCTTTACGCCCGGCGATACTTGGGAAGACCTTCGCGCGAACGTGAAAGAATGCTATGAGAGGGATATTACGATGGGCCTAAACCGAAGTGGATTCGGCTGCGATTTGTTGCAACCGAAGTTGTAGCCATGTTCATGTAAGGGCTCCCTGCGGCCACCTAATGACCTCCGAGGTTAAAACCCCTTTTCTGAGCTTTTCGGCGCGCGGCTGAAGCCATGCCCTCCCGAGAGATACTTAGGGGACAGCTTCGGGGGTTTTTTAGCCTTCGCGCTTCTTCGCTTCCTCTTCGCCTCACGAAAAGGTAGAGTGGCAAAGCATGGCCAAACTTTTTGATTATGAGCCGTTGCCGGCGGTCGCCGGTACCGGCATGGAGATGAACGCGGCGCAGCGGCGTGCGATTGAGCACGGTGACGGGCCGCTGTTGGTGATTGCGGGAGCGGGGACGGGAAAGACCCGCGTGATTACGGAGCGAATCCGGCATTTGTTCGAACGGGATAGTTCCCTGCCGGGCGAAAACATTCTAGGGCTGACCTTCACAAAAAAAGCTGCGGGCGAAATGTTGCGGCGGGTGGGGAAAACGTGCGGAGAGCGCGCGGATGGGATCACCCTGACTACGTTTCATGCTTTCTGCGAAACGATTTTGAAAGCGGGCGCGCCGGAAAGAATGCCACTAGAAACCGTGGATCACTGGATTTTGCTGCGGCGCAATATGCGCAGGCTGCAACTGGATAAGTACCGGAGACTGGCGGAGCCGGGGCAATTTCTGACGGATTTCATCCAGTTTTTTTCGCGCTGCCAGGACGAACTGGTTTCCTGCCAGAAATACGCAGCATACGCGGAGGGATTGGCGGCCCGGCTGGAAGCGGAGCGATCGCAAATTGATACCGATACGTACCAGGAACGATTGGAAGAAGTGGAAAGGCAGAGGGAGATTGCACGCGCCTACGCTGCGAGCGAAGAATTGCTGCGCGAGAAAAATGCGGTAGCGCTGAACGGGCTGATGACCGAGGCGGTGAAGCTGCTGGAGAACGATGCAGGTCTGCGAGAAAAGCTGCAGAAAAGATTCCGCCACATTCTGGTGGATGAATTCCAGGATACGAATATCGCGCAATTGAAATTGCTGGAGCTGATTGCGGCGCCTACGCGGAATATCGTGGTGGTTGGCGACAACGATCAGGCGATTTACCGGTTTCGCGGCGCATCTTTCGGAAGTTTTAAATTATTTTTGCAGCGCTTCGCGGGATGGAAAGAAGGCCAGGACTCCACAAAGTTGCGGGTGCTGCTGCAGGAAAATTACCGCTCGACGCCGAATATTCTGCGAGTGGCCACGCAGGCGATTTCGCACAACGAAACCAGCGCGGACTTTCCGAAGAAAGTATTGAAGGCCAACAAAGCGGAGGGAGAGAAGGTTCGCGTCGTTGAGCTGGCAAGCAACGAAGATGAAGCGACGTGGGTGGCGGGAGAAATCGAGCGCAGCCACAGAGCCGGAAGGCCATGGAAAGATTTCGCGGTGCTGTACCGGCAACATGCGCACCGGGATTTGCTGGTGGAAGAGTTGTCGCGGCGAAGAATTCCGTTTGTGATCAGCAACTTGTCGATTCTGGATCATCCGCTGGTGCGCGATGTGCTTTGTTATCTGCGCTTGATCGCGCAGCCTTATGACGATGTGGCGTGCGTGCGGGTGCTGGCGGCGCCGGCGTGGGGGCTGGAGGCGCCGGACATGGTGCGGCTTGCGGAACGCGCGAAAAAGGAACGCAAAGCAATCCATGACGTGCTGCAACTGCCGCAGGGCGAGTTGCCGTTCGATGCTTCGCCTGCGGCAGTGGGAACGCTGCTGGAATTTCTGGGCGAGCAGCGAAAATCGATGAAGAGGCGCACGGCGCGGGAGATTCTGGGAGATTTGACGGAGTGGCTAGAGATTGCGCAGCGCGCCAGCGGGCAGGATCGGAAATATGTGCAACGGCTGGCGGAATTCGTGACGGAGTGGGAGCCGAAAAGCGAGACACGGCAACTGGCGGAATTTCTGGAATATCTGGATTACTACCAGCAAGCGAACTGCGTTATTTCTCTGAACGACGACGATGCGCCGGGCGATGCGGTGCAATTGATGACCGTGCATGGCGCGAAGGGGCTGGAATTTCCACAAGTATTTGTATTACGGGTGAATTCGCGAGCGTTTCCAGTGAGCGATCGCAAGCCGTTGTTTGAATTCCCTGTGGAATTGATGAAGGAAGAGCTACCGGAAGGCGATTACCACATACAGGAGGAGCGCCGGCTGTTTTATGTGGCGCTGACGCGTGCGGAAGACCGGCTTACGCTGACGACGATTGCGGAGAAAAAAGGCAAGGTGCCGCTGTTCATCGAAGATATTTTGATGGAGCCGGCGATCAAGAGGCGCGACCTGATTCAGATCGCGCCGAGAGTGACGATTGCGGGCGGCGAAGAGGAACGTGCGGCTTCGAGAGAATCCGAAGCGCAGCTGTTCCCTGCCAGTGGACCGGCCAAGATTTTTTCCCGAGTGGCGGAGTGGGCGCAGAGCTACTGCCCGGGAATTCCGGAACCTTTAAAGTTGAGCCCTTCCAGCGTCATGGGATATCGGAGTTGCCCGCAGCAATTTCTATTTCAAAAGCTGTGGTCCATTGAAGGCGAAGCCAAGGCGACATTGACGTTTGGGCGAGTGGTACATTCGACGATCCGGCGCGCGATGACGGAGATGAAGAAGGGGAACCGGCTGCCGTTCGAGGAAGTGCAGCGAATTTACGAAAACGAATGGTCGGCGCTGGGATTTGAGGACGATTATCAAGAGCAGGAGTACAAGAAAGACGGGCTGGAACAGTTGCGGACGTTCCATGCAGCGGTGTCGAAAGCGCTGCCGGAAATAATGGAACAGGAAAAGGGATTCGAGCTGGACCTGGAAAATAATGTGATCGTGAAAGGACGGATCGACCAGATTAATTCGCTGGGCCGCAAGGATGTGGAGATTGTGGATTATAAAACGGGTAAACCGCGGAAAGACTCCGAAGCCAAAAAGGATTTGCAGCTGAGTATTTATGCGATTGCGGTGAAAGAGATTTTGGAGCTGAATCCGCTGCGGCTGGTATTTCATTATTTGCAGAATAATGAGCGGCAAGAAACGACGCGGGACGCAAAGCAACTAGATGAGGCGCAAGAAATCGTGCAGGAAGCGGCGGCGCAGATTCGCGCGGGAGAGTTTACGGCTAAGCCGGGATTTCATTGCCGGGGATGCAGCTACAAGCCGATTTGCCCGGCGCATGAAGAGGCGTTGGCGGTGTGATTTCCTGAGCCTTGGATCTGCGGGCACGCCTGCGCTCGTACAATAATCCGCCCCCATAGCCAATTCAATTTTCTTTTGGGAGTTGCGTGCCAACGCCGATACTCAGTTCTGATCGGTTTTTTCGCCGCTTGGCACTGGACCGTTCAGCCTTTCCCATTTTGCCAACCGCTCCCGTACCTGATCCGCGTCTTTCGCATGCGGAGCCAGCTCCAAGTAAATTTTTGTCTCTGAGATCGCAGTGGCATAGTTGTTTTTTCGAGCAAATATTTCAGCTAGCAAAAGATGCAGTTGCGGAAACCGCGGGCGCATGTCCAGGCGTTCCGCCTTGAGCCCGCTCTTCTCAGCGTCTTCGATCTTGTTGAGCTTGTAATTTGCGGCCGAGTTATAGAAATAAGCTTCTGCGTAATCCAGCGGATCGAGATCCAGGATATAACCGGTGATGTCGGCATATCTCAACGGATCGCGATCCAAGAGGTGATTCGTAAGGTTAAGGACCTGGGCCCAATCTTGCGCCTCGTAGGCCATGGACGCGAGCGACAGATAAGGCGGCAGGAACTTGTTATCGATCGTCGTGGCTTCGGTATACGCGGTGCGAGCCGCCTCATTCTGGGTCTCCTTCTGTAGAACCATACCCAATTGGAACCAGGCGCTCGCGTACCTCGGATAGATCTCTACAGCCTTTTCCAAATATTGCCGGGCATCAGCAAGCTTGCCGTGCTTCTCAGCCTCAATGCCCTTCTCAAACGCTCTTCTGGCGTCTTTCGGTGCTTTGTACGCGGCCGCGTTCAACGTCATGCCTTTGATCTTTTCAGCTCTATGCACCACGATCGCGCCGACGTCCATGCTGCTGCTGACCGGAGTGAGCTCCATTAGGCTGACGGCATTGGAGCGAAAACCGGAAACCGAGGCTCGCAGCTCACAATCCATTAACTCGTGGCGCGAAATTCCCCCCTCTTGCACTTTGTTCGCCGTGACATCCTGCGTGTCCCCACTGGCGTCAAGCAAAGTAGCGCTCCTCGCTCCCAATTGCATGCTGAAGTCGCCGTGGGAAGTTGCGTACACCTGTTGACGTACCCTGGCGTTGCAAACCCGCTCAACCAACACATCGTTTGGCACAAGTGTGCCGTCGTCGGTTGTCACGCGGCCTTGAAGAAACATCACCAGATCCCCTCTCGGTTCAAGCGGCTGCGAACCCAAAGCAGAGGGAACCGCAGGGCGGCTCGAGTTTGTGGAAGGAAGCGGCGGGGGCGGCGCGGGAGCCGGGGGCTTCTGCGCGAATGCGGGTGGTGCGAGAAGTCCCATTGCTAGCGCCAGCTCGACGAAAATGCGCGCGCGTGGGTGCATAGATCTATTCCCAGGGAGAGAACGTCTCAGCAGCAAATCTAGTGGGCAAGTCAGTTCAAGTCAAGGCTAATAACCTGTAAGAATCCGGGAAGCCAGGACTTTTTGACGCCGTGCTATTTTTGCTCCAAGGTTCGCTTTTGAAAAAGCGGCAGGTGGGAAGTCGCAGATCAATTGACGGTTTGGGTGTCGTAGCGACCTCGGACTGTACACGTCCAAAATCAAGTCGTCAGCTAAGTGCCTGCCGGGCTAACCGAAGAGTTTTTGTTAAGTGGCTCTTCCGTTTTCTTCGTTCAGGGCACGTTTGCTCAGTGTTATCCTATCGAACTCGGTTTATGGCGCACCTCGATGCGGTTGCAGGGTGGCGTGCGTCAGAGTGACAATTGATCCATGTCTGCTCCCAACGTTCCGTCAACCCCGGCGATAAATGATCAGGGCTTTTATGCGGTGCTGATGCCGAATCGGGGAAAGACTCTTTTTCTGCGTGGTGTCGTTTGGGTTTTTCTCGTGTTTGGGGCGCTCGGTTGCCTTTCCGTCGCGGTAAGCGTGCTGTCGGAATATCGAGCCCGGCATAGCTGGCCGGTTACGCAGGGGGTGGTAACGGCTGTCGAGGTAAAGTTCAACAAGGGTCGCCCTGGAAATATCTCGCGGCGAACAAACTACTGGGTGGAATACGAAGTGAGGTTCGCGGTTCCCGATGAGCAATGTCTCACCGGGACAATTTCGGCCAACGATCCCCTGCCTTGCTGGGGAAGCGGCAGAACGCGCGCGACAGATTCCTGGACGACTGCCAATGAGTGGCTGTCCCGCTACCGTCTAAATTCAGCGGTCGGAATCCTGCATGACCCGAATGGGCCGAACGTCAAGATTGTGGGGGAATCGTCGTGGCTGGTGTATCCCTGGAAAGGGATCCTAGTCATGGCTGGCTGGATGGCGTTCTTTCTGCTGTGCCTGGCGATGACGCAGCGGCGATTGCAATATCTGGAGACGCTTCCTGAAGATTACGATGAATCTCCGCCACCCTCATCGCAGTCGCCAGGACCGAATGATTTGATTGACCTGAAGCTGTCTTGATCCCCTTTGCCCAGCTTTTGTCGTCAAAGCGGCAGCCAGGCTGCCGCACACCAAATCTATGTTACGTGGTGGACTCACCCAAGTAGGTGGCCAGAAACCAAGTGTTGCCGAAGGGGTCTTTGATGGTGGCGGAGCGTTCGCCATAGGGCTTTACGGACGGAGGGTCTACGGAAGTTGCGCCGGCGCTCAAGGCTTGTGCGTAGCACGCGTCGGTATCTGCAACGTAGATGTGCAGGTAGGCGGGGGGAGGAACGGTTTCGCCTTCGGCTTCATCGATTTCGAATGTGGCGTTGCCGAGTTTGATGGTGGCGTGAAGGATTTTACCTTCGGGGGATAACGCAACGCCGAGAGCTTCGGCGTTGAGAGCCGATTGCACAAACGGAATCATGTTGTGCGCGTCGCGGAGATGCAGGAACGGCTGGATCGAGCGCATTCCTTCGGGTCCGGGAGTCCAGCCTTTGGGCATGCCGATGTACCAGGTGTCGCCGAAGGGATCCGTGACGGTGCCCTGGCGATCGCCCCAAGGCATATCGGCAACCTGCTGAACAGAGATTGCGCCAGCGCGAAGAGCGCGTTCGTAGGTGGCATCGGCGTCCGCAACATAGAGATGGATGAACATGGGTCGAGCTGGATACTGATCGTTGGCGTCGGCGAGTTCAATTATGGAATCGCCGATGCGTACTTCGGCGTGCATGACGGAGCCGTCGGGACGTGGAACGCGCAGAAGTTCGGCGCCTTCGAATGCGGATTTCAGGAAATCGAGAAACTGGGCTGCGCCATTGACAAGAATGTAGGGCGCAATGTTGTTGAATCCTGGCGGCATAAACGGCGGGGGTTCTGCGGAAGACTTCGTTGAAGGGGCCGGAGATGGTGCCGTGGCTTCGTCCATGAAATGCTCTCCTCTGCAAACCGGAATTGCGGGACGGTTGAAAAAGGGGCGCGAAGAGCCGCGCCCCTTGAAAAGAATCTGCTCGCGTTTACTTGGCCTTTTTGGGGGCCTTCTTGTCGTCCTTCTTGCCTTTCTTCTTCATGAATGCTCCTTTTTCCGGTCGTGAGGCGCGGGTGCGGCGGAGAGCCACGCGCTCCTGCAGCACGATATAAATTGTGCGGGAGCGAGAGTCAAGAGGAATTGTGAGTTGATGGAAATTTTTTCGAAGATTTATTGGGTGGCGTGGCAGGATTCGGCGGATTCGCGCATGAATCGCGGTGTCGTTGCAGAAAGCGCCAGCCGCGGCGACGTGAAGAGTTTGTGGAAACGACGTTAGCGGGGGCCGGTTACGGAATAGTACCCCTCTCTGGTGAGGATGGAGAGGCCTTCGCGGCGGACGCGGACTTCGACGGCGTGATAGTCCTTGGCGCGGTCATTGCCGCGGGGATTGTAGCCGAGAGTGTACTGGTTGCGGGCCTGTTCGGTGACGCGGGAGTAGAGATTTTCGAGCGAATTGCGTTTGGCAGCGTAGAAGACGTCGCCGCCGGTATCGCGGGCATAAGACTGCAAACGGGAGAATTTGCGCTCGTAGAATCCGCCGCCAACCCCGAGGCTGTAGACCGAAACTCCGTAACGGAGAAGTTCTTTAACGGTGTTGTCGTAAGTATTGTGATTGGTCTTGCCGTTTTCACCGTCGGAGATCAGAAAAATTATTTTGCGGCGATCGCGGCCGCGCTCCTTCAAGAGCTGCGAAGCTTCGTAAACGGCGTCGTCGAGGGCTTTGCTCGATTTGTCGCCAATGATGACGGTTGAGGCAGCGATGGGGGGAGCGCCAGGACTTACGGCGGATTGGCCGTTAATGGTTGGACCGGAGTAGGGGCCACCGGGATCGGGGCCGGCGACATCGGGGCGATCGGTGCTAAGGCGAGTACGGTGGAGCTCAGTAAGGAGTTTGTCCTGATCGCGCGTGAAACCTTTGCCAGGATGAAAATTGGTGTCGAAGCGGCAGACGAAAGCTTCGTCACTGCTGCTGAGACCGCCGAGGATGGCGGAGAGGCTGGACTCGACCTGTTCGGCATCCTTGGTTTTGAGGTCGTTATCGAGCAAGACCACAACCGAGAGCGGGAAGGCTTCGGCGGAGAAAAATTCCAGGCGCTGTTCGACATTGTCATCGAAGATGCGGAATTCGCTGCGGGTGAGGTCAGCGACGAGATGGCCGTCACTATCCTTTACGGTGACGGGCAAAAATACGTAGTTCACGGAAAATTTCAAGGTGGTCTGGCTGTCGGAAGGGTTCTGCTGACTCGCGGGAATCTGGGTATCCTGCGGCTTGGTCTGCGATTGAGCTGGTGCGTCTGGCGGGACCTTTGAGACGGGCGCGGCGGGTGGCTCTTGAGCGAGGAGGCCGGAGGGGCAAAGCAGGCCGGCCGCGAGCGAGAGCGGCGCCAGGATAAGAAATTTCGTTTTTCGTGGACTTTTCATGTTCTCCCAGCCAGACTTTTAAGCGTTCAGGATGCGCGGAATGCTGCTGCGACAATGACGCATCCTTACTTACGCCTCATGGCATCCTATGGATGCAGAAACAACCCTACCCGGCTACTCAAAAACTCCGGGAATCTTACCTGCAGCCTCTGGGCGGCTGGCAGCCATCGAGGAAAGTATACATGCCTTCTCTGAAGAATTTCTTAAAGCTGCCCTTGGCGGTGGCGATCGTCGCGAGTCTGAGTGTGCCAGTGGTGCCGCAGGAACCTGCGCAAGGTCCCGCGCTGAAGAAGACCGTGAACCTGGTGAACCTGTTTGCGACCGTGCGCGACAAGAATAAACGCATCGTCGGAGACATGAGGCAAGACGACTTCAAGGTCTTCGAGGATGGTCAAGAGCAGAAAATCGCGTTTTTCTCAAAAGAAGTGACCATGCCGATCACACTGGGACTGCTGATTGATACCAGCGGAAGCGAACAGAACCGGCTGGGTGCGGAACAGGAAGCGGCGTCGCGGTTCATGGAGCGCGTGATGCGCAAGGGCGACGAGGCGATGGTGATCAGCTTCGACACGGATGTGGACTTGCTTGCGGATTTTACAGATGACCGCGCACAGGTGGAACGGGCCATCCAGAAAGCGCGGATTGGAGCGGTTAATACTGGAGTGGTGACACCGGGAACGATCCCTACGAGTTCGAACGCAGCCGGCACGCTTTTTTATGATGCGGTGTTTCTGGCGTGCAACGACAAACTGGTGACGGAAGCGGGCCGAAAGGCGCTGGTGATCATCACCGACGCTGACGATCAAGGAAGCAAGCTGAGGCTGGAAGCGGCAATCGAAGCGGCGCAGCGTACCGATACGGTAATACACGTTTTGCTGGTGCACGATCCCGGGTATGGATGGCGGCCGGACGTGGCGAGGAAGTTGAGTGACGAAACCGGCGGACGGACGATTGAAGTTTCCTCGGAGAAGAAATTGAACGAAGCGTTCGACCAGATTTCGGACGAACTACGCAGCCAGTACACGCTGGGCTACTACCCGACAAACACCGATAAAGATGGACGATTCCGCAAAGTGAAGGTTGAAACCACGAACAGGGATTATAGGATCCTGACGCGCAAAGGATATTACGCGCCGAGGAGTTAGCGATCCTGCGGTTCTGCGAGCCGGGTAATTTGAACAACACAGCCGGTGGAAAATCGTGACGCAGATAGCGGGCGCGTTATAATCAGTAGCGCAGTACATTAGCGCGGTTCATTCAAAAAATAAAATTAGATTAACCCAGGCCGGAAAGCGAACCTGTAGTGTTTTTGACGACTCGATACAGTTCTTTCTTCCAGAAAATCCTGATTCGAATGATTTCGGTCTATCTGGCCCTGTGCGCAGCGCCACGCGCCACGCGAGGCCCCGGACTTTCCTGAATCGCAATCGGTGAAGTATCTGATGATTGTGGCGTTTTTGCGGGGATCGACGAATCCGCCGCCGGAAGAATGGTTTACGCGCGCGGAGACGTGGAATAAAAAAGTGCGGGAAGAAGGAATCCTGGTAACGGTGCCGAAAGACGCGCAACAGGTACTGGTATTTCTTGCGCCGGATACGACTGGAGGATTTACAACACTGCGCAAAGCGGTGCGCGCGGTGCCAGGAGTCTTTGTGCGAGCATCGCAGGATCTGAACCAAGCCGGGCTATATCGTTCGCGGCTGGAAAAATATTTGGGTGAAATTCAAGAGACGTCAGATTCAGAGCCTGCAGCGCTGCACGAGCGTTCGGTGAAGATGGCGAAGACGCTGCAGATCAAGATCGATCAGCAGTGTTTCGATCGCCCGGTGGAGCAGCAGGCGGCGTGCTTGAGGCAAAATACCGACCGGTTGGTACTGGACGACGGGCACAGCCAGTCGGTGGTGGCGGCGCTGACGACCGGGCCATCATCGGACCTGATCGGCGCGATCAGCACAACGCCGGTGGCGGGCGGAGGATTTTACAGCGCCTATATCGGGGCGGTGGTGGATCTGGCGCGGCTGCTTGGAAATATTCACACCGCAGAGTTTCAATATATTCCCGCTTTGGCCATGCCCAGCGGTGAAGAACTTAATTTGCATTTGAATAATCCGCCGTCGTTCCGGAATCCGAAGTCGGTGATCGTGGTGGGATTGCCGGCGGTGGAGGCGCCACAACTGCCTCCGCTACGGAATCCCGGTGTGGAGGAAGTATTTTGCCTGCAAAATCCTTCCCTGGTGCTGCCAGTGGAAGGCGCGCCCCTGGTTTTTTCGACGAACATCGCGCATGACTTCGTGCTGAGCATGCAAACTGGACACGCAAATTGTGGGAACGCTGCACGGAAAATGGGGATTTGAATCGTTCGCGGGACCCAGTTTTCATATTCGAAACACGCAGCATGCGGACTGGAAGGTTTCCGAAAAGGATCAGGGAGCGCTAATCGTCGGACGCGACGACATTGTGCATCTGGAGTCGATCTGTGCGGTTTGCGCTGAGAAAATTTCGTTACAGCCGCCAGGAGGCAAGGAAGTAAAACTGACGTGGAAAGTGAGCGGGACAAACGAGATTGAAGTTCACGTTCCGCTGAAGGATACGCCCGCGGGAAAAGTAGAACTGCTGGTACAAAGATTTGGCCAAGCGCATCCCGATGAATTGGCACTGCAGGCGTATTCAGAAGCAGCGAAGCTGGAGGATTTCACGATCAGTGCGGGTGATAAGCAGGGAGTGCTGGAGGGAACGCGGCTGGACGAAGTGAACAGCTTTGAATTGAACGGGGTTCATTTTGCCCCGGCGAAACTGACGCGCGCCGACCGAAAGGATGTGTTGTATCTGGCGGCGCCGGCGACGGTATCCACTGCGTCGTTTCAGCCGGAGCAAAACCTGGTGGCGCGGGTGGCGCTGAAAGACGGCCGGGTGCTGGACTTGCAGACAACGGTACAGCCAGCGCGGCCCAGGGTTTCATTGCTCAGCAAGTCCATTCAACTGGGGCCGAATCCTTCGGCGATTCGTTTGGCAAACCAAGAATTGCTGCCGCAGGACGGAAAGATTTCGTTTTTTGTGAAGTCGGAACTGCCGGAGAAATTCTCGCATCAGGAAAAAATCGAGGTGGCAAGCGAAGACGAGTCTTTCCACGTACTGCTGAGCGTCAGCGAAGGAAATCTGGTGATGCAGGACGCGGAAACGGCGTTGGCGACCTTGGAGCCGCTGAAAAGTTTTGGAGCTTCGGCATTTGGCGCGTTGCGGTTCCGCGCGATTTCCGAAGAGGGACGCAAAGGAGACTGGCTGGGGCTGGCAACATTGGTGCGGCTGCCGACGTTAAAAGAAATCCGTTGCCCAGACAGTCCCGACAAGCAATGCCGGCTGAGCGGTTCGAATCTCTTTCTGCTGGAATCGGTGGCATCGGACCCGCAATTTGCACACAATGTTCCAGTGCCTGCGGGATTCGCGGACACGTGGCTCAACGTTCCACGGCCGAATGGAACGCTGCTTTATATCAAGCTTCGGGACGAGCCGGGCACGGCTAACATGGCCGTGCTGCCAGTATTGCCCGACGATCGCTGAAGCAAGAGTAATTGCATACTCCCTTATCGGGAAAAGTACCGGACACAATTGACCGCCCCTGCGTCCAGCCGTTAACATTCCTTTTCCACGATGGACGGCGAACTCATTGGACATTACCGGATTCTCCGCAAGCTGGGACGCGGGGGCATGGGCGTGGTCTATGAAGCCGAGGACACCAAGCTCGGACGACGAGTTGCGCTGAAATTCTTACCTGAAGACAAGCACCGTGATCCGCAGACACTGGAGCGTTTTTTGCGGGAAGCGCGTTCCGCATCCTCGCTGAATCATCCGGGAATTTGCACCATGCATGCGATTGAAGAGGACAACGGCAAGACCTTCCTGGCGATGGAGCTCCTCGAGGGGCACTCGCTCGATGCGCTGCTGGTAAATGCTCCGCTGACATTTGGACGGACGCTGGACATCGGAATTCAGGTGGCGGATGCGTTGGATGCGGCGCACAAAAAAGGCATCGTACACCGCGACATTAAGCCGGCAAATATCTTTGTGACGGAGCGGGGGCAGGCAAAGATTCTGGACTTTGGGCTGGCGAAGCTGATCCGGAAGGAATCGGCCTTATCCACAGAAGGTGCAACGATCGACTCGGATGAAACGCACCTGACCAGTCCCGGCCTGGCAGTGGGAACCATCGCGTATATGTCGCCGGAACAGGCGCGGGGAGAAGAATTGGACGCGCGAACGGATCTGTTTTCCGTCGGCGCGGTGCTCTACCAGATGGTGACCGGACAAAACCCGTTTGCCGGCGGAACCAGCGCGGTCATCTTCGACAAGATTTTGCGCCAGGCTCCGATTTCGCCGGTGACATTGAACCCCAGTCTTCCCGCAGAGTTCGAACGCATTCTGAATAAGGCGTTAGAGAAGGACCGCGATGTTCGGTACCAGGTCGCCGCGGAGCTGCGGGCAGACCTGAAGCGGCTGCAGCGGGAAACGGATTCAGGCCGGAGCGCAGCCGCCGGGGCGTTACCGAAAACGGCAAGCGTTGCAAAGTCCAGCGCCGCGACGCCGACCGCAACCACGAGCGCGGCGAAATCAAGCGGGTCAGTAATTGTGGCCGCGGCAAAAGAGAACAAGCTGGGAACGACATTGGCGGCAGTGCTGCTGCTCGCTCTGTTGGCGGCTGCAGGTTACGGGATTTATTCCCTACTGCAGCACTCGAAACGCTTGCCATTCGAAAATTTCGAGATTACGAATCTTACAAACACCGGGCACGTAGCGATGGCTTCGATATCGCCTGACGGTAAGTATCTGCTGCAGGTACATTCGGAAAATGGGCTGGAGTCACTGTGGCTGCGGCACATCGCGACGGGAAGCAATACGCAGGTGGTGGCGCCGGCGGCGACGCGGTACCAGGCACTGACGTTTTCTCCAGATGGAAGCTATCTCTACTTTCTGCGCCGAGATGAGGAAGAACACATCATCGGCATACTCTATGCAGCGCCAGTGCTTGGAGGAACGCCGCACGTGGTCGCCCGAGATGTCGACACTCCGATCACGTTTTCACCAGACGGGCAGCGTTTTGCATTTCTAAGGGAAAAACACGATTCGCCTTACTGGGATCTGGTCGTGATGAAAAACGACGGAAGCGACGAACACGCATTGCTGAAAGATAAAACAATTTTGAGCGACAGCTATACGCCCGCGTGGTCACCGGACGGCAAGACCATGCTGATTCCGGTGGTGCAGCCTACCAAAGACACGCTTGGCGGATTTGATCTGGTGGACGCAGTGACGGGCAAAGAGAAGAATTTCGCGATTGAACGCGAACGAATTTATTACCAGCCAGTATGGATGCCGGACGGGCAAGGACTGATCGTGCCATCGACGGACCTAAGCGCCGGGCCGCTGCAAGCGCAATTGGGATACCTGAGTTACCCAAAAGGCGAATACCGGTTGCTGACGCACGACACCAACGATTACGGGCATCCGAGCCTCGCAGCGGACGGAAAAACGATGGTGGCGAACCAGACAAAACTAACGTTCGAACTGGTCGTTGCGCCTGCAGCTTCGCCGATGCAGCTCAAGGCGGTGCCGCTCTCTTCGCAGGTAAATTTGTGGAGATGGGCATGGATGCCGGATGGCAGACTGATATTGCCGCAGGCCGGCCAATTGAAGATGGTGACCACGGCGGGCAATGAGACCGTGCTGCTCAATGACACCTCGCATATTTCGGATCAGTCTAGTGCGTGCGCGGATGGGCGATACATCGTGTTCAGACGCGTGAATCGCACCGGCGCAGCTGCGGTGAACCTTTGGCGAATGGACGCGAACGGGAGCAACGTCTCACAGTTAACCACGGGACAAAACGATCGCGAGCCAGTATGTTCGCCCGACAGCAAGTGGGTGTACTACACGGATCAGGCAGACAACCGTTATATAAAGCGCGTTCCCACTGGCGGGGGCGCGCCAGAAACTGTCGTGAAGTCGCCGGCCGGGCAGTTCGAGCTTTCTCCTGACGGCAAACTCATCTCGTCGTTGGACGTGAGAGAAGAGGATCACAAGCTGATGATCCGGCTGGATCCGACCGATAGCGGAAAGACGACATACGTTGACGCTGATTCGCGAATGACTTCGACACCGGTATTTGCCCCAGATGGCAAGGCAATTGTGTACGTGGTGCGGGAAAAGGGCGTCGATAATCTGTGGGAGCAGTCTTTGGACGGAAAGAATCGCAAGCAATTGACGACCTTCCCGAAAGATTTGATTTTCCGTTACGCGTATTCCAAGGACGGAAAGCAGATTGCGATTGAGCGTGGGAATATTGAGTCGGATGCGTTTTTGTTTCACGACACTTCGAAGTAGTTCGCACAACGGTTCGCTGTAATTCGCGATCGTTCCTGAGCGATCCGGCGCGTTTTTTTGGGCTGGGGTGTGCGAACTGTGCCTAGAAAGGGCTGAACGCTGCGCCTCCACATGCAAAGGTCATCACGGTTTCGAGAGTGGAGGAGATTGGCCGGCTGGAGCTGGCGGCGCGGGATTTTGCGTGGAGGTGGCGGCGGAGGTGCGCGATTTTGCAAAATAGCCGCGGCGGGCGCGGACTTGATCGCCATTGCGATTGGGAAGTTGGATTTTGATCTTGTGGTAGCGGCCGTTGGCTACAAAGTTAGTCGGGCTGTAGGTGATGGTGTATTGATTTCGAAGTTCGTCGCCGATGTCTTGAAACGATTGATTGAGATCGTCGACGTGGTATGGGAAAAAAGCGCGACCGCCGGTTTCGTCCGCTAGATCTTTGAGAATCTGATCGCCTTCAGTGAGATGCATTTTGCGATTGGCCAGTTTGGAGGGATCGGTTTGCGAGAGCTGAATCCATTGGGTGCTGGTGCTGATGGTGTAAATGACGACGTTGGTGCGCTGAGCCATTTCGATGGCTTCGGCGCGGGTGTGATTGGACAGATTGTCATCGCCGTCGCTGATCAGAACCATGACGCGGCGAACAACATCCGGCTGATCGCCAGGGGGCCGCGGAGGATTGCTTAACTGCTTCGCGCAGGCTTCGTAGATGGCATCGTATACAGCGGTGCCACCGCCCGCGCGAGTGTTGTTGATTTCATCGCGGAGTTGCGCGCCGTCTCCCGTAAAGGCCTGAATGATCTGAGGCTCGTCATCGAAGGTCATGGCGAATGCCTGATCCTTTCCACGGCGCAGAACGCTGTAGAGAAAATCGACGGCAGCTTCCTGCTCGAATTTCAGGCGATCGCGGATGCTGTTGGAAGTGTCCAGGAGCATGCCGATGCGGAGAGGCAAGTCAGACTGTTTGCTGAAAAAACGGATTTCCTGAAGAGAATTGTCGTCGAAAATCTTAAAGTCGTTCTTGTCTAGGTCGGAAACCAGTTTGTTGCGACGGTCAAGTACTGTAGCCAGGACGTCCACCAGGTTGACGACAGCGTGGAATGTCGGGCCTTCCTGCGCGGGTTGCTGTTGGGGAGCGGAATTCTGCGCAGGCGGAGCGGGCTGCGGCTTTTCCTGAGCAGGCGACGGTTGCTGTTGCGCATAGTTCGCAAACGGAAAAGCGAGCAGAGTTGCGCTGGCGAGGAGGGCGAGAAGCGGATTTTTCATGATGAGAAAGTATAGGGAGCTTGCGACCGCAGCGTCAATTTCAAGACGACAGCGCGCCTCGCGGCGTGGTTAGAGATATTCGCTGGCAGCTTCAAGGCTGCGGCCATCCGTACGCGCCAGAATGTTGAGAAAGTCGCGCAAATCTTGCGGGAGCGGCGCGCGGGCTTCGATCCATTGGCCGCTGCGGGGATGAGGAAAACCGAGCTTGGCGGCATGAAGAAACTGCCTTGTGAGAGCCGGCAGTTCAATGTTGCCCACATTAAGTTTCGCCGCTGCGCCATAGAGAGAGTCTCCGACAAGAGGATGCTTCACTGCGGAGAAGTGCACGCGGATTTGATGCGTTCTACCGGTGTGGAGTTGGACCTCGAGCAGAGTCGCAGGAACAAGTTCGGCGAGTTTGCGCCACTCGGTGCGGGCTTCGCGCATGCGGCCGGCCGGATTGCGATGATGTCGGCTTGATTGCTGACTGAATGCCTTCATGCGCGTGCGGTGGACGGGATCGCGGCCAATGGGCAACTCGATTCGGCCGGAGCTGCTTTCGAATTTGCCTTCAGCGAGCGCTAAGTAAGTTTTTTTTATGGCGCGGGTGCGAAATGATTCGGCCAATTTAGCGTGGGAATAGTCGTTTTTTGCGATGACGATGAGGCCGGAGGTTTGCTTATCAAGACGATGCACGATTCCCGGGCGCAGTACATCCGCTTGCGATCCGCCGCGCGAAAGATTTTGTCCGCGACCCAGGAGCGCGTTTACCAGCGTACCGCGCGAATTTCCGGCACCGGCGTGCACGCTCATTCCAGCGGGTTTGTTGACGACCAGCAAGTCGTCATCCTCGTACAGGACGTCCAGCGGAATGGATTCCGCTTCGGCGCGAAGCGGCGAGCGTTGCCGCGCTTCGACGAGGATCCGTTCACCGCCGCGCAGCTTCAATGAAGCCTTCGCAGCGGCACCGTTGACCAGCACCAAACGTTCCGCAAGGAGCTCCTGGACGCGAGCGCGGGAAAGGTCCGGCCAGTGTGATGCGACCCAGCGATCCAGGCGAATGCCGCAATCAGCCTTGGAGACGATTAATTCCTTGCGGCACGGGTCTGGACTCATTTCAGCTCGAAAAGGGATGTTCGACATTCGGTTACACAACATGATTCGAGTGAGTCCTATCAGTATCTCAGGAGCGACGACTTCGCAAAAGTATAAGCTCAGTAAGGGAAAGAGGAGAGAAGCTACCGCTTTGTGAGCTCCATCACCCACATTGGGTGAATTGGGATGGTCACTTGCGTTCCCGGCGCGGCACGCTCGAATTGCGCGGCATACTTTTTGAAGTCCATATCCGGGAAAGGTCTGAAATACCAATCCCGCCAAATTCCAATCGGCAGCGAAAGCAGGACGATCAAGGCGGCGCAACGAGGAATTCTCGATTTAGCCGTGGAACTCGAGAGCATCCAGATCGGAGTGGCGAGAAACGCTAGCATGGGGAAAAAATAGTAGCGATTGCCACAGCCAGGAATTTCCATGAGTTCCCATTGTTGAAAATGCCCAGCGAAACTCGCCAGTGGATGCCTAAGGGCAAGTGCCATCACCGTAGCAGCAAACAGGTAAAAGAGTTTCAGCTCCAATGGGGCGTAACGAAGTGCATAAATCACGAAGAACGATCCGACGAACAACGATATCAGCGCGACGAAAAAGAAATAGTGAGGGCCATCTTCAAAGTACAGATGAAGGGAGGACTTGACTCCAAGAACGGAAGAGAAAAAAACCTGTCCGCCGACAATGCTGGTCAAGAGCTTGAGGCTTGCGCCGTTGGGTGCGGTCCGCCGCGAGCCTGACAGGGCGAGAATAATCATCTGGAGGACTGCCGGCGGAATCATTGCTGCCAGAGGCAGATCGAAGCGCCGGTCTTTCCGAATCCAACGTAGGAGTGCAGCAATGGGAATCAATAAAATTCCAAGCGGCCCATCGAGAACGACGAGCGCCAACACCAGAAACTCAAAAATACGCCATCCTAAACGGCTGTCCCGATGACCCAACAGGAGCAGCAAACCGACCAATGCAAGGTGCCACTGGATGTTGGTGGTCGTTGCGTGGATTTCAAACGAATTCGGGAGCGCCAGATAGAGGGCGCTGCCAAGCAGCCTTATGTTGAAGGGAATAGCATTGAAACGAGAGGTCAGAAACACGTTAACGGGAAGTACCTCGATGGCCAGAGCACAGATATTCAGGACCAGCGGGGCCTGAAGTAAAGGAAAGAGCAGCGAGAACATTCCGATGAGCCGCGACAAACTATTGAGATACCCGCCCACCGGGACGAGCAAACAGCGCCATCCCAAGTTGTAGGCCTCCGCAAACCAGTATTTGCCATCCTCGGCATAAAACTGCGCGTTCAGGATGGCGTCAGGACGACGCAGGAAGACCACAAAAAATGCCAGGACGAAAACCGAGAGATGCAGCAAAAGCTGCCGATCGCGAAGAGCGTAGCGGTCCTTGATCCGTTGAAGGGAAAACCCGGTTGATGTGGCCTGAGACGCCATGACCTAAGGTATCGACGGCAGCAATACGGGTCAACCATACCGGGTAACTTCTGCGCGCAAAGGGATACCTGTTCTTGTGCGGGGTAACGATGAATTGGCGAAAATTAAGCGCGTCGAGCCCCCTTTAGTCCGTTGACAGCGAAGGCGACTGGACCAGGAAAATGCAGGCCAGCAGGGGTTCCACTATTCAATTAACGGGAAGTGGCTGGAGCCTTCGCTTTCGGTTTTGAACGCGCGCAGAGGATAATGTCAATCAAGATTAGAATGGCGCCGACGGTGATCGCGGAGTCGGCCACATTGAAAGCTGGATAACGATAGGACCCGAATAGCACTTCGAAGAAATCGGTCACCGCGCCGTGCAGAATTCGATCGGTAAGATTGCCGGTTGCGCCGCCAAGCAGCAATGCCAAACCGGCCGCAGCGCGCGACGAAACCCCATTTGCCGCGACTAAATACCAGGCGAGAATCGCAATCACTACCAGAGAGCCCGCGATTAGCAGGTAGCGCACCCAATGCGAATTGCTGTCGGCAAAAATACTAAACGCGATGCCCGGATTCTTGCTGTGAACGAGGTAAATAAAATTATGTACGAGTTCGTGGCGCCAGCCTTCGGTGGTTTTGGCTTCGATGGCGGCTTTGGAGAACCGGTCCAGGAACACCACTGCAAGCGTGAGGATGAGCCAGCGCAGGCGCGAGGAACCGATCATGTGGATTTGCTGGTATCGGAGCCCAACGGCACAAGCGCGCAGCACTTACTGGAGTCTGCGCTGCCAAAAGCTGAGCCAGCGAATGGCTGCAAAGGAAGAATCAAGAGTTTGCGCCTTCGATTTCCGCAAGAGCTGCAGAGCAGCGTTCGCAAATCGTTCGATAGCGCGGATTTTCGCCCACGTGGATGGAATAATTCCAGCAGCGCTCGCATTTGGTACCGTCGGCTTTATGGATGCAAACCTCGAGCGACGGAACCAGTTCTGATTTGTAGTCGGGGGCGCCTGCGCTGAAAAAATCGACCTGCGACACGATGAACAAGCCGGGTAGCTGCGCTAAATGATTTTTCAGCTTGGCCTTCAGTTCCGGATTACCGTTGAGAAGGACTTTTGCTTCCAGGCCGGAGTTAATCCTTTTTTCGTTGCGCGCGGCTTCCAGTGCTTTGAGGACTTCGCCGCGCACCTTCGCGAGTAAATCCCAGGCTGCGATCTGCGCGGCGCTGAAACCGGTGCGCAGTTCCGATTCTTCTGGAAAAAGAGCGATGTGAACGCTCGATGGCTCTTCGGGCAGTTTTGGCAGATACCTCCAAATTTCCTCAGCGGTAAAAACCAGAATTGGCGCGGCGATTCGAACCAGCGCGCTGCTGATTTTGTACATTGCGGTTTGCGCGGAGCGGCGCGCGCAATTGTTTGGAGCCTTGGTGTACAAGCGATCTTTTAGAACGTCGTAGTAAAAAGCGCTTAGGTCCACGACGCAATAGTCGTGGATAGCATGATACACGCGGTGAAACTCGTACGCCGCATACCAATCGCGGCATTTTTTCACGAGTTCGGCAGTGCTTTCAAGCATCCAGCGATCCATTTCCTCAAGTTGCTGGTTGGACAAGGTGTTTCGTGGTGGATCGAAATCGCCAAGATTGCCAAGCGCAAAGCGAAAGGTGTTGCGGATCTTGCGATAGGCTTCGCTGAGCTGCGTCATCACGCGCTCGCTCATTTTCACATCGGCTTGATATTCGACGGACGTGACCCAAAGGCGAAGCAGGTCGGCGCCCCACTTGTTGGAAATTTCGGCAGGCTCGATGGCATTGCCGAGCGACTTGGACATCGGGCGGCCTTGTTCATCGAGCGTCCAGCCGTGTGTGACAACGCTACGGTAGGGAGCGGCGTGTCGAATGCCCGTGGCAACAAGCAGCGAACTATGAAACCAGCCACGGTACTGATCCGGCCCTTCAAGATAAACGTCAGCGGGCCATTCTTTCCCCTTCAGAACTGCAAGATTCGACGAACCGGAATCGAACCAGACATCGAGAATGTCATGTTCCTTGCGAAATTTCGACGCGCCGCAAGAACACTTTGTGCCGGCAGGCAAAAGTTCTTCCGGCGAATGCTGATACCAGGCGTCGGCGCCTTCTTTCTTGAACCATTCGATGACATTGCGGAGCGCGGAATAGTCTTCAAAGCGCTGTCCGCAGCTATCGCAGAAAAACACGATGATCGGCACGCCCCAGAAACGCTGGCGCGAGACGCACCAGTCCGGTCGCTTCTCAATCATTTCGTAAATGCGTTCTTCGCCCCAACCGGGAATCCATTTGACGTTATGGATTTCGGCAAGCGCTTCCGCACGCAACGATTTCTTGCTGTCAGTGGGAATTGCGTCCATGCCGATGAACCACTGTTCGGTGGCGCGAAAAATCACCGGATTGTGGCAGCGCCAGCAATGCGGGTAGCTGTGCTTGTAGGCATGGTGGCCAAGCAAAGCGCCGCGATCGGCGAGCAGCTTTACGATAATCGGGTTTGCTGTGAACACGTCCTTGCCTTTGTATTCGGGCAGGCCTTCGTTGTAAACGCCCTTGTCATCGAGCGGCGCGTAAATTTCTAGTCCATACTTCTGGCCGGAGTTGAAATCGTCGACACCGTGACCGGGTGCCGTGTGAACGATACCGCTGCCCTGATCGAGTGTGACGTAGTCGGCGAGCAGACCTGGAACCTGTATGGGCAGGAAGGGATGCTGAAACCTCATACCTTCGAAGTCGCGGCCCTTATACGTCGCGAGAACTTCCACTTCTTTGATTTCACACTCGGACTGCAAAGCGGCAACGCGATCAACGGCCAGAAGAAGCTTGCCTTTTTCAGTTTGCACGACCACATACTCATAATCGGGATGAAATGCCAGCCCGCGATTGTGCGGAATGGTCCAGGGAGTCGTGGTCCAGATCACCGCCGATACATCGTTGGCAATTTTCGCAGTTTTGCTTTTGCCGCCGGCAAACTTCACCCAGATGGAGGGGCTAACGTGGTCTTCGTACTCGACTTCGGCTTCGGCGAGCGCAGTCGAATCGTAAAGACACCAATAGACAGGCTTGCGTCCGCGATAGACGTAGCCTTTCTCCATAAAATCAAGGAAGGCGTTGGCAATGGTGGCTTCGTAGTCGAAGCTCATCGTGAGATACGGATCGTTCCAACGGCCAAAAACGCCGAGGCGTTTGAAATCTTTCTTGTGCTGCTCGACATAGCGGGTGGCGAATGCGCGGCAGAGCTTGCGAAATTCAGCGGGTGGAACTCTACCCTTGCCGCCCAGTTCCTTTTCGACCTGGGTCTCAATCGGAAGACCGTGGCAGTCCCATCCCGGAACATAGGGAGCGTAATGCCCGGCCATGCTCTTGGTCTTAACCACCAAATCCTTCAAAATCTTGTTTAGGCCGGTGCCAAGGTGGATGGTTCCCGTGGGATAGGGCGGACCATCGTGCAGGACAAACAATGGCTTTCCGGCGCGCGCGTCCAGAATCTGCTGATATAAATCGGCTTCCTGCCAGGCCTCAAGCTGTTTCGGTTCATTCAGCGGAAGACTAGCCTTCATAGGAAAGTCGGTTTTGGTTAAGTTGAGTGTCTTCTTGAGTTCGATTGTTTCAGACATGGATGCCGCGAGTGCAATTCCCTTCTGGGCCCTAGTTTTCGCCTGTAGCACGGCGGGAAACATCGGAGAGTGGTGTAACTACGTATGTTACAATGAATGGAGTATGGTGTCAGCCGGAGCGGGCGTGCAACCTATCCCGGCTGGCGAGAATCGTAAGCTAAAGAGACGCTAGAAGCTGCAGAAGTGCGTCTATTTATAAGGCGTCAGCGCTGAACGTAATTGGTGCGCATCAGGTGGAGAAGGTGCCAGCGACAATGCTCAACTTGGGACCACCGCGACGTCCAAACGTTGAAGAAACGCGTGCAAGTGCGCCTTCCGCTCCGGTGCCGCGTTTTGGCCGGCCAGCGATCCTGATGCCGGATAATTTTTGGTCCAACCTAAAGCAATTCCTTTTTGAACGTCCGGTGAAAGTTCGCGGAGATGTGAAGTCCGATCTGATGCCGACAGAGTACGGCGGCGGATTCTGGGAAAACGTCGGCGAATTTTTCAGTGGACGCCGCGCCCCGAAGGGTCACTCGGACAGCAGGTTTTCGACAGGTTGGGTGGAAGGGTTCGGCGGTTTTGGAACGCGTTTGAAGGAACTGTTTTCACCAACCAAGCTAGCTCCGCTTCCGTTTGAAGTAAAACCCGTTCGCGTCAAAGAGATCTGGACGAAGGACGAAAACTTCGGCTGGACGCAGGCGATCTCAATTGGCCTGCACGTCGTGTTGATCGGTTTGATTGTGGTGCCGCTCTTTATGCATTTGCCACCATCCACGCAAGCCAAGAACAAGACGGATGTGCTGCCGCTGGATATTTCTCCGTACATGGCGAAATTGCCGCAAGGAGCCAAGCCGGCCGGCGGTGGCGGAGGAGCCAACGACCACACCACGGTTCCTGTCAATCGCGGCAAGCTGCCCAAATTCAAATGGACGCAATTCACGCCGCCGCAAGTCAAGATTCAAAACCCCAATCCCAAGCTTCCCATGGATCCGTCTCTGCTTGGCCCGCCCGATTTGCGAGTATCCAACATCAATGCGCCGACTTTTGGCGACCCGCTGGCCAACGGAGTGAGCGAATCGCTGGGGCATGG
>WNFR01001088.1_pt1 | contig 38680 bp, 31 predicted proteins | sample 5400221 | NCBI WGS metagenome assembly WNFR01 (sample SAMN13153357, study PRJNA577476) | soil metagenome | isolation source: 40 cm soil under Madrone tree | place: USA:California | collected 2016-06-14 | reverse complement strand
ATGGAGCGCGTCATCGTCATCGCTTCAATGAAAGCCGGTGCAACTCGGCCGAATGGAGTCGCTCCGATGAAAGCCGGAGCGGCTCCTGGAAGGGAGTCGCTCCGGCGAGAGCCGGCGCGACTCGGCGAAGGGAGTCGCACCGGCTCGTGCGGGAGTCGTGATTCAAGAGGCCTCGCCGGGATCGCGGTGGCGGCGGTTGCGGCCGTCGTACGGCGTCGGGAGGAACGGGAAGTCCGGGGTGATCCCCTTCTCCTGGACGCCCACCCCGTCGCCGACGTGGTTGGTGATGTAGTTCGCGCCGCCGGCGACGCGCACGACGATGTCGGTGACGTCGTCGTTCGGACGGCGACCGTTGGGGAAGCCCGCGGGGTCCGGCGTCGCGACGTCGTTCGCATCGTGCGCGAACGGACCGAGACGTTTGATCATGCCGGCCGGCGTCGGCACCACCGTCATGTCGAGGCGCAGCAGGTCGGAGAAGGGGCCGACGTTCGGATCGGGATTCTGCCCCTCGTACTTGAGGAGGAGCTGCACGATGTCCTCGCGCGGGGTCGGCGGCACCGGCACGCCCGAGACGAGCTGCAAAGCCCCGGCGACGGCGAGGTTACGGTAGGCGTCGAGGAACTGCGCCTCGTCCTCGGGCTCGACGCCGTTCCACAGGTCCTTCTTGCCGATCGGGATGATGAGCTCGTTCACGAGCGGGTTCGCCATGCGCGACACCTGGCGCCACTCGCCGGAGTCCTTGAGCAGCGGCTTGTCGGCATTCAGGTGCGGCGCGCCTTGGCGGACCGTCGTCTTCTGACGGAACGTGCTGGCGTACATGCCGATCGTACCGGTCTCTGCCGTCGGCGTGTGGCCGTCGACGGTGAGCCGCGTCATCGGGATCTCGATCGCGATGGTGTTGACGTTGAAGCCGCTGAAATCATTGACGCCGAACGGATTCGCGAAATCATTGGCGTCCTCTGCCGCGGTCTGCACCGGGAGCGGCGGGCGTACCTGCGCGATCGGCGTCGCGTTCTCGACGCGGAGATTCAAGGTGTCGAACACCGCGCCGAGGTCGATCGCGAACGTCTCGGCGCGCTGGCCCGCGAAGACGCGGATGCCGTTCGCCGCGTCGGTGAAGATCCCCTTGGCGGCGAGCGTGGCGTAGTCGGGTGTCGTGAGCGGGCCGATGTTCGACGGCACGGCGGAGAGGGTCTGACCGGCGAAGAGCGGCGTGCGGCAGAGCTTCTTCTTCCCCGGCTTGCAGCGCCGCACCTCGGTCACGGTGTAGCGCTGCTTGCGCGACAGGCCGGCGGCGTTCGGCCCTTCGAGGTCCGTCACCGGCGGCAGCGCCAGAGTCGCGAGGAACTGGTCCGGCGACTGCTGCTCGGTCGCGAATGCGACCTCGTAGGTGACGTCGTCGACGCCGTCGCGATCGTTGTCGACGTGCATCGTGTAGAGAACGTTGTCGTCGAAGGCGAAGTAGTTCGGACCGGAGCCGGGCTCCTGGCCGGGAATCACGTTCATGATGAGCGTGGCTTTGCGATTCTCGATCGGCGCCGCGACGTTTGCGGCGTCGTAGCTGACGAAGGCGTAGACGTCGGTGATGTCGGCTGCGGGATCGAGCGTCATGAGCGGCGCCTCGCGATGACTCGCGGCGTGCACCGGAGAAGCAGCGAGGACGAGCGCGAGCGCGAACGGCGCCAGGCCCCGTGTGGGGGTGGTTTTCATCTCGGTCTTCCTTTCGTTGTCGAGGTGTGGCCTCGGTGATCGTCGACCACGTAGCGCTACTGTCACCTCATACGGACGCCGACCCCGATCGGATGTTGCGAGCGGCGATGGTCGCGAGGAGGCGAGTCTAGAGGCGCGGCGCCTAGATTGCGGTGATCGCGGGCCGTCGAATCCGAGCGAGCCGCGGGAGCAGCACGTGAGCCGATCGCGACCCGCCGACCGCCAGGGCGACGACGATCGCAATCGCGGCGACGCTGATCCACCAACCCACGCGCCACGACGCGGGGCTGAACTCGAGCTGGACGTGGTGCGCGCCCGGCTCGAGCGCGAGCGCTCGGAACAGCACGTTCGCGCGCAGCACGGGGGTGTCGCGGCCGTCGACGTGCGCATGCCAGCCGGGGAAGAACGGCTCGTTCAGGACGAGAATCCCGGGGTGATCGAGCCGCACGTCGAGCGTGAGCTCGTTCGGCCGGCGATCGGTCAGGGCGACAGGTCGAAACGGCTCGAACGCGTCCGTGGATCGTCGGAGCTCGGCAAGCGCGTCGTCCGCCTCTCTCCCGTGCAGCAAAACCTGAGCGCGCGGATCGATCTCGGCGAGCCGGCGGAGCGCGTCGCGCTCACGCGCCACGAGCGACTCGTCTCGTCCTTCGTCGACGACGATCGGCTCCGGCACGAAATACGCGCGCGGGAACGCCGTCGTGTTGCGGTCCCAATGCCATGGCCGCCCCTCCTCCGAGGGCGGAGAAAGAACGTGCGTCACGCCGAGCAGGTCGAGCAGCACCGGTGTCGCGCGCGCGAGGAGCACGATCTGGACGTCGAACGGATACGCGAGCGGATCGAAGCCGCCGGCGGCCGAGGCGTACAGGACGAAGCGCCACGGGATCAGCGGATTGAAGCCGGCCAGCGTCTCGAGGGTGCGCCGGCGGACCGTCAGCTGCGGAATGCCGGGATCGGCGACGGCACGCTGCAGCTCCGCGATCCGCGTCGCGTGATCGAGGTCTCGTGGCAACACGACACCAGGTGCGGGGCGTCCGATCTCGCGCTCGGGCGCGGTCCGCACGTAGGGCGCGACGACGATCGCGGTGTCGACGGCAAGCGCGGCAATGAGGAGCATGCCACCAAGCGGCGCCCACGCGCGCCGATCGAGAAGCGCCGCGCCGGCGACCGCGAGGGCAAATGCCGCGACGTGCGCGCCGCCTGCTCCGGTGAGCAGCAGCAGAACGAGCGCGACGGCCGCCGCGGCACCCGCGACGATCCGGCGGCGGTCGCGCGGCGCCGCGATCAGCGCCTCGACGCCGAGCGCGCAGAGCACGGCCATCGCGAGGCCGAGCACGATGAGCGCGCGCGCCGGGATACGAAACAGCGCGAAGCCGGGCAGCGCACGGACGACCGGCTCGATCCCGCCACTCGCACCGAGACCGAAGAGCAGCAGCACGAGGGCGACCGCGCCGTACAGCCACGCAACGCGCCGCCGAGGATGACCGCGCGGCCAGGCGAACAGGCCGATGCCGGCGAGCGCGAGCGTGACGCCGCCGACGAAATAGTGCGATTCCCAGAGCACCGTTCCCGCAGCGGCGCTGGCGCCCGACACAACGTCGGTGAACCATCCGCTTCCGGGGCCGATGTTCTCGCTGGCGCGTCCCGCTTCGAAGAACGCCGCCTGCCCGCGTGAAAATTCGCGATGAAATGCGACGACCGGCAGGACGTGGACTGCCGCCACCGCAGCTCCGAGCAGCGTGGCGGCGGCCGCGGCGGCGAACGCGCGCCGCGGCCGCGGCGCGTCGCTGATCGTCGCGAGCACGATCGGCGCCACGGCGCATGCCGCGTAAAACAGGACCTGCGGATGTAGCGAGACGACGAGGAGCCCGATCAGCGACGCCGTCATCGCAATCAGCCGCGCGCGCGGCTCGTTCGCGAGCCGATGCAGCATCGCCAGCAGCACGGGCACGAGGAAGAACGGTGCGAAGACCGTATGCCCCGGGAGCACCAGGTGCATGAGGAGCTTGCCGCCGAGCGCGAACGCGACGGCACCCGCCGCCGCCGCAACGGCGGTCAACCGCAGCATGCGTGCGTAGAGAAGGAACCCGGCCGCCCCCGCGAGCGTGTACACGACGATGAGCACACCGAACGCGTGCACACTCGGCCGCCAAAGGATCGGCCACTGGAGCGGGTTGTAGATCTCGCTCTGCGGGTCGCCGATGACGGGCATGCCGGCGAAGTCCTCAGGGTTCCAGCGCGGCAGCTCGCCGTCGCGGTGGAGGCCCGCGGCAAGGAGCTCGGCCATCGGCGCATGGTAGTGATGAATGTCGGAGAACTCGGACGTCGGTCCGCGGTCGAGCGGCCAGAGGTACGGCGACAGTACGAGCAGGATCGCGACGAAGGGCGCGAGCGCGACGAGCCACGTGAGGCGCATCGCTGCGCCGTCAACGGTCGGCGCGTCGCCTTTTGCCGACGCTTGTGGAGAGCGGCGCCGCGGCAGACGCTCCGACGCCGCATCGTGCGACCCACGCGAGCGCGATCGGCGCCGAGTCATTCAGGCGAAAGGTCCCGCACGCAGCGGAAGCCGACGTGTGCGGTGGTCGAATCCGGGGTGAGACCAATGCGGGCCGCCGGACGATAACGGGCGCAATATTCCGCGGCACAGAGAAACGAGCCGCCTTTCAGCGCGACGAGACCCGCAGTATGCGCGGGACCGCAGTGGCACTCCGCTCGGGCGGCGAACGGCGACACCGTCCACTCCCAGACGTTGCCGATCATGTCGCTGAGGCCGTAGCCGTTTGGCGGGAACGACCCGATGGCCGTCGTTCCGGGTTCTCCCGTGCGCGCGAAGTACCACGGGAATGCACCGGTCCAGACGTTCGCCATCAAGCGGTCCGCGGGCGCGAAATCGTCGCCCCACGAGAACGGCGCGCCGCCGAGACCGCCGCGCGCCGCCGCTTCCCACTCGGGCTCCGTCGGCAGGCGCTTGTCGGACCATGCTGCGTACGCTTCGGCATCCGCGAGCGCGACGTGCACCACCGGATGATCGTCGCGCCCCGCGATCCCCGATCCGCGCGGCACACGCCAGCTCGCGCCTTCACCGAAGCGCCACCATTGGGATGGATCGTGTAGATCGATCGGCCCGGCGCTCATCGTGAAGAGCGCCGACCCCGGCGGCTCGGCGCGTTCGGCGACCGTCACGTAGCCGGTGGCGGCGACGAACTCGGCGAACGCGCCATTCGTGACCGGCGTACGGTCGATGCGAAAAGCCGTGATCTCGACATCGCGGGCGGGCTTCTCCTCCGCGTAGTGCTCGTCGGATCCCAGGCGGTAGGAGCCGGCCGGAATGGCGACCATGTCGACGTCGCCGCACGTCACACGCGGACACCTATCGAATCGATGAAGCGCTTCATCTCGAGAACCGAGAAGTCGCGGGTATCGACCTTGATATGCGCACGCGTGATCGTGCCTTGGAACCGGTTGGCGTCGCGGTAGAGCAACGACACCTGGTTGCCGAGATCGGCGCCGATCGAGAAGCCGTCGTACGACGTCGTGACCAGCACGCGCGCGAACGTGTACTCGGCCGATTTTCGGTCGCCGATCCAGAGCGCGCCGCTGCCGTCGAACGGGCGCGACGTCATCGTTTGCACGTAACGGACGGTCACCGGACCGTCCGGCAAGGTTTCAGTCGTCTCGAAGCGTTCGCTCCACGGCAGCATATTCTGCTCGTAGATGAGGCGTCCGTCCTTCACGTGCAGGACGTAGCCGGCGTGCTTCGACCCGCACGCGACCAGCACGCCGTCGCCTTTGCCGGGAGGCCGGACGAGCTCGACGGTGATCTCGTGGCTGAAGCCGCACACGAACGGCGCCGCGTGCGCCGAGATGGAGTCGATCGGCGGACGCAGCTCCCACTCGGAGCGCAGGCCGTGCCGCTGCCGCTCTTGCGCCATCTTGATGACGACGTTGCGGTCGTCGAGCGGAAAGACACCGTGCGCATCAGCCTCGGCCGTCCACTTCGCCACCAACTCCTTCACCTTCTCCGGGTTTTGCGCGGCGAGGTCGCGCAGCTCGTTCGGATCCTTCGAGAGATCGTAGAGCTCCCACACGTCGTCCTCGAACCGCGTGCCGCGCACGTGACGGGTGACGAGCCGCCAATCGCCGTCGAGGTAGCCGCGTTGGCCTCCGAGCTCGAAGTACTGCGTGGTCCGCGTCGCCGCGGCGTCGTCGGCGAACGTGGCGACCACGCTCGCGCCTTCGACCGGCTTCAGCTTCCGCCCGCGATAGGTCTCCGGTCGCGTGATGCCCGCCGCCTCGAGGATCGTCGGGTAGAGATCGACGACGTGGACGAAGCGTTTGCGGAGCGTGCCGCGCGCCGAGATGCGCTTCGGCCACGAGACGATCAACGGATCGGCGACGCCGCCGAGATGTGCGTACTGCTTGTACAGCCGGTAGGGCGTGTTCGAGACACAGGCCCAGCCGATCGGATAGTGCGGGAACGTCGTGTCGCCGCCCATGACGTCGTGAAGCTCGGCCGCGGCCTCGATCGGGACGGGCCGTCCGAGCGCCGAGGCGAACACGTTCGGCGTTCCGCTCGACGTGCCCTCCGCTGAGCCGCCGTTGTCGGAGAAAACGACGACGAGCGTATTCTCGCGCAATCCCGACTCGTCGAGCGCCGCGAGAAATCGCCCGATGTTGGCGTCGACGTCGGTGATCAGGCCCGCGTACACCTCCATGTAGCGGGCGTAGACGCGCTTATGGACGGAGTCGAGCGTGTCCCACGGGTCGGCGCCCGGCGAGAGCGGCGGCAGCGCCGTCGTCTCGGGCACGACGCCGAGCTTGCGCTGCCGTTCGAGCCGCGCCGCACGCACGATGTCCCACCCCGCGTCGTACGCGCCGGCGTACGCGTCGCGATCGCGCGCCCGGACTTGGAGCGGCGAGTGGGCGGTGGGGAAACAGAGCTGCAGATAGAAAGGCTTCTCCGGTGCGAGCGCCTTTTGCGTGCGGACGTAGGCAATCGCGCGGTCCGTGAGATCGTCGGTGACGAAGTAGTCGTCGCGCGCCGGCGGCTCGATCGGTGCCACGCCGTCGATCAGCTCCGACGGCCGGAAGTAATCGGTCGAGTGCCCCTGATACCAGTACGCACGCTCGAAGCCGCGACTCGTCGGCCAGTTGTGGTAGGGCCCGTTCGCCCCGTTCGAGGCCGCGAGGTTGACGTGCCACTTGCCGACGTGCAGCGTCGACCATCCGCGGTCGCGCAGCACCTCCGCGAGCGTCGCCGCCTCGAGCGTGAGATCGCCGCGATAGCCCGGGTAGCCGCTGTCGAGGTCGGCGAGCCATCCCATCCCCGCCGAGTGGTGGTTGAGCCCCGTCATCAGCGACGCCCGCGTCGGCGAGCACATCGCGCAGGTGCGGAAGTTCGTGTACTTGAGGCCGCCGGCCGCGAGCGCGTCGAGCGATGGGGTCTTGATCTCGCTGCCGTAGCAGCCGAGATCGGCAAAGCCGATGTCGTCGAGGACGATGACGACGATGTTGGGGGCGCCGCTCGGCGCCGTGGCCGGCGCGCCGTAGGCGGGACGCGAGTCCTCGAACGACTCCGCGATCTCGGCGCGCTTCCCGTCCTCGACGGCCGCCGGCGTGCGCAGTCGACGGAACTTCGTCTGCACGCTGATGAGCCCGGCCGCGCCGAGCGCAGTCACGGCGGCGCCGCTCGTCGCGCCGACGAGGAAGGCGCGGCGGCCGATGCTGCGCTTCGATTTCGGTTCGTCGTCCATGGTCGTCCTCGCTACGTGGTGGGTGAGGAAGGCCGTAGCGCTGTCGGCGCAGAACGGCAAGATCGCACCGTGGGGCGATGTGGCCGATCAATGAGGCCTTGTGATGGCCTGGTAGAATGGCTATGTCATGTCCATGTCACAAACGGCAAAAATCTCCGAGCTGAAGAACCGACTCAGCCACTATCTCGCTCGGGTGCGCCGCGGCGAATCCATCCTGGTACTGGACCGCGATCGGGTGATCGCTCGCATCGAGCCGGCCGGCTCTTCCGAGTCCGATCCGACGGACGACGCACGCTGGCTCGCCGATCTCGAGCGCCGTGGCGTCCTCAGACGCGGCCGCGGAGCGCTGCCGCGCCGCTGGCTGGCGCGACGGCCGAAGATCAAAGCCGACGTCGTCCGTGCCGTTCTCGACGAGCGCGAGGAAGGGCGATGAGGTTCTGGGACACGTCGGCGCTCGTTCCGCTACTCGTCACGCAGGGAACGTCGCCGCAGACGGACGAATGGCTCGCCGAGGACGGCGACATCACCGTCTGGACGTTGACGGCGATCGAGCTCACCTCGGCGCTCATGCGCCTCGCACGCGAAGGCGCGATCCGGGAGCGCGACGCCCACGAAACCGAAGTGCGCATCGATGAGCTGCTGCGCTCGTGTCACACGATCGTCGACGTCGAGGCCGTCAAGTCGCAGGCGCGGCGCCTGCTGCGCGTCCATCCGCTGCGCGCCACCGACGCGTTGCAGCTCGGGGCCGCGTGGGAATGGGCTGCGGGTCGCCCAGCGAATCGCATCGTCCACACGCTCGATGCGCGACTCGCCGTCGCGGCGCGGCGTGAAGGCTTTCGGGTAATCCCCGATTGATTGCTGGCGGAAGCTAATCGCCCTGCCGGTCGCGCAGCAGGTTTTTTTGACCCCTAATTGGACGAGCGATCGCCGTTGCAACGATCGCGGGCGCCCGCTTGCGTCATTCCGGGCGCGTCGTCTAACTGTTGCGCATGATCACCGTCCACCATCTGAACGATTCCCGTTCCGATCGCATCCTCTGGCTGCTCGAGGAGCTCGGGGTCGCGTACGAGATCAAGAAGTACGAACGTGACGCGATGACGCGCTACGCGCCGGCGGCGCTGAAAGCGGTGCATCCGCTCGGGAAGTCGCCCGTCGTCACCGACGGCGACCGCACGATCGCCGAGTCGGGCGCGATCATCGACTACGTGATTCGCCGCTACGGCGGCGGTCGCTTGCAGCCCGAACCGGCGTCGCCGCTCTACGACCAGTACGTCCACTGGCTCCACTACGCCGAGGGATCGGGGACGGCACCGCTGCTGCTCCAGATGTACACGATGCTGATGGGCGGGGGCGCGGCGCCGCCGCTGCAAAAGCGGATCGACGAGGAGATCGCGAACCACCTCGGCTACCTCGACCGCACGCTCGCCGGCCGCGAGTTCATCGTCGGCAACGAGTTCACCGGCGCCGACGTGCAGATCACGTTCGTCGCCGAGATGGCGACGCTGCTCGGGCAGATCGGGCCGTACTCGAATCTCAGGTCGTACCTCACCCGCATGCACGCGCGACCCGCGTATCGACGCGCGATCGAACGCGGCGGGCCGTCGATGATGGACGTCTGAGTGGACCGAGCTACGCCGGCGTCTCGACGCCGTACGGTTGCAGCACGTCCTCGAACGGCCGGGTGTCCTCGAAGAACGACAGGATGCGCGACAGCACGCCGTCGACGATCGCATCGGGGCATGACGCGCCGCAGGTGAGCGCGATCTCGAGCGGCCGTTTCTGCGGCAACCAGCCGTCGGTCGTCGTCATCTCTCGCGTCGCGAGGAGAAAGTGCCGGATGCGACTCGGCGAGATGATCTCGTCGGCGTTGCGAATGAAGTACGTCGCCATCGCGACCTGGCAGAGCGCGACGATGTGCGAGGTGTTCGAGGAGTTGTAGCCGCCGACGACGATCGCCAGGTCCGCCCCGCACTCGATCAGGGCGTACGTCGCATCCTGGTTCTCGTTCGTGGCGTAGCAGAGCGTGTCCGAGGTGTCCGCGAAGTGCTCGTCGAGGCGCTCTGCCCCGTAGCGGTCGGCCATCGCTTGCTTCAGCACCTGAGCGATCTCCCACGTCTCCGACGCGAGCATCGTCGTTTGGTTCACCACGCCGATACGCGTCAGATGCCGCGCGGGGTCGAAGTCCTTGGAGCAGGTGCGGCCGAAGTGGGTGAAGAACGCCTTGCTGTCGCGCGTCCCGCGGATGATGTCGGCGAGGATGTGCGCTTCCTCGAGATCGAGGACGACGACCGTCGGCGCGTTCCGGATACTGTGCGAGAACGTCGCGCGCGTCTCCTCGTGCGTTGCTTTGCCGTGGACGACGACGGTGTACCCGCCCTCGCCGAGCTGCGCGCTCCGCTTCCAGACTTTTTCGACGAACGGGCACGTCGTGTTGTAGCTGTACGGGCTGATGCCGCGCGCCGCGAGCATCTCTTCGATCTCCAGCGTCGTGCCGAAGGCCGGAACGACGACGATGTCCTCGGGCGTCAGATGCTCCCACGGCACCAGCTGCTCTCCTGCCGAGGTGAAGATGAACTGCACCCCGCGCTCCTGGAGGTCCCAGTTGACGTTCGGATTGTGGATCATCTCGCTGAGAAAGAAGACGCGCCGATCGGCGTGGTGATCGAGCGTTTGATAGGCGATCTCGACGGCGTTCTCGACCCCGAAGCAGAAGCCGAAGTGCCGCGCGAGGATGAATCGCACCGGCCCGTAGTCGAGCACTGTCGGAACGAGATCTCCCTTGCGGGGGTCGCGTAGCTGGCGCGCGCGCTTCACGCGCGAGATCACGGAGCTCTTGTAGAAGTCAGGAATGTCGAATTGCCGCGGCATTAAGCTCGGTTACCGTCGACCCCTCTCCTACTCGAATGGGCCAGCACCGGCAAATCTGAGCGGCGTGCGGCGGCCCTGCGTGACCCTCTGGGCGAGCTACGCAACACGCATCGCACTCGAGCAGATGGAGCAACCCGATCAGCTGCCCCAGGCTCTTACGGGTGTTGGCTGGATCGAGTAGGCGGTAGAGTTGCGGCACAGAGGTACCGAGTCGACGCGCGGGCTCGCGTCGACTGAGGCCTGCCCGATCGACGCGTTGTCGTGCCTCGACGGTGAGCTTGTGGAGCATCAGTTCCGCGAGATAACTCGGGTCTTCGTTGTACTCTAGGGCGTGATCGACGTGGACGGAGCCCTCCTCACCGGATTCGAGAACGTTCGTGGCCGTCGGCCTGGGATCGAGCTTGACTACGTCCGCGCCGCTATCAAGCGGCGTGGCCTCTTGAGGATGAATGACATGCTCTCCCTGGGGATCACTCGGCTTGGTCTCGTCGCCACACTCGTCCTGTCCAGCCCCGTCCTCGCTCAGTCGACGGAGTGCGCGCGCGGGCACGTCACGTATCGCACGGTGCAAGTGGACGGTCTCTCCATTTTCTACCGCGAAGCCGGACCGAAAAACGCGCCGGTCATTCTGCTGCTGCACGGACTGCCGTCGTCGTCGCGCATGTTCGAGCCGCTGCTCACGCGCCTCGGGGGCGAGTTCCACATGGTCGCGCCCGACTATCCGGGCTTCGGACACAGCGACGCGCCGTCACCGAAGGAGTTCGCATACACCTTCGACCACATCGCCGAGGTGATGGAGCACTTCACCGAGGCCATGCACCTGACCAAGTACACTCTCTACATGCAGGACTACGGCGGACCGATCGGCTTTCGGATGGCGCTCGCGCACCCGGAGCGCGTCGAGGCGCTGATCGTGCAAGACGCCGTCGCCCACAACGAAGGCCTCGGCGCGAACTGGGCGACGCGGCGCGCGTTCTGGGCCGACCGCGCGTCCCACGAGGCCGCGCTGCGGACCAACTTGCTCTCGCTCGACACCACGCGGACGCGCCACGTCGGCAACGACCCGCACCCCGAGAAATACGATCCCGATCTCTGGACCGACGAATACGCGTTCCTGAACAAGCCCGGCGAGGCCGACATCCAGAGCGATCTCTTCTACGACTACCGCACCAACGTCGACGCCTACCCGAAGTGGCAGGCCTGGATGCAAAAGACGCAGCCGCGCCTGCTGGTGCTGTGGGGGAAGTACGACCTATCGTTCGAGCTGACGGAGCCCGAGGCGTACCGGCGGGATGTGCCGAAGGCTGACGTTCACGTCCTCGATGCGGGGCATTTCGCGCTGGATACCGCCGCGGATGAAATTGCCGATCTCGTGCGGCGGCGTTTCATGTCGAGGAAACAGTAAGACGTCCGCGCGGCCGGCAACGCTACCCAACGACGCACATCTGCCGCCCGGGATTCTTACGTCCCCGTCTCGTCGACCGGCTCCCCCACGGTCTCCTGCCACGTGCACCCTTCTTTGATGCACCTCCGGACGGTCCCCGCTCTCTTCGTCGTCTTCTCGACGACGAACGGCGCGTGGCAGACGGGGCACGGCTGCGCGACCGGCTGGTCCCAGCTCGCGAACTTGCAGTTCGGGTAGCGGTTGCAGCTGTAGAAGATCTTGCCGCGGCGGGAACGCTTCTCGAGGATCTCGCCTTCGCCGCAGTCGGGGCAGGCGATGCCGAGGCTCTTCGGCTTCACCATCGGCATGATCGTCTTGCACTCGGGATAGCCGGAGCAGCCGAGGAATTTGCCGTAGCGGCCGAAGCGGACGAGCATCGGCTTGCCGCACTTGTCGCAGACTTCGTCCGTCGTCTCGGCTTTGGCGACCTCGATCTCCCCGGTCTCGTCGTTGCGGGTGAAGTTCTTGGTGTTCTTGCACTCGGGGTAGCGGCGGCACGCGAGGAACTCGCCCTTGCGGCCCCAGCGGATGACCATCTGATCGCCGCACTGGTCGCACTTGATGTCGGTCGGGCGCTCCTCGGCCTTGACGTTCCGCATCTCGCTCTCGGCCTTCTCGAGGTCTTTCGAGAACGGCTCGTAGAAGCGCTTCAGCGCGACGACCCGTTTCTGCGAGCCCTCCTCGATACCGTCGAGCGTCTCCTCCATGCCGGCGGTGAACTCGACGTTCAGGATGTCGGGAAACGAGACGACGAGGAGATCGGTCACGAGCATGCCGAGCTCAGTCGGATAGAGCCGGCGCTGCTCGTCCTCCTGCACGTACTCCTTGCCGAGGATGGTCTGCATGATCGACGCGTACGTCGACGGGCGGCCGATGCCCTTCTCCTCGAGCTCCTTGATGAGCGTCGCCTGCGAGAAGCGTGGCGGCGGCTGCGTGAAGTGCTGGTCGGGCGTGAGCTTCTGGAGCTTCAGGCGATCGCCCTCGGCGAGCGCCGGCAGCGTCTTCTCGTCGTCCTCACTCGACGCCTCGTCCTGACCCTCAGTGTACACGCGGATGAAGCCGTCGAACTTCACGACTTGGCCGGTCGCGCGGAAGATCGCGTCGTTTGCCTTGATGTCGACGCTCGTCTGCTCGAGGCGCGCGGCCTCCATCTGGCAAGCGACGAAGCGGTTCCAGATCAGCGTGTAGAGGTTCAGCTCCTCCTTCTCGAGGAACGGCGCGACGCGCTCGGGGTCGTAGTCGATACTCGTCGGGCGGATCGCTTCGTGGGCGTCCTGGGCGCTCTTCTTCGAGCGATAGACGGTCGGCTTCTCGGGGACGTAGTCGGCTCCGTAGCGATTGGCGATGTAGCCGCGCACCGCTTCCAGTGCGTCGTTCGAGAGCCGCGTCGAGTCGGTGCGCATGTAGGTGATGAGGCCGACCGCGCCTTCCTCGCCGAGCTCGACGCCTTCGTACAGTCGCTGCGCGATGCGCATCGTGCGGCTCGGCTGGAACCCGAGCTTGCGCGACGCCTCCTGCTGCAGCTTCGAGGTGATGAAGGGCGGCGTCGGGTTGCGCTTGCGGTCGCGCTTCTCGACCTTGCTGACAACCCAGTCGGCGCCGTCGAGGTGACGGACGACATCGGTCGCGGCGGTCTCGTTCTCGAGGCGGAAGGTCTTGTGGTCGAGACGCTTGCCGGCGAACTCGAAGAGGCTGGCGCTGAACTGCGGCGGCACCTTGCCCTCGAGGTCGGCGGTGATCGTCCAGTACTCTTCCTTCACGAAGGCGCGGATCTCGCGCTCGCGCTCGGTGATGATGCGGACGGCGACCGACTGCACGCGCCCGGCGGAGAGGCCGCGGCGCACCTTCTTCCAGAGCAGCGGGCTGAGTTGGTAGCCGACGAGACGGTCGAGGATGCGGCGCGCGAGCTGCGCTTCGAACTTGTTCTCGTCGAGCTTCAGCGGGTGCTTGATCGCCTCCTGCACCGCCTTCTTCGTGATCTCGTTGAAGAGGACGCGGTGGACGTTCTTCTTCCGTCCGAGGCGCTGGGCGATGTGCCACGCGATCGCCTCGCCTTCACGATCGGGGTCGGGGGCGAGGTAGATGTTCTCCTTGTCCTTCGCGGCCTTCTTCAGGTCCTCGATGACCTTGCCCTTGCCGTGGATGACGGCGTACTCGGGCTCGAAGTCGTGGGCGATGTCGACGCCGAGCTTGGACTTCGGCAGGTCGACGACGTGGCCGACAGACGCCTTCACCGTATAGTTGCGGCCGAGATATTTCCCCAGCGTCCTGGCTTTTGCCGGTGATTCGACGATGACCAAGTTCTTTGCCATGTGCGATTCCGCCCCCTCACGTCTACGGGCGATCTCCTCCCTTACTGGAATGGAACATGACCAGCAAATCTAGGTCGCGCCCTCACCGTGTCGAGAGCTGAAATTGTTTTCCAGGTAGCTGTACTAGGACGCCGCGCAGCTCGAGCTCGAGAATCCGCGTCAGTACGTGCGCCGCCGGCAGGCCGCTCTGGCGTATCAGCTCGTCGGCGGCGAGCGGACCGGCGGTGAGCAGCGGGACCAGGGCGTCGTCGGCGAGGGGCGCGCAACCGCGGGACGGCGCCGCCGTGCCGCGAGCGCGGAGCGCCGGAACGATCTCCGCCAAGACGTCGTCGACGCTGCCGACGAGCTTCGCGCCCTCCTGGATCAGGCGGTGCGTCCCCACCGAGAGCGGCGAATCGATCCGCCCGGGCACCGCGAAGACCTCGCGCCCCTGATCGAGGGCGAGCCGCGCCGTGATTTGCGACCCGCTGTGCTCCGCCGCCTCGACGACGAGCGTCCCGTGCGTCATGCCGGCGATGATGCGGTTCCGCGCGGGGAAATGCTCGGCGAGCGGTGGCGTACCGAGCGGCCGCTCCGAGAGCAGCGTCCCGCTGGCGACGATCTCGGCCGTAAGCGCCGCGTGCTCCGGCGGGTAGACGACGTCGATCCCACAGCCGAGCACCGCGACCGTGTGACCGCCGCCGCGAAGCGCGCCCGTGTGCGCGGCGCCGTCGATCCCCCGCGCGAGGCCGCTCACGACCGTCACGCCCGCTTGCGCCAGCTCCTCGGCGAAACGCGCCGCGACGTCCTTCCCGTACGGCGTCGCGTGCCGCGCCCCGACCACCGCGATCGCCGGCGCGTCGAGAAGGCGCTCGCCGCGCGCGACGAGATAGAGCGGCGCGTCGGCGAGCTGCGCGAGGAGCGGCGGATACTCGTCGTCGGTGCAGGGAATCACGCGCGCACCGATCGCGGCGAGCCGCGCCACCTCCTCCGCGGTCTCGCCCTTCCGTCGACGCGCCTCGCGCACGCCCTCGGCCGCGGTCTCGCTCAGGCCCGCAGCGACCAGCGCCGACACCGACGCGGAGAGCACGGCACGCATGCCGCCGAAGCGCGCGAGCAGCTTCCGCCCCGCGACGTCGCCGACGCCGCGCGCGCTCCGCAGCGCGATCCACTCCGCCGCCTCGTCCTCGCCCCGCATGCGGCCGGCATTGTGGCAAAGCACCGCCGCGGCCGGAAGACGCAAAGTAGCGGCGGGCAGTTGGCCGCGGCGCGCAGCGGCGACGCGCACTCGGCGGCGCGCGACGAGCCGGCGCGCTCAGCGATACTTCGCTTGCACTTCCTCCATCCGCGCGCGCAGCGAGTCGGCGTCGAAGCGCGCGTGCTCGGCGGCGCTGCGCGCACTCTCGAGTCGCGAGCGCAGCACCTCGGCGTGGTCAAGGTTCCGGCCGTCCTCCGCGCGTTGTAAGTCGTCCGCGATCGCGTTGTACTCGTCGGCGCGCGCGTTGTAGCGCTCGATGGCGTCGCGATAGGCGCGGCGCGCCGTGACCAGATCGGTGCCGAGCGCGGGGCGCTCTTCCATCGGACGTCGCTCCGCAGGCGCACGCTCATCCGCCGGCGCTCCTTCCTCCGCCGGTACTCGCCCCTGCGCAGGTGCTCGCTCTTCCGAACGCGGTATCGATGCTTCCTCTTCCTCGGCCGGTGGCACGACTCGGAGACGCGGCACCGGCTCGTTCACCGGCGGCCGCGCCGCTGCAGGCGGCTCGGGCTGCGTCGCCGGTTGGCGCGCCTGCGGCGGCGCGGGCGGCGGTACCGCGGCGCGGAGCGGTGCCGCAGGCGGTGTCGCGGCCACACGCGGCGGCGGAAGCGGCGCGGCGGCGCGCTCGCGGACCGGCGGTGGCGGCGGTAGCGCAGCGCGCTCCCGCGCGGGCGGCGGTGGCGGAGCCGCGGCGCGCTCATGGACGGGCGGCGGCGGTGGCGGTACCGCGGCACGGAGTGTCCGCGGCTGCGGCGTCGCGACGGCGACGCGCGGCGGCGGCGCCACGACGACGGGCGGGCGCGCGGGCTCGGCGCCGACGTTCGGGGGCGGCTCGGGCCGCGCTGCGACCGCCGGCGGCGGCGCCGGGACGGGCGGCGGCGAGATCACGACCATCGGCACCGTCGCATCCGCAGCGGGCTGACGCGGCAGCGACGCGCGCGGCGGCGCCGTCGGCTCGCTCGCCGGCACGCTCGCGACCTCGTTGTTGAGCTCCAGGTGCCGCGACACGCGTCCGGACCACCAGTACAAGAAGCCGACGATCGCCAGCACGCCCAACAATGCGGCAGGAAGCGATACCCACTCCCTTCGGCTCCGCGGGTCGCGCGTGCGACCGAGCGCTTCACCGAGCGTCCGCAGCGGATCGAGATCGTCGTCGCCCTCGGTGAGCGGCGCTCCGCAGTACGCGCACTCGTCCCCGCCCACGCGGTTCGCTTTCCCGCACGCCGGACACGGCGTGCCCCCCGCCGGCTCGTCGCCGAGCCGCCACTCCTCGTGATCCGCCATAGAACCCGCCGCACAGAGTGACAGCCTCCTGTACAGGAGGCAACCGCGGACGCGGGCGCGCAGTCAGTACGAGCGTCGCGACACGTGGTTGCGTGGATGCTGACCCTCCGGATAATCCCCTCTCACCGCGACCACAGCGCACGAGAGAGGTCAGAGCGAATGAAGAAGGACACGAACGGGTTTCACCGCTTTCGCGGCACCGCCGGCTACATCGCCTCGGGTCCGCTCGTCGACGCCGTCAACTGCGCCGTCGCGCTCGAGCGGCCGCTCCTCATCAAGGGCGAGCCCGGTACCGGGAAGACGCTGCTCGCCACCCACGTCGCCGACGGCCTCGGGATGCCGATGCTCTCCTGGCACATCAAGTCGACGTCGAAGGCGGCGGACGGTCTCTACGTGTACGACACCGTGCAGCGCCTGAACGACAGCCGCTTCGGCGGCGGCGACGTCGCCGACATCCGCCACTACATCAAGCTCGGTCCGCTCGGGCAGGCGTTCGCCGCCCCCGAGCGTCACGTGCTGTTGATCGACGAGATCGACAAGGCCGACCTCGAGTTCCCGAACGACCTCCTGCGCGAGCTCGACGAAATGCGCTTCACGGTCGTCGAGACGGCGGAGGAAGTCATCGCACGCCAGCGCCCGGTCGTCGTGATCACCTCGAACAACGAGAAGGAGCTGCCGGACGCGTTCCTGCGGCGTTGCATCTTCCATTTCATCGAGTTCCCCGATGCCGCCCTCATGCGGAAGATCGTCGCCGTCCACCACCCGAATCTCGACGCCGCGCTCCTCGACCAGGTGCTGATCAAGTTCTACTGGCTGCGCGAGCAGAGCGAGCTGCGGAAGAAGCCGTCGACCTCGGAGCTGATCGACTGGATCTCCGCCCTCCTCCGCGCCGGCATCACGCGCGACAAGCTCGAGTCGCACATCCCGTTCATCGGCGCGCTCCTCAAAAAGGAGCAAGACGCCGACGCGCTTCAGCGCTACGGCACGAAGGGCGGCAGCTACCCCACCCGCTGGAGCGACCTCGGCCCGCGCTACAACCAATGAGCATCGCCGCGCGCACGGGGGCGTAATGTTCCTGGACTTGTTCTATGGCCTGCGCGACGAGGGCGTGCCGGTCGCGCTCCAGGAGTGGATGACGTTCCTCGAAGCGCTGCGCCAGGGTCTGCACGGCTCGAGTTTGCTCCGCTTCTACCACCTCGCGCGCGCCTGCCTGGTGAAGAGCGAGACCTACTACGACTCCTTCGACCGCGTGTTCGCGCGCGTGTTCCAGGGCGTCGAAGGGCAGTTCGACGTCACCGACGAGGTGCTCGAATGGCTGCGCAACGCCAAGGACTTCCCGAACCTCACGCCTGAGCAGCTGGCGCAGCTCGAGCGCCTCTCCGCCGACGAGCTGATGCAGCGGTTCCTCGAGACGCTCGCGCAGCAGACCGAGCGCCACGACGGCGGCGATCGTTGGGTCGGAACCGGCGGGCGCTCCCCATACGGGCACGGCGGCCAACATCCGACCGGCATCCGCGTCGGCGGCAGCGGCGGCGGCCGTTCGGCGATGAAGGTCGCCGGTGAGCGCCGCTTTCGCGACTATCGCACTGACGTCGCGCTCGACGCGCGGCAGATGCGGGTCGCGCTCCGCCGCTTGCGCCAGCTCACCCGCACCGGCATCGCGAGCGAGCTCGATCTCGACGAGACGATCGACGAGACCTGCCGCAACGCCGGCGAGATCGAGCTCGTCTTTCGCCCGCCGCGGCGCAACGACGTGCGCCTGCTCCTCTTGATGGACGTCGGCGGCACGATGGACCCGTACTTCGAGCCGATGAGCCAGCTCTTGACCGCGCTGCACGAGGAGCGCGGCCTGCGCGACTTCGAGCCGTATTACTTCCACAACTGCATCTACGACCACGTCTACCGGCGCGCGCACCTGACCCGCGCCGACGCGGTGCCGACCGGCGACCTCCTGCGCCGTTTCGACGAGCGTTGGAAGCTCGCGATCGTCGGCGACGGGGCGATGCATCCCTCGGAGCTTCTCGAGCCGCACGGCGGGATCAATCCGCACAATACGTCGCCGACGCCCGGGGTCGCCTGGCTGCACCGCCTAGCGGGACACTTCGACCGTGCGGTGTGGATCAATCCCGACGATCAGCCGCTCTGGGACCAGACCTACACCGCGCGTACCATCCGCCGCCTCTTCCCGATGTTTCACCTGAGCGTCGACGGCCTCGGCGCTGCCGTGCAGGCGCTCGTCGGCGCCCGCGTGTAGCGGACGGGACCGCGGTGGGACGCGCCGTTCGCGTGCGCGACGACCTCGTGATCCCGGCCTCGGAGATTGCCCTCCAGTACGTGCGGGCGAGCGGCCCCGGCGGGCAGAACGTCAACAAGGTCGCATCGAAGGCGGTTCTGCGCTTCAACGTCCGCGACTCGCCGTCGCTCGCGGCGGCCGACCGCGAGCGCGTGCTCGCGCGCCTTGCGCCGCGGCTCACCAACGAAGGCGAGCTCGTACTCGCGAGCGGCGTCTACCGCGATCAGAGCCGCAACCGCGAGGCGGTGCTGGCGCGCCTCGCCACGGTCCTGCGCACGGCGCTTCGCCCTCCGCGTACGCGTCGGAAGACGCGCCCGTCGCGGGCCGCCGTCGAGCGGCGCCTCGCCGCGAAACGCGCGCGCGCCGAGCGCAAGCGCGAACGGCGATCGGTCGAGTGAGCGGCGGCGTGCGTCGCTGCGGTCGCTCGCGGCGGCGGTCACGACCGCGTCCGTGGCCAATTTCGTCCCCGTCGAGACGTGAGCAGACAAAAAATTGACGCCGCGTCGTCTTCCAAGCTCGAACGATAGCTACGGCGGCAGAGCGACGGGCGTGCGTCCCGCCGCGGCATGACGGTTGCACACCTCCCCACAGCGGTCGCGGCCGCGGGAGGAGGAGGACGATGAAGACCGTGCTCATCGTCGATCGAAGTCAGGTCGTGCGCGCCGTCGTCGAGCGCCACCTCGAGCGCTTCGACTGCCGGTTCGTCGCGGCGACGACGGCGGACGATGCGATCGCTGCCGTGCACGCGCACGACCCGGATCTGCTGCTCGTCGAGTCGACCGTGCATGCCGCGGCGGCGCGGAGCGGCGACGCGCGCTACCTCGAGACGCCGGTGGTGCTGCTCACGACGGACCATCCGGCGAGCGTCCGCCTGCGCGACGACGCGCAGGTGATCGCCAGTCTGCGCAAGCCGTTCGACCGCGCGACCTTCGACGACGCCGTCGCCGAGGTGCTGGGCCTGCCGCGGAGCGTATCGACCAGGTTGCACGTCGCGCACGGAGCCGCGCGATGAGTGAGAGCTCGGCCGAGGTCTACGCCGAGCGATTGCGACGCCAGCACGTCCGCACGACGCTGATCAACCTCTCACGGACCGGCGAGCTGCCGGCGCTGCCGCAGGCCGCGAGCGCCGCCCTCGCCCTCGCGCGCAAGCCCGACGCCGACAGCGAGGAGCTCTGCGACCTGATCGCGACCGACGTCGGCCTCGCGGCGCGGATCCTGCGCATCGCGAACTCGGCGGCGTACATCCGCCGCGCCCCGGCGCGCACGATCCGCGACGCCGTCCTCGCGCTCGGGATGCGAAAGACCTGCGACGTGCTCGTCGCCGCGTGCTTCCGCCAGCTGCACCGCGATCCCGGCGGCCACGCGCAGCGGCTCTGGCATCACGCGCTCGCGGTCGCGATCGCGACCGAGGAGCTCGCGCGCGCGACGCGGCGGATCGAGCCGAGCTTCGCGTTCCTGCCCGGGCTCTTTCACGACGTCGGCCGCATCGCCTTTCTGCTCGCCGACTACACCTCGATCGACGTGATCCAAGGACTCGTCGAGGCCGGCGGCGGCGCGCGCCCCGCGCTCGAGCAAGAATGGTACGGCTTCGACCACGCGGTGGCGGGCGCCGTGCTCGCCGCCGATTGGGGTCTCGACCCGGAGCAATGCGAGGCGATCCGCTGCCATCACGACCCGACGCAGGCGACCGCCGGCCGGACGCTCGCGCTGCTCCTCTCCGCCGCCGACACGATCGCGACCGCGATCGGCTGCGGGACGGGCACCGTCGCCGACGGGCACGACGCGCTCGTCGAGCTCGGCATCTCCGCCGACGACGAGACCGGCTGCGCGGCGCGGGTCCAAGCGCTGTTCGCGGAGCAACGCGACCTCTTCACCTGACGCAACGCTACTCGCAGCGTTGCGGCGCGCGTGCCCGCTCTCCACGCTCGCCGCCGTGCTGGCAACCGTCCTTTCGTGCGCGCTCGTCGGCATCGACGCGCATCCGGTGCAGGTCGAGGTCGATCTCACCGCGGGATTGCCGCAGACGGCGACGGTCGGTCTCCCCGATCACGTCGTCCGTGAGAGCAAAGACCGCGTCCGCTCGGCGCTCCGCAACTCGGGCTTCGACATTCCCCCACGCCGCATCACGGTGAACCTCGCGCCGGCGCATCTGCGCAAGGAGGGGGCCGCGTACGACCTGCCGATCGCCCTCGGCATCCTCGCCGCGACCGGCCACGAGACGCGCCACCGGCTCGCCGACGTCGTCGTCGCCGGCGAGCTCGCGCTCGACGGCTCGGTGCGGCCGATCCGCGGCGCGCTCTCGATCGCCGCCGCCGCGCGCGCCCTCGGCTGCAAGCGCCTCGTCGTGCCGCAGGTGAACGCCGCCGAGGCCGCGGTCGTGAGCGGTATCGACGTATACGGAGTCGCGTCGCTGCGCGACGCCGTCGACGTGCTCACGACCGACGCGGCGCCGACGGTGATGCCGCCGGCGGTACCGGCGCTCGACGGCATCGACGACGTCGATCTCAGCGAGGTGCGCGGCCAGGAGCTCGCCAAGCGCGCGCTCGAGATCGCCGCCGCAGGCGGTCACAACGCGCTGCTGATCGGCCCGCCCGGCGCCGGCAAGACGATGCTCGCCCGCCGCATCGTGACGATCCTTCCGCCGCTCGATCTCGACGAGGCCGTGGAGGTGACGAAGATCCACAGCGCGGCGGGGTCGCTGCACGATCGGCCGCTCGTGACGACGCGCCCGTTTCGCGCGCCGCATCACAGCATTTCCGCCGCCGGCATCTTCGGCGGCGGGCCGTGGCCGCGCCCCGGCGAGCTGGCGCTCGCGCACCACGGCATTCTCTTCCTCGACGAGCTCGCCGAGTTTCGCCGCGACGTCCTCGAAGGCCTGCGCCAGCCGCTCGAGGAGCGGCGGGTGCTACTGGCGCGCGTCGGCTGGCGCATCGCGTACCCGGCACGTGTGATGCTCCTCGCGGCGACCAATCCGTGCGCCTGCGGTTTCCGCGGCGATCCGACGCGTGTCTGCCGCTGCACGCCGCACGCGCTCGCGCAGTACCGAACACGGCTCTCCGGTCCGCTCCTCGATCGCATCGATCTGCACATCGACGTCGCCGCCGTCCGCTATCGCGAGCTCGCGGATGAAGCCGGCGGCGAGCGATCCGCCGTCGTACGCGGGCGTGTCATGGCCGCGCGCGCGGTGCAGCGCCGGCGTTTCGCCGACAGCGCAACGACGTGCAACGCCGAGATGACCGGCCGCGAGCTCCGCCGCGTCGCCCGCCCCGACACCGCAGGCGCTGCCATCCTCGAGCGCGCGATGAGCCGCCTCGGTCTGAGCGCCCGCGCCTACACCCGCGTGCTGAAGGTCGCGCGCACGATTGCCGATCTCACCGGCGACGCGAACGTCGGCGCGGCGCACGTCGCGGAGGCGGTGCAGTACCGCAGCCTCGATCGCTGACGGCGCACGTCGTCACGATCGCCCGAAGCCGCCGCTGACGCTGATCGCCTGCCCCGTGATCCAGGACGCGTGCGCCGATGCGAGGAAGACGATCAGCGGCGCGATGTCGTCGACCTGTCCGAGGCGGCCGAGCGGATACATGCGTGCCCACTCGCGCTCCATCTCGTCGGTGATGTAGCTCGTCATCGGCGTGCGGGTGACGCCGGGACAGACGGCGTTCACGGTGATGCCGTAGCGGCCGAGCTCGACGGCGAGGCCGCGCGTCAGCGAGATCACGCCGCCTTTGGTCGCGCCGTAGACGACGATGCGCTTCTCGTTGCCCTTTCCCGCCTCCGAGGCGAGACTGACGATCCGGCCCGAGCGCTGCGCGATCATGCGGTCGGTGACGGCGCGGCAGCAGTTCATCACGCCGACGAGGTTGATCGCGACCAGATCCTGCCAGTCGCGCGGGCTCGTCTCGGCGAACAGCATCGGCACGCCGCCGATGCCGGCGCTGTTCACCAGCACGTCGACGCGGCCGAACGCGTCGACGGTGCGGGCGACGAGGCGCTCGCAGGCGGCGTAGTCGCGCACGTCGACCGCCTCGCTCTCGACCTCGCCGCCCGCGGCTCGCAACTCGGCGACGGCGGTGGCGAGCGCCGCGGGTTGCAGGTCGGCGAGCACCAGCCGCGCGCCTTCGCGTTGAAAATGACCGGCGGTCGCCCGCCCGATGCCGGACGCGCCGCCGGTGACGATCACGACTCGGCCCGCGAGCTGCAGATCCATGGGCGCCTCCGTGCGGCCCCGTCGGTCGGCAGCGCGCGGCGACGCGCGCCGCCGAGGTATCAGTCGTCGACGGCGGGGAAGCCGACGACGTCGTTGAAGCCGGTGTGCGGCACCTCTTCGCGACCGTTGATGGTCGACACGTCCGGATTGTTCCTGCAGTCGTCGTCGACGAGCGTCGCGTCCTGGATGTTCACCTGGCCACCGGCGGTCACGACGATCTCGCCGCACTTGCCGAAGTCGTTGCGCAGCTCCGTGCCCGTCAGGTCGATGTTGCCGCCGGCCGTGACCGTGATGTTCTCGGCGACGATGTAGTGGTCGTGGTTCAGGTCGATGTCATTCAGGGCACGAATGGTCAACGTGCTCTCGGTCGTGCCGGTGATCGTGTTGCAGCACGAGCCGGGTGACGGCGTCGGCGCCGGCGTTCCACCGCTCGGCGTCGGCGTGCGGGCCGGCGTGGGATCGGTGCGCGTCGGCGTCGGGCCGGTCGGCGTGCCGAGCGGCAACGACGCGGTCCGGAGCGGCGGCGTCGGCGTCGCGGTCGTGCCGGTCGGCGTCGTCTGGCAGGTTTCACAGAAGCTCACCGCCTCGGAGACGGCGTCCACCTTGTCGTGCGGCACTTGCGCGGCGAGCCGCCCGTTTGCGAGCGCCACCGTGATCGCGCCCGTCTTGCGGATCGAGCCGCCTTCCGAGGTGATCACCGCGAGATCGCGCGGGTTGCGCAAATTGGCCGTATTCATGTCCCAGATCACGTCGCCGAGCGCGTCGATGAAGAGGAAGTTGGTGGAAAAATGGACGCCGGTTATCGCGATCGTGCAGCCGATGCCGGTGCAGACGACCCGCGTCTGCCCGCCCCCCCCATCGATGTCCAGCGGTCCTTGCATCTGCACCATGTCCACGGCGCGAATGAAAATCTTGCCGTTGGTGTTCGCGCTGTGCAGCGCGCCGGTGACGAGGATACTCGCGGCGTCGAGGACGATCGACCGTCCTTTCCCGGTGGCGCTGATTTGGCCGCCGCTCGAGCCGTCGACCGCGATCGCGTGGGCACGGATCTGAACGTCCTCGGTGCCGGCGAGCGGCGCGATCGCGCCGGCGACGACGACGGTGTCCAACGGCGCCGAGATGACAGTCTTCTTGCCGATCGCGTGACAGCGCGCGTCCGCGGTGCAGTCGGTGATCGTAACCGTGGCGACGGCGCGCTGCGCCATGAGCAGGGTGAACACGGAGGCGAGAAGGAGAAGGGTCTTCGGCATGCGGCGGCGCAGCGGCATGCGCAGGTTTATTCCGAATCGAATATTTCGCGCAAGAGCGAAATGCTAATGACGAACCTAACGGTCGAACTCGCGCCGCAGCAAAGCGTAGAGATGCTGGTCGAGGAAGCGCCCGCCGACCCATTGCGCCTCGCGTAAGAGACCTTCAACGCGGAACCCCAGACGCTCCGCCACCCGCCGGCTGCGCACATTTTCAACCGCGCAACGGATGACGACGCGGTGCAGCCCCGCGGCGCCGAACGCGACGTCGAGCATGCAGCGCACCGCGCGCGTCACGTAGCCGCGGCCCTCGAGGTCGGAGGCGATCCAGTAGCCGACCTCCGCCGAGCGGTCGAACCAGTCGACGTAATGCAGACCGAGCGTGCCGCACAGCGTTCCCTCTACCTCGATCCCGAGAACGAGGCTGCGGCGCCGGCGGCGCTCGTCGGCGGCATCGGCGATGAAGCGCACCGTGTCGATCTCGGTGCGGGTCTCCTCGACCCACGGCAGCCAGCGTCCCAGGCGCTGGCGGTCGGTGTCGATCAAGCGGAAGAGCGCGGCCGCGTCGGCGCTGTCCAGCGGACGCAGCGTCAGCTCACGATCGCGTACCTCGACGCCGTCGAAAGGCGAGGCGGAGGACGCGGACACGCGGTGGGACGCGGTGGTCAACATGCGCGGCGCCGATTCTATCGACGCGACGACCGCGTCACAACGTCAGATCACTCGTCGGCGTTCCACTCCTCGTCGTCGTCCTCGTCCTCGTCCGCATCCTCGTCCTCGTCGTCGTCGTCGTCCAAATCGTCGTCGTCATCCCAGTCGTCGTCTTCCTCTTTCAGCCACATCATTTGGCCCTCCAAACGCGCGGGCGCTTCTAACAACGACCCCCTACTGCGTCAATGATACATGTCCATGAGCTCGATCACGCCGAGCTCCTTCAAACGCTCGAAGAGATAGCCCTTCACGTCCTTCGCGGTCGCGAGCTCGCGGATGTCGCGCGCGACCTCCTCGGCGAGCGTGAACGGCACCGAGCGAATGAAGCGTTTGATGACCGGGATGAAGAACGGTCCCATGCTGAGATCGTCGAGGCCCATCCCGATGAGCGGTAGCGTGCAGAGCGGATCGGATGCCATCTCGCCGCACATGCCGACCATCTTGCCCGCGTCCTTCGCCGCTTGCGCGATGTCGGCGACCGCCGCGAGGACCGCCGGGTGCAGCGGCTCGTACAGCGGCGCGACCTTGGAGTTGTTGCGGTCGACGGCGAGCAGGTACTGGATGAGGTCGTTGGTGCCGATGCTGAAGAAGTCGACCTCCTCGATGAGCCGTGGCGCGATCCACACCGCCGCCGGCACCTCGATCATGATCCCGACCGGCATCGCGCGATCGAACGGATGGCCGCTCTCGTCGAGCTCCTGACGCGCCTCCTCGAGCAGCTCCTTCACGCGGCGTAGCTCCTCGAGGCTAGAGATCATCGGGAAGAGGATGCGCACCGACCCGAACGCGCCGGCACGGAGGATCGCCCGCAGCTGCGCCTTGAAAATCTCCGGCAGCTCGAGCGAGATGCGGATCGAGCGCCAGCCGAGGAACGGGTTCTCCTCGCGGCCGATGGTGAGATAGCTGGGATACTTGTCGGCGCCGAGGTCGAGCGTGCGGATCGTGACCGGACGACTGCCCATACGCTCGATCACCTTGCGGTAGAGCGCGAGCTGCTCCTCCTCGTTCGGGAAGTCCTTGTACGACAGGAACGGGAACTCCGTGCGGTAGAGGCCGACGCCCTCCGCCCCGTGGAGATCGGCGAAGTGCAGATCGCCGAGCAGGCCGACGTTGGCATAGAGATTCATCCGGTGGCCGTCGGTCGTGACCGCCGGCGCGTCGCGGATGCCCTCGAGCTCGAGGTTGAAGGCGCGATACTCCTTGTCGAGGCGGGTGTACTCGCGCGTCACATCGACGCTCGGGTTCACGTACACGACGCCGGAGTTGCCGTCGACGATGACGTTGTCGCCCTCGTGCAGCACCTCGGCGACGTGCCCGACGCCGACGACGGTCGGGATCTCGAACGACTTGGCGAGAATCGACGCGTGCGACGTCACGCCGCCGCTCGCGAGCACGATGCCCTTCAGGCGCTCATGCTCCATCATCGAGAGGTCGGTGAGCGCGAGCTCGTGGGCGACGAGGACCACGTCGCGATCGAAGCCGCGTGACTCGCGCTCTTCGCTCCCGAGGAGGTTGCGGAGCAGGTGCTGACCGATGTCGCGCACGTCGGCGGCGCGCTCGCGGAGATACCCGTCGGTCATCGTGAGGAACGCCTCGACGTACGTGGCGACGACGTGTTTCAGCGCCGTCTCGGCGGCTTCACCCTCGCGGATGCGCGCTTCGATCTTGCCGACGAACGTCGCGTCCTCGAGCATCATCCGCTGCGCGTCGAAGAGCGCGCCGTCGACCTCGGGCGCAAGCGCGTGCATCTTCTCTTTGATGCGCACCATCTCGCCGACCGAGCGCTCGATCGCGTCGGCGAGGCGCTTGCACTCGGCCTTCGGATCATCGATGCGACGGTCCTCGATCGAATCGAGGCTCACGTCGGCGCGCTGGAGATGGGCGCGTCCCATGCCGAATCCGGGCGAGGCGCCGGCGCCGGAGAGACGGAACTGACCCGGCCGCCGCTTTGCGCGCGGCTCGTCGCCGTCGCCGGGTTTCTCGTACGCGTGCAAGCGGCGGATCGCGTCCACCATCCGCTTGCGGTACTCCTGCCGCTCCTTCTCCTTGCTCTCGAGGCTCTCGACGAGTCGTGCCTGGACGATGATACCGCGCACCTGCGCGGCAATCGCGCGCAGGAGACGAAGCTCGTGCGGCGAGAACCGCCGCCGGCGGAGCGTCTGCACGACGAGCACGCCGAGCGCGGTCCGCTTCTCGGCGATCGGCACGCCGAGGAACGAGTGGTAACGCTCCTCGCCGGTCTCCGGAAAATATTTGTAGCGCGGGTGCGCCAGCGCATCGACCACCATCACCGGCTCGTTCTTCTCGATGACCATGCCGGTGAGGCCTTCGTCGACGGACATCTGCACCTTGCCGACCGCGGCGCGCTCGAGGCCGGTCGTCGCCCAGAGGGTCAGCAGCTCGTCCTTCGGGTCGAAGAGGTAGAGCGAACACACCTCGGTCCCCATGCGCTCGGCGACGATCTTGACGATGTTCTCGAGCGTCTCCTGGAGATCGTGCGAGTGGCCGATGAGGGCGCCGATGTCCTCGAGGACGGCGAGGCCGTGACTCTTCCGCGCCCGCGACTTGCGCGAGCCGGATTCACCGACCACCGCCTTGCGATCGCTCATGCGTTCCACGTCGAGACCGTCGATTTGTGATTCCCCACGGATCCGGTCGGAGAGGGCGCGAGACGGCGGCACGACGGGTGTCGTAGCGCCCATCCAGGCAACGCGTGACCGGATCGACCGCGCGCGTATTATAGCCCAGGTGCGCGCTCGGAACAACGTGCAATTGCCCGTTTGCGCCCGTTGGGCGCGCACTGCAGCTGGCTCGACGACGCGACGCGCCGACGCCGTCGCCCGATCAGCGACGACGCGCCGGTGGGAAATGACCGAGGATCGGGTGCCCAGCACCAATGCGACGCGCGCGCCGGATACACGCGCTCGTATAGCGTTTGGCGCGGACGACGGCGTCCTCGAGCGGCACGCCTTTGGCGAGCTCCGCGGCAATCGCCGCCGAGAACGTGCACCCGGTACCGTGCGGCGGCGGCCCGGGCACGCGACGCGCGCGCAGCCAGCGGCTGCCGCGGCCAGTGACGAGGAGATCCCGCCGGTGACGACGATGGCGCGCGGTCCGAGCGCGAGCAGCGCCCGCGCTGCTCGCGCCATGTCCTCGCGGTCGCGCACGGCGAACCCGGCGAGCGCCGCTGCCTCGGCGCGATTCGGCGTGACGACGGTCGCGAGCGGCACGAGGCGCGCGCACAGCGCGGCGACGGCGGTCCGCCGCAAGAGCGTCGTCCCGCCCTTCGCCGTCATGACGGGATCGACGACGAGCGGCAGACGCCGCTCCGCGAGCGCGGCGGCGACCGTCTCGACCGTCGCGGCATCGAGAAGCATGCCCGTCTTCACCGCGTCCGCGCCCACGTCGTCGAGCACGGCGTCGAGCTGCGCGCGGACGAACGACGGCGGTACGGCGAGCACCGCATCGACGCCGCGGGTGCTCTGCGCGGTGAGCGCGGCGACGACGCTCGTCCCGTAGACGCCGCACGCGGCGAAGGTCTTCAGATCGGCTTGAATCCCCGCGCCCGCACCGCTGTCCGAGCCGGCGATCGTGAGCGCGCGCGGGAGGTGGACTGCGCCGCGCCGCCGCCCGGTGCGATCGCCGCCGGCGCGTCCCTGCTCGCGCGTACCGCCGCCGGCATGCCGGCCCGTCGCGCCGCCGCCGGCGCGCGGCCGCGGCGTCATGCCGCGGCCGCGACGACCGGGAGGTACCGCGCGCCCTCGGGAAGCACGTAGCCCTCGACGTCGTGTCCGTACCGCCGCGCGACCGCGGCGAAGAACTCGTCGACGCGGCCGACGGGACGCATGCCGGTGCGCGCCACGACGTCGGGCGGCAGCGCCGAGTGCAGGTACACCTCCGCACGCTCGGCGTGCTCGCGCAGCGCGAGCGCCGTTTGGCCGGGAACGCTGAAGCGCGCGTGCAACGCCCGCAGATGCGCGGCGCGGTCGGCGTGATCGAACCAACGCAGCAGCTCCGCTTGGCCGGCGCCTTCGCGGCAGCGGGCGAGGACGAGCATCATGCCGCCGGGCGCGAGCGCGGCGGCGCCCGCGGCGATCGCCTTCTGCGCCTGCACGAGATCGCCGTCGCGCGGCGCGCCGCCGGCGCTCACGATGACGACCGGCCGCCGCACCGGGATCGTCGCGGTGAACGCGGCGCGATAGGCGTCGCAGCCGCGCGCGAACGCCGCCTCGACGTCGCCGGCGAAGATCCCGCCGATCGCGCCGCCGGGCGCCATCATCGTGTTCACGAGAAAGGTGCGCGGCACGCGCGCCGCCGCCGCAGCGGCGAGCGCGTCGAGCGGATTGCCGGCGCGCACACCCGGCGCGACGGCGGCATGACGTCCCGCCGCCGGATCGGCAGCCAGCGAGTGGCGGTGGAAGGCCTGGACGCTGGCGCGCGCCGCGACGCCCGGCAACAGCGCTTTCCGCCCGCCGCCGAATCCGGCGAGATAGTGGAAGCCGACGGCGCCCGTCACCAGGACGAGATCGCCGTCGAGCACGCGGCGGTTCAGCCGAAAGCCGGCGAGCGCGCCGTCGCCGGCGAGCGGCGCGTGCGCGCCGTCGTCGTCGCAGTCGTGATCGGCGTGCATGACGCGCGCGGCGACCTCCGGGCCGATGATCGCGGCGCGCTCGGCGTCCGTCTGGCGACGGTGGATGCCGAGCGCGAAGAGCACGTGCACGCGTGTCGACGGCACGCCTGCCGCATCGAGGGCGGCGAGCAGCGTCGGCATGAGCGCGCGAATCCCGGTCGCGCGCGTGCCGTCTGAGACGACGATGGTGACGTGGTCGCCCGGCCGCACGCATGCCGCGAGCGGCGGCGCGCCGATCGGCGCCGCCAGCGCCTCGCGCAGCGCGGTCGCCGGGTCTGCGAGCGCTGCCGGCGGCGCCGGCGCGATCGTGGTGAAGCGGCCGGCGGCGAGGACGACTTGCTGGCGCGTGTCGCCGTATGGCAGGGCGATCGTCGCGCCGCGGCTGAGGTGTCGCGTCGCGTAGCCAGCATCGCTCATCCGTCGCTCACCGTGGCGCGATGCGGCCGAGCGCGCGGGCGAGCGCCGCAACGACCGCGGCCGGCGCATCCTCGGGCAACTCGGGATAGAGCGGCAGCGCGAGCGCTTCACGGCTCGCGCGCTCCGCCTCCGGCAAATCGCCGGGTTTGTAGCCGAGGTTGGCGAAGCATGGCTGAAGGTGCAGCGGAATCGGATAATACACTTGCGTCTCGATGCCGTCGGCGGCGAGGCCGGCACGTACGCGATCGCGGTCGGGCACACGGACGACGTATTGATGATACACGTGCGCGGCGACGAGCCCCGGCGTCCACACCGGCCTGTCGACGCCGAACGTCGCCGCGATCAGCTCCTCGTAACGGGCGGCGTGACGCCGTCGCGCCGCGTTCCACTCGTCGAGCCGCGGCAGCTTCACCGCGAGCACCGCCGCCTGCAGGGCGTCGAGGCGCGATGCGAGCCCGAGCAGCACGTGGCGATACGGGCCGCCGTCGGCGCCCTGGCGGGCGATCGTCCGCACCGTCGCCGCGTCGGTTTGGCGCGCACAGATCACCGCGCCGCCGTCGCCGGCGCCGCCGAGGTTCTTCGTCGGATAGAAGGAGAGGCAGCCGAAGCGGGTCATCGCTCCCGCTGCGCGGCCGTCGGCGCTGCGCGCGCCGATCGCCTGCGCCGCATCCTCGACGACCTCGAGCGCCGCGTCCGCCGCGAGCGCCGCCAGCGTGTCGACGTCGCACATCCTGCCGAAGAGATGCACCGGCAGAATCGCGCGCACGCGCTCGCCGCCCGGCGCATGGAGCGTGTCACCGTCGCGCCGGCACGCCGCGAGCCAACGTCGCACCGCGACCGGGTCGAGGTTGAACGACGCCGGCTCGATGTCGGCGAAGTACGGGCGTGCGCCGGCGCGCGCGATCTGCGTCGCGGTCGAGACGAAGCTGAACGGGGTCGTCAGCACCGCGTCGCCGACGCCGATGTCTGCCGCGCGCAGCGCCAGATAGAGGGCGTCGGTACCGGAGGCGACGCCGACGACCGCCGCCGCGCCGAGATAGCGGGCGAGCGCCGCCTCGAAACCCGCGACCCGCGCGCCGAGGATGAACGCCTGCGTGCCGAACACCTCGTCGACCGCGGCCCGCATCTCGTCGGCGAGCGTCGCGTACTGCGCCGGCAGGTCGAGGAAGCGCACGCGTACGTCGGGCACGGCGCATTGTTTCGACGGTTGAACGAGGAGTCAATCCTCGAGCGCGGGCAGCTCGAGGACGAACGTGGTGCCCCTGCCCTCCTCGCTCTCGAACGTGACGCGGCCGCCGTGGGCGGCGGCGATCGCGCGCGCGACGGCGACGCCGAGGCCGATGCCGCCGGAGCGGAACGCGATCGGGTCGCTGCGGTGATGGTCGAGCGGCGTCGCGGTGAAGAACGGCTCGCCGATCCGCCCGCGGACCGCCGCCGGAATGCCGATGCCGGTATCCGTCACGCGGACGCGTGTCACGGCGGCGCTCGTATCGACGGCGACCGTGATGCGGCCGCCGTCGGGGGTGAAGCGCACCGCGTTCAGCAAGAGGTGCATGAGCGCGTGCTGCAGGTCGTCGGCGTCGCCGCGCGCCGGCACGCGCTCGGGGACCTCGGCGGTGAGCGTCAGGCGGCGCGCGGCGCAGAGCGGCGCGACCTCTTCCAGCGCGCGACGCGCGAGCGCGGCGAGACAGAGCGGCGTCGCGGAAGCCGCCGCCGCCCGCGCCTCCGTGGCGGACGACGTCGCGCGAGCACCGGGGGCGAGCGCGTCCGCGGTCGGGGGCGCCGCGCGTGTGAAGCGCGCGAGGTCGGTCATCGCACGCACGCTGCGACCGAGCCACGCCAGATTGCGTCGCGCCGTCTCGACGAGCGGGCGCGCCTCCCCGGCCGGCGCCAGCGCGGCGAGCGCCTCGACGGTGCCGGCGAGGACGTGCAGCGGCGTCCGCAGCTCGTGCGCCGCGAGCGTCACGACGCGCGTCTTCATCTCGTCGACGGCGCGCAGGCGCGCGTACGCGTCGGCGATCTCGCCGGCGAGACGCCGCCGCTCGCGCTCCGCCTCGGCGCCGGCGATCGCCTGCCCGACCGCAGCGCGGAGCTCGCGCGGGTCCCACGGTTTCGTCAGATAACGATGGACGTGGCCCTCGTTGATCGCGCGCATCAGGACCTCGGCGTCGACGTACGCGGTGAGGAGAATGCGGCCGATCGTCGCGTCGCGCGCGCGCACCTCGGCGAGAAACGCGGCGCCCGACGTCCCCGGCATGCGGTGGTCGCTCACGACCGCCGCGATCTCGGGTCCGAGCGCCGCCCGCGCCTCCGCGGCCGACGACGCCGCCACGACCGGTGCGATGGCGCGCAGCGCACGCATGACGGTCGCGAGCGCGGCGCGGTCGTCGTCGACGCAGAGGACCGATGGCATGCGGCAAGGAGAGACGCACGGCGCGCGCCGCGCAAGGATGCGAGTTGACGGTCCGCACAGGCGTGCGTATGACGAGAGCAGCGGTCGAAGATGGCCAAGCGCGCGCAAGCGAAGAAGCCGCGGTGGCGGGTGTGGAGGCGGATCCTGATCGGCGTGGCGCTGGTCGTCGTCACCACGGCCGGCGTCGCCAGCTGGCTGATTTATCAGGAGCTGAGCGCCAACCTGCCGGCCGTCGACAAGCTGCTGCGCTACCAGCTCCCCGTCGCGACCCGCGTCTACGCCGACGACGGCACGCTGCTCGGCGAGTTCTACACGCAGAAGCGCTACCTGGTCTCGATCGCGCAGATCCCGCCCGTGGTTCGGCGGGCGTTCATCGCCGCCGAGGACGCCAACTTCTACAAGCACAAAGGCGTCGATTTTCTCGGCATGACGCGCGCGCTGTTCGCGAATTTGACCGCCGGCGGCGTCGTGCAAGGCGGCAGCACGATCACGCAGCAAGTCGTGAAGGCGCTCCTCCTCACGCCCGAGCGCAGCTACGAGCGCAAAGCGAAAGAGGTCCTCCTCGCGATGCGGCTCGAGCAGCAGCTCAGCAAGGACGAAATCCTCTACCTGTACTTGAATCTGATCTATCTCGGGAACGGCGCGTACGGCGTCGGCGCCGCCTCGCAGGAGTACTTCGGGAAAGACGTCGGCGAGCTGAACCTCGCCGAGGCGGCGCTCCTCGCCGGCTTGCCGCAAGCGCCGAGCCGCTACTCGCCGGTGCGCCACTGGAAAAACGCCAGGCTTCGCCAGCGCTACGTGCTCGAGCGCATGGCGCGCGAGGGCTACATCACCTGGGAGGACGCCGAGACGGCGCTCAAGGCGCCGGTGCAGCTCGTCAAGCACGAGCCGCAGGCGCCGACGTACCTCGCCGCCGCGCACTTCGTCGAGTACGTGCGACGTCTGCTCGAAGAGCGCTACGGCGGCACCGCGCCGTATCAGGCGGGGCTGAACGTCTACACCACGCTGAACCTGACCTTGCAGAAGCAGGCGGAAGACGCGGTACGCGCCGGCGTCGACGCGATCGACCACGGCCGCGCGCACGCCCACCCGATCAAGCACCTCGACGCGCGCGAGGCACCGCACTTCCTCGCCGCGCTGCGCGGCTCTCGGCCCGGACCGGCGCCGGCCATCGGCAAATCGACGCGCGCCGTGATCATCAGCCCCTCCGACAACGGCAGCTTCCGCGTGCAGGTGTCGCACGCGACCGGCCGCCTCGTTTCGACACCAGAGCACCCCCTGCCGCCTGGCCTCACCGCGAACGACCTCGTCGCCGTCCGCCGCATCTCCGGCCCCGGCGACACGCCGCAGTTCGCACTCGACGCCGACCCGCAGCTCGAAGGCGCGCTGGTCTCGATGGATCTGGCAACCGGCTACGTGAAAGCGATGGTCGGCGGCTACGACTACGAGCGCAGCCAGTTCAATCGTGCGACGCAGGCCCTCCGCCAGCCCGGCTCCTCATTCAAACCGTTCATCTACGCCGCGGCGCTCGACCGCGGCTACACGCCGGCGTCGGTGATCGTCGACGAGCCGATCGTGCTCACCGGCGGCAACCAGACGTGGATGCCGCAGAACTACGACGAGAAGTTCAACGGCCCGACGACCCTGCGCGACGCGCTCACGTTCTCGCGCAACGTCGTCACGGTGAAGGTGGCGCAGAGCATCGGCCTCAACTACCTCGTCGGCTACTTGCCGCGCTTCGGCTTCGCGCGGCCGTTCCAGAAGAACCTCTCGATCGCGCTCGGCTCGGCGGAAGTGACGCTGCTCGAGCTGACGCGCGGCTACACCGTCTTCGCGAACCAGGGCCGGCGCGTCGATCCGATCTTCATCACCAAGATCACCGACCCGCGCGGCACGGTGCTCGAGGAGTTCAAGCCGCACTCCGAGTCGGTGCTGTCGCCGGAGACGGCGTATCTCATCACGAGCATGATGGAGAGCGTCGTCCAGCGCGGCACCGGCAAGAAGGTGAAGGCGCTCGGCCGTCCGGTGGCCGGCAAGACCGGCACGACCAACGACATGCACGACGCCTGGTTCATCGGCTTCACGCCCGATATCGCGACCGGCGTCTGGATCGGCTACGACAGCGATCGCAGTCTCGGGAAAGAGCAGACCGGCGGCCACGTCGCTGCGCCGGTCTTCTTGCAGTTCATGCAGTCGGCGCTCGGCGACAGCCCCGTGCACGACTTCCAGGTGCCGGAGGGCATCACCTTCGTCAGCATGGAGTCCGGCACCGGCCGCCGCGCGTCGCCTGACAGCACATCCGCCTTCCTTGAGTGCTTCAAGGAAGGCACCGAGCCGCACCTCGCCGCGCACGAGGAGCCCATCTTCGACGACGACCTGGAGCGCGCCGTCAGCGCGCTGCGCAGCCGCGAGCAGAGCGACCTCGACGGCGACACCGAGGTCGCCCCGCGCGGCGGCGAGCGCGCCCTCGTGCCGGTCCCCGAGCCCGACGACGACGGCGGCCGCCCACGCATCGACATCGACGAGCAGGGGATCGATCGGCGGTCGCCGCCGCGCGCGGAGGACTATCTCGCGCCGCCGCGCGACGAGCGTCGCGCCGAGCGGTACGAGCCTCGTCCGCGCCGTGGCGACGAGGCGGAGGCGGGGGAGTATCGCTCGAACGCGCGGGCGCCGCGCGGGCGGGTGGAGGAAGAGCCGCTCGGGTATTGAGGGGCGGTGGTTCCGTCGGCCGCGGCTGGTGGCGATGTTGGCGGAGCTGTGCGGAGGTCAGTCGCGGCGGACGCGATGCGATCGGGCGGATCGTCGGGAGCATCGGGCGTGGCTGACCACACGGACGCTGGGGAGAGTACACGAACCTAACCCTGGGCTAGTGCACGTCCCAGAACGGCCGCTGCGCCGCCCGCGTCGCGTCGAGGACACCCGGTCGCGGCTGCGGCCTCGCCAGCGCGGCGCCCGCAGCCACACCACCGAACTCGTCGAGCACCGCCGGGATCGCTGTCTGCAAGGCACGCAGGTCGTAGCCGCCCTCGAGGATCGCCGCCAGTCGCCCGTCGGCGTGCTGCTCGGCCAGCCGGACGAGGAGCCGTGCCATCGCGCGGAAGCCCTCATCGGTGACGGTCATCGCCGCGAGCGGGTCGCGGCGGTGCGCGTCGAAGCCCGCGGACACGAGGACGAACTCGGGGCGGAACTGCGCCGCGATCGGCACGATCACGTCGGTGAAGGCCGCAATGTACTCGTCGTCGCCGCAGCCGGCGGGAAACGGCACGTTGAGCGTCCGTCCGGCACCGGCGCCGGCGCCGACCTCGGTCGCCGCGCCCGTCCCCGGATAGAACGGATACTGATGTGCCGACACGTAGAGCACGTCGGGATCGGCGAAGAAGGCATCTTGCGTGCCGTTCCCGTGGTGCACGTCCCAGTCGACGATGAGCACGCGACGGATGCCGAAACGCTGCTGCAGATGACGCGCGGCGATCGCGACGTTGTTGAACAGACAAAACCCCATCGCGCGATCGGGCTCGGCGTGGTGTCCCGGCGGACGCACGAAGGCGAAGCCGTTCTCCACCTCACCCGCCATGATCGCCTCGACGAGCGCGAGGTAGCCGCCCGCGGCGAGCAACGCCGTGTCGAACGAGCGCGCCGACGTCGGCGTGTCGGCGTCGAAGGCATAGCGCGGCCGTCCCGCGGTCGCTGCAACGTGTGCGATGTGCGAGGGCGCATGGACGAGCGCGAGCTCATCGACGGTCGCCGGCCGCGGATCGAGCCGGACGAGGCCGGATCTCTGATACTGCGCGAGCGCGTCGAGAATCGCGCGGATCCGCGCCGGGCTCTCGGGATGTCCCGGCCCAGGGTCGTGCGCTTGGAACCGGTCGTCGATCACGAGTGCCGTGCGCATCGCCGCCACTATAACGCCGAGCGCGGCGGAGAAAAACGCGACGTCCATTGCGCTCGCCGGGCGGAGCGTGAATTGACTCCTCACCCTCTATTGCGTACCGTCGCGCACGTTGCGACGCGCTCAGCGCGGCGCCCCCGAGGGTTCAATGTTCGGCATCGGCATGCCCGAGTTGATGGTGATCATGGTCGTCGCGCTCATCGTCCTTGGACCGAAGCGGCTGCCGGAGATCGCGCGCGCGCTCGGTAAGGGTCTCGCCGAGTTCCGCCGCGCCACCGCCGACATCAACGAGGAGCTGCAAAAGGCGCAACACGCGATCGAGACCGAGGCGCGCCTCGCCGAGGCGGAGCGGCGCGAGGCGGCGCGAAAAGCGGCGGCGCAGCAAACGGTGGGCGGCGCGCAGCAGATTGCAGCCGTACCGCAGCAGACTGCAGCCGTGTCGCAGCCGGCGGCCGTGCCGCAGCAGCCGGCGCCGGTACCGCAGCAGCCGGCGCCGCAATCAGCAACCGCGTCTCCGTCGCGTCCATTGCCAGCGTCGCCGTCGACGTCGGCAGCGGCGAGTGCGCCTGGCCTGGCGGCCACCGGCGTCGCCGAGTCGCCCGGCTTCGCAGGTGCGGCGGTCGCCGACGCGGTGCCGCCCGGCCGAACCGCCAGCGCCGACACGCAGCCGTCGAAGCCCGGTGAACCGTCGCATTCGTGAATGAACGACGCGACGATGCCGCTCACGGCGCACCTCGAAGAGTTGCGCTGGCGGTTGGTCAAGTCGCTCGCGGCAATCGCGGTCGCGTTCTGCGTTTGCTACGCGTTCTCTGATCAGGTCTTTGCACTGCTGACGCGTCCGCTCATCGGCGCCGCCACCGGCGACGATCACGTGCAGCTGATCGGCACCGGTGTGACGGAGGCATTCTTCACCCGTATGAAGGTCACGTTCATCGCGGCGATCTTCGCCGCGAGCCCGGTGCTCTTCTATCAGGCGTGGCGCTTCATCGCTCCCGGACTCTACGCCAACGAGCGGCGCACGGCGGCGCCCTTCGTGCTCGCGGGAACGTTCTTCTTCGTCGTCGGAGCGTGGTTCTGCTACGTCGCCGTCTTCCCGGTCGGCTATGCCTTCTTCCTCGAGGAGTACCGCACGATCGGGGTCGCGCCGCAGATCCGCATCAGCGAGTACCTGTCGTTCGCCTCGCGCATGCTGCTCGCCTTCGGCGTCACGTTCGAGCTGCCGGTCATCACGTTCTTCCTCGCGCGCTTCGGCGTCGTCACGCATCGCATGCTGATCTCGTGGTTCCGCTATGCGATCGTCGTCATCTTCATCGTCGCCGCCGTCCTCACGCCCGGTCCCGACGCCGCCTCGCAGTTTCTCATGGCGACGCCGCTCTGCGTCCTCTACGGCATCAGCATCGGCGTCGCGTATTTCTTCGGCCGCGCGCGCACGACGTCCGCGAGTGAAGACGAGGCGTCGTCCGGCGGCGGCGGGTGAGAACGGGGCGCGCATGGCCGGCACGCGCGCCCCGTTCTCACCCGCCGCCGCCGGACGACGGTACCTCTTCCCACGGGACCTCGTGACGCAGTGACTCGAGTATCGCACGCGCATCGCGCTCGAAATCGGCGGCAACGATCAAGACGACGCGCGCGGCGGCGCGGTCGATCGTGCGCATGACGCCGATGCCTTCGTACGACTCCACGATGAATTTCACGTAGGCGATGTCGCCGGGCGGCAGCTCGAGATGAATCTCGACGACCTCGTCGCGGCCGGCGCTCATGGCCGCAACAAGCGCTCGAAGCGTTCGACGGCCGGCGCATCGAGCGGGCGATCTTCCTCGTCGCGCTTCTCACGCCGACTGCCGGGCGCCGGCAGCGCGTCGATGCCGCGGAGCCGCATCCGTTTCAGATCCGGCTCGGGAACCGGATCGCCGAGCGGGCCGTGGATGCGGAACGGAAAGATGAGCTGGCCGTCGTTGCGCGTGAGGTAGCGCAGCGCCGGGACGTCGGCACGTAACGCCGTCGACACGTCGGGCGCCAAGACGAGATCGCCGCGCGCCCGCAGCTCGCGGGCGGTGTCGAGCGTGGCATCGCCCTCCACCGTGTACGTCCCGGCGTCGATGACGGCACGCGAGCTCGCGAGGACGCCGTCGGTGATCGTGAACGGCAGCGTCGCCGTTCGGATGCCGGTGCCGGGCGCGTCGAAGATCTCGGGAAATCGCGCGCGCGTCGGCGCCGAGACGACGCGCGGCAAGAGGCGGACCGCGGGAAAGCGCCGCAAGATGCGGCCGG
>WNFR01002214.1_pt1 | contig 38697 bp, 30 predicted proteins | sample 5400221 | NCBI WGS metagenome assembly WNFR01 (sample SAMN13153357, study PRJNA577476) | soil metagenome | isolation source: 40 cm soil under Madrone tree | place: USA:California | collected 2016-06-14 | reverse complement strand
GAAAGTTCCATGCACATTGGGAACACACTACTCCCGACGAGATATTGTGCAGTTGTTCTTCCGTTCGTTGCAGACCACGGGAAAGCCCAATATTCGCGAAAGTTAAACCTGGGTGTGCAGAAAAAATAACGCGATCTAGATTCGCTGGTACAACTTGCCGGGCAATTATCGAAGCGTAAAACCAGCTTGTCAAGCGGTGTTTGAGCTCATTCGCGATTTCTCGTCAACTGCAACGCGTTGCATACAACAAAAGTTGTAGCCAACGACGAACGCGGCGGGATGAAAGCCCGAAGCCCCAAGCCCCAACTGCACTACACTATTCTCAATGCCCATATCCACCGCCCGCTTGCGCCGATGGTTTGCCGCTGCGGCGATATTTGTATCCATCATTGTGCTAGGCGCATATTTCTACGCTCGCCATCGCGTGCAAAATGCCTTGACCCAGGTTCCGGGAAAGATGGGCATCAACATTCAGCAGAGCGCGCAAGGTTTTACAATTTCGAAGTCGGAGCAGGGAAGAACGCTCTTCAAGCTGCAGGCAAGCAAAGCCATCCAGTTTAAGCAGGGAGGCCGGGTCGAGCTGCACAATGTGATGATCACGGTTTATGGCCGTGATGCCTCGCGTTTCGATCAGGTTTACGGAGACGACTTTGAATACGATCAGCGATCCGGAAATGTGACCAGTAAGGGCGAAGTCTCAATTGATCTCGAATCCAACCCGCAAGGCGTCCTCGGCCCCGACCAGGCCCCACCCAAAGAACTGAAAAATCCGCTTCACCTGAAAACAACAAATTTAGTTTTCAATCAAAAGACCGGCGACGCTTGGACGCCTGCGACGGTAGAGTTCCGAGTGCCGCAGGCGAGTGGGTCAGCAGTGGGCGCGAAATATAGCGCGGAAGACAGCGTACTCACGCTCGAGTCGCAAGTGAAAATTACGGTCAACGGACTTTCGCCGTCCACAATTCTTGCCGACCGGGCGATTCTGCAGAAGAGCCCCAGGGAAATTATCTTGCGTACTGCACAAGCTGAATCCTCAACGGAACAGGCCTATGCGGATGAGGTGAAGCTATTTCTGCGTGAGGACAACACGCTTGAGCACGTGGCGGCTGCCGGAAACGTTCGGATTGATTCAGCAACGAACCATGCAGGCGCCGCTACACCGTCTCAGATTTCGGCGCAAAACCTTGTTGTACGCATGAGACTGGGCAATATGGTCGATGAAGCGGTCCTCTCCCACGATGTCCAGTTTCGGAGCGAGGGACCCCAGATCATGGAGGCTTCTTCCGGGAGAGCTGTCCTCAGCTTTGGAGCGCGCAATACAGTCAATAAGATCCACGCCGACGAGCAGGTGAGATTGTCGCAGCGCCCGAACAGTGCGGAGACCGGCGCGGGGCGCGGAAGCGTGTCTCTCCAGAAACAGGGGGGTTCCCAGAATGTTGCAGTCACCGCTCCCGCAATGGACTTTCTAATTGCCGATGGCCGCCGTGTTAAATCGGCCGAGACGATCGGGCCTCCGCAAATCTCTTTGCTTCCAGCCGATTCCACAAAAGGAATGCAAACCCGCGCTACTGCCGACAAATTCACCGCAACGTTTGACCAATCAGGGCAGCTCACAGCTGTCCACGGTCAGTCCCGCGTGCGGGTCGCTACAAATACTCCCCCGGGAAGCAGTGCTCCTGAACCCGAGCGCGTCAGCACCAGCGACAGCATTGACGCATTCTTTCGTCCGGAAGCTGGGCTCGAGTCTCTGCTTCAGCAAGGGCATTTTGTTTACAGTTCGGGAACGCAACAGGCCTTTGCCGATAATGCGCGCTACACGCCAGGGGACCAAATTTTGCTTCTCGGCGGATCGCCTCGAATCATCGACTCAGGGATGGCGACCACCGCCCGCAGCGTTCGTCTGAATCGCGCGACCGGAGATGGCTTCGCCGAGGGCGACGTGAAGACAACTTATAGTGACCTGAAATCCCACCCTGGCGGAGCACTGTTGGCCTCGTCCGATCCGATTCATGTCACGGCGCAGCGTATGTCAGCTCATAATAGCCCTGCCATCGCGACCTACAGCGGAGGCGCTCGCCTGTGGCAAAACGCCAATGTTGTCGAGGCGCCGTCAATTGAATTTCAAAAAGACCAGCGCACAGTTGTGGCGAATTCGAAAGCAGACAAAAAGGTCTCAACGGTTCTGGTTGGGACAGACAAGAGCGGGAAAACCACGCCGGTTGCAGTCACTTCGAACCACCTTATTTATGCTGATTCAGACCGGAGGGCCCGCTTTGACGGAGGGGTGACGGTCCGCGCTTCTGATCTGACCATCACGTCGAATCAGATGGATGTTTATCTTGTCCCTTCAACAGGACAGATCGTGGAGCGACGGGCGCCTGTCCTGAGCGGAGCCGAAGGATCCTCGCCCGTCCAAGGCCAGCCTACGGGCGAGACGCCCATAGCTCCACAATCTCAGGATTCGATCGCCAAACTCGAAAAGATTGTCGCCTCCGGCACCCTCCTTATTACCGAGCCCCATCGTCGGGCCACAGGCGAGCAGCTCACCTATACAGCTTCGGATGACAAGTTCGTCCTAACTGGCGGACCGCCTAGCATTTTTGATGCCGAACGTGGCAAGATTACCGGGGTTTCGTTGACTTTGTTTAGACGCGATGATAGGGTCGTCGTTGAAGGTGACAGCAGGTCGCCTGCCGTTACTCAGACGCGAGTGGTACGCTAAATGCAAACGCTGGCCGCCGTCGATATTTGTAAGTCCTATCGGGGCCGCAGAGTCGTAAACGGAGTTAGCCTTGGCGTCGAGCAGGGCGAAGTCGTTGGTTTACTTGGGCCTAATGGCGCAGGCAAGACCACGACCTTTTATGCAATCGTTGGCCTCATCCCCCCCGACGATGGCCGCATCCTCTTAAACGAGGAAGACATCACCGATGTGCCCATGTATCGGCGGGCACGGCAGTTCGGGATTAGCTATCTCCCCCAGGAAGCATCGGTTTTCCGAAAGCTCACGGTTGAGGAGAACATTCTCGCCGTGCTGGAAGCTCAACCTGTCTCGTGGCACGAGCGCCGGGAGACGATGGAGCAGTTGATTGACCAGTTGGGCTTGGAGCACATTCGCCTGAATCGAGGCTACGCGCTTTCGGGTGGTGAACGACGAAGGGTCGAGATAGCACGAGCGCTGTGTATCAGTCCTAAGTTCATCCTGCTGGATGAGCCGTTTTCTGGGATTGATCCCATTGCGGTACTCGATCTGCAAAAGATAATCAGCAATATGAAGGCAGCCGGTATCGGAGTGCTGATTACGGACCACAATGTACGGGAGACGCTGTCCGTAACCGACCGCGCCTACATCATCAACGAAGGCAAGATTTTCCGGCATGGTACGCCGGAGCAACTGGGAAGCGATTCGGAAGTAAGAAGAGTTTATTTGGGACAGAGTTTTTCGCTGGTGTGAAAAGGCAGTGGATAGTGACCACCAGCCACTAACAACTATGGTTTTACTTCAGCCAAAGCTTCACCTCAAAGTCTCGCAGAGGCAGATCCTTACCCCCGGCCTCGTGCAGATGGTCAGCGTCCTCGCGCTCAACAAGCTCGAGCTCAAGGACATGATCAATGAGGAAATGGTTGAGAATCCGGTACTGGAAGAACTCGAAGACGCGGTTCCCCTGATCGACGATGTTGGCCGCCGCGAAGAAGAACGTGAGCGTCTTTCCGCAGCCGAAGAAGCTCCGCCGCCCGCTGACAAGAAAGACCCGTTTGAAGAGATAGACTTCGGTTCATTCTTTAAAGATTACCTTGACCCAGGCTTCCGCAGCCAAGGCGACTTCGAAGAGATCGAACGCCCCTCCTTTGAGAACTTCCTTTCGAAACCGAGCACGTTGACGGACCACCTGACTTGGCAGTTGGGCTCCATTCCGACCCGGCCTCCTGTCCGCGAAGCTGCCGAAGTGGTGATCGGAAATCTGAACGAGGACGGATATCTCATTGCCAGTGATGAGGAATTGCTCGGAATCGTTCCAGCCGCCCCTCCTGAGATCGATGCCGCGAAATCGGAAAGCGTGGTCAAGGAAGCAGCTGCACTAGGCCTCGAGAGCGCTGCAGACTTGCAGGAGCCGGCAGATTTGCATGAGGCAGATTTGCCTGAGCCAAGTTTGCACGACGCAGATTTGCACGACAAGGATACGCCCGGACCTCCTGACGAGACTCCGACACCCGCACCAGACTCCTGGCAAGCTTCGTGGCCTTCGCCAGAGACTGCCGCCGGGGCTGCGCCCGCGCCTGAAGCTTCATCCGCTGAAATTTCTCCTCCACCCTTAGCGGTGCCAGAGGCAGTCAAGACGAATCGCCAGGTGTTCAAGCCCAACTTTAATCACGATGATCTGCGCGAAGCCATTGACACCGTGCGCCAACTAGATCCGCCGGGTGTCGCGTGCCGTGACCTTCGCGAATGCTTGCTCTACCAATTGCGTTATCACCAGGCGCAGCTGGGGAAGAACGGAAACGGTACTGCCCAGGTGCTCGCGGACGCCGTCACGATTGTCGATCAACATCTCCGGGCGCTGCAAAACAAGCAACACAAAGAAATTTCACGCGCGATGGCGCGGCCCATCGAGGCGGTGCAGGCCGCGCTCGAGTACATTCCCACGCTCGACCCGCGGCCCGGCCTGCGTTACAACAAAGTTCAGCCGCGATTGATCGAGCCGGATGTTGCGTTCGTCAAACACGGTGACGAGTGGCTGGTCATGATGAACGACGACGACGTGCCCACGTTACGTTTAAATCCGGCTTACCGCAAATTGCTTAGCCGCGATGGCAACGATCGCGACACGCGCAACTACGTAAAGGAACGCTTCAAGAGCGCCGTTCAGCTCATTAAGAATATCGAGCAGCGCAAGCAGACTATCTTGAAGGTCTGCTACACGATTGTGACCCGCCAGCGCGATTTCCTCGATAAGGGCATCGATGAACTGAAGCCCATGATGATTAAGGAAATCGCGGAAGAAATAGGAGTCCATCCCTCGACCGTCAGCCGTGCGGTTGCGAACAAGTATGCACACACTCCTCAAGGCGTTTTTGAACTGCGTTACTTTTTCAGTGAGAGCGTGAATGGACCCGAGGGAGGAAACACATCACTTCTGATCTTGAAACGGCGCGTGAAGAAACTCATTGAAGATGAAGATCCATCAAAGCCTCTTACTGATGAACAAATCACGCGTATTTTGCAGTCGCAAGGTATTCAAGTAACTCGCCGAACCGTAGCCAAGTACCGCGAAGACATGAGAATTCCCAGCACGCATCAGAGAAGAGTGAAGAAATAGGACAACCTCTCAGCGATCATCTGTCAGCTTTCAATGTTGGTTTGACTGAGAGCTGAAAGCTGAGAGCTGATAGCTTTTTTGCAGTGCCGCTTCTAAACCTGACCCGGAGCTAATCCATGAACGTGGAATACACTGGCAGGCACTACGAAGTTACTCCCGCCAATCGCAAAGATGTTGAAGCTGGTCTAACCAAAATACGCAAAATTCTTCGCGACAAGTTCGAAGCCAAGGTGGTTCTCGCGGTCGAAAAGCACCGCCACAAAGCCGAGATCACCATCAGCTCCCGCGTCGGGCCGCTAGTGGGATTGGCGCAGGCCAACGACATGAACGTGGCGATCGGCCAAGCCCTGGGACATCTTGAGAAACAAGCCCTGCGGAACAAGACGCGAATTATTACGAAGAAACGCCGCAATCACAACAAGTGGAACGGAGAGGCCAAACCTGAGCCGGTCGCCGAGGCCGCAGCTGCGGCTGCTACATCGACACCGCCGGTTTCCATGGTCGTGCACAAGTTTCCTGCCGTTGCCAAATCAACTGAGGTGCACGTCGTTCGCTCAGATGAAGCGGTTGCGATTCGCCCTATGACTTTGGAAGAAGCGATCAAAGAGGCACACTTCCGCGATCGCGACGTTTTCGTGTTCCGCGATCCGAAGGGCAAGGTGATGATCCTTCACCGAACTCGTGACGGGAAAATGGAGCTGATCGAAGCGCCGTGAAGAGCAGTGGTCAGTGATCAGTGATCAGTGGTCAGCCATCATTCTGGACGACTAACCACTAACCACTGACCACTGACGAGCCACTGTAACTAAACTGCTCCCGCAGCCTTACTCCGAACCCGTTTTGTCAGTTCTTCAATCGCAGGAAAAGACTTCGGTGTTGTCAGAGTTTTTTCTGGTGGCATGGTTCCGGTTTGCAGAGCATGGGCCAGGATATCGATTGCTTCGCCAGTGTTCGTCGGCACGATGATGGTGGCAGCGAGCAGACCTCGCTGTACCCACGCCTGACCGGTCTTTGGCATGCCATCTATGCCGAGAAACGGTGCTGCAAGCCGCTGATCGCGCGCCGCCCCGGCGGCAATTTCCTGGAATGCTTTTTTTGCGCCTAGCGCCATCGAATCATCATGCGCTGCCACCACATCAATCGGTGTTTGCTGAGAGGTAGAAAGCTTGAGCCAGGAGCTAACCAGTTTGTAAGCGCTGGCCTCAGTCCAGTTCGCCTTCATGAGTTTCACCTGGACTGCAACCGGCTTGGTTTCATACATCCCTGTCGTGCGCTGCTTGGCAGCCAGGTTCTCTGCCGGCCCCTGGATTAGGAGCACGGACCCGCCTTTCGGCAGCAAGGCGGCAATCTGTTTACCCTGAATACGGCCAATCTCTTCGTGATCGGAGCTGATAGCGAAAATAGGAACTTTGAAATTGCGGCGAAGGTCGGAGAGGTAATCCACATCGCGATTCAACACCACCCATCCGATTCCAGCAGAGGCAGCCGCTCTGGCTACTTGAGGCATTGCCGTACCGCCGACAGGCTCAAAAATAATGCCGTCAGGGTGGGCCTCTGAACTGGACTGAATAATCTTCAGCAGCTGCTGGCTTTGCAAGATCGCGTCATTCTCGGCATACAGAATTTCGAGGTCGACGTTGAGTTTGGCCGCCGCCTCTTGTGCAGCCGTCGCCTGCTCAATTTGGTAGTCGTTGTCTTTCGTAGTAAGTGAAACCACAAACTTCAGCTTCTTCACGGTCGTCTCCCTGAGCCGAGAATGACTAAATCCTAATATTACGGACGGAAAAACGGCAGGTGACTACGGTAATTGCGTTCGGCTCGATGCGGTATCGGGAATGGGACCACGCCGCCTTGCCAATATCATCCGCCACGCCGTCTACAGAAACGTTTTAATGTTAGAATTCGCCGCTGAGGACAAACGAATGTTGAAGCACAAATTTTCGGCCTTCGTTCTGCTAGTTTGCGCGCCACCCTGTGTTTTGGCGCAAGGGAAAATCTCAGTGCATTGGGAAGAGCTGACCGCGGCCGACTTTGCCAGAGGAATCCAGCAGTCGCAGGGAACTTGCCTTTTGCCCTTCGGAATCTTGGAGAAACATGGCCCACATCTTCCCTTGGGCACGGATTTGCTCGACGTGCGTTATGCTGCTCTTCACGCCGCCGAGCGGGAGTACACAGTGGTTTTTCCTGAATACTACTTTGGACAAATCTTCGAAGCCCGCCACGAGCCGGGCACTGTCGCCTATAGCGCTCGCATGCAACTCGATCTCCTGCAAGAGACGACTGACGAGATGGCGCGCAACGGCTGCAAGAAAATCATCATTGTGAACGGTCACGGAGGCAACGAGCACCTGCTTCCGTTCTTCGCGCAGGCGCAGCTTGCGACTCCGCACGACTATGTCGTGTACATTTTTGACAAGCGCACTCCGGAATCCGGCGGGCCTGCAAAGAAAACTTCTCTCGACATGCACGCCGGCGAGAGTGAAACTTCAAAGATGATGATCTCTCGTCCCGATACGGTGCACGTTGACCGTGCGCCCCAGGAGTCTGGCGCCGACCAGCACCGCCAGAATCTTCCCGAGGGCCTCTACACGGGCATCTGGTGGTACGCGCGCTTTCCTTATCACTATTCCGGCGACGGCGCCGCGGCAACCAAGGAGCTTGGCGAATACCAGATGAACTGGTGGATCGATTCTCTGATGAAGGTAATTCAGGCGGTCAAGGCAGACGACGCCAGCCTCAAGTTGCAAAACGAGTTTTACGAGAAAGCCAAGCACCCCTTGGAAACCAAGCACTAGCGCGATTCAAGGACCGTATGCCGACCAGCGTTTCAACAATTCCGGCCAGATCGCAAGCCTCCCCGCTGGAGGCATCGCGCGCTGCACGGCTCATGTCTCTGGATCTGTTTCGAGGGGCGACAATTGCCGCGATGATTCTCGTCAACAACCCTGGTGATGAGGCCACGGCTTACTGGCCGCTTCAACACGCTGCATGGAATGGATGGACCCCGACCGATCTGATCTTCCCCTTCTTCCTGTTCATCGTGGGCGTGGCGATGGCTTTCTCCTTCAGTTCGCGCCAGCAGCAGGGACAGGGCCGAGGCCGACTGCTCCAACACGTACTCTGGCGCGGATTGCTGATACTCGCGCTCGGCATATTTTTGAATGGATTCCCCAATCGCTACCATTTGGACCATCTGCGCTTTTACGGCGTTTTGCAGAGGATCGCGATCTGCTACGTAATCACCGCTGTGCTGGAGCTTTGGACGGACTGGCGAACGCAGTTAACCGTCGCTCTAGCCTGCCTAGTCGGCTATTGGATCCTGATGCGGTTTGTTCCAGTGCCAGGCTTCGGCATTCCAACCCACGACATTCCCTTGCTCGATCCAGACCGCAATATCGTTGCCTGGCTAGACCGCAAGTTGCTTATGGGACACCTCTACGAGGGTACCCGCGATCCGGAAGGAGTGCTCAGCACAATCCCTGCTATTGCGACAAGCGCGTTCGGTTTGCTCACCGGGAAGGGGCTACGAACCGCGTATTCGCCGCAGAAAAAGGCACTGGCAATGGGAATGTTCGGGCTGGTTGCCATCATCGTCGGAAGAATCATGAACGTATGGTTCCCAGTTAACAAGAAGTTGTGGACCAGTTCCTTCGTGGTCTTCACCGTGGGCTTGGCGCTCGTCTGCCTCGCCTTGTGCTACTGGCTCGTGGACGTCAAAAAACGGCGTGGTCTGTGGACGCGGCTCATCTTAGTTTTCGGTACCAACGCGATCGCCTCATATTTCTTTGCGGAAGTAATCGCGCATATTCTGTCTCGCGTTAAGTTTCATGGGACACCGCTGCAGGAGCAAATCTATCAGGACTTGTTCGCGCCCCAGGCAAGCTCGCCGGGCAGCTCCTTGCTGTACGCGGTCACGTTTGTACTCGTCTGTTGGTTGGCAATGGCAGCTCTCTATCGAAAAGACATTGTCATCAAGATTTGAACTCCGCCGTACATGTCCTGAAGTACACCGTCCCTCTGCCGTATAACTTGCGTAACATCGGCCAGGCGTACACCCCGTAGTACGCTCCATTAGGAGCTTAGCGTTGTCCCTCGTCACGCAGGGTTTGACGCGCGGCTCAGCCTATCCGGAAGCTCAGAAATGCCACGAATTCCGATCCTCAAACTCGGTTCGTCTTCCGTCGCTCAACCGCCGCGGCTCACAAGCTACATCCCAACACTCTCTCTCGACGGTATTCAATTGGGCATCGACAACGTCCGGCATGACGTGTGGTTAAGCCCGGCATTTACCAAACCTCTTGGCGCTCACATCGGCAAGCTGATCGCGAAATACGGCAATGTTGAGACAGTGATATCAGCGGAAGCAGTTGGATCGATTGGCGGACCGCGAAATCTCTTCGCCAAGTTCACTCCCGCCGTTACCAAGAGCGCAGATGTTAAGCAGCTCCTGTTGGAAGTGCACAAGACTGCCCTGAACCGCGCCAAGGCCGAAGGAAATATCGCAATTGACTTGCTTGCCCGTGCAGCCGTCATCAAGTTCCTGCGCGCAGAACTGAGTTCTCAATTCGCGAGCGCGCTCGATCGTTGCCGCGCAACTCTCAAGAGCTACGACGGTGTTCGCCAGCAGAAGGCGCTGGAATATCGCGAGACCGTAGCCGCGTTTCAGATTGGCAAAAAAAACATATTGCGCCAAGCCGGACAAGAATTGTTTCGGATTCTGCGGGAGATCGAGAAGGAAACCCTCGGAAGAATGCGCCGGTCGCTACTGGGCGAGAACCAGATCTCCGATTATGACATCTTCCTCAATCATCTTATTTTCTTGGAAGAAGGCAGGGACTCTCATTTGTCCGCCCAGCACTATGTTCTGATCGGCGGATTCGAGAATGATGTGGACTCGTTCGGCAACGTCCGCGCGTTGGCGTGCGAGTTTTTGAAAGCCGCAACTTCTGAGCACGCGCTTGACAATACAGTTCTCGACGGCTGGCTCAATGCGCCTGAAAATGCGCACGCCTTAGTCGGGACAGGCGAAGCTGGCGAGCGAACGCACAAATCTCGACTGCAGCTCTGGACGGAGCTCATGGAGCGCGAATCGCTCCTCGATCTCGCGTTAGCGGCATACGAAGTCGTGCCGCTGCTTCCCGAATTTCCACTTCTTCTCGATCCCCAGCAATTCAAGTATTCACTGGTCTTTCGTAAGGAACGCGATCGCGTGGAGAAATTGGTCGAGGAGAACGGTAAATTCTCTCGTGACCTCCTCGCTTCGGCGTCTGCTCGCGTGTCACAAGCAAGTGGAGCGCAGCGTTCCAAAGTTGCCGCCCGCTTTCTGCGGGATGTTCTGCGCTACCACCGTGATTTGCGCCGGGTTGAAGTGTTGAACCGCGCGACAGAAAAGATCAATTTGATCAGCAGCGAGAAGCTGCGTGACCTGTCCAAGCTGAACGGCACGCTGTACGAGTTTCTCCTTCCCGAAGAGACAAAAACGCAACGGGAAAGGTCCGTTCTACGGCATGTCGTGCTGAAAGCTGATGTCCGCGATTCCTCTCGGCTGACCCGCTCTTTGCTGGCCCGTGACATGAACCCCGCATCGTACTTCAGTTTGAACTTCTACGAGCCGGTCAACAAATTGCTTTCCAAGTACGGCGCCACGAAAGTGTTTGTCGAGGGAGACGCGATCATCCTGGCGATGTTGGAGCACGAAAATGAGCCTGCATTGTCAGTCGCTCGCGCCTGCGTCCTCGCGCGCGAGATGATGGAGATCGTCGGGGGATACAATCATCTGCTGAAAGTGACCGCCTGTCCTCATGCGACAAACGAATCCGTAAAGCCATGGGCGGGATGGCCGCTCCATTCAATGTCTACGAATTTCGCACCGGCGAGAGCGTCGAGTCGGAGCCCATGCGATACAACGTCGGCGGCATTCGGATGAGCGAGGCTGCTTATCGGCGACTGTGCGAGGAGGTCTCGCTAGAACAATGCTCGATGGACTTCCCGCGCCTCTGGGGCAGCGAAGAAGCAGTGTTTTACAGCGGTTTGGTCCCGCTTGGAACCGACATCTTCCGCAGGATCGTAGTTCGCGCCAGCCGCGTTCCTGTGATTGATAGCAGCCAATTCAGCCTTACGCTATGGACGGACGCGCCGCTTTACGAAATATGTTCGCACCCGGGTGTGTATGCTGGGCTGGAAAAGGTGGCGGCAGCAAAGAAGTAAACAGTTTACTGTCCAGCTCTCAGCGGCGAAATCAGCAGGTTTCCTAACTTCTTTTTCTCCAGACCCTTCTCATGCGAAAAGGTGAGATCGATAGAGTTGTCGGCGTTCGACGCCGCTGCGAGCACACCGGCCAAAGCCCGGAATGAGCGACCTAGTTCATTGCTTTCGTTGAAAGCGATCGGGCTGCCTTTGTCGATGGCCGGACCGATCGCGTGAAAGTTGTTGGGCAGCTTCCAAAGTAATTTGCAGTTCGTTACCTTGTGAACATCTTCGTCCGTGAAACCGGGGATCTTCTTAAAGCGGTTGACTACCAGACAAACCCGGTCCCGACCGGTGCCTTGTTCCAGGAACGAGCGCATTCTCGCGGCACTCCATAGCGACACCACGTCTGTCTGCGTGACCAGCAAAACAGCATTCGAGAGGTCTGCAATCAGCCGGAATAGCGCATCGCTGCGGTTTGAACAGTCCACAATCACATATTGAAAATGTGAGACCAGCAGATCGAACAATCGCGCAATCTCCGCAGGTGAGGCAGCAAATTGCGCAGGCTGCTGAGCCCCTGCCAGTAAGTGCAGGCCACCTTTACATGGCGTCAGAAGACTCTGCAGCAGGGAAGCGTCCATGCGATGGAGGTTCTGCAGAGCATCGGCGACTCCAAATGCGGGACGAACATTCAAATGAAGCGCCGCGTGGCCCAACTGGGCAAAATCCACCAGTACGGTCCTTCCGTGAGATTGCTCCAATGCAACGGCTGTATTTACCGCGACTGTTGTTGCTCCAGCGCCACCCTTGGCATTGGTAATCGCCAGAATCCGCGCCCGTCCCGAAGATGCGCGTGCTTTCGCATTTAACTCTGCAAACCTTCTGAGGGCATCAGCAAACGCCTCGGTGCTGGCGTCGCGCTCCAGATACTCACGCGCGCCGGCGCGCATGGCGGCGACAATCGCCGCCGCATCCGTCAGCGTGCCCACCGCAAACAATACGGTATCCGCAACATTCGCGTGAATGACTTCAATCGCACGCGTGGCGCTGCGCGCCTCCTGCGGATCGATGTCGACCAGAACAATTTCAGCTCGCGCTTCCTGGATTCTACGTACCGTCTGATCTGCAGCGCTGCTGGGAAATGCAGAATGAGCGAAAACCACGTGAGCAGCCTGCGTACGCTCCACGTGTTGCTGGAGCAGCGCCAGGCGCTCTGGATTCTCTGCGAGTATGCTTACCGCTATCCCAGGCATAATTGCAATCCGCTCTGCCAGTCCCTACGTTAGTTTGATGTTATGAGTGAAGAGTAACCGCGCCAAGTGACCTTTGTAATTTATGCAATCCGCTTGGCGATTGCTCCTTACCGAGGGGGAGAAACATCGGTTGGTAGGCGATCCCCGTGAACGCGGAACTCACTGCGAGAGGTATTGTAAGCAAAACCATTCAAGGCGGAAAGGGAGGATCGGTGGAAAACCCCGTCAGGCGCGGGTTATCTCGACATGCTTCGGGGTATGTTGTTGCAGAGCAGGGAGTTCGTGGTGCGGGAATTCGTAATGCTCGATCCGTAACGCAACTGCAGGTTTGTTGCCTTCCGCACGCTCCAACCGGAGCACGCGTGCCCGGCAGCACACAGCCATGTCTTCGGTCAGTGTGATTTCCGATGGCATGACCAGGCTCATCTCGATCACCTGGTCTTCAACAAGAGGGAAATCTGTCCACACCAGCGCGCCGCGGGAACTTAAGTCTTGCGTAAAGCCAGCGCCGCTATGCGCCTCACCAGGCACTCGAAGCGTGACCGCAACTTGATAAGGAAAACGCTGACCACAACGGCGTTCGACCCGAAGTTGTTCAGCGCTAGCCATCCGAAACAATCTACCGCAATAACCGCTTCCAGAGAAGCTAAAAATTGTAGTGCCGATCCAGTTGCATCGGTCATCTTGCATCGGTCACCAATGACAAAGCATCATAGAGCGTGCCTCCGTCCGCCTCGAATGACCTCCCCCAGCGGCAAATGACTTCGTCCGAAAGGCCTAAAGGCAGCCTGCCCGTAGCTCTACGGGCGCTAAAGCATCGCAATTTTCAGCTGTTCATCGGTGGCCAGCTTATCTCCCTGATTGGCACGTGGATGCAAAGTGTTGCACAGTCGTGGCTGGTCTATAAACTGACCGGATCTTCCCTGAAGTTGGGGGCTGTCGGCTTTGCCAGCCAGATCCCGGTTTTCCTGGCCGCCCCTCTGGGAGGCATCGTCGCTGATCGCTACAACCGCCATCGTGTCGTGATCGGCACGCAGATCGCCTCCATGGTTCTCGCGTTCATTCTGGCAGCGCTGACGCTCAACCACCTGATTACTGTCCCTGAAATTTTCGTGCTGGCAGCGCTGCTCGGCATCGTGAATGCTTTCGACATCCCGGCTCGGCAGTCGTTCCTTGTGGAGATGGTTGGCAGGGAAGACCTGATGAACGCAATTGCCTTGAACTCGTCGATGTTTAACGGAGCGCGGATCGTCGGTCCCGCGATCGCAGGAATCCTGGTAGCGAGGATCGGTGAAGGGTGGTGTTTCTTTGCAAACGCCGTGAGCTACATCGCTGTAATTGCCGGGCTGCTCACGATGAAGGTGCTGCCTCGCGAACACAAGCCAACGGGATCGCCCCTCGCGCACATCGTCGAAGGATTCCGATTCGTGCGAAACACCGCGCCGATTCGAGCGCTGTTGTTATTGCTGGGACTAGTCAGCCTCGTCGCAATGCCATATACCGTGCTCATGCCCATCTTCGCCGATCGCATCCTCCATGGCGGCGCGCGCGGGCTTGGCATTCTGATGGGCGCAACCGGTGTTGGTGCGCTAGTCGGCGCGCTCACTCTGGCAGCGCGCACTGGCGTTCAGGGCCTTGGACGCTGGGTAACGTTGTCCTGCGCAGGGTTTTCCATCACGCTGACAGCCTTTGCTTTTTCGCACAATTTTTGGCTCTCGACAGCTCTCTTGGTTCCGGTCGGTTTTTGCATGATGCTGCAGATGTCATCGTCAAATACGCTGATTCAAGCCATGGTCCCAGACCATCTTCGCGGACGCGTAATGGCGGTCTACTCAATGATGTTCATGGGGATGGCCCCATTCGGCGCGCTGCTAGGCGGAGCGCTCGCCGATCGGCTTGGTGCACCGCTGACCCTCAGCATGGGCGCCCTAGCGTGCCTGGGGGGAGCGGCCATCTTCGGACTGCGTCTCCCCAGCATTCGAGGCGAAGCTCGCAGGCTCATCATTGCCCAAGAGATGGTGGGAGGAGAACCAGCACAGGAGATGACCGCGCCGGTTGTGGAGGATTGAAATTCACTCCCTAAAAAGAAAAGCCCCAGAAGTTCCCGGGGCGATTTTGCTTGAGATGAATCTTTCGGGTTAAAACGTAAGCGTTCCTTTCACTTGAATCAACCGTGGGGAAGCATCGCCGCCCAGGAACGAGCCAAGAATACTGGTTGGTACGCTCACTGTGTTAATGATCGTTCCAAAGGTTGGACTGGAAATATTCGCGTCAGGTTGATCGAAGTTGGGATGGTTAAGCAGGTTGAAGAACTGCAATCCAATGCCAAAATTACTGGACTCGTTTAGCGGCAAATGGAATTCTTCATTACGGTCAAGTCCATATCGAAGAAATGCGGGCCCCAAACTTGGTTCTTGCGTTGGTTTCCCCATCCATCGACAGCAGGACTAAATTGAGAAGCAGTGAGGCACGGATTCGTGAGCGCGTTTCGCGTGCAAACGACCGGGCCGCTAGTCAGTTGATTGGCGAACACGGGGTCACCCGCGCTGACGCCCAGATTAAAGCTGCTGAGGGTGCTTGTAGCATTATCGTCATAGACAGTGACTGGAAGCCCTGAACGGGTGAATACTGTTCCTGCAACCGTCCAGCTGGCGAGCGCGCCCACCCATCCTTTCAGCTTCGGAGTTGTCCAAACATAATTCATACTTGCGTAATGCCGAACATCATAATCCGCATTGCCGTAGTTATAGCGCCGGAAGTTAAACGGATCTTGCGGGTTCAAACTGCTTTCATTTGTTCCGAAGTTGAAAGGAAGAAATCCAGCGTTGGAAATCAGGTCCAACGCATGGCTGTACGTGTAGTTTGCCTGGAATTGCAGCGAGGAGAACCGCCGCCGCAGCGAAACGGTTACGCCGTTGTAATTGCCCACGTTGCAGGTCAGGTTGCGCCGTCGGCAGATCGGAGAACTGTGAGGTCGTAGCTCCCAATGATGTCAGGCAAGTGACATCGCAAAAAGCATTCACGCCTCCATTCTGAATGGGTCCATATATCTGATGGTTTCCGACATAATTAATGCTGATTGAGGTCTTCTCTCCGATTCCTTGCTGCAGTTCGAGGTTCCATTCTTGATATTGAGGCGCTCGAACGGATCGCGCTGAACTGAAGAATGAAGGCGGAAAAAAGAACGGGGTAGCAGCGCTGATGCTCGCAAGTGTGCCACCGCTCGAGAAGCCGGTTACGAATGCGGCGTTTGCACTAGCGGCTTGGTCTTGAATGTCTCTCGCTAGACCAGGCGCGAGAAACCCTGGTCCCATTCCTCGCTGAGAATTCGTGAGGGGTGTGTCAAATGCAAACGGGGGGCCAGATTTGGGAGCGATTCGACGCGCTGAAAATGTGCGACTTATACGTGACTGACTATTGAATCAAAGTAGCAGAATTTAAAAATTCAGAGCGCAATTCGAATTTGCGAATCGCAAGAGGCTGCTGGTTATGCTATTTGAGAACCCCTATCTAAGGAGGGTCACAGAAGATTCTGTAGGTCGGCTCAGTGTGTGATTCGCCACTGCCGAATGGCATCGCTCAGACCGCGAACTGAATCCAGCAAAGACTGCGGGCCTATTGGCGCGAACGAGAATGTCAGCACCAGCATAATCAACGCGAAAACTGCTAGACGGCGGCGCCCAGGCGTAATATCCGGCCAAGCCGGAACTGCAGGATGTCGCATGCCGCTGAGCCGCAACAGCACTGCCCAGACTAGCCATCCGGTCCAAAAAAACAAGGCAAGCGGAATTAAAACGAGAATTGTCGCGCGGGAGATCTTTTTGTGCGCACGTGGCGAAAGCGCAAAAATGATGTGTCCTCCGTCGAGCTGTCCGCCCGGTAGAAGGTTCAGCGACGTCGCAAACATTCCTACCCATGCAGCAATCGAAACCGGATGTAGATAAAGTTGCTCCAGGGGTACCGAACCGATAGCGCGGGCGTGCCCGTTTGCGAGCAGTAGCTTGCGTGCGAGTTGAAATACCAGCGGATACCCCAGCTGAATATCGGGAGGAACAGCTCCGAACGGCGCCGGACGCGAGAGCCCCAAAGAGACCATTAAGACCACGGTCGCGACTACGAACCCGGCGATCGGGCCTGCAATGGCAATATCGAAGAGAACGGAACGCGAACGCAAAGGCGAACGGATTCGAATAAATGCCCCCAGCGTTCCAATGAGCGTGGGGAACGGAATAAAAAATGGCAGAGTCGCCGAAACTCCGTACTTGACGCAGCACAAGTAGTGCCCCATCTCGTGCGCCAAGAGGATCAACATCAGGGTGAGCGAGAAGGGAACTCCCAGCCAAAGGTGCCCACTACGAAGCGCCCAGGCGACGGGGAAAATACCGTCTTCCATGTTGAACGGAGGAAGTCCCTGCAGAAAATTCCATTCCAGCCGCGAGCCTACGACCAAGGTCGTGAAGAGCGTCATCAGGAACAGCAAAATGTGTAGCCAATACCGCCGCCTTGGCCGCGCAACGTAAACCACTTCCGTCGTATCGGGAGCGTAGATCTCGCTGGGAACGTAAACTTGCGGGGAATCCTGGCTGGCCATGGTTAACTCGACATGCCTGACTCGAGAGGACGAAGAACGACTCAGGGGCACTGAAGCCTACTAAATGCGTGCTCCGCTATTCAATGGTCTGCAACTCCTTGCCGGGCTTAAAGCGGACCGCTTTTCCGGGAGGAATAGACACCTCTGCCCCGGTGCGCGGGTTGCGTCCGATACCCGTCTTGCGCGGGCGCACGTTAAACACGCCAAATCCCCGCAGCTCAATGCGATCGCCATTAGCCAGCGAGCGCTTCATGCTCTCGAAGACGGTTTCCACGGCCATCTCGGCCTTAGTCTTGGTAATTCCGGTGCGGTTCACCACTTCGTTGATAATGTCGAGCTTAATCACGGCAGCCTCGTCGCGCGGGAGTCTAAGCAGTGCCTCAAGTGCTTGATGCTAAGAGACATAATGAAGATTGTCAATGTGGGGTAGTCTACCAGGAGCTGCAGGTTAGGAATCCCGATCTAGCGTGCGTGTAGAGCGCTGGGCGTCTGGCCGCAAAAGTCGTCGTCTCATATCCAGATACTATCTCTTCCCCTCGCCTTCCTTATACATATACTTAATCGAGGGTTTATAGATCATCAAATTCGGCGCACCAGTGCGATTCACTTTGATGCAGGTGCGGTCGTACCACTCAATAGTGCCATGCACTTCTTCGTCGTCAGTGAGCACGATCACCATCGACGTCTTCGACTGCATCTGCTTCTGATAATAAAAATTCTCTGCGTTGGTCTGCTCAGGAGGCGTCGATTTCCGGGCTCCATTCGAACGCTCCGGCCCACGATCCATGCGCTCCCGCCGTTCTCCCGTGTTTGAACCTGCATGGCTGGGGGCCGCGTGGTTCGGGCTACCGTGGTTGGGGCTGGAATGGTTGGCGTGGTTGAGCAGCGGACGGATTAGCTTCCGGTTCGCGAATCCTTCTTTTTCAATGTGACGCTCAGTTGGCACGGCTGGAATCGTATCTTTCATGGCACCACCTGTCGGACACGCTCTAATTTGCGGGCCACACGAAACGGCGCGCTCTTGTGGGTACTGGAAGGCGTGAGTTGACACTAATACGTTTGCAGCACCCCAACCTTAAACTCCGGCACGTCCGGATTCAACGCAGCCGCCTCAAGCGCCATGGTGATGGCATCGCGAGTTTCTATGGGATCGATGATTCTATCGATCCAAAGCCGCGCGGCCCCGTATCGTGGATCAGTCTGCTCATCGTAGGTCTGCTTCACCGACTCGTATAGCTGTTTTTTCTCTTCTTCGCTTAGCTGTTTTCCGCCGCGCTCAAGCTGCCGAATTTTGATTTCAACCAGGGTGCCAGCGGCAGAATCGCCGCTCATCACCGCGTATTTCGCAGTCGGCCAGGCGAACACGAACCGTGGGTCATAAGCTTTGCCACACATAGCATAGTGGCCGGCGCCAAACGAACCGCCAAGAATCACAGTAATTTTCGGCACAATTGAATTCGATACGGCATTCACCATTTTTGCCCCAGCCTTGATGATCCCGCTCCACTCCGCATCGCGCCCGACCATGAACCCGTTCACGTCATGCAGAAACACCAACGGGATCAGGTTCTGATTACAGTCCATGATGAAGCGCGCCGCCTTCTCCGCCGATTCCGTATAGATCACGCCTCCGAATTCCACCCGCTTGCGTCCTTCGTGATCGGTAGCCTGCGCGTGCAGCTTCTGATTAGCAACGATCCCAACGGCAAACCCGCCGATCCGCGCATATCCGCAGACGATTGTCTTCCCATACTCTGCCTTGTATTCGTCGAACTTGCTTGCGTCCACCAGGCGGGCGATTACTTCCTTGACGTCGTAAGGACGCGCCGAAGAAGAATCGTAGATTCCATAAATTTCTTCGGCGGCCAGCGCTGGAGGGACAGGCTTCTTGCGGTCCCAGGGCGACTGCCGACGATATCCCCACTTTTCGATAATCGAGCGAATCCGCACCAGACAAGCGTCATCATTAGGCTCGTGGAAATCGACAGTTCCACTGATCGCCGAGTGCATCGTCGCGCCACCAAGTTCTTCGGCAGAAACTTTCTGCCCGATAGCAGCCTGTACCAGCGCCGGGCCGGCAAGAAATAGCCCGCTGCCATCGGTCATAAGCACGTGGTCGCACATCACGGGAAGATACCCTCCACCGGCCACGCACATCCCCATGATCGCGGCGATTTGCGGAATGCCCATTGCAGACATCACCGCGTTGTTCCGAAAGACGCGGCCGAAATCATCCGTGTCTGGAAACACGTCTTCCTGCAGCGGCAGGAAAATCCCGGCCGAGTCGACCAAATAGATCACTGGAACGCGGTTCTCAATGGCAATGTTCTGCGCCCGCAGAACTTTCTTTGAAGTCATGGGGAAGAATGCGCCCGCTTTGACTGTCGCGTCATTCGCGATGACCATGACCAGCCGAGTTTCAACTCTGGCCAGTCCGGTGACTACCCCGGCCGATGGTGCGCCCCCCCACTCTTCATACATTCGGTACGCGGCATAAGTCCCGAGTTCAAAAAAGCTTCCCGGATCGACTAGCCGCTGAATGCGTTCGCGCGCGGTCAGCCGTCCTTTGCTGTGCTGGCTTTCGATTGCCTTAGGCCCGCCGCCTTCGCGAATCTGCTCCTCTTCATTGCGAATCGCAGAGACCAGGTCGGCCAGAAAGCGCATATTGGCTTCAAATCGCGCAGATGTGGGATCGACCCGAGTAGTGAGGATGGATTGGACAACCGTTTCCGCGGCCATGATTGCGACTGCTAACTTACCCTAGCCGGGCAGACCGGCGCAAACGACTGCGGTGGACTAAATCCAACAAGCGAGGGCGTTCGCTTATGGCAGGTGGTCCAGATAACACTGCCCCGCGCCTGTGGGGTTCTGAGTGGGTGGAGTCGGAGGTGTCCTCCAGAGGGGATTGTTGAAGTCAAAGAACCCCACTGTAGGATCAGACATATCCATCTGTGCGGCATCCCGGTTCGTCAGCGGGTTCAGCTGAAATCTCGTTTCAATGAGCTTCAAAATTGCGGTGTAGTCCGTCACCGTATGTGAAACGAAATTCTTCTTCGCGTATGGCGAGACAACGATAAGCGGCACCCGATATCCGGTATAGGTGAAGTCGCAGTTCGGACCAGTGGTCGCGGTACACGCATCTCCGGGGAAGAGATCGACCGGAGGAATTCCATCCGGACTCACCGTCGGCTGTGGCGCCACGTGATCGTAGAACCCGCCGAATTCATCGAAAGTCAAAATAAAGGCTGAATCCTGCCAGCTCGGACCGGGCGTACACGGATTGGAGCTCGAAGGTTGCGTGTTACTACCGCACATGACCGAATTAATAAGTGTCGAGACAAAACCCGCGCCTGCCTGAACACTGCAACAGGGAGGTTGAACATCCTGGTCCGATGGATGTTCATCTAGTCCTGCACTCGACGCGGGCTCAATTTGTGCCACTTGCGGCAGAGTTCCATTCTGTGCGTCGGTAAAGAACTGCGACACAGGAACAATGTTCTGCTGATATTGGCTGGGATTGTTCTTGATCTGAATACCAAAAGTGAAATCGTGCAGATAGCTCCGGCCGATGAGACAGGCAACATCGGTCGGGTTGGCAGCGCATGGTGTTCCGTTCGTGGGAACGTAGATCTTCCAAGTGATGCCGGCGGCATTGAGCGCCTCGAAGATGGTTGGGCCATTAAGAGGTGGAGTATCAAGTGGAGGATTGCTGTTGCGCTGGTAAACATAGCCTTGCGAGGTCGCCGCAATGAGATATTCCCGGTTGGGCGGCGTTCGCGTCATCACCGGCGAGAACCAGCTGTCTGAAGTGGAGAAAGCTGTCGCCATGTAGTAGTAGTAGTTGAGATCGTTCCAGTCGTAGTACCCCATCGCACGCATGCCATTGACGTCAAAAAACGGCGTTGGCGACAGCTGTCGCGCATCATTCGCCGCCGTTCTTACGAATCCATCCAAGGTTGGCGTAGGCGACACTGGATCACTGGCATTCCAATCGCCATGACTCTCATCCCATGAAGGGCTGGGATTCTCAACGCACTTCGTTAGGAAATGGAATGAAGTAACCGGTGGTCCGACATCACCGCTAGACGGGTTAACGTGGCAAACCGTCGGCGTCGAGGTCACAGGATTGCAGCCCGGAACAGCCGGCGCAAGCGACGGGTTCGCGGGGGGATTAAATTGTGGCAAACCATCGAAAGCCTGATCTGCGGTGCCAGTTGCCGCCCAGTACCCTCGCATCGCTCCAAAATAGCTGTCGAATGGGCGGTTCTCCTGGGCTAGAAAGATGATGTGATTGATATTCTGTAGGCTCGCCGTAAAACTAGCACTGATTGACGCGGTGGCTGCGACGGTGCACACATTGGGATTGCCCGCTTGCACGGTGCAACCCGCCCATCCACCAAAACCGAAACCGGTATCCGGCTGGGCTGTCAGGGTGACTGTGCTGATGTGTTGAAAAAGGGCATCACACGTTCCCGGACAATCGATTCCGGGCGGGTTGCTGGTCACCTTCCCCGTTCCTCCCCCGGAGACCGTCACTTTCAATTCCGCCAGCCCTGGGACAAGTCCCTGGCACCCGGCCAAGAACATTATTGCTGCCAGCCCCGTTGCAAGTGCGAGGAGCCGGAAAAGCCTCGACATGGAATATCCTTTATTCGTGCAGGAGCTTGGATGAAAGTAGGGCAGGACTGGTTGGACTAAGGGTCACCGGATACCGCGTCCACAGCTGTGAAACGAGGGATTATATTAAGTTCACAACCTTCAATATTCTTCTCCACATGCTATGCTGGCGCACGGGTGGGGCAACTCGCATCTAAGTACCGGGTTTAGACTTCTGTCGAGGGCCTACCGAACGGAACGAGAGACTGCGCGCATGAAGCCACGCGATCAATACATTTTTCTTGCTCTGGTTTTTACAATCTTTCTGCTTGCGGCGCCGACGTTTGCGCAAACCTGTTTCACATCCGATGACATGGATGCGCCAACCCGTTCTGCCCTGCAAGCCACCGCCACTAAATACGCTGACATGGTGATACGCGGCGATGCCGCCTCGCTAAAACAAAACTCAATTCCCAGCGTCGCCAATGATTTCACCTGGATTGAAAACACCATCAAGGACAATCAGCCGAATCTGGCGGGTGCTCATACCAGCCCGAGGCCTCCGTTTTTGTTAAAGGCGCAGGGAACCGCGCCGTTGCCCAAAGCGGAGTTCTTATGCGGTGTGTTCACCGGTAACGGCCAGACTGCGAACAGCGCCGAATTTGTTATTCCCAACCTCCCGCCAGGCAATTACGGCATAGTGACGCTGGATGTCAGCACACAAAAAGTGCCGTACACAATTTCATTTGTTCTGCAGCAGCAGGGCACCGATTGGAAGCTCGGCGGCTTTTTTCTTCGCCCGAGCCAGATTGCTGGACATGATAGCAACTGGTTCCTCGCGCGTGCGCGCGAGTTTAAATCCAAGGGCCAAAACCATAGCGCCTGGCTGTATTTTGTAGAGGGAAGAGAACTGGCGGTGGCCGTGCCCTTCATGTACACGCAAGCCACAGACAAGCTCTACGATGAGGCCCAGACCGTGAAGCCGCCCGACCTCCCAGTGGACGGCAGCACCGCCGACTTGATCGCGCAAAATGGCAAAACCTACAAGCTGACTGCGCTTTTTCCGCTAACGGTCGGCCAGGATCTTGACCTGGTGGTTAAATACCAGAATCCTGATGTCTCCAACACCGGACAGACGTTCCAGGAAAATATGGCCGTCATGAAAGCTCTCGTCACCAAATTTCCGGAATTGCGGGATGCTTTCGGCGGCGTCGTGGCACGCGGAGTGGAACCGTCAGGAAAAGACTACGGCTCACTGATGCCGATGAAGGATATTAAATAGACAGCACTTCGGCTACGATCCTGCTGCCTGCGACCAGGCCTCAGGCGCGCACTCTCTGACCTCTCCCAGCCGCCCTTGATCCAGCACCAATATCAGATCGCAACTCTTCAGAGTGTTCAGGCGATGTGCAATCATGAACGTGGTCCTTCCCGCCATCAGCCTTTCCGTAGCTTCCATGATTGCCGCTTCCGTATGAATGTCCACAGAACTGGTCGGCTCATCCAGAATCAGAATCGGGCTATTCCGTAGGAATGCCCGCGCCAGGGAGATACGCTGACGTTCGCCGCCCGAAATGCGCGAGCCGCGCTCTCCCGCTTGTGTCTCGTAGCCTTCCGGCAGCGCCGAGATGAACTCATGCGACGCAGCCGCCTTCGCTGCTTCAACGATTTCCGCATCTGTCGCGTCAGGCCGTCCGTAAGCAATATTTTCAGCAATGCTGGCCGCGAACAACACCGGCTCCTGCAGCACTACCGCGAATTGCCGTCGCAGGTCAGCGATCCGGTAGTCACGAATGTCTTTCCCATCCAGCATGACCTGACCAGAAGTCGGATCATAAAAGCGCATCACCAGATTCAACAGCGTAGTCTTGCCTGCCCCGGTCGCGCCAACAATTCCAACCTTCGTCCCCGCCGGAATCTGAAACGACAGTCGGTGCAATCCGCGGTCGGAATCGCCATAGGTAAACGATACATCGCGAAATTCGAACTCTCCCGTTGCGCGTGCAAGTTGCATCGCCTCATTCCGCTCCGCAATCTCGGGCTGCTGATCTAGCAATACGAACGCCCGTTCCAGGCTTGCGAACCAGGCCTGCAACTCGGTCGTTTTTGTGCTGAGTGTCTGCAGGGGTTGATAGACTTGAGCGATGTAGGCCATCACCATCAACAACGAACCTACCGTAAGCTTGCCGGCTCGCACGTGATGAACGCCAATATAAAGAGCGGCCGCTGTCCCTCCTGCAATCGTCAACCCGATTAGCACATTGAAAATAGCCTGCTGTAACGAAAGCTGCACCTGATGAGACATGCGCTCGCTCGAGCGCCGGACAAAGCGGGCGTGCTCCCGAGTTTCCTGTCCAAACGCCTTGATCACGCGAATTGAGCCGATCACCTCCTGCACCACCGACAGCGCAGAACTATCCAGCCCTTTGATCGTATGCGATCGCTTGCGAACCACCCGCCCACAACCAAGTGACAGTAGGAAAAGCACTGGCGTGATCAGAACCGCTACCAGGGAGAGCCCAGCATCAATCCGCGCAGTGACGATGATCATCCCCACCAGCGTGAAGAACGCCGTCATCAGCGGGACCATGCCCTGAATCGTCACGTATTGAATAGAGGGAGCGTCGTGCTGGATCCGATACACCGAGTCGGTGGCTCCATAGCGGTCATGAAACACCAGCGGCAGCCGTTGCACATGATTCAGCAGCCGGGCGCGAAAGTCCCATACCAGCTTCTCTCCCGTATAGGTTTGCAACCACCATGTCCCTAGCCCCTGCAAATTCAGAAGCAGGGCTATCCCGAGTAGCACCAGGATTGCAAGTTCCAACGCCGAACTCTGGGGGTTCGTCGAGGGAGAACTTGAAACCAGCCAATGCGGCAAAGGCTGACTACCGAGAACACTATCAACAACAATTTTCAGGGGCACAGGATAAACGAGAGTCAAAGGCAGGGATAGGATGCTTAACGCCGCAATTCCAGTGAGATGCGGCCAGCAACTCCGGGATTCCCGGAGCACACGAACCAGAACGGAATTACCGACTTTAGATGAAAACAACCTGCACCGAAGACGCGGAGAAGCTTGGGTCCCAAAAAATACAGCCTCGCAACGCGATTAAAGTGTGTCCATTTTACGCGAACTTTTTCTGCTGGGACTCTGTGAATTTGTGCGGAATCGAAACCCTGGTAACGGCGGGTTCTGCGGGCGTTGAGCATCTACAACTTTCCCCTGTCACTCCTAAGAGATCATCCTTCTACAAATAATGTTTCTCGCCCTGTCACCGGCCTTGCGGAGCGTTCATCTAAAAGTCCGTCATTTCATGAAAGGTGGAAGTGATGAAGTCGTGGTTGCTGTTCGCTCTCTCCGCTGCTCTTATTCCCCGCCCCATATGTGCACAGTTGACCGAACTCCCTGCCACTACTCATCCCTCGGGGGCAGTGAACCAGAGTGTCATTTTGACCGGCAGCGTAGCTTCTGAAGAAGGTAGCCCTCCTGATGGCAGTGTCGAAGTGGTTCTCGAGTGCGGTGGAGAAGTGCGTGCCCGCGGTTATTCAGCCCAGAAGGGGAACTTCAGCCTGACAGTCGGCCTGAATACGGCTCCCGAGGCAATTCTGGCACCGCATCAACAAGGGGCCATTTCAACTGGCGAGTGGGGTTCATGCGAGCTATATGGCGTCCTCGCGGGATATAGATCGGAGCGTCTGCGGCTATCGCAAACTCCCACCCCCGGAATGCAGGATGCTGGGACCATCATGATGCACCCTGTTGCTCCACAGCAAGGTTTCGCTGTGAGCGTCACCTCGCTTGCTGCCCCCGACAAAGCGAAACAGGCTTTAGCCAAAGGACAACAACAGGCAAGCAAAGGCAAATGGAGCGCCGCTTGCGACTATTTCAAAAAAGCGCTCGCCGTGTATCCGCGCTACGCCCTGGCGTGGCTCGAGCTGGGGCGGGCGCAAGTGAAGCAGAACAGCTTTGCCGATGCGCAACATTCGTTCCAGGAGGCGGTAACTCAGGATTCCAGGCTTATCGCCGGTTACGATGGACTAGCTCGGCTCGCGTTGCAGCAGCACCAGTGGGAACAATTGGCCGAGGTGACGGACCACATCGTGCAGTTCGCGCCCGATTCTACTCCGGAGTATTGGTTCCTCAACTCCGCCGCAAATTTCAATCTCGGAAAGGTTGAGAAGGCAGGAACCAGCATTGAGCGCGGTCTGCGCCTGGATCCCAAGCACCAGCTTCCACAGATGGAATATCTCTACGGCTTGATTTTGGCCGGCAAGCAAGACTACAAGTCCGCTAGCGAGCACCTCACCACCTACTTACAGTTAGCGCCCCGCGCCAATGATGCGGAAAACGCCAGGAAAGCTCTCTCCCAATTTCAACAAAGGGCAAACCTCGCTTCCAAATGACCCAGGTCTAGGTGCGTCCTACATGCTTGCCCCGATCCACCGCAAGCTGCTTTTGCGACACACTAGCACTGTATCTAAATAGGAGGAAATGAATGCAAGCGAACAGGAATCTCGACGGACTACGTGTCGCCATTCTCGCGACAGACGGAGTTGAAGACTCAGAATTGAGGGAACCTCGCATGGCGTTGGAGAATGCCCGGGCTCATACGACGCTGATCGCGCCCAAGACTGGCAAGATCTATTCCATGAAGCATCATGACAAGGCCAGCCAATACGACGTTAACATGACACTCGATCAAGCTGATTCTGCACAGTTCGATGCAGTGCTTCTCCCTGGTGGCGCGCTGAATGCGGACACGCTCCGCGTCCACCCACGCGCCCAGCAGTTTGTTCGCATCTTCGACGAGCAGGGAAAACCAATCGCAGTGATTTGTCACGCGCCCTGGCTGCTCATCTCCGCTGATCTCGTCCGGGAGCGCACATTGACCAGCTATCACACGATTCAAGACGACGTTCGCAATGCGGGCGGCAAATGGCAGGACCAAGAAACAGTGCGTGACAAGAACTGGGTAAGCAGCCGGCAGCCGTCGGATATCCCCGCATTCAATGCCGCGATGATCGATCTCTTCGCAGAAAACCAAGCAAAGTCGACTGAGAGAAGCCGCAAGGTAGCGTAAGCCTTGACTCCAGAAAGGCCGCTAGCCGCGGCCTTTCTGTCAATTTCCACTCGTAACCCGGTTGAGGTTACAGCTGGCATCTTCCCCCGCAACCATCCTGCCGATAAGCTGCGTGCATGAAATTAAATGCACTGGTGATGTCCCGCAGCCATAGCTCAGTACGCACGCTGGTTGCTGCCTTTGCTGAGTTGGGTATTGAGTATCAGGTGTCTCCATCCGCCTCAGAAACCATGGAGGCTTTGGCCACGGGCTATCATTCCGCACTCATTGTCGACTTCGACCTCCCACATGCGATGCAGGTGGTAAAAATGGCCCGCATGGCGTCGGGAAAGCGGCGGTCAGTTTTGTTTGGCATGGTCGGCGCTGGTAAATCGGTCGGCGACGTTTTTCAAGCTGGAGCAAATTTCGTTCTGTACAAACCTCTTGATCTTCTGCAAGTGCTGCACTCGTTGCGCGCCACGCAAGGTTTTATGCGCGAAGATCGCCGGGTTTCGTCAAGAAAGAAGAGCGAGACCCTGGCCTACATTCAACTTTCATCGCGCAACACGCCGGCATTGGTGCAGGACCTCACCGAGCATGGAATTTCAATTCAGGCGGCAGAGCCGCTTATACCCGCGCGAGGGGTGTCGTTGCGATTTCTCTTGCCCGGTACCACTCAGGTGGTACACGCAACCGGCGACTTCATTTGGGCCGACGCGCAAGGCCGCGCTGGGTTATTCTTCCGCGACATAGCTGCTGCGTGCCGTCGCGATCTGCAAGCCTGGCTCAAAAAACATGGAGCAAAGAAGTCGGAATCGGTGCGGGTATTACTTGAACCTCAAGGAAAGCGGACCTTCGCCGCGGCACAGTAAGTACGCCTCGCTCACAGAGCTGCTTTCCTTCGTGTAACCTGCGTCCTTTGTGGTTCATTGATTGACGGCAAACCGGGCCACTTGGATTTCCGTGTTAGACTCCGACCTTCGTGTCCAAATCCGAGCTCATTTTTCTCTCTGCTTCCCAAATGGCGGAGCAGATTCGCGGTAAAAAGCTTTCGCCTGTAGAGCTGACCGAAGGTCATCTTGCTCGCATCGACGAGCTTAATCCAAAAATCAACGCATTAGTGCATGTAGACAGTGAAGGCGCGCTGCGCCAGGCGCAGGCAGCGGAGACCGCTGTTGCTCGCGGCCAAAGACTTGGACCTCTTCATGGCGTTCCCATCAGCATCAAGAGCTCAATTAATGTCGCCGGATTTCGCTGCGAGGCAGGTACGAAACTGCGCGCCGGGTATATCGCGCAACGCGATGCGCCGCTAGTCACCCGGTTGCGAGAATGTGGCGCCATAATTCTCGGCGTAACCAATACTCCCGAGCTGCTCATGGCCTGGGAAACTGACAACCTTCTCTACGGGCGCACCAACAATCCTTGGAATCTTTCGCGCACGGCAGGGGGATCAAGCGGCGGAGAAGCCGCCGCAATCGCATCAGGCTGCTCCGCTGGTGGCGTCGGCAGTGATGGCGGCGGCTCAATCCGCGTGCCTGCGCACTTCTGCGGAATCTGCGGATTGAAACCTACTCCGGGCCGCATTCCAGCAACCGGCCACTATCCTCAGTCGGTTGGTCCATTCGCGCTGCTCGGAGTCGTGGGGCCGATGGCCCGAACGGTACGCGACCTCAAACTGATGTTCGAAGCCATGCAGGGTCCGGACATCGGCGATCCTTCTGCGGCTCCAGTTCACCTGCGCTGGCCGTCGCCGGCGGAACTAAAGAAAATCCGAATCGGATATTTCGAAGACGATGGCCGCATCCCGGTTACTCCCGAAACGCGTCTCGCAGTACATCAAGCCGCAGAAGCGCTGAGTCGGGCAGGATTCACGGTCGAGCCTTTCCGCCCCGATGGTCTCATGAAAGCACGCCAACTCTGGTGGAAATTCTTTGGCGTCGCGGGAGGAATGCTTCTCGGCCCAATGACTCGCGGTCACGAAGCCGAACTCAGTCCAATTCTGAAGCAATTCAATAGCTGGGTTGCTGCCGAAGCACCCCACACCGCCGAAACGCTGCTCGATTCTTGGATTGACCGTGACCTGGTGCGAATGCAGATCTTCGAGCAGATGGAGAACTTTCCCGTGCTGCTTTGTCCGGTGGCTTCAATCCCCGCATTCCACCACGGCGAACGAAGCTGGCAATTGGAAGGCAAGACGGTGAAGTATCTGGACGCCTGGAGCTACTGCGAGTGGTTCAATCTTCTCGGCATGCCAGCGGCGGTGGTTCCAATCGCCCGGTCAAGTGAAGGCTTGCCAATTGGTGTGCAGATCGTTGCGCGACCCTGGGAAGAGGAGATCGTACTCTCGCTGGCACAGGTGCTCGATGAAGTTTCAGGTGGATTCCAAATCCCGCCGAGCATTTGACACACTGTTCGGGAAGCGTTCCTGATCAGAAGCCTCTGTTCTCCGAAACCAGCGTCCCCTGATGAAATCCCATCTGCCAGTCGTCCCCTCGCCGCACCCAAAGTGAGCTGCGCAGAGAGTACTTCTCGGTTTTGTGATCTGCAGATTCTGCCCGCGCGCGGTAGGTAACTAGCGCTGCCGTGGAACTGATCTCGCGTACGCGGAACTCTTCGATGATTAGCCTCCCAGGGAGTTGCCTCCGAAGCGCGTAGAGAACCTGTTTTTTGTCATACGCTCGCCCGCTGCTGCCAAATTCGACGAAGTCCTCGGCCAGCATGGGCGCAAGTTTTTGCGGACTCCGGCGAAGAACCGGATCTAATAATTTCTTTTCCAACTCCAGCAACTGTTCGGAAATCGATGCCATTAACGAGCCACCAAGGCGCTGTGGATCAAGCCACCCCTGACCATGTTTATACTCTGTCGCCCGGGCGCTGAAAAAACTAAGGTATACGTCCATTACCCCCGACGCTGTTACACCGTATCGCGAACGTTCGTAATCCTTTTCCATTATTGATCTGCTCCTGTCGCGCAACTACATTCCTCAACACTCGGGTTGGACTCTTTTCGGCTGCCGCAATCTCGCAGATCAATGCTGCCAACCCCATAACAATTTTCGTGTGTGGAGGCAATCTTGCAACGGAGTCTGGCTCTCGTTTCAGTTCTTCTTTTTTCCATCTCCGCAATGGCGCAAAGCAACTATGCACTCTTGAGCGGCAGCATTCTTGATCCACACGCGCACGCTGTCGCTGGCGCGACCGTTGAACTGACCGCCTCTTCCACCGGTGCTGTCCGTCGTGTCTCCACAAATGCGCAGGGGTTGTACGAGATCCCCGGGCTCCAGCCGGGCAGTTATGAACTTCGGGTGACTGCACCTGGTTTTGGCGCCTCAGCGCAACCACTGCAACTGGAAGTCGCACAACGGCTCGCCATCGACATCAGGCTGCAGGTGGAATCGCGCAAAGAGGCGGTTGAGGTCAGCAGCGTGCCCGCAGCCATTCACACCAACGAAGCTGCGCTTGGCGAAGTAGTCGAGCCTACCTCTGTTGCCAACCTCCCTCTCAATGGCCGCATGCTCATTGACCTGGTGCTCACAGTGCCGGGCGCCCACATCAGCCACGGCGCGCAGACCGGGGACATGAATCCTTTATATTGGCGGCCGGGGCAGCGCTCTGCTGTTAGCATCAGTGGCAATCGGCCCAATGCCAACTACTTCCTACTCGACGGGACCACGAACACAGATCCAACCTTCAATACGCTAAACCTGAGTCCTTCCCCGGACGCAGTTCAGGAGTTCAAAGTGCAAACCGGCAGTTATTCCGCAGAAATGGGAGGTGCCGGCGGCGGACAGATCAACATCGTGACTCGGAGTGGGACGAACCAATTCCACGGCACCGCTTACGAATTCCTGCGCAACGATTTCATGGACGCAAACTCCTTCGAATCGATGGGCAATAATCATCTGGTCCAAAATAATTTTGGCGCATCTCTTGGCGGGCCCATCAAGCACAGCCGGACATTTTTCTTCGTCAACTATGAAGGCTTTCGCCATGTGATGGCTGACACCATGATTGACACGGTGCCAACGGCAGCGGAAATCAACGGCGACTTTTCAAACAGTGGCGTGAATATTTACGATCCTACAACCTCACAGCCCAATCCCAATTTCAATCCGACCCAGCCGGTCAGCGCCAGCAATCCACAGGTTATTCGTCAGCAGTTTCAATTCAATGGAACTCCAAACACGATTGATCCGAGTCGCATCAATCACGCCGCTCAAATTTTCCTGCAGCAGTACGTTCCCTCTCCAAATCCCGACATGATGATGAACATGGCATCCATGCCATGCGGTGCGGGCATGATGGGTCTCCCGACGGTAGTGGGTGCAGGCGTAGATTGCGATAACTACCTCGACGTCCGGAACGAGCACCACACAAATGACCAGGGTACCGCCCGCGTTGACCACATTTTCGCGAACGGCGACAGCCTGACGGGCCGCTATTCGATCAGCGCAGAGCACGGATTCATGCCCATTAACCTCCCGGGTTTCGGGGCCTTCCACGACAACCTCTCGCACCAGGGCTCAATCGCATGGAACAAGATTGTCAGCGCCCATTTGGTAAATACCGCAGCCATTGCCGTTTCTCGGTTATCCATGCGTAGGGACACAGAGAACGCCTACAAGAATGACATCGTGACGCAGCTCGGAATTCAGGGCGTAGGATTTGGCGGGCCAGGCGCGTGGGGCGCACCCTGGTTCAATGTGCAAGGTTATTCCGGCATGGGCGACACCTATGCGGCCACTCCCATGCATGCCTGGGACACACTCGCCGAAGGCCGCGATACTGTGAGCTGGCAAGTTGGACGACACAGCCTGAAATTCGGCGCGAGCTATCGACGCCTCATTTGGCCAATGTGGGGATTTTTCCAGAACCGCGGCTACTATCAGTTCACCAACGGTTTCACCACACAGTACGGCCTCAACAATCACGATGGTTCCGGGCTGGCCAGTTTCCTGCTCGGGTTGCCAGCGGTAAAGCAACGCCAGGCGGGCATTCCGCAGATGCAGCTTCGGCAATGGTACGCAGACGGATTCGTTCAGGATAGCTTTCGCATTACCCGTACAACCACCGTTGAAATGGGCGTTCGCTATGAGTACATGAATCCCCTGGTTGACATCAGCTACACAAACACCAACCTGACTTTCAATAATGGCGTTCCTTCAGCATTCGTCGGCGGCCAGAACGGATATCCGCGCGGTCTGAAGTACCCAAACACGCACAATCTCGCGCCGCGGTTCGGGTTCTCGCAGGCTTTGCCGAATCAGGGCCTCGTTTTTCATTCAGCATTCGGAATCTTCTTTACACCCGTGGACATGAACACCTGGTGCAATCAGCGCCACAACGTTCCATTCGTATTTCCCGAAACCCAGCAGAGCGACAACTTCACTCCATCGCCTTCCGTCCTGGCCAGCAACTTCAACTTTGCCCCAGCGGTACTTGGACAAACCACTGTTAGCTTCACCGCGATGGATCCGCACGCCCCGTCGCAATACATTGAGCAGTGGAGCAGTTCGATCGAGAAAAGCCTCGGCCAGACCACCTCGCTCGAAATTGGATACCTCGGCTCGCACGGCGTTCATCTTCAGCGCGCGCACTTGATCAACAACGCGCCTCCTGGAGCGGGACCGATTGGCCCGCGCCGTCTATTTCCCAAAATCACCTTCGTGCCAAATACCACTCTGCCGGCTGGTGTGACATATGTGGCGCCGGCTTCTGGTTGCGCGAGTGGCGCGATCTGCTTCCCAGTCAGCACCATTAATCTGCTGGAGAACACCGCCCAGAGTTGGTATGACGCTGGCTATGTCAACATCCGCCGGCGCTCCTCGCGAGGGCTAACATTTCTTGCAAACTACACTTGGTCAAAGAATCTAAGCGATGCGCCCGACTTCCGCTCGCCCATGTTCGAGTCTTCCATCCCGCAAAACAACAATGATCTCGCCGCCGAGAAGGGGCCTGCCTGTGACGTGCGTCACCGCTTCGCCCTGAGCGCGGTCTATTCGATTCCGTCGTTCAATAATTTCTCCTGGACCGGCGCAGTCACCAAGAACTGGCAACTTTCCACCGTTTATCAGATTCAGACTGGGTTCCCATTCACGATTTCCGTCTTCGGGGATACCGCGAACTCAGGCACCGTGCTGGGTGAGAACCCAATCCGCGCCAACTACACCGGGCGTCCCATTTTCGGGGCTGGCACTCACACCGCCTCTCAATGGTTCAGCACTGCTCCAGCGACCGCTGCCTTTGCCGCACCGGCAGCATTCACGTTCGGCAATGTAGGCCGCAATACGGTATATGGACCCGGACTGCAAAGCCTGGATTTCGCCATAGCGCGCGATTTCAGCATTGCTGAGAAGGCAAAAGTCCAATTCCGTGGAGAATTCTTTAATGCACTCAATCACACCAACCTTGGAACGCCTGACCGCTTCGTGAACACCCCACAATTCGGCACCATCACCGAGGCCACCACGCCCGGACGTGAAATACAATTGAGCGCCCGGCTCTCGTTTTAGACAAATTGAACAGAGAAAGGAACCATAATGGGTTTCCGCAACGCAATAAGAGTGATCCTTCCATTGATGCTCGGAATTGCAGTTTTCGCTGTCGAGGAAACTGCCAAAACTACAACTGTTAAAGGCTACGTGCTCGATTCTGCATGCGCGTTCACAAAAGGTCTGAAAAAACCCATCAGCGCGGAGTGCGCTAAGGCTTGCGCTAAAGCTGGTTCGCCGCTGGTGATCCTGTCGAACGCTGGGACCATTTACTGGCCCATCGCCGACACCACGCCTGCGAGCAGCCAGAACGACAAGCTCGTTCCGTATGCGGGGCAGACCGTCACGGTGAGCGGTAAAGTGTTTCAGCGCGGTGGTTCGAGCGCGATCGTGATCAGCAAGATCGAACCTGTCGCAGAAACAAAGTAGTGCTGAAAAAACGCCGCTTCACTGCCGACGCTGCATAGACAAGCCGGGAAAATGTGGAGAGTTCGGTCGCGAAAACATGCGGAATTTGTGTGGAGCAGCGCTTCTAGCGCGGCGTTAAAGGTTCTATTATGAAAGAGGGCTTTAGCCGCCGAGCTACCTGATACGATTCCAATGACCACTGCAACTGAAACTTTGCTGAAGCCCCGCCGCCGCTGGAAAAAAATTACGGCGACCATTCTGGCGATGGTCTTTGTCCTTTGGATTGGTTTCGTGGGATTCATCTGGCGGGCGATGCACAAGGCACCCGAAGACTTCGCCCGCGTCATGTCGCACATGCCTTGGCAAGTTTTTCTCATTCTTCCATTTGAGACTCTCTGGACCCGTGCTCGCGCCGGGACTTTGAACAGAGGCGATACCGCGCCTGACTTCTCGCTCATGAAGCTCGACAAGACTGAGCGGATTCGCCTGTCCGAGCTTAACCAGAAGCAGCCTGTAGTCATGGTCTTCGGCAGCTACACTTGACCGCCCTTCCGGCGGGAGGTTCCCGCTCTCAACAAGCTTTACGATCAGTACCAGAACAAAGTTGCGTTCCTGGTCGTGTACATCACTGAGGCCCATCCCAGCGACGTCTGGCAGATGCAGAGCAACATCAAGGACAAGGTCGTCTTCGCCAGCCCGAAGAGTGAAGAGGAGCGCGCGTTAGTTGCCGGGGCTTGCGTACGGAAACTGGGAATCAAATTTCCGGCTGTCCTCGATGAGTTTGGCAACTCGACAGAGCAGGCTTACACTGGCTGGCCCGACCGCATTTACCTGCTCGACCAAAATGGCCGAGTGGCATACAAGAGCAAGCCCGGGCCGTTTGGCTTCAAAGCGGATGAACTCTCCGCCGCACTGACCCAAGTCGTGCCGAAGTAAGCGGCGCACGCGACGATTCTGCCTCGACAAACAACTTCAATCAAGAGGTGAGTAGTGTTTTTATACTATTCCTTCAACTTTCCGGAATATTTAGCGTGATCTGGCGCGTTCGTGGGCGGCGGCCACCCCGGAGAGATGATCAGTAAACTTAGGAACGTGTTTGGCGTCCGTGCTCTGCCACGGATGCTCTTATTTCTGTTTCTCTCTGCCATCTATCTCTACGCATTTCCGCAAGCGAATGTCTTTTATGCAGTCGTTGTCCTGCTGCACGCTCTGGTTGGACTCGTGGCAGCTATTTATTTGCTGGTCCTCCTCGTTGGCCTCCTGCGCCAAGCGACAGTTCTCGCCCGCATCGGCTGGATATTGATTGCTTGTTCAGCCGTCCTGGGCGTCGTGCTGGTCAAAACCGGGACGTCCCGCCCGGAATGGAAGCTAGTTTATTTTCACATCGCCATAGCTCTCGGCGGCTGCGGCATTCTATTTGCCGATTGGGCAGGGCGCCGCGGATGGCATTCGCCTGGATTCTCGAAATCTGTGTTGCGTTACGCAGTCTGCTTGCTGCTACTCACCGGCCTCTCCGCTACCGCTTGGTACACGCGCAACTCCCGCTGGCAGAATCGCGCCCGCATCCAGAACCCCGCTAACGCTCCAGAAACAATGAATGAGGAAGGCGACGGCCCGCAAGGTGATTTCTTTCCCAGCTCCGCTCAGGTTTACGGTCGCCAGAAAATCCCCAGCAAGTTCTTCATGGAATCCGATTCCTGCCAGCGCTGCCACGCCGATATTTACAAACAATGGCAGAGTTCAGCGCACCATTTTTCTTCGTTCAATAATCAGTGGTATCGCAAAAGCATTGAGTACATGCAGGACCGCGTCGGCACCAAGCCTTCAAAATGGTGCGGAGGTTGTCATGATCCGGCCGTGCTTTACAGCGGCCTGATGGACACGCCAATCAAAGAGATCGTGCATCGTCCCGAGGCCCAGGCCGGCCTCGGCTGCATGATGTGCCACTCCATCGCGAACGTGAAGAGCACCATGGGACAGGGTGACTTTTACCTTGAATATCCCAAGCTGCATGAGCTGGCAGCCAGTAAAAATCCTGTCGTCCGATCGCTTCACGATTTTCTGGTGAAGCTCAATCCCGAGCCGCATCGCCGCGTTTTCCTCAAGCCATTCATGCGCGACCAGACCCCGGAGTTCTGCTCCAGTTGCCACAAAGTTCATCTTGACGTTCCCGTGAATCACTATCGCTGGATTCGCGGTTTTAACGAATACGACAACTGGCAGGCCAGCGGCGTCTCCGGCCAGGGCGCACGCTCGTTCTATTATCCGCCGCGATCGCAGCAGTGCGCCGACTGCCACATGCCGCTGACCCACTCAAATGATTTTGGCAATGTCAGCGGATTCGTGCACTCGCACCGCTTCCCCGGCGCAAACACTGCCGTTCCAACCGCGAACGAAGACGCCGACCAGCTCAAGCTCACCGAGAATTTCCTGAAGAACGGAATTCTCAGCGTAGACATTTTTGCGATCTCACCGGAGGCGGCCCAGGCCAAGGCAGTGGCAACCCCGCAGTCCGACATTCAGACCACGTTTGCGGTCGGCGAGGAAGCAGAATCAAAAATCGCTTCTGCCACCAGCGAAGCCACGCCAATTTCCGCACCGCTCGACCGCGTTCACCCGGTGCTTCGTCGGGGCGACACAGTGCGCGTTGACGTTGTAGTCCGCACAAAAAAAGTCGGCCATTTCTTTCCCGGCGGAACAGTCGATGCCTACGACACCTGGCTCGAGCTCAAAGCCACCGATGACAAGAACCAGACGCTCTTCTGGAGCGGCATGGTCGAAGACAACGGCAAAGGTCCGGTCGAAAAAGGCGCGCATTTCTATCGCTCGCTGCAAATCGACGAACACGGCAATCCCATCAACAAACGCAACGCCTGGTCCACGCGCTCCGTCGTCTATGTGCGCCTAATCCCGCCCGGCGCCGCCGACACCGTGCATTACCGTATGCACATCCCCGAGACTGCTGGAAACAAGATCACGCTTCACGCGCGCCTTTGCTACCGCAAATTCTCCTGGTGGAACACGCATTTCGCATTTGCCGGAGTGCCTGAGTCGAATCATGCACACAACTATGGAGGCGCGGGCGTCCCCGCCCGTGCTGATGACGCCCCCGATCAGGGGCGTGGCTATGATGACCGCAATTTCGTTTTCACCGGATCTTTGCAGGGAGTCTCCGCAAAGAAAGAAGCTATACCCGACTTGCCCATAGTCGCCATTGCGGAAAACGAAGTGACGCTGAACGTCGTGCCGCACGGATCTGCTGCACCCAAGCCGGAGACCGACTTCAGCGCCGAAGACTGGCAGCGCTTGAACGACTACGGCATCGGGCTTCTGTTGCAAGGCGATTTGAAGGGCGCCGAAGCTGCATTCCAGACGGTGACCGAAGTGGATCCCAAGAACCCGGACGGCTGGGTAAATATCGGCCGCGCAGCCGTGCAGGAAGGTGACATGGAGCGCGCCCGCACAGTCCTAGAGAAAGCCATCGCGCTCAAACCCGATTTCGCGCGAGCGCATTATTTCTATGCCCGCGTCCTGCGCAGTGACGGAAATTACGATGGCGCCGCCGATGAACTCCGAAAAGTATTAGCTCAATATCCGCGCGATCGAGTTGTGCTCAACGATTACGGCAGAGTGCTCTTCCTGAAGCGCAAATACCAGGATGCTGTGAAAGTCCTGAATTCTGTGCTCGCAATCGATCCCGAAGACTTGCAGGCCCATTACAACCTCATGCTTTGTTACAACGGCCTGGGCGACGAGAAGCAGGCCAAGGATCACCAGTCTCGCTACCTGCGCTTCAAAGCCGACGAGTCTTCGCAGAACATCACCGGCCCTTACCGTCAGCTTCATCCCGAAGACAACAACGAGCGCCAGGCAATCCACGAGCACGTGTCGGTGCCGCTGCCGATCTTGAAAGCCGGCAAGGATCATGTGGCGACGGGTGCCTCCACCCGTCGGGTCGAGCGGAACTCGACATATGCCACCATCAATCCAACATATCGGGATTCCAAATAATGCGCAGAATTCTGTTCTTTCTTTTTGTGTCTTCTTTTCTTGCTTCCGCCCAGCAAATCCAATTCCGCGACATCACCGCCCAAGCCGGAATTAATTTCACCCACAACAATGGTGCCTTCGGAAAAAAATATCTCCCCGAAACCATGGGCCCCGGCTGCGCCTTTATCGATTACGACAACGACGGCTGGCCCGACATTCTGCTCATCAACGGCGAAAACTGGCCTGGACGTCCCACGGCGCAATCGACACTGAAGCTCTACCACAACAATCACGATGGCACCGTCACCGACGTCACCCGCAAAGCCGGACTCGCAATCCCAATGTTCGGACTCGGCGTAGCTGTCGGTGATTACGACAATGACGGCTATGACGATTTATTCGTCACCACTCTCGGCCAGAACCATCTGTTCCGCAACAACGGCAACGGCACATTTACGGACGTGACGAAATCCGCTGGCCTTTGGGGCCCGAATGAATTCTCCACCAGCGCCGCCTGGGTCGATTACGACCGCGACGGCAAACTTGACCTCGTGGTCGCTAACTACGTGCAGTGGTCGCTTCAGGGAGACCTCTTCTGCACCCTCGACGGCACGCACAAATCCTACTGCACTCCGGAGTCGTACAAGGGTTCGTCAGCGCGGCTCTGGCACAATCTTGGAAACGGCAAGTTTGAAGACGCAACCCAGAAGGCGCACTTTTTCGACAATACGTCGAAGAGCCTCGGCCTTGCCATTCTCGATTACAACGGCGACGGCTGGCCCGACATCGTGCTCGCCAACG
>WNFR01000532.1_pt1 | contig 38720 bp, 28 predicted proteins | sample 5400221 | NCBI WGS metagenome assembly WNFR01 (sample SAMN13153357, study PRJNA577476) | soil metagenome | isolation source: 40 cm soil under Madrone tree | place: USA:California | collected 2016-06-14 | reverse complement strand
TGAGATTGGTTAATAGGTTTTAAAAGAAATGTTACAAATTAAAAAAGGGGTTGATCTTGATTAAAAGTTATACTATGATGTTTTTTGCAGAATTAGTTTGAGTTATATTTGACTTGCTTAAGAATTAGTCTTATAATAAAGAAAAGGCATAAGTTAATTTAGTATTATAAACGATTAAGAATATAAAACTAAGAATGCAACCATTAATGAGAATAATCCAGTTGCTTCGGCTAGAGCGAAACCTAAAATAGCGTAACCAAACAGTTGACCAGCTTTTTCAGGATTTCTAGAAGTTGAAGCAATAAGAGAGGCGAAAATTACACCAATTCCCAGTCCCGCTCCTATTAATCCAGAGCAAGCTAATCCGGCACCTATAAATTTTGCAGCAGCTAACATAAATTTTTAAAATTATTTAGTTATAAGTTAATGTCTAACTTAATTTTTATTCCTAAAGAACAAAATTTTATTTTTAAATATAATTTGATTATATTAAATAATGAATATTCACAAGATACAATAATAAATGAAATAAGAGTTTTTAAAAAAAAATTATTACTTTTTTAGATTTTTTGTTGGAGAACCTTTTATATTTAAATAAAGTTAGATATTTGTAAGACAAATTTTGTAAAATACTGAATTTAGTCTAAATTTTAAAAGGTAAAAATAGAACAAATTTTCTTTCATTGTTATAGCCAAGATAATAAAATTTTTATTATTAACAGCCAAATTTAAATTTTATTTTAAGAACAAGCCTAATATTAAATTTTTTTATATTTAATAAGACTAATAATACTATTAAATTAATTACGCTATCTTTAGATACATTGAAAACATATTTGCTATAGTTATTATTGTCTCTTATTTAGTTTATAAACAAAATAAATAGGAATATATACTTTTTTTGAGGGTAATTAAAATTTAAATTTATATAATATTACAACTGATAATTATAAATTAATAAAATTTCAATTAATTTATACATTTTAATAAAGTTATTTTATTTTAAAAATTTTTAAATTTTATAAAAACAATAAAATAACCTTAACATGTTAGATTTATTTTATTAATATTTAATATTTAATATTTAATGTTTAATAATTAATATTTAATTATAATAAAAAATTTTTATTAATATAGATTACTATAGGATAACGCACACCAATTTCTTTATTTTTATCTTTTTAAATTTTCCAAATAAAACTATTTTTATATTACCTTGAACCTTAACTTGATTTAATATTCTAAATCCCAGTTTTAAATATCTTAACTATTGGAATAAATTTTAATTTAAAATTAAAATTTAATTTAAATTTCAGAATGAATTAATTTCTTTTTAATTTTTATTAATTTGTAAATATAATAAATTATAGTATAATAATAAATTTATTATTCTTTTAATAAGAAGATTATTTAATTTACTTAATTTCTTTTAATAAAAATAATTAAATTTATACCTAATCTGTCACTGTTCTATTGTTATTTTAATTAAATCTTTTTAATTTAATTATTTGTATTAAATCTCCATTGTTAACTATGTATTATTATGTAAATGAAATTTTAATATTTAAAGAATTTGAAAATTTAGTTATATTATTAATATAAAAAAAAATAAGGAGTAGAGTAATCGAAACTCTGTATGTAAAGTGTAAATTTACCGCTAAACCACTCAGCTAACTCCCTGATTCTTATATTTAACTTTAATCATTTAATAGGGTAATACTTTAAGGTAATAAAGGATTTAAAAATAAATATATTTATTTTAATCAGTCTCCAACTGATGAACTGTTCCATTTTTCTATTTAATTTAAATATTAAACCTTAATTCTTAAACTTTATATCGTTTTACATATCTCTATAGATATGTGAAGTATTAATAAAAATAATTCTTAAAATTTAAATTTACAAGATTTTGTTTATAATTTGAAGGTTTATTTAAACCAAAACTTAGTAAAAAATTAGTAAACAATCATATTTATTTTAGATTTTTTTTTATATCTTTAGGATATAATTTTGGATTATATTTTTTAGAGTGTTTAAAATTTATCTACTAACTACTAATTTTTATACGTAATAAAATTTAAAATTTATTAAATATTATAGAAATTATTAATATAGAAATTATTATTAAAACTTAAAAAATGAATTAAAAATATAAAAAAAAAGATTAGATTTAAAATAAGTAATTTTAATTAAAATTTGAAAACAAAATTAAAAACCTTTCTTTTTTTTATAAAGATAAAGAATAAATATAAAATAAATTTTATATGATATTATAATTAATATTATATATTGATATTTGATATATGAGAAAGGGTAATTTTTATTTTTTTAGCTTTATATATTAAAGTATAAAGGATTTGAACCTTATATTAAAATAAATTATTAAATTTTTTTGCTTACCTATTAAGCTAATACTTTTTTATTATTATTATAAAACTAATTCTTTATTTATTATTAAACTAATATTTTTTTTATTTTTAATTTATTTTATTATAAAATTATACATTATATATAATATATATAATTAAATTTATTATTCTTTTAAGTAATTTTATAAATAATTAAATTACATTAAATTAAAATTTTTATGGTGATTTTTAATTTTATAAATAATAATAATATTTTATTCTTCTTAGTTTATTTATAATCTATTAATATTTTACTGTATATTTATTTTATTATAATATAATTAATAACCAGATACTCCTTGTATATTTATTCTTCCTTTTCTTAAAATATTGGCAGGTGTATAAAATAAATTAAATAAATATTTTAAAATATAAAGCAATATTAATATAGAAATTATTTATAAACAAATAAAATAACAAATAAAATAATAACATTATTTAAAGAATTATTGTAAATCCTTTTCCAAGGTCTTTACGAAGGAAATATTATTAGGAAATTCTACTCTGTGTTTATCAGTGTCATTACAACTTTAACTTCACCACGCTTTACTTATCTAACTAATTAGACCTAATAAATTTTTTGCATGTTAACCTTCTAATTTTTTTAAATTGGAATAAAAACATCCTTCTTTTATGTAATTGGAAAAATTTAAATTATAAAAGAAGATAAAAACAATAAATTTTATTTTATTATTTAATAAAAATTATAACACAATTGAATCTCTCTAAGCTTTATTAAATTTTCTAAAATTAATTTAATTTATTTAATACAATTAATTTTACACAGAAAAATTATAAAGATAATATAGAATATTTCTCTTAAAATTAAAATAAAATAATAAACAAAAATAAAAATGAAATTAAAACTTATAAACAACTCAACAATATATAAACATTTCTTAATTTATCAAGAATCAATAATTAAAAATAGCAAATTAATATCAACAAGTTTAACGGACTCAGAAATATCACAGTTATATGATAAAAAATACAATTTATCAGAATTTGATATTTATAAATATATAACAGCATATGATTATATAGTAAGTTCCTTATATTCAAATAAATATACTTTTAGTGAAGGTATAACAACAAACAAAAACAAATACAATAATATCTTAATAGACTTATTCTATCAAAACATAACTTCAAAACTTATGTGTCAATATTCAATCTCCATAGTTTTTGGAATAAAACAAACAAAATATGGAGAAACAGTGGATTTAACCAGACTGCTATAGCGCTATAGCAGAAAAACAAAATGATTTATTTAAATATGATTCAGAAGCAGATCCAAGTTATGAGTTAAATTATTGGACAGAAGAATATAATTTCTTCAAATCAACATATAAGAATTATTCTGGAAATTCTTATACCTATTATACGTTTAAGCAAATATTAAAATTATTATTCACTGAAGTATATCTATTTAAGATTAATAATCAAGTATTAACAGATAAAGAATTAGGAGATTGATATAATTTATATATATTATATCAACCCGATCCTAATTCAATAATATATCTATCTCAATGAATGATAGAACAAAGAATAGAAATAGTAAAATATCAATGTATAAAAATAACAGATCCGAGTGATATAAATTATTTTTCACTATCAGATTTAAAATTATATTTAATAGATGTAAACAAATTAAGAAATTTTGAAGAATCATATGACACATTAGTACAAAAATCATTAGGTTCATTTTGAGATTATGATCAAGCATCACAAAACAATATTTTTATATCAGAAAACAAATTTTAATCTTTAATACTTAATAGTTATCATAAGGTAAGCTGTTATTTTAATAAACCTTCTTAAATTTAAAAAATAAAAATTTTACAATGAAATCCACTAATACTTCAATTATTCTTTATACAGTTCCCAGTTATTATTCAAACCTCTTAGAAAACATATTAGAAAAAATAAGAACTCAAAGTGAGATTAAATTTCATTTATCATATTCTAATGTAAAATATAGACGAATGTGAGACACATCACTAAGAGATTATGACAAGAAATTTAATTTAGAGAAAGGTAAATGGACAGATTTTATCTTATTAGCAGGAAGTTATAATGAAAATAATATAACCAAAATAAATCCATTTACAATACATGAACTTTATGTAATCAAATTAAAGGTAGCATTATTATTATTTTGGCGAGACATAGCAAATCACTTAAGTTCAGATACAGTCTTTAAATTACAACTAAAATTAAATTTAACTTTTACTTCAGAAAATTCAAATGAATCACAAAATTTAAATATAAATATGAATAAAATAGATCAAATAAGATCGATAGGTTCAGTTATCGTTTATACAAATAAAAATTTTGAAGAAGCGTTAATATATTTACAACATTCTTTAGACTTAATAGTAAATAATTATTCTTCATTTTTCATAAAAAGCATAATATTAAGTTATAATATATGTTATGACGATAGTATTTTAAAAAAAGTAAAAATATCAGATGAAGTTTTAAAATTAATAAATGAGAGTCAAACAAGTAAATCAGAAAAAACAAATAAAGAACAATTAAAAATAAATGACAAAAATTTACCACTTACTACAGATCTAAGTGAATGAGGAGACATAAGTTTAATAAAAGGTGATTATCCATATAAATTTAATCTTAAAGAAAGTAAAGTATTAATAAATACAAAATAAAAAGACATAAATTATCAACTATCAGAACAATATAATTATATAGTATCAATTAGAGGTTTATATATAAACGGTAAGAGAATAATTCTTCATAGAATTAGCGTAACAGATAAAAAATTAAAAATAGTAATTTTAAATTTCATAGATATAACTTATAATCCTCAAAACCCTAATTCTTTTGTTAGATTGATTAATGATACTCAATATGTTTACGATAAAGGTGTTAAAGTATTAACTAAAAAGAGAAAAAGATCAAAATACTTAACTAATCTAAAAACATGTAAAACTTTTAAATATAAATTTATAACAATGGATTTAGAGACAAAAGAAATAAATGGAACTTTAATTCCTTATTGTGTTTCAATATTTGATGGAGATCAAGCTTATTCTTTCTATATTACAGATTATGAATCATCAGATGAAATGTTAAAAACATCACTTAAATTTGTATTAAAAAGAAAATATAATGAGTATAAAATATATTTACATAATTTTTCATACTTTGATGGAATCTTTTTAATGAAAATCATAAGTGATTTAGTTAGTTCAAATAACATTATTCCTGTAATAAGAGATAATCGAATAATAAATTTAAGAGTAGAGTTTTTACCAGAAAACACTAAAAACACGAAAAGAAAATATTATGTAGAATTTAGAGATTCTTATTTATTATTAACAACTTCATTAGATAAATTAGGAAAAACATTTGCAATTAATGAAGGTAAATTAGAACAAAAATTACCATTTCCTTATAGATTTGTAAATGAACCTAATATAGATTATAATTATGAAGGTAATGTTCCAGAATTTTCATATTATGATAAAATCAATGAAATGGAATATAACCAATTAATATTAAACTTGAAATCTGAAGGTAAAGACCTAGCTAGATGAAATCTTAAAAAAGAAACAATTAATTATTGTGAACAGGATTGTAAGACCTTATATTATTCAATTCTAGAGTTTGGTAAATTAATTTATTTACAATTTAATGTGGATATTTCTAAAACTCCCACAGTATCAAGTCTAGCTTTTAGAATTTATAGAGTAAAATTTTTAGATCAAAATAATAATATTTCAATATTAAATGGTTTAATATATGATTTTATTTATCAATCATATTATGGAGGTCATGTAGATGCGTATATACCTAAAGGAGAAAATATTAAGGCTTATGATGTAAATTCATTATATCCAACTTCAATGTATAGAAATACTATACCTGTAGGAAATCCCTATTATTTTGAAAGAGATTTAGATTATTTCAATAAAGTAAATTTTAATTATCCTACAGAGAAAGTATTAAATGGAGACTCAAAAAATAAAATACCCTCAAAAACAATCTACTCATACTTGAATGAAATTTTAAATAAAGAAAAAACATCCGACTTTATAAAAAGTATAAAATTATTCTTGAATTTAGACAATAATAATGGAGTATTATGTAATAAAAATAATTTACCTTATGGTTTCTTTGAAGTAACATTAGAAACTCCTCCAAAAGATGAGTGAAATGAACCAATATTATTAAAGAAACATAAAACTAAATTTGGTGGCTTTAGAACAATAGCACCAGTAGGTAAATGAAAAGGAGTATATTTTAGTGAAGAATTATATAATGCTAAGGATAAAAACTCTAATCATAAATTTAAAATAAATTGTGGTTTTCTTTTTAGAAGTGATTATATATTTAAAGATTATGTTGAAGTACTTTATAAAATAAAAGAACAAAACGATAAAAATTCGCCATTATATACCATTTCTAAATTATTATTAAATTCTTTATATGGAAGATTTGGTATGAAACCAGATATAGATCAACATATTATTTATGATTTAAATAATAGTGATATAGATGAATTATTTATTAATAAAAAAGTAGATATCATAGCAGAATTTAAAGGGTCAAAACAATTATTATCAATTAAAAATAAAAACCTAATTCAGAATTAGTTAATTTATTTGATGATTTTGAAAATAATGATAATTTATTAATAAATGTTTCAATCTCAGCTGCTATTACAGGGTATTCTAGAATAAATATGTCTTTATTTAAAAATAATCCTTTATTTAAATTATATTATTCTGATACTGATAGTATTTTTATAGATGTAAACTTGGAAACTATATATCCAGAGTTAGTAGGTAAAATTTTAGGTCAATTAAAATTAGAAAATATTTTTAATAAAGTTTTATTTTTAGGAGCTAAATTATATGGAGGTATTACAAATTTAAATGAAATAATACTAAAAATTAAAGGTATTAATATTAAAATTTGATATTTATTAAATTTTTATAAAGTTATGACAGAATCTTCTAGTCTGATATATATTGTCCCTCTAAAACATTAAACAAATATGGTTTGAACCCGATAGATTCATCTTTGATTTTGTAATTGATTAAAATAAAATAAAAAATCTATCATACTTTTAAGATATTAAAATAAAAAAATGATTAAAAGAGTATAAAATTATTTATTTAATTTAATTTTATTTTATTAGAGATTACATGAATCGAACATGCAGTATTAGTATTGTGGGAGGGCGACCAAACACTAATGTTTTACCTTTAAACTAATCTCTTAAAATTTAATAATTAATTTACTTCCTAGATGTGCTATACTTTAATTTAGAGATTATGCGAATCGAACGCATAGTTTTAACGTGAGGGAACGTTAATGTTTTACCTTTAAAACTAAATCCCTTTTTATAATTAAACGTCTCCTTTATTAGGATTAATATTATTTAAAAACTCTTTATTTAGTTTCTACTATTCTACAATTATAATTTTAATTGTTTATTTATTTAAAATTAATTGTTTAAGTTATTTGTTAGAAGGTAATGCTTATTTTTATGCTTTAATTCTAATTATTATTAATTTTTATTTATTTTAATTGAGTGATTTATTTAATTTTAAACTTTTTAAGTTATATTCTGACTTTAAAGTTTTAATTAAGTCTTTAGAATTAATTAATTATTATCACTTTAACTCTTATTCTGAGTTAAAACATAATTACCCTAAACCAAAACTTAACTTAAGTAATAATAGAAATTATAGTACTTACACTAACATTGAACCTGAAATAGACCCTGTTAAAGAGTTTTATAAGAATAGAGATAAAGCTATTAAACAATTTAAAAAAACCTATAAAGGTGGATACTTAGGTTACAATCAAATTTATCATTTTGGTAATATTACAGACTTTAGCCATTTATCTGGAAAAGACTTTCAAATTAACTACTTAAAAATACAAGGAAAAATTAAAGAGTTTTTAAAATAAATTCCTAACAATATTACTTATAGTGTTCTACCTGTATTAAGAAGGTAAACTTTAAACGGAGAGTTTAATTCTATTACCATTACGAATTCAATAAAAATTACTAGAGAAATATCAGATAAGTTTTTAGCTAAAAAAATTTCTAATTCTATTCATGATGCTTTAAATGAATATAACCTTAGAGACTTAGACATTGAACTATATCTTATGGGAAGGCCTTGACTAAAATTTGATGAGTTTAACTTAAGTGAACCAGAAATTACTCAATTACTAGATAATCAGATGGAAAAAGATTTGTTCCATTTGACAAAATACTCTAATGTAGAAAAAAAATATTTTTAGATAAAGCTAATAATTTAAAAAACTATAATTACAGTAAAATAATAATGAATAATTATGGTGACAGTATTTTAGATAAAAATAATAACTTAATTGGATATAAGTTAAATAATGGTGACTATGCTACAGTGACTACATATTTCAATGAAAATAATTTATTATGCAATAAAATTTCAATCAAAGAGTTCGATTTAAATTAATTAAGTTTTAGAAACGAATCTTTTATTTCTTGAGTGGATATTAGAACTGACTTTGGATTTATTAGATAATTAAATAAAAATAAATATTATTATGATCACAATAATATTTTAATTAATGTAGAAAAAAGTTTTAAATATTTAACTTTCCCTGTAACTAAAAAAAATGTTAAATGTGATGATAAGATAGGAAGCATAGACTTAGAAACTTATGGAGATAATTCAGGTTTAGGTCACCACCAAGTTTATGCTGGTGGATGGGCAATAAAAAATAAAACAAACTTATTTTATATAAATCCCAGAGAAAGTAGTTTAGATTTTATTAAGAGATTAATCTTAAGTATAATCTCAAATAAAAGTTTAGATGGTTACACCTTTTATATTCATAATTTAGGAAGATTTGATGCTGTATTTATTATTAAATCTTTAATTACAAATCAAAATATTTCTTTAGTCCCTATTTGAAAGAATAATGCCATATTATCTTTAACTATAAAATTTGGAGAATCAAAAATAACATTATTAGATTAGCTACAACTTATACCAGGAAGCTTGGATAATATTTTAAATTATTTTAACTGTAATATTAAAAAAGGATATTTTCCTTATAGTTTTGTAAATAAGAATAATCTATTTTATGTCGGTGATAAACTTTTAATAGAATACTATAATAATATATCTGACCAAGATTATTTATCTATCCCTAATTTAGATTGAGACTTAGCAAAAGAAACCCTTAAATACTTAAAAGCTGATGTAGAAGGTTTACTTGAAGTAATTACTAAATTTAAGTCTAACGTTTACTCTAATTATAATTTAAATATAACTAATTTTAAAACTTTACCTAGTTTAGCACTTGCAGTTTACACTTTCTCGTACCTTCCTGATAATTTAAAATCAGATTTAAAAATGATTAAAGGTGAATTAGAAAGGGAAATAAGAAGTTCTTATTTCGGAGGAAATGTAAATGTATTTATAAATGAAATAGACCAAGGTTATTTATACGATATGAACAGTCAGTATTCTAAAGCTATGTTAAATGATATGCCAATCGGTGATCCAATACTTACATTAGAAAATAATTTGGATAATATCTTTGGATTTGTCTACGGTGAAATAACTTGTCCAGATGAAAATACTTTAAGAGTACCATTTATTCAGTATAAAGACATTTTCAATAGAAGTGTCTCATGCCCCACTTCGAAGACTTCGAAGAGAGGTAAATTTACTAGATTAATTTTATAAGAAGAAATAAAGTATGCTTTAAACTTTGGATATAAAATAAATATAAAATATAGTTATCAGTTCAAAAGAGGTAAAGATTTGTTAACTAAGTACGTAAACGATCACTATGAAATAAAAAAATCAGCAAGTGATCCTGTTCAAAGAGCTGTAGCCAAATTAAATTTAAATTAATTATATGGCCGATTTGGTATGAAAGACATAGATAATGTTTTAAAAATCGTAAACTTAAATGAACTAAAAGATCTAGATAAGAACACCAATGTTAAATTAATATCAGAGTTGGCTGACAATAAGTATTTAGTTAATTATAGTGGTCTAATTAGTGACAATATTAGAAGATTATATTCAAAAGATTCTTTAGGTTTAAATAATGAAATTAAAACTTACGATAGAAATAAATTAAAATTTTCAGGATTAAATAAAACTAGAGAGACTCCTTCAGCAGTTCACATAGCAGCTGCTATTTCATCTTATGCAAGGATTTTAATTAATGAATACAAAAATATTCCAGGTAATCCTTGCATCATGAGTGATACTGATTCAGTAGTCTTAACAAAACCTCTACCTAATAAATTAATTGGAGATAATATTGGCTTGATGAAACTAGTTCATAACGTTAAAAAAGGGATATTTATTAGAAAGAAATTATATTGTTTAATAGATTCAGATAATAATTAAATAGTTAAATCAAGCGGGATAGACCCTAATAAATTAAATTATAAATTATTTAAAAAATTTATTAAAAGGTGACTCAGTAGAAGTTACTGTAACTAGCTTTAATGTTGACTGGAAAACTTTAAATATAAATGTTGTAGAATCTAAAGTAATAGTACAAGGATTAAAAGGAGAGTTAAAGACAATATATAATACTTATGATGTAAACTTTAAATCTATAATTACTCATCCACTATATCCTCAAATAATAGATAATAACAGAAATATAGATAATTATCAAAATAAAATTAATGACTCAGATTTTTTATTTTATTTTCAAATACTGAAATAATATTATTTTTTTTATTATTATTTTTATTTATTTATTTATTTTTTATTTATTTAATATTCTTTAAATGAAATAAAAAAATAAAATATAAATTAGCTGCATCTAGATAGTGTTGTAACACGAGATTAGGTTTTTTAAGAAAGAAAGAGTAGCTAGAGACATAACATAGAAACCTAAAGGCGAGGGCGGGATAGAGGGTCTTTCTTATAAATAACACTAAAAATACTACATAATTAAAAATAATTATAAGTAGTTTAGAGGTATGCCTTAACAGCTAATTAAGATTATAAGTTAGGGCAGTAGTTATGTTTATTGAAAAAATATTTAATAATTAATAAATTTAAAATATTTATAGTTTAATTATTGTACTAAGAATAGCCAATAATAGGTTATTAAATAAAATTTATTAAATAAATATTTTATTGTTCATTTAAACTAATAAAAACTACTCAAGGACAAATATAAAAATAAAATAATATTATTTTATTTCTATTTTATTTTGACTCCGTATTGCAATAATGATTACAAATAAAAAAAATTAATTATATTATGATAAAAAATATAACATTTAGATTAGTAAGATATAAAATAAGATCCACTTTACCAAAAATAAATAAATATTTATATAAAAGAATCTTTGGTTCGACATATAAATATTTGGTTTATTTAAAACCCTCCCAGATATGAATTATAATTTTAGCTCTGTTAAATAAAACAAATTTAAAAGGTTTATTAGGTATTCCTTCACTATTTATTTTATTTAGTAATTTATTATCAGAAGGTAATTCTAATGAAGCTAAATTGGATTCTAAAGTAAGTAGTAACTTATTATTTAGTAGATTAGAATTAAATAAATTTACTGACGATGATAATAAATGAGAAAACTTTTTCTGAATTTTAATACTATTAGCCTTAATTAGAAGATTTACTACTTCATTATTTAAGTTTTTATTAATTCCATTTAAAGTTGCTTTTATTTATTTTCTACTAAAACACTTAGGGTTTGATCTTAATTACATTTATAATGTACTAAATAATATTAGTTTGGGTATAATAGACTGATTTCATGATAAGATAATTAATTTCTTTGAATATTTTAATAAAAATGATAAGAATAATTAAAACTATATTTTACTCAATTTTTTGAAGACTCTTCTTTGACGCAATTAGTAAAGTTAATTTCATACAATTTATAGAAAATTTAAATGTTCATTTAAGAACTCTTAATGTTTGGCAACTATCAAGGTTATTAAGATTACTGATAACGGACACAATCACCGATAATCCAATATTCCGAAATTTAACACTTCCTTTTGGTATAGATTTAAAGATATTAGTTGATTCTGTCTATAAAAAATTATTTTTATTCGGATTTATCTTTACCTTAATTGCTAATATATGATTAAGTTACTTTAAAAAAATAATTTTGTGACCGTTTAAACTAGGAATTTTTTCATTTGTTTATTCTATATTTGGTTTTGATGTTAGTTGGTTTTTAAATATATTTAGTCTCTTCCCTCTAAATATTCCTAATTGGGTATACTTTCAATACATGAACCTATATAATAATTGGTTAAACTGATGGCACAATACTGCAGGTATAAAAAGTATTACTTCAGTCCCAGTAAAGGAAACAATTAATAAAATAAAAAACAAGGTTACAATTGAAAAAGACTTAGTTGAACTAGAAAACCCTAAAGATAATAAATTATTGTATATCACAGGTATTGCAACGGTATTTTTAATTATAGGTTTCACACTATGGTACTTTGATGTATTTAGTTTACTTTGTTTGTTTTTATTTCTTAATATAATTTAATATTGCCCATATTTAATTTATTTAAGATTATTTATTTCGTTTATATTATAATATTTCAATCTTATTCCCTTTCTATTAATTCTAAAAGTTTGTAAGTTAATGACTATTTTGTCCTTCTGTTTTGTAAGAGTTTATGATTCTTCTTTGTTTAATATATTCTAATTTCTTATAATTGTTATAGAGTATTATAGGTAAATAAATTATTTTAAACATTAAATTAATTATATATTTATTTCCCAGTATATACATTCTATAGTATACTATTATTAAATATAATATTTTCTTTATTTGAGGTAGGCTATATAAAAACCATCATTCTTTGATTAATCATAATTTAATTTTAAGGATTAGAACTTAAGATTTATGACAGTACAATAAAAAGTTTTCTCTCTCGGATTCGAACCGAAATTAACACTTTAGAAGAATGTAGTTCTAACCATTAAACTAAGAGAAAATTTTTATTTTAAATATTTAATTAATTATCTTATTTCATACTTTTTTTTAACAAAAAAATATTTAAATCTATTGCTATACCTCATTTATTTTTTTTCGGTAATAAAAAATAAATAAAAATACCAGGATATAAAATTTTAGGGTTGGTAAAACAAAAATAAAAGATTGATTGCTATAGCAGAAAAAGAATATTAATTCTAAATAAGAATTAATTATTTAAATATATTATTGTTTTGTTTAATTATGTTCTTATTTATAATTATTTAAAAATTACATATTCAATTCATTTAATCTCTAATTTTTTTAATTAAATTACTATAAATCCTAATTAATTTTTATTAATCTACATTTTAAATTTTAGGACCAAGTTAAAGTAGGTATAATTTATTTTTAAGACAAAATTAAATTTATAATTTTTTTAAACTATAGAATTTTACTTATCGGATCCTACCTAACATATAAAAATAAAATAAAATTATATTTAAATAGTTTTATTGTCCTGTATTTTCAATTCACCCCTTATTTATTATATTAATAGACAACTAGAGTTACCATTCGGTAAATCTTTTTATTTTCACTTTATCTAAAATTATTTAAAGTTATTTTTTTATAGACAATTAAAAATTATCAAATCAATTAAAATAAATTAAAATTTTTATAATCAAACTTAAATTTTATAAATTAATAATATTCTTCTTAAAAATAATAAAAATTTTTTGTGCTCTCTTATTAAATAATATTAATAAATAAGAGAACATATTAGAATATAATTTAAATAAAGAATAATTAATATATAATAAGTTAGAGTATAAGAAATAGTATAAATAATAGTTGCCTTCTTTTATTTATTTTAATTTAATTATAATCGGATCTTAAATTTAAATTTTAATTATGATTAGGTAACCGAGGAAGAGTATAAAGATTAATAAGGTTAAGAAGGAATTGAACCCTAGTTTTCAAATTTGCAATTTGACTACAGAACCATCTGTAAACTTAACCCTCTAATATTATTTTTATTATTTTTATTATTTTTATTATTTTTATTATTTTTATTCTTTTTATTCTTTTTATTATTTTTATTCTAAAAAATTGAGAATAATAGTAATATTAATAAAAATAAAAGATGGATAAAAAATATTGATAATAAGATTGATCAAAAGGATTGATAAAAATTTATTAATAAAAATAAAAGATTGATAATAAAAAAATAAAAGATAGATAAAAATTAAAATTAAAATTAAGACTAAGAATAGTATGGTCTTTGTATAAAAAAAGATTTATAACGAAGTTATAAATTATAAATTATAAATTATAAATTATAACAGAAGTGTAATTGTAATACTTAATTTGTAATTGTATTACTAAATTTATTGAAAACAAGTGGGCTCGAACCACTGACCTTTTCTTTAAAAGAGAAACACTCAACCAACCGAGTTCTGTTTCCTATTATATAATTAAATTATAAATTTAAGTACAGTGTACAGTATTAGCTTTAATAAAGATTAATCTCATATTTATTTAAGACTGATTAAATTTTTTCTAATCAACAAAGAATAAATAACATAAAAAAATATAATAATAAAAATAATAAAAATATCCCTTCCTATAATTTAATATTTAATATTTAATATTTAATATTTAATAATTAATAATTAATAATTATATTATTAAAGACTATAAAATAATTATATTATATAATTATTATATTATAATTTAATTTTATTAATTATAATTTAATTTTAATATAAATTTAATCTCCGTTTACCTTTTTAAATAATGTTTATTTTACTTGTTTTTACTATAAATTTTTATTTTATTTTTCTGCTATAGCACTCAATCTTTTTATTTAATAATTTAAAAAAATGTTTATAGGTAAACTTCTCTTTAATTATAATTATAAAATTTTAAATATATTAATAAAAGCTAAATAGTATTAATCTCTTCTTTAGTTATTTAGTTATTTAGTTATTTAGTTATTTAGTTATTTAATAATTTAATTATTTAGTAGGAGAATATTAGATATAAAAAAATAGTTATCTTTGAAGAATGTTTAAAAATATCGCATTTCGAATAATACGTTATCGTGTTATAACTTATTTACCTTCAATCAATTTTAAATTATATAAAAAAAGTATTTACCTTAAATTATAAAAATTTTTTTTAACCTTCTCGATTATGATTACTTATTTTAGCACTTTTAAATAAAACAGAACTTAAAATTTTAATTAGTATTCTGCTATAGCACTCAATGTAAAATTTTATTAATACTTTTTTTTAAGACAGTTCTAGTTCTTCTAATAATCCTAAATTTAATGTAAATGTTTTACAGGCTAAATTAGAAACTAATAAATTTATTGATAATTAAAATAATAGGAAAATGTTCTTTAGAGTTATAATAAACCATCATACTTTTATAAAATTAAGTTTATTAACTTAGCTAATAAGTGAAACTTATTTAAAGTTAAGTTAATTTATAGTTAAATATTTTATTTATTTATTAAAAGAATAGTGTTTTTTTAATACCTACTTTTTAAATAATAGTGGGTATATACAACAATCGCTCCAAAAAAAATAGGCAATAGGTTAATTAAAGTTAATATAAAATTAGGGATTTAGTTTTAAAGGTAAAACATTAATGCTTTCTCACATTAATATTACAAGTTCGACTCTTGTAGTCTCTATAAAAAGCATAATCCTTTTGATTACTATAAGTCTCATTTGAAGAGAAAGTAAGTAAACAAATTTTTATTTTACCTTGTACATCTGCCTAACTTAATGGCTGGACTTAAAATATGCCAAATGTGCCTTGAGGTAAATAAAGTTTAAAATAAATAAAATATTTTAATATCATAAAAGTAAGATAGATTTTTTCATTATTTTCTGTTATTTTTAACAGATGAATCTATCTTTAGTCGAGCTTGAGCAGATATTAGAACAAGCAATAATTTAAAGTGTTTTAGAGGGACAATGCCCTCAAACTCAAAATTTATTAATTAACCTGTTATAAAAGTTAATTCAATTCATTTTAACAATTAAAGGTGAGAATTAAAAAGGTATACGTTACCCTGTAATATATTTTAATAGAAAATATTAACACATTAATTTGATTTTCAGGTTTGAAGTTAAAAATATAGAGTTATTTGATGAAAATAATTTACTACTGGAAATAAAAAAGGGTATATTATCGTCGATGGACTTAAATATTGTATAATGTTCCAATAGGAGTAAATTTGTTAAAAATAATATTAAATATATTAATAGATTCAATCTATTGCAAAAATAAATTAATTCTTTAATTTAAATATTTAATTAATAAACTGTAAGGATAAGGCTAGCCGAAATTAAGTATGGTAACCTAGGTTTTGTGAGTTTAACATAAACCTTTTAAATAACAAAATTACAATGAAAACAATATTACAATATTTTACAAAAGAATTAAAGGTTTTTATAATTAAAATAAAAATCTATAAATTAATAATTAAAAAAATAATTAAAAATTATTTAGAAAATAATAACAATAAATCAGGGATATTTACTAGAATAAGATTATTTTATTTTATTAATTTTTATTTAACCTTTATTACTCTATGTTAATAGTTTTATTTATTTTTATTTTTAATAATAATGGTATAATTTATTTACTTGATAGTAAAGTCTACTTTATTTATTTAATCTTTACTTTAATCTGAATTTATTTTATTTTCTTAAATAATTACTTTTTAAATAATATAAATTATAATTCAGTCTCAATTTCTTCTAGGTCAAATTTTGTCCCTAATTTTAAATCTTTAAATAAAAAAAATTATAGTACATTATCTAATGACAGATCTAATAAAACATCTAAAAAAACTCCTAAGGAAGGTTATTTAGGTTACAATATTGTTCATAATTTTGGAAATGTTTCACCAGTATTTAACATTGATGATTCCTCTAATATAGAGTTTTATACTAATCAGCTTGAAAATAACTTGAAAATTTATCTAAAAGATATTCCTGAAAACATGACCTATTCTGTTTTACCTGTCTTACGGTGGCAAATTATCACTGGAGAAGTTAAGTCTATTACTATCTCTAATTCAATTAAATTAACTAAATTTACTTCAAGTAACCTTTTAGCTGAAAGAGTATATTATTCCTTACAAAATGCTTTAACTATATACTCTCCTGGTGGTTTAGATATAGAACTTTTATTACTAAGTAGACCTTGAATAGAAGTAAATGAGTTTAATGCTCAAATGCCTGAAATTACGGACACTCTAGATGCTTTGATAGATAAAGAAATTTCTTATTTATCTAAACATTCTATTCAAGATTATAATAAGTTATCTGAAAAAGCAAATAAAATAAAAAATTACTTATATAAAAGTATTATTATGGATAACTATGGTGATCCTATTTACGATAAAATTAATAATTTAATCGGATATAAATTAAGTAATAATAAATATGCTTCAATAAAAACTTATTATAATTAAAATAATTTATTGTGTAATAAAGTTGAAATAAGAGATTTTGATTTAACTGAACTATCATTTAAAGGTGAAGCTTTAATATCTTGATTGGATATCAAAACAAATAACGGTTTCATTAGAGAATTTAATAATAATAAATATTTCTATGATAATACTAACACTTTATTTAATGTTGAAACCGGGTTTAATTTTTTATCTTTCCCTTCATATAAAAAGGATTTAGAATTAAATCTTAAAATTGGAACAATTGACTTAGAAACTTATGGATCAGACTCTGGTAAAGGCTATCATCAAGTATTTGCAGGTGGTTGAGCAATCAAAAATAGAACTAGTTTATTTTATATTAATCCTAATGAGACCAGTGAACAATTTATAAATAGATTGTTTTTAAGTATCTTATTAGATGAAAGTTTAAATGGATATACTTTCTATTTACACAACCTGGGAAGATTTGATTCAGTGTTTATTTTAAAATCTCTAATATTAAAAGAAAATATTACTTTAATACCTACTTGAAAGGATAATGCTATAATATCTTTAACTTTAAAGTATTATGATTCAAAAATAGTTTTATTAGATTCTTTATTAATGGTACCAGGAAATTTAGATAGTTTATTAAAGTCCTTTAATTGTATAAATGAAAAAGGTAATTTCCCTTATAATTTTGTAAATAAAGATAATTTATTTTATGTTGGGGATAAACCTTCCATAAGTTTTTATAATAATATTTCAAATAAAGATTATGATAGTATCCTTGACCTTAATTGAAATTTAGAACAAGAAACTTTAAAATACTTAAGATCTGATGTAGAAGGTTTACTTGAAATTATAATTAAATTTAGTAACAATATATTCAATAAGTATAGTTTAAATATTACTAAGTACAAAACAAAATAAAAATTGTTAATTACTTTCTCATCAATTGAGACTTATATTAACAAATTTATGAAAATAATTATTACTTAGAGGTTACGTGAATCGAACACGTTTCTTTGATGTGGGATGACATCAATATTAGACCATTTAAACTAAACCCCTTTTTAATTTTTTTATTTGTTGATAGAGATTACATGAATCGAACATGTAATATTAATGTTGTGGGAGGGCGCCACAAACTAATGTTTTACCTTTAAACTAATCTCTTAAGATTTATTTATTTATTAATTAATTAACATGTGATATATAAATAAATATCACTTCTTTTAACTAAATAAAAGAAATAATTAATATATAACATTTTTGTAATCTTTATTAAGAGTATTCATTATATTTAAATATATTTTATATTTGTTATTTGTTATCTTTATTTTATTTTATTTTATATAGTGTATTACTAGTATATCTTTTATAAATTAAATTATTATTTATTAACAGGATAGTGTTTTTATTACCTACTTTTTAAATAAACATTAAAAGAAGTGATATTTTTATTATATACCCCATTAACATTTATATCTAAATTGTTAATGCTTAATCCTTCAATTTAGGGAATTAGTTTTAAAGGTAAAACGTTAATGTCTCCCCACATTATTATTACGAGTTCAAGTCTCGTATTCTCTAATTGTTAAGTTAATCAAAGACTTATCTTCTTTTAAGATATTTATTACCTAAAAGAGAAGTAATAATATTCTTTATTACTTAACATTAAGACCTTTATCATATTTAATGGAGGTATTTAAGGAGTTACATTAAATTATTTTATAAATATTTCTGCCGCAGGATTTTTATTTTAATTTAAGTTCACCTATTTAATTTTATTTCCTATTGATAATCATAGCGGAGTTTTTCTTTCTCGTCTTAAATTTAAAAAGATGTCAAAGATAAAGTCAAGAGGTAAATAGAAGAGCGATCAGATTATGCATAATTTAAAAATTAAGTTTACTCCTTTTAGTTTTACTGGGAGTTCAAATTTAATAAAAATAAATAATACACTACGCAAACAATTGTTACTTATATTTTTTTTAATTTATAGATTAAAAAGTTAAATAAGGTTTTAAACAGTTATCAATTAGATATTACTGTTTCTATTAGTTTAAATTTAAATTTTAAATTTTTATTTAAAAATAAATTAAATAACTTTAAACAAATGAACACAACTATGTTATCATATATCAAATATTTAAATAACTTAAAATCAGGGGTAATAAATATCTTAAAATTTTTAATCCCTGTTTTATTTTTTTATTTTATAGTCCTATTAGACTATGGCCAGGTAAGTTTAATCTTTTTATTTACCCTACTAATTTATACTATTTTTACTTTGTCTTTTTTCTTTTATATATTTAATAATAATAAAATTAAATCTTTAAATAATAATTCTATTGAATACGACAGTATAATAACAGATAAAGAATATCTTTTATTTAAAAGCAATTTAAATAATTTTTATGGTACTACTATAATTCTGTTATTTATTTTTATTTTCAAAAACAATAGTTTAAATCTAGGTTTAAATTTAAATATTCAATCTATTCTTATTTTATTTATTATTTTAATAACTTATTCTATATTATTAAGTAATTATTTTAATCTTAAGTTATTTCATTTATACACAGAATTTATATTTTTATTTGATTCCTTAATTAAAATTAAATTTGATAGTTTAAATTCTTTTTCTAAGTCATTAAATAAAAATAAAATTCCATATGGAATTAGATATTTTAGTACTGACAATAAGGGTTCAGATTTCAATTTCGAAGTAGATCCTTATTTTAAAGATGATACAGACCAAGATTACATAGAAAATAAAAAAAAGGCCTTAAAAGAATTTAAAAATAAGTATAAAGGTGGTTACTTAGGTTATAATCATATTTATCATTTTGGAAATATTGTTGAATTTGGTCATTTGCTTGACCAAAAATTCCAAGATTATTACTATAATTTAGAAGAAAAAATAACTGAATACCTTGATGAAATACCTGAAAGAATTACCTATTGTATATTGCCTGTTTTAAGATGGGAAACCGTAAGCGGAGAATTAAATTCTATCACGATTACCAGTTCTATTAAAATTACTAGGGATATCTCAAAAAGTTTTTTAGCTAGAAGAATCTCTAATGCTATTTTTGATAAATTAAATGAATATCATCTAAGAGATTTAGATATTGATTTATTTCTAATGGGTAGACCTTGATTAAACTTTGATGAATTTACTCTAATGGATTCTGAAGTAACTAAAGTTTTAAATGACCAAATGTTTAAAGAAATTAGTTTAATTTCTAGATATTCTAGTCAAGAAAAAAAAATATTTTTAGATGAAGCTAATAATTTATTAAACTATGAATTTAAGGATATCATAATGAATAATTATGGAGAACTTATTTTCAATAATGAAAATAATTTAATTGGTTATAAATTAAATAATGGGGATTGTGCTACTTTAGTTACTTATTATAACGAAAATAATTTATTATGTAATAAAATTTCAATACAAGAGTTAGATAAAAATAACTTGATGTTTAAAGGAGACGTTTTAATTTCTTGAATAGATGTTAAAATAGATAATGGAATTTGCCTTTGATTAAGAGAATATAACAATAAAAAATATTTTTATGATTATAATAACGTTTTATTTAATGCTGAAACAGTTAAAAATTGTATAACATTCCCTTTAAATAAAAAGGATACTAAATTAAATGATAAGATTGGTACATTGGACTTTGAAACTTATGGAGAAAACTCAGGATTAGGTAACCACCAAGTTTATGCTGGTGGTTGAGCTATCGAAAATAGAACTAACTTATTTTACGTTAACCCTAATGAAAGTACGGATCAATTGATTAATCGAATCTTTAATAGTATCTTTATGAACAAAAACTTAAATGGATATACCTTTTACGTTCATAATTTAGGAAGATTTTACTCTATTTTTATTTTAAAGTCCTTAATATTAAATGAAAGTGTCTCTTTAGAGCCTACTTGAAAAGATAATTCTATAATTTCTTTAACAATAAAATATAAAGACTTTAGAGTAACTTTACTTGATTCTTTATTATTAATTTAAGAAAGCCTAGATAGTATTTTGAAATCTTTTGAATGTAATATAAAAAAAGGTCTTTTCCCTTATAATTTTGTAAATAGAAATAATTTATATTATATTGGGGAAAAACCTGCTAAAAACTACTATAATAATATTTAAGATCAAGAATACTCTGAAATCCCTAAAGATAATTGGGACTTAGAAAAAGAAACTTTAAGTTATTTAAAATCTGATGTTGAAGGTTTATTGGAAATAGTTGTAAAGTTTAATAATAATATTTTTACTAAATATCAATTAAATATAACTAAATTTAAAACTTTACCTGGATTAGCCTTGGCAGCATATACTTCTAATTATATTCCGGATAATTTAAAATCAGAAATAAAAATGATCAAAGGTGAATTAGAAAAAGAAATAAGAACTAGTTATTATGGAGGAAACGTAGATGTGTTCATTAATTACATTGAAAACGGATATTATTATGACATGAACAGCCAATACCCTAAAGCTATGCTTGAAGATATGCCTGTTGGTGATCCTAACCTATCATTAGAAAAAGATCTAAATAAAATATTTGGTTTCATCTATGGAGAAATAACTTGTCCAGAAGAAGATGTATTACGAGTTCCCTTTGTTCAATATAGAACTCCTGTTACTGATTGAGTTTCATGTCCTACTTCGAAGAGAGGTACTTTTAGTCGATTAATCTTTTCCGAAGAAATTAAATATGCTATTAAGTTTGGTTATTCTATTAATATTGAATATTGTTATATCTTCGAGAGAGGAAAAGATCTATTTAAAGATTTTGTTATAGACCATTTCGAAATAAAGAAAAACACTAGTGATCCAGAATTAAAACTAATAGCAAAATTAATATTAAACTCTTTATATGGTAGAATGGGTATGAAAGATATAGAAAATATAATAAAAATTGTAGATATTAAAGAAGCTGAAAACTTAGATAAAATGTCTAATGTTTCAGTATTTTCTAAGTTAAGTGATGAAAAGGTATTAGTAAAATATAGTGGGCAATTAAATGAAAACCTAAGAAAACTATACTCTAATTATTCTTTAGGTTTAGAAAAAAATAAAACAATTATGTTAAATAAAACTGAATTAAAAAACTCAGGTTTAAATAAAAAAGTAAGTGTTCCTTCAGCTGTTCATATTGCTGCTGCTATTACTGCTTATGCTAGAATTTTAATTAATGATTACAAGAATATTCCAGGTAACCCATGTATTATGTCAGATACTGATTCAGCTGTTTTACCTTACCCTTTACCTGATCATTTAGTAGGAGATAATTTAGGTAAAATGAGGTTGATCTATAAGGTAAACAGCGGTATATTTATTAAAAAAAAATTATATTGTATTTTAGATGAAAATAATAATTTAATAGTAAAATCAAGTGGGATAGATCCTTCTAAATTAAATTATAAATTATTTGAGCAATTATTATTAGGTAATTCAGTAGAAGTAACAGGAACTAGCTTTAATGTAGATTGAAAAACTTTAAATATAAACGTAGTAGATTCTCAGATAACAATACAAGGATTAAAAGGAGAAATAAAAACAATCCCTAATAATCAAGACGTAGACTTTAAAGATCACATTAAAAAAGACTCAGATATTTTATTTTCAAATATTATTTCAGTATTCGTAAATAATAAAGAGAATTCTTAATCTTTTTTATTTAAATTAAGGTTTGCATTTAAACTTTCTAGAGTTTTAACCTGACTTGCCAAACCTTTTACAATAATTTTAGATTTTTCTACGTTTACGGTTAAATTTTTTCAACCTAGCTTAAAGTTAATTCTTTCTACTTCAACAGACTTTCCTTTTAGTAAATCTATGAATAAATCGAAACTTAATTTACTTGAGTCTATACCACTTGCTTTAATTATTACTTGGTCATCTGAAGTTAAAATACAATAAAGTTTCTTTCTAATAAATATAGCTTTTTTTATTTTATATTCTAATTTAATTTTACCTAAATTATCTCCGACTAATCCCTCAGGTAAAGATTTAGATAATACTACAGAATCAGTATCAGACATAATACATGGATTTCCTGGAAGGTTTTTATAATCGTTTATAAGTATTCTTGCATAAGCAGAAATAGCTGAAGCAATATGTACTGCTGAAGGAACACCTCTTTTTTTAAATAAATCTAATTCATTAATTTGAGCCTTACTAAATCTCCTGTTAACTTAATTTATAGAATCAGTTTTATTTTTTTTATATAAACTTTTAATGTTTTGAGGTATTCTATCATTATACTTAACTAAAACTTTATTATTACCTAACTGAGAAAATATTGAGACATTATTTGTTTTATCTAAATTTTTAGCCTCAGTTAAATCTATTATTTCTATTATTTCTATTGTACTATCTATTTCTTTCATACCCATTCTTCCATATAATGAATTTAAAAATAATTTAGCTGTAGATTTTTCTATAGAATCTTTACTTAATTTTTTAATTTCATAGTGAAAGTTTACATAGTCTTTAAATAAATCTTTTCCTCGTTCGAAGATATAGCAGTATTCAATGTTAATTGTATAACCAAATTTAATAGCATATTTAATTTCTTCGGAAAAGATTAGTCTTTTAAATTTTCCTCGAGGGCAAACATTAAGATTAGTTTTAAGATCTTTATATTGAATAAATGGAGCTTGTAATATTGATTCATCAGGACAAGTAATTTCTCCATATACAAATCCGAATATTTGATCTAAATTATTTTCTAAGGATAGGATAGGATTTCCCACTGGCATATCATTTAACATTGCAGCTGGATATTGAGAGTTCATGTCATAGTAGAAACCTTCTAGTAGTTCGTTAAAATAAACATCTACATTTCCTCCATAGTAACTAGTTCTTATTTCTCTCTCAATTTCACCTTTGATCATTCTAATATCTAAATCTTCTGGTTTATAATTAGAAATGTAAACTCCTAATGCCAAACTAGGTAAAGTTTTAAATTTAGTTATATTTAATTTATGATTATCAAAAATAATTTTACTAAATTTAGTTACAGCTTCTAATAAACCTTCTATGTCCGATCTAAGATATTTTAATGTTTCTTTTTGAAGGTCTCAATCTTTAATAGGGATCAAAGAATAGTCTAAATCAGATAGATTTTTAAATAAAAATTTAGATGGTTTATCTCCAACATAATAAAGATTTCCACTGTTAACAAAAGAATAAGGAAAATTACCCTTTTGAGTTTTACAATTAAAGGAAACTAAAATACTGTCTAAATTACCTTTAATTAATTGAAGCGAATCTAATAGTTTTATTTTTATTTTTCCATAACCTATGGTCAGTGATATAATACCATTTTCCTTTCAAATAGGTGTTAAATTAAAGCTATTATTTAATATTAAAGCTTTAATTATAAATATTGAGTAAAATCTACCCAAGTTATGAGCATAAAAAGTATATCCATTTAAATCCTTTTGAGACAATATACTTAAAAATAATCTATTTATTAATTGTTCTCCTGTCTCACCAGGATTTAAATAAAATAACTCTGTATTATTTAAAGTAGCTCAACCTCCAGCGTAAACTTGATGGTTACCTAATCCAGAGTTTTCACCAAACGTCTCAAAGTCTATACTCCCTATTTTTCTATCTTGGGTATTGTCTTGACGATAGGAAGGAAAAGGCTGAAAATCAAACTTTTTTTCTACATTATAAATTTTATTTTCTTTATTCTAAAAATACCTTATACCTTCAAATTCTCTTATGAATCCATCTAAAACTTCGGTATCAGTTCAAGATATAAGTGCTTCATCTCCAAACTCTTTTGTTACAGGATTAAAATCTCTTATAGATACTTCATTACAAATATTATTATTTTTATTATAATATTTGTTAACCTTTGCGTATTCAGTACTATTCAACTTATACCCAATTAAATTATTTTGATCATCTAATAAAGGTTCACCATAATTATTATAATAAATATTTTCATAATAATATTTTTTTAAGTTATCAGCCTTACTTGTAACTGCAGAATTAAAATTAGAAGAGTAGAAATATTTACTATCTATTTCAGAACTAAGATTTTCTTCTAAAGCTTCGTTAATCGCTTCAATAGGAACTTCAAACTCTTCTTGACTTAGTCAAGGTCTACCCATAAGGAAAGTGTCAACTGCTTGAGGTTCAATATTATAAAGATTAAATTTATTTTTTATTAATTGTAGTATCTTTATACCTAGTAAATTAACTGAGGTATATTTTGTAACTTTTATAGCACTAGTTAAAGTTAAAGTTGAAGATCCTCCGCCAGGTATTTAAAATCGAATTAAAGGTAAAATAGAATAAACTTTATCGTCAGGGATACTAAATAGAAATTCCTTTAAAGCTTTATTAATTAAGTAAGAATTATAAGTCAAGTCTTCAAATTCTGAGTAATTACCTAAAGGAATAATGTCAGTGTAACCATAAAACCCACTTCAGACATCGAAATTACTATGAAAATCTTTTAACTCACTGGCCTTTTCATAAGAAATATTTAAATCATCACTGTTTGATTCTTCAATATTATCAAGATTGCCACTATTAGTACTATAGTTTCTATTTAGGTTAATTTTATTTAATTTTATTTTATTATTATTAGGTAAATGGTTATAAGAATCTAAATTAATTTCATTTAATAATTGAATATAATATTTTATTTTATTATAAATATTAAATAGTTTTAATGTAAATAAATTATTTATTAATATTGAATAAAATAAAATAATAAATAATAATAATAAAATAAAATTAGTATTTAAATCTAATAAATTATTAAAACCATTCACTTTAAATAAATAAAAAAATAAAATCATAAACCCAGAAAAATAAAATTTAAATAAAGAGTCTTTAAATAGTAGGTACTCCTTATCTTTAATGATGGACTGATATTTTATATGGTTAAGGTTTTTCTTATATTTTAAATTATATAAAAAATAAATAAAATATAGATTAATAAATAAATAAAAAATAATAATATAACTTAAAATAAGGTTAGTCTTAATAGTTAAAAAAAATACAAATAATAATATAATTACTTTAATTCCCTCAGCTTTATTAATTATTTTTTTTATTATTAACTTATAAATTTTTAATTTAATTATTAATATGTTAAATTTTAATTTAATTGATTGTAATAAATTTTTCATCGTATCTTTGTTATTTAAAAAAGGTTTATGTTAAACTCACAAAACCTAGGTTACCAGCTTATAATTGCGGCTAATACATCCTTCCAAAACCACTCTAAAGCGAGTTTTAACATAACCTTCTGTTCGTTATCTTCTCCCTAAAATATTAAAGTTTAAATTATTTTAATGAGTCAGGTTTAACATTTTTACATTTCTTCAAAATTAAAGAATACCCTTCTTTAATATTAAAAAGAACCCTGTAACTTTCGATCAACTAGAAAACCTAAATTTTAAAGGTAAAACATTAGAATTGCCTAATGAAAAGTGATATAGAGATCTAGGTGAAGGATCAATTGAAATAAAACAAGAAATATATAAACTAGCGTTAAATTCATCAAAAAGAGCATTAATTTATGATAAAAATGGAATATTAATAAAGACTGAACCAATCGAAATAAATGAATAATAACTTAAACTAATAAAATAAGATTTAAATTAAAGATTGAGACTTCAATAACAAACTCATAATTTTAACAATTTACTTTATTTATCCTTCTCAATTTTTAAAAACTAATATTTATTATAATTTATATCTTATAATTTATAAATAATAAATTTAAATCATGTTTTTTGGCTGTATGTACTAATTAGTACATACAGATTTTTTTTAGTTATATCTTTAAGAATAACTTAAGATTTAGGATGGAGATAAATAGATTCGAACTATTATTTTTGTAGTGCAAGTACAAATGATTACCATTATCAGATATCCCCATTATATTAATTATTTATTTTTTTTAATCATAAACACACACATTTTTTATACTATTTAAAGAGTAAAGGAGCTAAAATAAAAAACAAAGAAAATCTCCTACTTTTAAGTAAATTAAAAATTACTATAAAAAAAAACCTTACACACAGTCTTTAATTGTGCACAAGGCTTCAAAACTTAAAACTAATATTATTTATATTTTAAAATTTTGTTTAAATCTTAACTAAGTTAAGACCAAAAATATTACTATTTTTTTTCTTTGTTTTTATTAATTATTTTATAATTTATTTTTAGATTTTATGTGATAATATAACTTGAATTTTTAATTTCTTTAAGATTTAATTTACCTGGCTTAGGAGGTAAAAGAAAATTTAAATCTTTTAATAAACTTTTTTGATATGAATTTAATACTAATTGATCTCTAGTTAAGCTTTTATTATTTTCAAGCTTTTGTTTAATTTCCTTTGAAGACAAGTTAAATTTATTAACTATAGGTAAATCTGAGTTTAAGCTATCTTTAAGTAATAAAGATATTTTATTTTTTTCTATTTTATATTTTACTTTATGTTTATCTAAATTAATTAATAACCCATTATGAAATTTTTCAATTAAATTTTCTTTTTCAAATAAATTAATAAATTAATTTTGTAATATTTCAACTAAATTTAACATGGAGTTAGCTGGTGTTAAAAAACAATCATGTATTGTAATTAAAGGATTTAAACTATGATTATACTTAGATAAAAGAATAATTACTAGTGAAGAATCAATACTATGAACAAAATTTGGATTTAAAGCTAAAACCTGTGATCTATTATCCATTTCATTTAACTTTTGTGATAAAATTACAGTTTTCTTTTTTCCTTTTCCAACTGAAATAGATACTCTAACTTTTTTAACTTTTAAATATTTTTGAGTTATTATTAATCCACTCCTATAGGTAGGTGGTGATCAACTAATAGGAATATCTAGTATACTAAAAGCTTTACTAATAGAATTTAAATACTCAAATATTAACCTTAAATTTGGATATGATTTAAATAAACTTTCATGCATCAATTGAGCTAACTTAAATATTTCTTTAAAAGTTAAATATAAAGGAAATTTTAAATCTTTAGATGGAACTTCATATAAATATTTTAAATTATCATAACTAATAATATCATTTTCGTAATTAATATTTTCATTTTCAATTTCACTATTTTCAATGCTAAATAAGGTGTTATTATCAATATTTTCATCTAATTTCGGATTTAAATAATAATTATCACCATATTCTTCATCATTAAAATTAATAAACTTATTCTTTGGATTATCTGTAATTAATATGTTTTTATCTAAGTTTTTAATATCTTCTATTTTTATTTTTTTAAAAGTTGATGCTAGTTGTAAAGATCTTCCGTGAGCTGTTGAATTATATGTGACGGTCATAAGGGGTGTTTTTACATTTTTTCTTTTTAATATTAACATATTTAAATTTTTATATTCAGGGTTTTCTTTAACGTAATTTAAAATGTTTTCATTTATAGGATCTAACATTTCTGTGTAAATATCATTAACTTGATCAACATTATTAGAAATTACATTAACTGATTTAGCTAATTCTTCATCTAATAATAAAGCAGAAAAGATTTGTAATGCAGAAGCTGTTGAGTCTAAAGATATAGGTAAATTAATTTTTTCTTTATTTTTATAATTTTTATATGCAAAACAAAAAGATATAAATGTAAATCTTGAATCAGCTTTTAATATAAAGTCTAGATCCATATTTAAAATTTTATCTTCATTAGCTAATACTCATTGTATTCTTTTTCAATAAGGTTCTTTACTCATATTATTTTCGTTATAAAGATTAGCACCGTAAATACATAAATAATTTAATCCTCTTTCATTTAAAATTTCTCCATCATAAAAGTTTATTAAAGATAAAGATAAATCAGAAGATTGATAGCTAAGATAGAAACTGTGGCTATATATTCTACCTCTTCAATCGGCATAAGTGTTAAGGTAAAAAGGTATATTTTTATATGTGTTGGCTACTTATAAAGATATAACATCTCTTAAAATATTATCTTTAATTTCAGTTAAATCTGTTCCTTCATAATAATCTTTAAACATTATTGTTTTATTCTTAAAAATAAAATCTAACGTTTCCGAATTTACACTAAATTTAATACTTGATGAATAATTTATAGCTTTATATAAATTGTCTAAATTTTTAATTTCATGTTAATTATTAATACCTATCCCTGTTATTAATGGGTTTTCTAAGTATTCATTATTTAAAAATCCACCAAATTGTTTATCAGATCAGTTATTAGGTTCACATAACATAGGTAAATTATTAGCTAAAATATGATTAATTTTATTAATATTTTTATCTATTAAGTTTAAATTAAATTCTATTAAATTTTCTTTTGTTTTATTATCTGAAAGATCCAATGAATCATTCTGATCTTCTTTATTTAAATCTAATATATTTATATTACGTGATCCTAATTTTCATCCTAAACTTAAAACATTTTTTTCTTCAAAAGAAGAAATTAATCATTCTCCTAAATGTAATTTAAATTTTGATATTTCAAATTCTAATTCGTATTTATCTTTAATTATATTTTTATTCTTTTTATTTATTGAGTAGTAACACACTTCTTCTACAAAATCAGTAAATTTTAATTTATTTGGATTTAACTCTAAATAAGTTTCATCATCAAATAATCTTAAACTTAATGATTTAATAATATTATCTGTGTGAATTTTAGCAGAATCTAATGATTCTTTATCTAAAAACTCTAATAAATCATAAAATTCATTTGAATTATATTTATTTTTAAATTTATCAATTAAGAACTTATCTTTAAATTCTTTTGGTATATCATTAATAGATTTAGATTCTAAAATTAACCGTGGCATTAAATAGTTTTTATATAAATGTATTAAAATATGATCAGCAATTAATTTTGATATTGTAGTTGTGTTAGCTCTTCTAAAATATTGAGTAACAACATTATATGTAATTAAATATATCCTAATATCATTAAAATATATATAAATAGTATTAAAAACTTTCTTTATAGATTTCATATTTCTATATAGGAATACTTCATAAAGTTTTGGGTTCATTATTTCTATATGTTTATGAACATTACCTTTATATTTTTCTTTAATTAAATAAGTTCAATGATCTTCAATTAATTGTTGTACTTCTCTTGAATTATAAGGAGTTGATGTTAAATATTTTATTTTTTCTAATATATTAAATATTGAATTATTAAATTTTTTTTCTTTATCTTGAAAATCAGATTCTTTAATTTCTATTTCTTTATTCTTTGCTCTTGTTGATGTGTGATATTTTCTTTCCAGTGTTCCAAATGTTTTTATTTGAGATAGAAATTTACTATTTAATTGATCATCCATTAAATTAAATTTTGACTTAAACATATTATTATTAAGTTCTAACTCAATATTTTTATTTTTAATTTTACAATTTAAATTTTGATCTGAATTACAAATCTTATTATCTATCGAATTAAATAACTTAAATAAATCTATTTTAATTTCCAAACCTGAAAATAAAAGATTAAATTTTATTTCTGAATATTCTTTATCTATTATAATTTCATTTTCACAATAACATCCATTTCCACCTATAAGTTTTAATATATTTTTACCTATATAATCTGTTATTTTTATGTAATTATCTGGATAATTAATTAAATTATTTTTATAATTTTCACCTTTAGATTTAATAAAATTATAGTATAAAACACAATAATATAAATAATAAAATATAAATTTAAATAAGATAAATATATAAGAACTATTTTTTATATGATAATTATTTTTAAATTTAGTCTTATTTAATGTATTATATAAATTTTTAATTATCATTTCTAATAATAATATATTACTTAAAAAATAATTTATTTTATAATTCATTATCATTTTTTCATTCATTAATTCTATTGATTCTGGTTTAATATTATTTTCATTTAAATCATAATTAATAAATCTTTTTTCTCATTTATTATTTTTATCAGGTTCTTCCCTATTACCTAATAAGTTTTGATCTTCAATTATATTATAATTTATTTCTTTTATTTTTTCACCATAAATTATAATATGTTTACTTGTTTCATCAAATTTATCATGTTTTTCAATTACAATTTCTATTAATTCATTTAAATATTTTTCAATCGAAATATTAGTTAATATCATTTCATCTAATTTATTTAATAATACAATTACTTTATTATATATTTTATCATCTAAAATTTCTTTACATGATTTTAAATTTTCATTAAGTTGTATTATTTTATTCATTAAAACCATTTTTTCAGGTTCAGATTTTGTCACTAAAGCATTATGTATCATGGTAAATAATGAACACATATTGAAATTTATAGTTTTATCTTTTCCTTTTCAAATTTTTATATTGTAAATATTAGTTAAATATAAAATATTTTGTCAAAAAATATTTTTATATGATATTAATACATTATCTAAATCAAACTTATGGAAAGTGCTATTAGGTTTTATCATATGTCCATTATTAATCTTACTTTTAGGAAGCTGATATTCATAATTTTTTCATAATTCTAATTCGTATCTATTATCAAAACGTATATTTTGAGTGTTTAAGTATTCTTTAACATCGTTTTTAAAACAAAATTCTATAATTATTCCTTTGATTAATTCTTGTTCTAAAAATGTTTTTATTTTAGACTTACCTACTTCATTTGTAATTTTATTATCACTTAAAATTAATAATAATTTAGTTAAAGACATACTACAATATAGGGTTGAAGGTAAAATAAAATTATATCGTTTATAAAGTTCAATATACTTTTCTTTTAATTCTTTATCTATTACTGTATATCATTTTATTTATTTTGAATTTATGTTTACAGGATTAAGTTCATCATTAATTATAATAATTACATTACTTCAAAAAACATCTATATTAGATGGTATACCATCTAATTTTATAAACTTTGAAATAACTTCTTTTAAATTATCAAAATTTATGTCTCTAGTTATAATAATTTTATTCATTATTGATGTTTCTGTAATATTTTTTATTTTTCCTTTATTATCTTTACTTTGCACTATATAAGGAGTTATTTTAGAGTAAATTTCATAATGCAACATTAGTTTTAATTTAAATATTTTATCATAATAATCTCTAAGGTATGTTTCTGTTATATAATTTTTTATTGGAGTTGGGGTTGGATTTGAATTACTCCAATAAAAAATATTCCATCAAAAGCAAAACCAATTAAACCAACACCTAGTACAAAACTAACACCTAATACAAAACCAACACCTAGTACAAAACCAACTTCAACTCCAGCTAGGTCATCTTTATTAATTTGAGCTCTAAGTTATTTAAATTTTAATGTATCGGAAAGTTCAACCGATATGTTTAATTTTTTAAGCTCTATTATGATTTTAGAAATATTAGCACTATCAGGATTTATAAATTTACTTTTTTACTTTATTAGTAATTTATTAATATTAAAGTATGACATAGAAAGTAAATTTAATTCACCGATAATAAAAAGAATAATAAAATTTTATGTAAAAAGTTCAATATACTTTATTATATTCGAAATAATTATGACTTTATTATGTATTTTAACTATACTTTTTATTGTTTCTGTAGTGATTAGTTCATTAATTTAAGATTTTATAATTAGAATTGAATAAAAAACATCATAGTAAAACTTTTAATCAAGATTAACCCAATTTACAAGTTCTTTTAGTACAATGGTAGTACAGTTTAATATAAATAAATATTGGTTCAAATCCAATAAAGAACAAGGAATATTATTTACATTCTCATTTTTTAATCCTATTAATTTAAAATTAAACTTAAAGTTAAACTGATGAAGGTATAATAAAATTTATAATATTATTTTTCTCCTTAAGTAGAAGAAACTTTTAATTTAATAATATAAATAAAATAAAAAGATAAATAATGATATTATCTTTAGAAATAATTATGAGAAACAGGGAGGGTTGAGGGCAATAAAAACAATAGATTTAAAATCTTCTAGATATAAAAATTAAAATATTTAAATAAAAATGATTTCAATAACAAACAAAATATTAAAATGGAGGTTACATAGATTAACTTTCCCTAAACTTTCTCGTATAAAGTACAATAACTTATGAGAAATATCACATAGAACTTTCAGAAATTTAAATTTATTAGAATTTATTAGAGTATTTAAATCTTTAGTAATAGATAATTATAGTTTAAACTCATTATTAACATTTTCAACTATAGCTTTAATAATTAAAAGATCGGGAATATTAGAAGAAAAAGATACAGAATCTCATTTAAAAATGTTTAAAGCATTAAATGTAGAAACAAATAATGTTAATTTATTTTTAAAAAAATTGGTATTTTTTTATTTTAGATTTTATCTCTCTAATAGGGTATGTGCCAGATTTTATTTAATTTCAATCCAGTAAAACGACTATAAAATTTGTGTTTTTTTTTGTTTTTTGTGTTTTTTATGTTTTATTAATAATAAATATTTGTTTTATTTCTTGATGTTTATTTATTTATTTATTTATTTGTTTATAATTCTTTTATTTATAATTATTTTATACTTTAAAGTTTGATGTATATTTTTTGTTTATTTTTTTTTCTTTTTTTGTTTTAAAAATTTTATTTTTATTTTATTATTTCAGAAAAATTAAGTTATATAAATATATTGAAACTATTTAATATTTAATAAAATACTGTGTACCATTAATAGAAAAAAAATCTATAAAATCCTCTGAAGATGTTCCCACAATTATAATGGAAGATCAAACTAAAACTAAAAGTAAGATGTGGTACATAGCTGGTGCCGTTCTTATTATTGGAGGTATATGTTTTACTTTATGATATTTTGATATATTTAATTCAAGTAGTAACCCTAGTCCTGGAAATAGTCCTGTTCCAGGAGGTTCAAGACAAACTAATAGTTTTGTAGGAAATCTAGGTGGATATACTTTATCTAGTAATCCTACGATTGTGGATAATGATCCCTTTATTAGAACTATAGATAACCAAACTAGAAGTGTTCCTAATCTTCCTCCTGTAAGTAATGCTGTGGAAGAAATGAACAGAAGAATGAGTGACTTCAACTCTTCTGGATCATCAAGTAGAACCTTAGACAGACTTAATGTTTTAGACCAACTAAAACAAGATAATGGACCTCCAAGTCCAACAGGTTCTACTGATTCTTCTGAGACAGTAACACAATCTAGTTTTTCTAGAAAAGATAAGGGTAAAGGTAAACCTTTGTTAACCAGATTTACTAAATAATAATTATTAAATAAATTTAGTATTTTTTTTAAAATTTTCCTCATATTTTCAATTTAATCCCTTTCATTATCTCAATATTAGCAGTACTGAGATTAAATGTTGCTGCAAGTTAGGTAATTATCTATTATTAATAATTTTTAATTAAAAGTTATTCGGTATTTATTTATTTATGTAGCAATATATATTAACAGTTGTAAGTTAAAGACTATAAATGTCCTATTGTTTTGAATCAATTTTATTGTTCCATGTTTATAAATTTATAAGTAGTAATATTAATTAATGTATTTTAAGTTTTATTAATACTTTTATAAATAAATAAATAAATAAATATTTAATCACTTCCACAAAATAAGCCTAAAAAAGCTTTAGGCTCTGCGGAATTAGATGGAAAAGAAGCAGATAGTAACATAGATTATAGAAGTATAATAGAAAATAAAACCAGATTTTATATCTTTATTGGAACTGTTACTTTAATAGTAATTGGCTTAGCTGTTTACTTTAATTATGATTCTAGTGGTGGTGGTAATAACTCCCCAGATAGTAATTACGGTGATAACCACCAAGTAAATATTAAAGATAACCCAAAACCAGATCCTAGAATTAGACTAAAAAGTAAAATAAAAAGAGCAGTAGAGAGTCAACATAATCGATCTCTTTATAGTGATCCTTCTTGCTCAAACTTCAATAGGTTTAGTCTTCTAGAAAATTTAGATCAGTTAAGATCAGAAGGATCAACTAGTCCTACTGAATCTAATTTATCAGATAAGACTATCAAACCCAATATTAGAGTTGAAGTTTATAGAGTTTATAATAGTTCAAGAAATAAATAATACTTATTACCTTCACTCCAATTTAGTTTAATCATTAATATATTTATTCTTGTATTTAAATTTGTTTTAGTTTATAATCCAACATTTCAAATTATCCCTTTCTCAATAAGTTTAATTATTTATCTTCTTCTTAAATTATTAAATTTATTATTCTGTGTATTATTACAAGTCATATAAATTATGGTGTAAATATTTTAATATAATTATAATTTAAATATATAGTGCATTAATTGATTAAATTTTATTTAGTAAAATATATTATTAATATATTTATTTTAATCTATTCTCAACATATACTGTATATAATTATTTACTTTATTTAAATTAAATTAATTTAATATTTAAATATTAGACACTAAGAGGATTCGAACCTCTGATAGGAGTATTAACAGTACTCTGCATTTAGCCACTTTGCTATAGTGTCCAACAAAAAATAAAATTTTATGACAACTTTAAATATAAAAATATTTATGATATAAAATAATTGCGATATTTTATTTTATTAAATTAATAGTATAAGAGTTTCAATTATTAAATAAATTTGTTATTAAAAGCGTTTACTGGTACACCGAAGTAAAATTTAATTTATTAGTATTAAATTATACTTTTTTTGATAAACTAAATTGTTGTGATACAAAATATTTTTTTAAATTCTAATATAAATAAACAAAAAGGAAGGTGTGGTAAAACACCCTTTCATTTAAAAATATTTATTAATTTTACTAAGCTTAAATTTTGATACCTAATTATTTTCTGGTAGGCGCGACTCGAACACGCTATATGTCTTACACCCAAAGTAAGTGACCAGCCAGTTAGTCATCTACCAGTGTAAATTAGATTCAAGAGATTATTTTTTTATATTAATACTTTTATTTTATATTTTATTTTATAAAGATTTAAAAAATATAATAACCTTATTACTAGGTATTGAACTTTTATTATTCCTAAATAAAATTTTAGGGTAAAAAGGGATAAGGCAGTTTTATAATAATATTTATTAAAATTAATTTAATTTACTATATTAAGTTCATTTTTTAATTTAGTAATTTATTATTATAATTTTAATTCTACTTTCTTTTAATAAAATTTATTTACAATTTTAATTAAGTTTAATAAAATTATTAAATTAATTATTAGTTAGCCTTTATTTTATTATAATAGTAATAATAAAATAAAAAATTTTTATTAGCATTTAATAAAAATAATTCTCTTGGGTCCGATCTACTGCTTATAAATAAAAAAGATACAAATTAATTTTAAGAGCAATAGAAAGAGATAAATAAATTTTTGATATTTTTTTTTACTTAGAAATTTATTTATTTATTTATAAGATTTTAAATTTATTTAAAAGTTCAACCCTTTTTTTTATTTCTGCTCAAGCACTCAATTAATAAATAGTTTTTTTTATTTTATTTTTATTTTGTAGAGAAAGTTATTTATATTAAAATTTTTATATTTTTTTATATTAATCATAAAAGTTGTAAGTTAATGATAAAATTTTTTATCCTTTAAAGTTTATTGTAAAGAAAATTTTTTTTTCTTTATTAGTTTAATATTTTTTATACTAATATTAGATTATTTATATTTATAATTCTCCTTCTTCAGGGAAAACTTTTAGTAATTATAATATGTAAATTTATATTTTTTTAATTGTAATTAAATATATAAATTAATTTATATATAAATATAACACTGTATTGTTGTTAGATTTATTCTTTAATTTTATCTTATTTAATTGTTATTATCGGGCCTCAATATAATAAATGTTTATTATTTTTTTAATTTTACATATTATTTTTTTATCAGTATATTTATACTATTTTGATTTAATCTTAAAGCTTTATTGAAAATTTTAATATTTAATCTTTAATATTTAATATTTAATATTTAATATTTAATTAAAAATTAGAACTAAACAAATTGGATATAGTAATATTACAAAATTTTAAAATTAAAAGATTGATACAAATAAAAATAACAATAAAAATAACAAATAAATATAAAAGATTGATAATAATATAGATAAAATTAAAAGATTGATAAAAAATATAATAAAAAGATTAATAAAATTAAAAAACATTTTAAGTCTTAAATTTTACTTCTATTAGTTGAAGTATTCAGGTTTCAATAAAATATTTTGTTCAGGGCTATAAGTAATAGTATTAGTATTGTATTAAAATTAATATTTATTTGAGATTATGCTTCTGTAATTGAAACTTGAAATTGAAGAAGAAGTGGTATTATTATTTTTTTTGATGAATGATGAAGAAGATACATTATTTTTTAAGTTTATTATTTTTTTATCATCTCTATTATTTTATCAACTCCTAAATTATTAGAAATTTAAATAAAAATAATATAAAAAAAATAAACATCCAAATATAATCAACAGTTAAATTAGTAGCTATTATTATAAAACTAAATAAAAAACTATAATACAAAAGAGAAAAGAAATACATATAATGTAACATAACATTAAATTTTTAAAATTATTTAGTTATAAGTTAATGTCTAACTTAATTTTTTTTATTCCTAAAGAACAAAATTTTTTTAATATTTTTAATTCCTTAAATTTATTTTATTTTTTTATTTTTAGTTTTGTTTTTATTTGATAAAAATTTTTAAAGATTGTGATTGAGATTGAGATTGGTTAATAGGTTTTAAAAGAAATGTTACAAATTAAAAAAGGGGTTGATCTTGATTAAAAGTTATACTATGATGTTTTTTGCAGAATTAGTTTGAGTTATATTTGACTTGCTTAAGAATTAGTCTTATAATAA